>Ga0307982_1000381_pt1 | contig 35052 bp, 21 predicted proteins | sample OrgLakmetagen989_FD_201847 | JGI IMG/M metagenome (GOLD analysis project Ga0307982, IMG submission 201847) | Saline water microbial communities from Organic Lake, Antarctica - #989 | ecosystem: Environmental > Aquatic > Non-marine Saline and Alkaline > Saline | place: Antarctica: Organic Lake...
TGTATCGCAGGGGCCCGTAGGGGCCCAGCGTCGAGAGGCCCAGCCAGCAGGAGAGGCTGAGAAGCAGCGCAGCGTGCCATTCTCGGCACATAGTGAAATAGTGAAGACGAAATGTTCGTCTTTTGAGGGGCAATTGACCCATCCCGCCCACCCGGGTTTGGGGTGGCAAGATTGACCCCAAATTTGATTGCCATTACTTCGACCCCACCTGTGCGCAGGGGGCTCTCAGGGAGGCCCTTTTCGTGGACGCTGCAGCCATCATCCTGCATGCTGTGCCTCTTGGCGCAGTTGGGGACCAAGTGACATATGCTTGCCCCGTACGAGCCCCCCTGGCCATAGGTTTGAGGAAGTGAAACCAGAGATGACTGAGAGAGGAGCATGCATATGTGGCATGCAGAAGTACTAGTGTGTCATGGTCAGGGTCCCTCGGCGGCTGAGGAAAAGATGGCGTGATCACATGGGAACCCCACGCCCCCCGCGCGGCTAGTCGCCCCCCCGGAGGCGGCTTCATTTTCTCTCGCCGCTTGCATTTGGTGCGGACAGATACACGGGTAGTGCATGTTTCAATTGCTTCACTTCTTTTAAGCACGCGTCTTCGTGGCTTTTCCCGGGCAGCGTTGCCTCGAAGTGCAGCTCGCTCATTAGCGGATCACACGAACGCATCATGTGTATCAGTGCTGGGCGTACAACAACGCGGTGCCCAGGCCCATTGCGGCGACTTTGATCTGTGTCGTGCAGGATGGTGTTGGCGACGGGCGTTGCAACAGCGTGCAAGCTCTGCCCCCCCTTCCCCAGCTCTGGCCGCTTCGGTTCACTCCAGATGAAAAAGCGGGAGTACGGAATGGTGCAGCAAATGTGGGATACCAAAGGCACACATTCCGCTTAATTAGATGTGTGATATCACCAATAACCTGTCATTTGCTCTAGTTGGGGCGATTGGGAGTTTATCTTGGAGCGTTCGTATCGACGCACGTTAAGCAGCGTTTCGTTGTAGCCCAACTATTCGCCCGCTTTTTAGTGCCCATGTCTCATTACAGCCGCCGCAACAGCGGCGAATCAGGATCAAATACTTCATTGGCAGTGCGCCTGATGCAAGTTGCAGGCGAGTATGAACTGGAGCGAAAGCAAGAGCGGAATGAACTGCAAAGCCAGCTCCAGTCTGCTTTGTCTGAGAATTCGGATATGCAGCGTGAGACCAAAGCGCTGCATGCGCAGCTGGATGTAGCCGAAAAGCAACTCGCTGTTGTAAATTCAAACTTGCAAAATGTTTCGCAAAACCACGAAGACGCGCTCGATGATTATCGCCGGGAGGTGTTACGATTGCGTTTCGAGCTGTCGCACACATCTGGGAGTTTGAAACAACTGAAAGCTGCAGTCAGGCATGGTGACAGCAGCAAGGCACTGACACTACTTTCTGATGACTACTCATTGGAAAACGATCCTGCAGTGCAATCCGCTGCTGAGTTCAGTGTGGCTGCTGCTGCTGCTGCACTTGAGCGACACGGCAGTTTAGACCTGATGGATGCAGCTGTGACTGAGGGTATCTTCAGCCCAGCTGCACTGTGCCTTGCAGCAGGCCAGGGACTCAGCGATGTTGTGCACAGCATCTTGAGCCCAGCCCCGCCTGCAAACGGCTTCGGGGGCGATGCGTTGCAACGCAGCCTCACCCAAGCCCTGCGGGCAGCTGCCAAGGGCGGCAGCATGGACATCGCCGAAACACTGCTGTCCCTGGGCGCTGACCCCACTGCAGCCAGCGAAGAAGACCTCATGGGCCACACCACCATGCACTGCGCAGCCATTGGGGGGTGTGACGGCCTCATGCGCCAACTGCATGACAAGGCAGGCATGCCGCTTGATGAACCCGACACCCTGGGAAACGCCCCCCTGGCGCTGGCCGCTGCACACGACAAAGCAGCAGCAGTCAAGTACTGCCTGCTGCACGGCGCAGACCCCACGCGCCAGAATGAGCAAGGCCTGTCGCCTGCAGACGTCGCCAAGCACACAAAATCCTCCAGCGCCCTACGGGTGCTCAACGACGCAAGCGTGCTGTTCTGGAACGCATCTGTGCGGGCAAATCGCTTGTACAACGAAAAGCGCTTTGACGTGGCCATTGATTGCTACGGGAGGGCACTGGAAGTGGCGCAGGCCGGGGCAGTGTCCACCTCGCCTCGGGACTTGGCCACGCTGCACTACAACCGTGCACGGGCTGCGTACCGATTGGGACGGCATGTGTCTGCCATCAATGACTGTGGGAGTGCCCTGGACTGCGATCCTGCGTACCGCAACGCCCTTGCACAGCGGGCAGAGTGCCACATGAGCTTGTTTGAGTTTGACAAGGCAGCCAAGGACTTCCAGGCACTACTGGACAACGACCCGCACGACCGGCAGTGGGAGCGCCGCCGCCGTGACGCTGTGTCTATGCGGGACATGAGTCACTATGTGGTGCTGAATATTCCTCGGGAGGCTGTGGGGGGCGCCGTGAAGAAGGGCTACAGGCGGGCCTGCCTCAAGTGGCACCCCGACAAGCACAGCACCAGCGCAGAGGATGCTCGACGGGCCAACACGGCATTCCAGCGCATTGCCACAGCATATGAAGTGCTCTCAGACAGCTACAAGCGCATGGTGTATGACATGGAGCAGCGCTCGCACGCCTTGGGTGTGGGCCTGGCGGGGCAGGACGCGCATTCTGGCGACGGCATGGGCTTCGACAAGTGGTACGCGCGGGAGCAAGAGCGAGAGGGCGAGCGTGCCACGGAGCGCGCAGCTGCGGTGGCAGAAGCGGATGCTGCAGATGCCTTCGCCCAGCAGGAGCGCCAGGCCCGGCTGCGTCGACTGCAGCAGCGGCAGGCAGCCGCCGAGGCAGCCAGGGCAAAGCCTGCTATGCCACCCACCCAGCCACAGCTCCGCCCAAGCAAACACGCAGAAGTGCCCAGCACATCTGTACCCGTCGCCCCCCCAGCAGTACCTACTGGTCGCTCCGCCGGACACAGCCCCATCAAACCTGCTGCAGCTGCTGCTGCCCCCATGCCTGTGACACACGCCGAAGCTGAGCACTCTGCTGGCGCCATGGATGCTCCACCCCCAGCAGCACCGCCTGCACCTCCGGGCATCTCGAAGCGCCCTCCCTCTGCAGCAGGTGCGGGGCAGGGCGCCAGCCACCACTCAGCTGCTCAGCAGCAGCAGCTGCCTGGGGCTCATGCCCGGCGCAGCAGTGCGGCGCCGGTTGCAGCGCAAGTGTTTGGCTCCGACAGTGGATCGGATTTCGGAGACAGCGATGGTGAAGTCAGCAGTGTGGGCACCCCCGATGTGGATGGCGGGGGGGACTATCACCAGCGCGTTCGAGATGCGATCGGCCTGGAATCCATGAGGGCTGCCGGTGTGGACGACGATGAGCTAAAAGCTATGCTTGATGAAGCAATCGCCGATGCTGCTGCGGGGATGGCGGCAGAGGGAATCTCCATGGGCGACGTTGGGGAGGATTGGGGCACGCCCACACACTCCCCTGTTATGGCAGACAGCGATGATGAGCTGCAGTCATGACCAGCTGGCACAAAAACGGACGGTTTAAGGCAGAAAGCTTGCGAAGTGGTGTTTTGTGTACTTAGTCATTGTGCAGCAGGTGTACAGGGCCTTGCTGTACCACCGAGTGCGAGGCCGGGGCTGTGGCGATGGAGGCACCCTGGAGGCCCTCCCCCGAAAAGGAGGGTTGAAAAGTGAAAAATCCATGCATATCCTGTGCAATATCCAGCCTCTCTATTGCATGATAGGGCCGCGTATTATCTGCAGGAAAAGCTACCAGTTGGACACGAGGCCCGTTCGGGGTGTGACACGTCAAGAATTTTCTTGAAGTGTTAGCCAGCCCTCCTTGACTTGACTATTGCAGCTGCTGGTAGCTGCTGCATCCAATCCACCAGCCCGTCTGCTACAAATGCTGCAATGCGCTAATCCCCAGAGATTTGGAAAGCTTAGATGGGGCGTTTTACCCGATGTGCTTTCACATTGTGTCAAGAATGAAGCAAGAAAGTGCGTCTGAACCTACTTCCTCATGGCAGGCAGGCGTATGTGTTGAGTGAGCCTAGAGTAAACCAAAAACGTTCAACTTGGCAAAAACCAAACAACCCCGTGAATTATCAAGTGGAGCTGCACATTTCACAGTCATGAGTGCCGTTGTGCAAGCAGTACCGTAATGGGCACAGCCATTGCACGATCTGCGCTCCGGTCCACCTGCGGGCACCTCCATTGGGCATTTGCGCAAATGCGTTGAATTGGGACATTCACCGGGGGTGGAATGATTGTAAATCAAACGAGACTGCTGCAATTTGGCGTTAGGGCTGAATGCAGTTGTTTGTCGTGGTTCTCTGAAGCTGCCCAGGTGGCGCAGGTAAATTCTGGATGGCGAACATTGTTTCTTCAAACCAACGCTCCCTGGAACAGCTGAGCAGCGCGCGCTGATTGTGCAGAGGAGAGCCCTCCTGGTGCAAGGTGCATAGTGCGCACATGCTGTGGTGCTTCAGTTTGGATGAAGCCTGGCGTGCAGGGGCCGTTTGGGTTTGAGTGCTGGTCGCGCCCGCGGTTTCTTTGCCCCAAAGCGGTGCCGCTCATGGCTGGCAGCTGCTGCCCGCCGGGGCCACCATGCCGCACATGGGACAGCTGTGCGGACGATGGAGGCACACGAGGCACATTCCGCTGAGCTGGCTGTAGTTGACGATGCACGGTGATTTGGGGCTGGGAGGCGGAGCCGGTCATTTGCGGAGCCCCTGGGCTGAGGCTGCTCCCAGCGGAAGGCCCGAGATGCAGCTGACCCGCTGGATGCAATGACACTGGTAGTGTGCCGTACCATGCTGATGCGGCGCTACTTTGCTGCAGCGCGTGCCATTTGGCCTGCTCGCGCTGCCCCCAGTTGCGCTCCGCGTATGCCCCAGGCTCTGCAAAAACACCTGTGGCATGTGCAGTAGCCGCATACAGTGGCTCAGGTGGGAACTGTACGCGACTATGCACCAAACTGGATCCTCCTGTTGTTTGAGTATCTGCTTGCCAAGCAGTTGGCCTTGCCGCAGGCACTGCGCTGACCTGGCCAGGGCCTGCGGTGATCAGCCCAGCACTGGTGAGAGGAGAACGAAGTGGGGCGGACTGCATGAGTGGGGCTGTATCGGTGGGATGCAGTGCTCTGTGCTGGGGTGCCCTTGCATGGCCTGCGCCCGCCTCCTCCATTTCCCATGGCGACGGTATGTCGCTGCCCCCAGGCAGGGCAGGAGCTTGCACAGAGACTGGGTCCTGGAATGGTGCCCCAGTGAAGTCATCAAGACGAGGGCGCTTCCTGGCAGCACCTGGCATAGCCCCTGCGGAGGTTTCCCCCCTGAACACAGCACTGCTGCTGAGGGCTGCACTGCACAGCTGGGGGGGTGGCGGCGGGGGGGCGGTGTTGAGCAGTGGAGGTCCTTCGGGCCAAAACGGCAGCAGTACCCGCCAGCGTTCAGCCCGACTGGGATGACGCATGGGAACTAGCTGCAACTCACCAGGAACAGAGGCGAAGTTCACCTTGCGCCTGGATGGCACTTGCACGATTCCACGGATTGTGCCATCAGCAACGGCAGCAGCCTCTGACAGGGCGATGGCTTTCAAGTTGAACATGTAACGGTGCTGCCAGGGTGCTGGCTGCTCGCGCTGCGACCTGGAGGGCCGAAAGTCGTGGCACAGAGTCAGTGAGGGTGTCGTGTCCTCGTGAGCTGTGACACGCTTCGGATGTACCACAGCGATGAACCAGGTCCAAGACGACGGGATATCAGCAGGAGACAGGGGCAGTTTGCAGTACCATTGCCCGGTGACTGGGCATTGAGTGATGGAGCGCAGTGCCCACTCAACGCCCTCAGACTGTTTCGCTTCCTCCCAACCTGGAGTGTTCAAAAGTCCCCGAAATCGCGTCTGGATTGTTTCAACAACCGATGATTCAGTGGGCAAGGCAGTTTTCACTCGAGACAAGTCCAGCGGGATCGGCAAACGCGCCCCCTCTTTGCCACCAGACCAGTGCTCCAGTACTTGGCGAGTCAGAATCTCCACTCGGTCGGGATGAGAAGCAGAACGGGCTACAGAGGGTGCAGATTCGCCCAAAAAGTTGTTATCTTGAACATTTTTGCGGTCTGCCAAGGTGCTGGCTTGTTGTTCTGCTAGCTGAAGGCCACCCTCTGGAGACATCATCTGGCTCCTCCGTCCAACTGGCATTTTCTGCACTCGAAAATCATCAGCAATTGAAATTATTTAGCCAATAGGCGCACCCAGAACAAGAAATGCACATTTTCTTTTTGCAATTGACAGAAATGTAGACTTCAGCGCAGAATGTACAGGCCAGCAGTCGGGCCGAGCTGTGCCGCCGGGGCGGCGGCGAAAGGGCTTCCTTTTCTGACGTCGCGCATGATGCATCACACCGTGGGTTTCGACGCCAATACACGGATCATGCCCAACGGAACTTCGAGAACTTACTTGAGGTGAATCTGTGTTGTTTTGTGCGTCATAAACAAACGTTGGAGCAGCATTGAAGGAGGGGACCTGAGAGATGCAGCACGTCAAGTACCAATACGGCGCGTGCGCGGCCAAAATCGAACCTGTTGGTCTTTGTTTCGACATGGTCTGCTACTCCTTGTATTTGAAAGTTGCTTCTGGAGATTAGCGATGTGCACGTTGGCTGAACACAATTGTTGCTGAAGATGTTCCACACGTGTCAAAAGAGCGCGTTCATATTCTTTGTCCATCGAGACAGCCACTTTCTTGCAAGTCAGCTCAGCGGAAGCAGGGAACTGCCCAGCCCTCCTGAACAAAACTCACGTATCGGCGAGCTGTGCACTAAATTTGTGCCAAGCAAGTTGCAAGGCTTTGACGACGGAATTATGCACTGGCCGTTGACGCTGCTGTGTGTGCGAATGCCATACCAAATTATTTCTGTGGCGCATGCAATCCGCGTCAGATGTCTGCCCAACACATACCTTGAGTGGAGTGCCAATGATGCTTGACACACAGAAATGTGTTGTTTGGGATTCTTGTGCGCACCTTTGTTTGCGCACGGCAGGGCTCAGGGAACGAAACTTTTGGTGCCTGCGGTTGGGGGCGTGGGAGCGTGGGAGCGGGACGCAAAGCAAGAGAGAGATGTGAATTATCAGATCGTTCTCTGGCCTGGGCCTCCTTCGAAAGGCCCAATTTTTTTCAAAACACTCAAAATGCAGAGCTCAAGGTAGGCTTTACGATTGAAAGAGTGATTGAGTAGTCCATTATTGTGCGTGCTGCTTTTTTTGTGTGGGCACAACAAGCGAGGGGGGCAGAGAGGGCTAGGTCAAAACAAGTTTCCTTTCTCTGGCAAGCCAATTAAGCAATCACCACCCCAGTATTCCTCTTCACCTCGGAATTATGTTGCTGATGAAAATGCTTGACGTCGCGACCTGATGCAAATACCAGCCCGCCTCCAATCTGTGCCCACTCTGTAAAAAAATGCTGCTGGAAGAAGAAACTTTGCGGCCCATGATTCATCATTGATAAAACATTGAGGTTGCTGTTGGAGTTTTGGCATGCCATGAGCGCCATTGTGGCGCAGGGAGTGGGCTTTCATTTCACACTCTTTTCTTTCGTGTGCCAAGGTGGCGCTTCGTGCAGATCCTGAAGGAGTGTAGCTGCAATAACTTGATTCCAGCAGCCAAAATGAGGTCATCTACACATGTTTGGTCGCATTCGCAGGCAACGCCGGCAGCATCTCACTGCAAGCCTTTTTTCTACACCTGCTCCGCTCGTGCAGGAGCACCGTCTGCAGTGCTGTCCCACGCACGCAGCACGGCATTGCGCACACGGTCGGGCAGATGGTCACGAACCATGCGACTGGACACTTGAATGCCACTCCATGTGAAGTCCCGCTGGTCGCACCACATGCCGGCGTACGCAGTTGGCACTGCAGACCTGCAGGCGCCACCGGAGCCCCCGGGCGTGCTGCGAGCAGCCGCTTCTGTGTATGCACCGTCACCATGTTTCGCTGCTGATACCAGTGGTGTTCTGCAACCATCGTGTTCGCCCCTGCTGCAGCTACAGGTGGGATCTTGTGCGCCATGCAGTCCAACGCTGGCTGCTGCACCCCCCCCTCCCTCTTCGTGGTATGGGGTCACGGGGACAAGGTGCACAGTGCGGCCGGGCATCCATAGCTCCATACCGAGGACATCAGTGGTGGGGGTCGAGGTTGCTTCGGCTTCATGCTGCGCCTGGTCTGCTGACTCACCAGCGGCACTGCGGGGAGGCTGGGCAGCAGCGCCGCCGCCGCCTGTGTCAGCGTCCTCCAGCGTGGCAACTTGTGCTGGGTCCACAGGCAAGCCGTCAGCACCTTGCACCGCTTCTGCAGCAAAGATCTTCTCTGCGAGCTGCAGCGCGAGGGCGCGGGCACTTCGCCAATTGCTACCAAAAAGAGACTGCACGCTGGTGGCGTGGGTGGCGCAGCCGCACACAGTAGCACCCTCCACCTCGTCGCCCACTTGTGCGTGCGGATTCCGCACATACTTGGCTGCGCCAGGCCGGTTGCTGTCTGGCGCACCAGTGGAGGAGGGGCCCTTGAGCCGGCGGGAGCTGCCAGTCCACTCAGCTCGCCCCCCCCCGGGGCTGCCGTGGCCGCCGTCGGCCGCAAGGGCGGCACTTGGGGGCGAGATGGCCATGAAGCGACGCTGCCCAGGCACACCCTCCTGCGTCCCCTCCTGCACCAGCTCGTCGTCGTCTTCGGGTGCACACCAGCTGAAACCACAGTGGCGGCTGGCCGCTGAGCGCAGCCCAGCGAAAGCATTGCTGCGAATCAGCTTGTGCTTTGACACAGCAGCAAGTGGCAGTAATTCACCCACCAGCGTAAACATGCGGCGCATTGTGCCCACAGTCATACGAGCGACGATGTCTTTCCCAAGTGTAACGGATGTCAAGCACGGCCGAAGCGCAATGGAGAGAGAAGGGGAAACCAGGGCAAGGGGTGGAGAGAATGCCACAACTTGCGTTTCCGTGAATGAGGGCTTCAGCATCATGCCAAGCAGAGATGCTGTGGCAGCGCCAAGTGAGTGGCCTATCACCATCACCCGTGGCGAGTGCGGCATTTGCTCAGCACTGCCAGCTTTGGCATCAGCAGATTGTTGGGAGTTTGGCGCTGGTGGACTGTCAGTACCATGCACCCCACATAAAGCATCCACTATGCTCGGTGGTATGCGCGGACCGAACGACAGTTGTATATGGCTTCGTTGACGGCCTTGTGAACTGGACTGATCCTGCTTGTGCTTTTCAGGAACTGACTGGAAAATGCCAGCCTGAAGTGCGGAGTCCACCACGGCTTCCGCTGCACGCCACATTCCCTCATGGGCGTACCATTTGCTTTTGTCACAAGCCCATTTCGGCACTGAGCAATCTGATGGAGATTGTGGTGGCTGCGATGTGTGCTGAGTAGGCTTTCGACTGCCCTCCGCACTCGGGAATTCAGGGCAAATTTGCTGCTGGGAATTCAGCCAGCGATGAAATGCAATCGCAGTAGGTGTGTTGCCCACAGCAAATGGAACAGCTGCAGCATCAGTGATGCAATCTTCAATGGACAGTGTTCCTCGCACAACCAACACCAGAGCATTGCAGGTGCTGTCGTACATGACCAAAAAAGAAGGCACCAGCCAGCGGGATTCCCAATTCGCAAAAAGCAGCGTCCACGGGCTGCTGGCTGCCGCGCCCCACTGCTGAGGGCGCATGGAATTGATGGTGGCTTGGCTTTTCAGAGCGTCCACCCGGCCTTTGATGGCAGCGGGAATGTCTGTGCGCACCAACGGGGACCACTTGAGCTGCTGCATTTGCAGGGTGACAGCAGGCTTGTGCAGACCGGAGCAGTCGCCACGCACCCGCACCTCTTCTCGTACACAGCACTTGCTCTTGCAGCAGCAACAGCAGCACGTGCAGGGCGCGGAGCAGGGCACGCCAGTGGCGCCCCCACGCTCCCTGCAGCAGCAGCTGTGCATCTGCTCCCCAGCCAGCGCGCAGCAGCCTGCAGCCGTGTGCTCAAAGGTGTACAGCTGCCACCCGTACGCTGCGCACATGAAGACGGAGTAGTGCGCTGCCACAGCCATGACTTGCACGTCACACCAGGGCTTGCCCCCCCACCCAGGGGAGGCGTGGGCGGGCGGAGCGGAAGGGAACTGGCGCAGGGGAGTGGAGCGGGGCAGCACCTCACGCGCCAGCGCTAAGATTGCGCCACATGGAGGCGCATGCTTGCTGCCAGGGATGGCAGGTGCACGTGCGCCGGTTGACCCTGGGGGTGTCGGTGCAGGCGCCGAGAGCGCCTCCTGGGGGGAGGCGACGGGGGCGGCAACATGTTGCACTTGAACTTGCACTTGCTGGCTTGCGGGACTGCCTCCCGATACACGTGCCAGCAGGTCTTTCAGAGCTCCTGTGGCCTCGATGTGCTTTTGCACGGAGCGCAGCAGCAGCATGCCGCCCACAATGTCGCTCAGTGTGAGCTTCTGCGACTGCACGGGGGCGAGGGTGGACGCCATCACGTGGCCAACCATGGCCAGAGTCTGCGCAGTGTCTAGGCCACCCACCCCCCCCTCGAACCCCTCCTTGCTGAAGGCGGAGCGGCCGCAGAGGCAGCCCGTGCACAGGTTGCACCGGCGGCTCCACGCTTGAGCCTTGGCCTGCAATTCCGCATCGCCCAAGTCACCATCGGGGACGCGGGCATCTGGGCGGCCTGTAGCTGCCAGCACTGCCAGGGGGGTCATCACACAGTACTCTGCAATGACCTCCAGGGCGGTCACCCAGCAAAACACCTGCAGCAGCACCCACCGGGGGTTGTCTTGGTTCAGCACATCCTCGCACTCCTCTGCGGGCACACTGAAGACAAAGTACAGGCCTGCGGCAGCCACGATAGTGTTGCCTACCACGGTGAGCAAGTGCAGCACGAAGAGGGTGGGCACCATCCTGCGCTTGTGCTCTTGGGGCATGCTGCCGCGCCCTGACGCGTACGCCAGTGCCATGTCCACGACAACGCCCATCAATACGAGGGCAAAAGCGACAAATAGAAGCACATCAATCTCGATGGAACAATCGCCAGAGCCATCACCAGCAGGCTGAAATGCATGCACCAACACCACGATGCCAAGCGCGGCTGCGGCAAGGATGCGAAAAGCAGCGTTGCACCACCCCGTGGTCACAAAATCATCGCTTGCAAATGGCATGTCGCGCCCACATGCCTGCATTTGTGGCATATTGAGTACTGATGGGATTGGTGATCGCTTTGTAAGTTACGGCAATCGCGAAAACAAATGTCGGGAGGTCCAGAGAAGGAAGTGACAGCCAAAAAAATCTCTTTGCTTCCTGCGGCGCAGAGCAAACGTACTTGTTGAAGCACCACAAGCAGGGTACTTCAAGGATTGAATGCACATCGAAAGATTTATGGTTCACAGATGGCTGGACAGCTGGAGCATTTCTTGTCGCTGTCAAGTTGGAACTACACACGAGCAAGGGGCCGCCAAATATGTTGATTGCCCAAACCTTTGCGTGATATGCCGCATGCATGCTATCTTACCTTGACTGCAAATTGTTTCAAGCTCGTGCTTTGCGGCCATTTGTGTACTGGATACAGCAGCCAGTCTGCAGGTACTTTCCGCGAAGTATCCGCCGCTTCCGCACCGCAGAAGGATGGGCTTGCTCAACACAGCTACTGCCTTGGGTTATCTGCAAGACGCAGCTTTCATATGGATCCATACACTTTTTCTGATGCGTGTTCGCACGCAAGGACGGGGAACCGTCACTGACGTCTCGACCTCAGGTGTGCTGTTGCTCATATTGGCAGGGGCTGCCCGCATGGCGGCATGGGTGGCCGCGCCCCACATGGCCCTCTTGTTGAAGCTGGACGCTGAAGGCATCATGAAGGAAGCTGGCCGGGGCGACACCGTCACGGGCCTGCTCAGCGCAGTGCTGGGGGGCTTCTACTCCCGTCCCGGCATGCACTACGCGGTGGTGGCGTCCGCCGCATTCATCGCTGCCGCCGCCACACTGTGGCACGGCTGGAGCTGGCACGGGCAAAGCTCACCAGGAACCCCCCCCAACACCATTCTACGCAAGCATGACCCGTCATCGGCGCTGCGTGCATCCATCGCTGCGGTCTTTGCGTCTGCGCTGTTCGTGCTGCAGGTGAGCCCAGCGCCAGTGGCTGCAGCGCTGCGCAGCGCACTGCAGAGCCAAGCCCTGTCCATGGCAATGCTGCAAGACCACACCATCCTCGCGGGCTTGGCGTTCTTTCTGCTTACGCTGGGCAGCGCGCTCACCGCTGCGGCCGTGTGGGCCCAGTGCCGGTGCTGGGTGGAGCTGGTGAAAGTCACCACCGGTGCCCAGGCACAAGCGCAGTCTGCCCACAGCGCACTGCAGGAGCAGGACATAGCACCGGCACTGCGCAAGCGTAAGGGGGGCTCCAAGCTGCAGAAGGTCGCCGCCAGCAGCAGCGACCACGCCGATGCCGCCGCCGCCCCCGCGCCGGGAGGCAGCGCCAGCAGCGACAGCCCCACATACAGCGAAGCATCAGCAGGCCCCTTGCCCCAGTCCGGCACCGTCACAGCTGCTATTCTGGTTGCAGTCCTGTGGGGCGTCACTAGCTTCTTGCTGTCTGTGCACACAGCAGCACACTCGCGCAGCTCGCCGGCCTTTGCTGCAGGCGTGCCCGACCAGCCGTGGGCTTGGGGCAGCTACGTAGCATCTCACGCCCATGGATCCTTTGTGGGCCTTGCACTTCTCCTGGGTGTGCCACAGCTGCACCTGCGTCGGGGCAGCAGTAACCGCTCTGCAGTTGGCGTGCTGTGCGTAGCGGCAGGCGTGGCAGCACTACTGCCAGCCCTGATGGCCAATACTGCGCTGCGACGGACACTGGGGGTATCCCTGGACCTGCTGGGGCGCCCCTGCATGAGCGGTGCCGTGGCCGGCATTGTGAGCGCTGCACTCATGGGCGGCCCCGCGTCTGTTGTGTGTGTGGCGGGCGTGGCTGCCTTGGTGAATTGGCTGGTGCAGGGGGTGGGCGGGGTGCAGGCGGCCTCCATGGCGGCGCAGTACGCGGGGCGCAACAAGGGCAGCTTCTTCACAGGCAAGTGAGGGCCTGGGTGCCACTTGGGTGGGGGAGCTGATCGCAGCGCTAGGCCCTGAGTAGGGTGGAGGCAGGAGCCAGCAATCCCACGGTGCAAGAAAACAGCACACCGGCGCAGCATACGCTTGCGCCGGGCCCCTCAGCCATTTTTGAAGGGGGACGAAATTTGTTTACATGAATGATTTTTTAATGCCTTAGGGCCTGTGCGACTGGGTTTTTGGGGAAACTGTATGCGGGCCCTGTATTGAGCCGTGGCAAGAACCTGTCCTGTGAGAGGGAATGCGCGCAGGCAGGCAGCACAAAAACAGCATGACCCCCCACCAAGTGGTTCGACTTCCCAGAGATGTGCGAAGCGGATTTCTGTTGCCAAAACCGGCTAATCTTCAACACCCCTGGCAAGTGTGTGTTTGAATTGTTTGGTTGTGAAATAGCGATCAGATCAGCCCCTGTCCTGTAAGAAAGCTGGGGAAATTTTCAGCAACTGGCTTTGAAGCAGCTGCCCTTCTTCGCCAGCTTCAGCTTCTTGGTCGTTGGGCACAGCCCGACTTATTGCAAGGGTGTACGTGGTTGCTTCTCTGGGCTTTCAGAATGGCCACCAGCTATCGTAGCCGTATGCACCGGCGAACTCCAAGCCCAATCGCATCTCCAACCAGTAGCACGCCACCTCCTGCTGCTTTTGCTGTGTCCCCCTCACAGCAGCGCGAATTCCCATTGTCTGGATCAACATGCATTGTACCAAGTATGTTGATATCTGCTTTGTTATTGAATCCGAAGGATCACGCGCACAACTGTGGTTCAGATGCCATAACTGAATTTCGATGCTCGCAGGACAACTGTATTTCATGACAATTGCAACAAATGCAGCCCTTCCGGCCCCCACAGAGACTGTCACATTTTTTTCAGTTGATGATATATTGACTTATGTTCCGTTCTTTGCTGACTTCGGCCCGCTGAACTTGGGGCAGGTGCGTCGCTCATGGCGTGTTGAGTACAGCTGCCGTTGCTGCCAGTTTGCTTTCTCGCACCGTCTTATAAAAATAACCCTCTCGTATACAGTTAGTCAAGTTTTGTGGGATGGTCAAGCAGCAGCTGCATGCAATCAGCGGTGAGGCCGGAATCAAGCGCAGCAGCGGCGAGCAGCCAGCTCAATTACCTGGAGGGCCTCAGCGTGACTCGCTAGATACAGGTGTCTGTCTCGTCACATCAGATAACCCACACAAGCGTGCAAATGGTGTGTTTTTGGCCTGTGCTTATGCTGTGGCGGCTCACGGGATGTCGCCGCATGCTGCTTTTGCCCCGTTTTGGGGCTGCAGCCCCCCGCTGCTTTCCTTTCGAGACGCCTCTTTTGGACTGTGTTCCTATGCGCTGACCATCCTGGATTGCTTAAATGGTGTGTATGCTGCTATTCAGCGGGGTTTCTTCGATTTGGAGCGTTTTGACTTGGATGCGTATGTGCGGGACGAGCAGCTGCACTGCGGCGACATCAACTGGATTGTACCTGGCCTGTTCTGTGCATTCTCAGGACCACTGGACTCCCCCAAGCCCCTGGGAGATGGCAAGCGCACATGGGCCCCTACTGACTACGTGCAGTACTTCAAGCAACCGCAGCACGACGTGACCCTGGTGGTGCGTCTGAACAAGGCCTGCTACGACAAGCGCCATTTCACAAAGGCGGGGGTGCGGCACGCGGAGCTGTTCTACCCAGACGGCGGGCTAGCCCCACCTGCCATCCTAGCGTCCTTCATCGACTCCGTGGAGCGGAACACGGGGGCGGTAGGGGTGCACTGCAAGGCGGGCCTGGGTCGCACCGGCACTTGCATCGGCGCCTACCTCATGAAGCACTTCCGCATGACAGCCCGGGAGGCCATTGCATGGATGCGCATCTGCCGCCCCGGCAGTGTCCTGGGGCCCCAGCAGCAGTACCTGGAGACTCTGCAAGGGGACATGTGGCAAGCGGGCATGGACGCTGGCCTGCACGAGAAGTGGATGGCAGTGCTGCCCCCCCCCGTGGACTTGGCAGCTGCCTTGGGCATCAACCTGGCCAAAGCAGCACGCCGGCTGGGACTCCGCAGGGTGCCTGGGGAACGCCCCCCCCCTGGGTCAAGTGGGGGGGGGGGCATCGGGGGGGGGCCTGCCCCGCACCGCCCCTCCATTCCGCTTCGCCCCGCAGCTGCTGCATGGTGTGCTTATGCCCCCTGGTCCCTGGCGGCCCTGGACGTGGGCTGCTGTGTACCAGGGGGGGTGCAGTCTGCGCTGCACGGCACCGTGCCGGTGGCCTGGTGTGCCGTCTCCCAGGGACAGGGCAGCCGCAGTGAGCGAGGCATCCGGCGCAGCCGAGCCCCCGGTGGCAGCGACACCCCTGAACCCGACCCCCCTGCACCCCCCCTGGGGGCTTTGGACTGGCAGCTGGCCGGCAAGTGCGGGGCGTGGAGCGTCACCCCCGCCGCCGCCCCCGTGCTGTTGTCAGCTGCGCCCACAGGGCAGCGCAGCAAACATGTCAACCAGCCCGGTACGCCCACACACACGGAGCCGGGCGCCATCACGCCTGGCTTCAGTGTCGGGGGCAGCTCCAGCAGTGGGGGGGGGGGCATGTCCCCCGGACGCCGCGGCCGCTCGCCCAGCGCTGTGCAGAGCGACAGTGGGGCCTTTGCAGCCATGTCAGCCCTGCGCTTGACGCACATGGGGACGGAGGAGGAGGGCAGTGCGGCGTTGCCGGAGTCCCCCCTCACTGCGGTGTCGGGGCTGGACGAGGCGCCTGATGCCCTGGATGCCCTGGAGGGATCTGTGGACGCGGAGATCAGGGCCAGCCTGGGGGGGGCTGGGGGCTTCCGCACACCCCACAAAAACCGTGCCGCCAGTGACTCGGATGCGCTGGGGGCGATGGGGGGGGGGCTGAGTGCCGCTGGCAGCCGCAGCAGGCTGGCTTCAGCGGGGGGCGGCAGCCTGATACGGCCCCTCATGGGAGCACCCACTCCCAGTGCCGATGTGTCAGAGAAGGTGCTGCCTCCAGGGAGTGGGGGGGACGCCGGGAGGCAGACCCCCCCTCAAGCAATGGGCAGCACTGGCTTCACGCCCCAGCAGCTCGGGGGGCGGTCCACCCCAGGCAGTCGGGCAGGCCTGACCTCATCTCCCTTGGGCGTGGGCACCCCCTCTGGTCGGCCAGCGCACATGCAGCGAAGCACCTCTGTGCAAGCGGGCTCCACTGCATTTGCCTCTCCCTCCCCCAGTCGCATGCGGCCCAGCAGTGGCACCCCCACGGAAGAGGCACCTTTCCGCCTGGGCAGTAGAGGCACAGGGCGCACCAGCCCCTTGACGGGGGCGTACAGCCTGTCTGCCGCAGCTCGGCGACGATGAAGGCTGCAATGCCACCCCGCTGCTGTGTACACACCCCGTACATTGGCTTGCCCTGTCCCAGCAAGCACCATAAGCTGGCTCTGTTTTGAATATAGTTTACTTGCAACGTACCTGCGGTGTTGCCAGGTTGTCACTGCTCACGCCCGAGGCATGTTTGGCGCCTGGGCAGGGGGTTGCAAGGCTTGATTGCAAGCTGCTGCTTGGGAGCGCCCTGAGCGGGTTGCCAATTGAAACTGTACCCAACAAGCGCGGCTTCAATAGGAGCATTGCACTAATATACGATCAAAGCCTAACATTCGCCCTTGCGCTCGCCTGTTGGCAGGACAGGCACAGTGCCACCAAACAGCTCGGGTATCGCGGGGCACGCTAATTTCTTGGCTTCCCCTGTGAGCCCTACTTCAAGCTTAGACTGAGCAGCTGCAGCAATCTTGCGGCAGATATGGCTCTTTGGTCTGCTACGCTTGTACTCAGTGGGTTACCTGCTGCTCTGGGCTCAACATCAGGCAGACAGCTCGTTTTGCGCACTCCTGATGGTAGCTTCTCCTGGACCACGCCGCCTGCTGATGTGGACTCTTGGAACATTGAGAAGCTCAACATGCGCAACCTCTCCGGAGAACACATGACAGATGATGTTGTTCTTGCTATTGTCGACGAACTTGGTGGAGAAGAGGTTGCGTGCGCTGGGACAACACTGCAGCGTAAGTGTGTTTGCAGCCGTTGCCAGCTGCCAACCCCGCCAGCACTGTTGGCAGTTTTTGAGAAGTTGACAGTGACCTCGTGCACAAATATCAAGATTTGATCAATAACATCATCGCACCGTTTTCCTTTTACAGAGCTAATGGCCGACGCTGGGTCTACAATTTACTTGCGTACTCCTGAAGGTGGAGCCGGAGGCACCATCGTCGTGCACTCGCCAACCACACATGCAGTTCTACTTGCCGGCGTCACATCGCCCCCCCTACAAGAACAAGGCACAGCACCCCCCATTGCCCCCCCATCTCCTGGTTCTGCTTCTTACATCCCGCCTCCATCGCCGGGCGTGCCGGCCAGCAGCCCAGCCGGCAGCACGGCACGCGCCCTGCTGCAGTCCCCCTCGCACTATGAGCTGGAGGACTTCAACGCGCTAGATGCATTGGGAGATGGGGGCTCGCATGATAGCGGCCCCGCGGCGCTGTCCTCACAGCTGCGGGAATACGCTGAGAAACTGCGCAGATTGAAGGCCGAGGTGCGGGCGTGGCAAGCCGCCGGAAACGTGAGTGAAGCCCTGCCCGTGCCCAGCCGCCCCTCCCTCACATGTGCTGTGTCATTTACAGGGGGTGGAGGATGCCCATGCCCGTGCCCGGCGGGAGAAGACCTTCCGTGAAGCCCTCGCATCAGAGAAAGCAGAAGCGGAGGCCAAGGTGGTGGATATGACCAGTGAGCCCACACATACACCACATGCACTGCTCACACAACACACACAGACATGGTCACTTGTACAGGTGAATTGCGGGAGATGGAGTCCCAGATGCTGGCCATGCAGCAAAGTGCCACCGAAAACGCCGAGATCGCTGGGCAGTGGAAGGAGCGAGCTGACAGTTTCGAGAGCCAGCTGGCTGCGGCGAAGGAGGCCGCTGCCGCCACCGAGAGCAAGTGGCGCAGCCGCCTGGCAGAGCTGGAGGAGCGCCTGGAGACGGCGCAAGCAGAGCGCCGGCGCGCCGAGGGGGCGGCGTCGCGGGCGGGGTCCCCTCGATCAGTGGGGACGGGGGGGGGTATGCCAGGCTCCCCCGTGGCCATGCCCTCTCCCAGTGCAGCGGGGGCCAGGGGTGGCGTGTCCTCACCCGTGCCCGCTGCACCCACGCCGACCCCTGGCGTGTCGCACAGCGAGCTGCTTGCCCGCTCAGCCCAGCAAGAGGCTGCACTGGACACACTTGAGCGGCAGGTGTCAGAGCTGGAGACAGAGCTGGCCGCTGCTCACGCCGCGACACACGCTGCAACGGCGCGGGCAGACCAAGCAGAGGCGGAGGCAGCTGAGGCCTCCCTGCACGCCGAGGCGCTGGCGAATAAAGTGCAGGAGGCCGATGCCGTGGCGGCGTCTGCTGCCCGCAAGGCCGCCGACGAAGCCGCAGCAGAGCACAGGGAGAGCAGGGCAGCGGCAGCAGCGGCAGCCAGTGAGCTGGCCCGCACCCAGGAGTCCCTGGCAGAAATGACGCGGAGGTGCCGGGCGGCAGAGGAGGGCGCCCGGAAGACCATTGCGGAGAGTGAGGCCCGAGAGACACAGGTGGCGCAGCTGCAGGCGCAGCTGGAAAGCATGCAGAGCCGCCTGCGTACAGCTGCCTCTGAAGTGCACGACGCCAAGGATGCGGCTGCACTGGCCCGGGCTGAGCTGTCTGAGACGCAGTCCGCCGCCGCAGTGGGCAAGCGGGAGGCCGATGCCGCCATCAAGGCGCTGCAGGAGCAACTGGCCAGTGAGGGGAGGGGCGACAGCCCTGCCAGTGCAGAGCAGGGGGGCGAGGCGGGCGCGGCGGCGCTGGCTGCTTCCCGCGCGGAGATCGCCGAGAAGACCAAGTTGGTGCAGGAGTGGGAGGAGTATGCCAACCACTGGGAGGGCCGGGGGCGGGAGGCGGAGGCGGCCCTGGGGGAGTACGAACGCAAGCTGGGGGAGGCAGAGGCGGGGCGCAGCAAGGCAGATTCACAGGTGCGTGCATTACAGGAGCAGCTGGTGTCGCTGCGCAGCTCGGGGGGCGGGGGGGGGGCGAGGCGCTCACCCGGCGGCACACAGCACACAGGGCAGGCGGGGGGGGCCCACGTGGCGTCAGGACTGGCACCATCAGGTGCAGGGTACTACAGGGGCAGCAACAGCCCTAGTCGTGGTCGGCGCTTGTCGGCTGGCGCGGTGCCATCGGGTGGGCACGGCACGCTTGCATCCACGGAGTCACACCTGAGCATGGTGATGGGGGGGGCCGGCGCCGCGCACCCTGACGGAAGTGACCCCGATGGGCCATCTGCCACAGAAATCCTGCACCGCATCCGTGCATCGGCACCCAGTACTGCGGCTGCCACGGCCGTGGCTCAGGCAGGGGCAGCCCCTGGAGGGGTGTACCAGGGGGGCTACGGCGGCTACAGGGGCTACGGGTGAAGTAGGGGTGTGTTGCATCACTGCGCCACCACTAGCAGCACATCCAGTGCCAAGCAGGTGCCCGCTTGCATGATGGGGGTGTATGCCGCCTGCAAGTCTGCCTGGATGGCGCTGCATTGCTGTGCGGTCAAGCAGGCCGGTAGCGGCACCAGCTGCTCAGGGTGGAGTGACGTAGCCACACGGAATGCAGCGGCTTGGGCCGCAGTGACGGCTGGCACCGGGGCACAGCTGTGCCACATGATGATGTCTTTGAAGCCGGCGGCCTGCAGCTGTGCCCTCAGCGCCTCCTCGTCGCTTGCCAAGTCGAAGTTGCTGCGGGCTGGGGCGTCGTCTGGCGCAGGGGGGGGCACCACGCCGTGCTTCTTCAGGACTTTGCCGGTGGCGGTGAACATGGGGCTGCGGGCGGCGTCACCCCACACAGAGAACGCCAAGCGGGCCCCAGGCAGCAGCACCCGGCGCAGCTCAGCCAAGGCCTTGCTGGGCTCAGGCACAATCATGAGGCACAGGTTGGACATGGCGGCGTGCATGCTGTTATCATTAAAGGGCAGCTGCTGCGCAGAGGCTGCGTGCAGTTGCACGCGTGCTTGAGTTGCCTCAGTCGCGTCCGGCGGCGTGAGCAGTGCCCTGGCGTGCTCCACCATAGCAGGAGAGAGATCCACGCCCGTGACACTCCAATCAGCAGACAGATGAGTGAATGCATGCTTTGTTCCAAGACCAGGTCCACAACCAACGTCCAGCAGGGTTTTCGTTTTTTCAGCAGGCATTGCTTCAGCGTCTTCCTGCACTGCACCTGACGTGCGTGGCTGTGTCAATGCCAACATCGTGAACAGTTGGGCAGCTAGAGGGAGAGACCATTGCTGCATCCACTCAGCATACATTGGGGAGAACGCATCCCACTTCTGCTTCAGCGGTGCTTCTGCGTCTGTGCAGAGGGATCCTTCTGGGGATGGTGCCCGAGACACTTCTTGCGATAGTTCAGATGCAGCCATTCTGAATTGTACGAGGCTTGAGCAGTGATGAACACAAGGGCTGGAGTATGAACGGGACACTCATGAGTCGCGTGTCACTTTTTGTGTTTTCTACAAATGAAGCAAGTGAGCAAATTGCATATACAGCTGCCGCTTCAGTGTTTACCCCCTCGCTCGCCAGTGTCGGGGCCATGCGTGTACCTTGCTCACCCACAGCACTGCACTTGCATGACTTGTATTTTAGCAACCTGAAGCACTCTACCATCGTGTCATACTCCTGGTTTGCTGCTGCACCATCTGAGCAGCTTTTACGTAAACACCGAGGTCTCAAAGCCAGCCGGCAAACCCACTGGCTTTCTTGAGTGACAGATCACACGCTTGTACCACATCCAAACACAATTATCAAATATGGCAGTATCTGAAGCTGAGCTGCAAAAGATGGTTGCAATGATCCAAATGGAGCAGAGCGTGCAGTGCGTATTGCTTCGCGTTTCGCTGCGAAACTCCAAGCCGCGACACAGTCATCTACTGCAGATTGTACAACTCAGTGACGCAAGTCGCCTTCAAGCAGTGCGTGCATAGTTTCAGAGGTGCAACACTCAGTGGCAAGGAGAAGGAATGCGTCAGCAACACCGTTGGCAAGTACATGAAGCTCAGCGCCCGTATTCAGCGAAGAATCAGCGAAGTCCAGGCTGCACAGCAGGCAGACTTTGCCTCGAAGCATGCAGCTGCTCAAGCTACAGGGGTGGCTAGCAGCCCGCTTGGGTCCAAAGTGACTTGACCAACGTTCGGACTGATTCTACCTACGGCCCTCCACCTGACCGGTCGTGCCATGCGAGCACGCGGCGCGCAAGCAACACGCCCATGGCAGTTCAGACCCCTCACACTGCATCTTGTTATCTTGATATATCATCAAGTTCACCTAGTTACAGTTGAGTGGTTGCCTGCTCCACAGGAGGCGGCATGCGGCGAGGGCAGGTGCCTGCTCCGAATCAAAGCAGCACAAATGCATTCCATGTGGCACATAACGCAGAATTTAACACACTGATACCAGCCCCCGCCTTACATCTCTGCGGCCCGCTGTCTGTCTTCGTCCTTGATGAGCACAGAGTCCACCTTGGTGATGTTTGGTATGTGCTTCACCACCATGAGCCGCGCTGTCTCGGCATCCATCCCGTCGTAGATGTCGTTGCCCACCAACAAAACTTCCCGCAGTGACTCCAGCTCAGCCTGTGCATGTGTGCTGTGTGTTTGGCGAAGGCAGGGTGCAAGGGGGGGACAGGCGGGGGCTCACCAGCTTGTCCAGCTCGGACCAATCCTTGATGCTATTATTGCTGATGTACAGCACCTGCAGCTTGTTCATGCCCTGCAAGCCATCCAGTGACGTGATTTCGTTGTAGCTGACCCACAGCTGCTCCAGTGTCTCCGCCACGTCCTCCAGCTTCTCCATGCGCTTCAAGCGGTTGCGAGCCAGTGACAGGATCTTCAAGTTGTTCATGCCAGTGAGGGGAAACATTTTCTCAATCATGTTGGTGCTTAAAGACAGGCGCCTGTGCAAGCACACGGACTATGTGCACAACTGGCCATATCAGCGCGGCTCACAGCTTACTCACTCGCAGTTGGCAAGGCTACCCAGCGTGCTGTCCAACTTGTTGATGAAAACACGCTTCTTGCCCTCATCCTGACTAATTCCGCCAAGGATCTTGATTTCCTTTGCCTCTGCAGCAGATTCACCAGACACAGCCTCCTGCGAGCACAGGCAAGTGTAAAGTCTGCCGTTTCCCACATTCGTCAGGATATCCAAGCAAAGCAGCAGCAGATCGACGACTCACCCACTCAGCAATGGCCTTGCTCAATGGAATCTGCAAGCATGCCAAATCAGCGCACATGTTATTGTGTGCAAGTGCTGATAACTCACAGTCATGGTGCAAATAGACGGCTTGGAGTTTCAAGCGAAACGCCAATGCAGCCAATTCCTCTCTTGCAAGCCTTGTTGAAATGTTTGCAGCTGCACACGGCACAGATAGTGCAGGTACTTTACTGTTAGTCGGCAAGGTGAAATGAGAAGAGCGAATTTCCACAGCCCAAGGCCACTGCTACGTGTGCCGACCGACCCCCTTTTTGGGCCCTCTCATCTTGGGCAGCATGGTCAGACCATTCATGCCACATGCTCAACTAGGTTATCGACATCGACATCAGCAAAGTGACCCGTGTAGTCAAGCTGTACAAAATTGATGACTGTTTATTGTCCCGCACTCAGCAACACAACAACAAATGCGCGGAGGGCGCACATAGCCCCACTTGGGACCAAGACGCACGTGGCTGCGGCATGCCACGAGAGACACTGTAGCTACTTGAAAGCAACTCTAGATTGCAAGCAGTTTACTTGCCAGCGGCGGGGGCGGAGCCCACAGGGCCACGTGGGCGGCGGGGGCCGTCACCACGCTTTCCCTTGAAGTTGCCACGGAAGCGCTTGCGCTCGTCGGCGAGGCCGACCTCCAGGGCGCAGCCCAGCTTCTTCAGCATAGCCTGGGTGTCCTTGTCAACCTTGATCTCACCGGGGTTGGTGCGCAGGGCAGACTCCTCAGGGACGAAGTCCAGGCGTCGCTCACGCTCCTCCTCCTGCAGCTTGAGGCTGATGCCACGGACGTTGCCTCCGCTCTCGATGCGGCGCATCAAGTGGGTCACGAAACCCGCGATCTTGTTGCGCATGCGCTTGGAAGGGACCACACACACCTCGTCGCAGATCTGCAGTGGATGCATCGTTGGCGAAAGTACATGGGAAGCAAACACTCAGTTAGCAGGCTGGCACAGGACACTCACGCGCTTGTTGGTGTCGAAGTCATTCTGGCTCAGCTTCTGGTAGAAGCGCTCCACTACGAGGCGAGCAGACTTCTTGACGGTCTTGGTGCGGACACGGCCCTGCGAAGTAAGGTTGTGAAATCTCGTCAGCGGAAGTAGTTGAGCCGAGTGCTCCAAACAAGCGTGGCCCATCAGCATGGGAGCAACGGAAAAGGACAGAGCTACACTTAACAGCAATACTGGTTTGTCTGCCACGGCTGATCGCGATGCTTCCCAGACAGCGCAATTCAGGGAGGCAATTTCCGCACACACAACCGTATGCAGCACTGCCGGCTGAGGCGAAATTTGATCCGAGAAAGACCCCCAAGATAGAAGCACAGTGCCGACATAATTGTGTTTGTGGCAAGGCTATTTTCTAAAGCCCCTTCTGGCGCAACACAGTCAGTGCAACGAGCAGTCTCGCAAGCCAATCTCATTGCCACTGCGCCTAATCTGCTCACTGCAGATCGGAAGATGAACGTACCATGATTGATAAGATATATTGTCACGAGCATACAACGCTGTGCAATACAAGCAGGAAGTCTAGTGCGCAGTAAAGTAGTCTTGAGGGATCGATTTGACTTTATTCGAAGTATTTATACATACGTGAATGAACACAGTTTCGCGGTCTCTCAGCAACATCGCCCTTCAATATATTTTTTGACAGTACGTCTAAACAACCATTGTGACAACATCAACATCTCGGAGACATTCCATGACTGTCTCGCGCGTAATTGCAGCGTTCCTCGCCAACTCTCGTTGCAGCCTTGAGTCAAGCGTTGCGAAGCGCCACACGGTGCGGCCGGGTATGATGCGCCCATGCGGAAGGTAGCCAGGAACAGCCGGGTGGTGGAATGTACCGCCTCTGCGGGGATTAGCCCCAGCCCCATGTGGGAGGGCCTGTGTGAGCATGCGGCCCATGTACTGTAAGCAGCGGGCAGCCCGCTCCGGCAGCGGCAGCACCAGCCCCACCGCCCCAGCAGAGGTGGCCAGCCAGCAGCCGCCACGGGCAGCGCTGCTGAGGCTGAGCTGCGCTCTGAAGGGCACAGCGCGCACCACGGCCGCAGCGCGCCCCCCCACTCGCGTGTCCCCCACCGGCAACATGCGCGATAGGCGTGCAATCTCACCAGGCAGGTACTGCCACAGACACACATTGCCAGCCATGTCTGCACCCAGTAGGGCCAGGCCCTTGCCATAAGTGAGCACGCCCACAGCTCGCGTGCGCAGTGGCGCCGCATCGTGGGCTAGGCTGGCCAGGTTATGTGCGTCGGGTCTGTACTGCGCCAGCTGTACACTGGACATGGCATCGGAAATGGCCAAGAAGCCGCCAAAGAGACGCATGTCCGACACCATGACGGCTGCATCCAGGAAGCCTGTCTTGGGCAGGCGCCTCTCCCTGGGTGCCCAGCTGTACACGTGCACAGTGGGGCCTGCGGCAATCACCAAGTGCCATCGTCCGTTAATGCAGGTGGCCTCCACAGCCGTTACGGGGGAGCGGAATTGCAGTTCGGTCACCGGCTTCAGCTGTGGCACTAGGCGCTGACCCCCCCCCTGCTCTTCGTCATCACCCCCCCCTGCAGTAGAGGCGGCGTTCACATAGGCCACTCTGTATGCCCGCAGGGTGCCGTACGCCGCATCGTCCTCGCCTGCAGGACTGACTTCCCCCGTGCCCACCAGCACAATGGCTTCCGGGCGCCCGCCAGGTGCATCGGGCATGGTAGCCTCCCGCACCACCAGGCCGTGCTCCGCGTGCCCCAGTGGCAGCGCCTGCACACACACCATGTCGTCCGGCGCCAGCGCTGCCAGCTGCTCCCGTGTCATGGCGTGGGCGCAGCTGGCAGGGTTGTGTCTCGAGAAGTCTGCATTGGGGGGGATGCCGGACAATTGCCCCCCCCTTCCACCCCCCAGCACCATGGGCTGCTCCCCCGGCAGCAAATCCCGCACCCGTTTCATAAGGGTGACGGCGTGTGCAGGCACCAGCGCTGCAGGGGCGTGCGGGGTGCTGTCCCCAGCCGGCAGCGCTGCCTCCACATGCTGCCCCACATCCATCATGACGTACTCCGACCCCAGGGTGGCCATGCGCACGCGGTGGGCCTCCGCCTCCCCCTCCCCGTCCCGGGGGCAGTCAGCGCTCACCAGCACGGCGAAGAGGGGACGCACATCCGGCGCGTCGCCTGCCTTGGCAGTGGGCACTGCGTCTTTGGAGATGCTGCCCAGGGCCCCCCACCCGCTGTCGCCCCCAGAGGTTGGGGCGTTGCCGGTCAGTGCAGCCATGTCCGCCGGCAGTGAACGGCCGTACGGCGTCACTGAGCCCTTTGTGAGGTAAGCGAGCCGCCTGGGCGTGGCACCCACTTGGGACTTGAACACAACGGCGCCGCCCCCGCCGATAGCTGCAGGCAGGCAGGTGGCGGACGGAGGGGGGGGCAGCACCCCCCTCAACACCCCCTGCGCGACATCTGCTCCCCACAGCATCCCAGAGGGCGTGTGGGGCGTGTGGAAGGGGACAGCTGCAGCCAGCGGGAATGGCCGCTGCAGCACCGCGCCTGTGTCCACGGTAGTGCTGGTAGCCATGGCGCGGAAAGTCGCGGCTGGAGGGCGAGCGCGATCAGTGGGGACCCCTCGTGGGCCCATGTCGGGGGGGGTCACGGGCACAATCACAACACCAGATGCGGCAGTGGATGTGACCATCAGGGGCTGAGACGCCAGTGCCATGATGCCCCCCCAGGCAAATGCAGACCCCTTCCCTAGATTGACTAGCAGGGGGGGCTCAAATAGGCCAGGTAGCTTTGCCGCCTTGGCTGCGCGCTCATGGTTCATGGGCACCGCTGGGCGAGGTGGCTGTGCCCGAGGCGGTGCCGATACCACTTCAGATGTCACGCGTGCCCAGCGCATTCGTGGGGCCAGTCTGCTGCGCAGGATGGGCGCCACCCCGAAGCGAAGCGCCGCAGCGGAGTCCTCCAGAGGGGGCACTCCAGAAGTGGAGGCGGGGAAATCAGCGTCGCACACCATGTTGTATGCCACCACGTCACCCGATGACAGGTACATGACCAGGGTGGGCCCAGCACTGGCCCCCTGTGACTCCAAGTCCACCACCGCCACGTCACGCACATACGTGGCAGGTCGTGCCCCGCTGGGGCGCGCCCCTGGTGGGCCCACCTCCACTGCACCAGTATGCTCGCCTGGGAATGGATTGGTGCTGGCCGCTTGCAGCATTTCAGCGTGGGACAGCGTCAGGGCGGCCAGGGGCGCACTGGCAGCGGACCCTGGCACCGTGGGGTGTGGCAAGGAGGCAGCTGCAGCTGCAGCTCCAGGGGGAGCCATGGCCAGCCACGAGAAGGCGTCAGGGGCGGTGCTGGGCGCGAGGGTGTTCAGCAGCAGCTGTGGGCCCACGTGTGCCGAGGGCAGGGTGGCCACCAGGGTGCAGGAGGGGAGGGCCACCAGGCCGATGCTGCCGGAGCGACGAACAACGAACAAAAAATCTGTGCCCACCACACCGCCGTCCTCAGCCATGCTGACAGCCCCCAGGGAGTTGGCCCCGCGGTCACTGCTCAGGGCAGCTGCATCTGAGGTGCCCCCCCCCTCCTTGGAAGACGACCCCCCCTCAGCGGCGTCTCCATAAAGCTCAGCATACAGGGCGCTCTCATCTTCAGCCACATCCACAGGGATATGCAGCTTCTCAAGGCGCTTGCTGTCGACAGCAGTGCGCATGCGGGCTTTTATGGGCACCGCCGCAGCGCTGATGTCAGCGTCCTGGCCATCGGGCGCAGTTATGTCTTCATCAGTACCGTCCTCTTGGGCAGTTGTGCCTGTGCCGTCCTGTGTGGCCGTCTTGCCCTCTTGATGTGGTGTGCCAAGCATGGACATGCCGTAGTACACGCCTTGCATGCCGAAGACGTCCTCGAAAGACCGCTTCACGCCACCCACTGGGCCAGGGGTGCCAGCCTCCTCCCCGGCAATGGTCGCGCCGGTGACTGACGCAAGGTCTGTCTCGTCGTCACTGGCAGCGTCAGAAGCCGGCTCCGGCGAGCTTGAGTCCTGGGCAGCCAAGAAGCTGCCTGGCAGTGCCCCCCCGAAATCCGACCGGCTCTCTGAGGCCTGTGTCGCACGGCTGAACTCTGTGCTGTGCAGGGCCATGCCTGAAGCCAGCCCTGGCAGTGTGCCTTCCCTGAACTCCCCAGAGGCACCCTCTGCGCCTGAAAGGCCGCCCAATTCTGCCCCCAAGCCACCTCCAGCCACTGCGGCGCCGTACAAGTCGATTTCATCATCATCATCGCCGGGGAAGTCCCCCAGGCCGAGAGGTGCGCCGCGCAGCCCCCCTGCACCCCCATTGGGCATGTCATAGGATACGTTACCCATGCTCATGTCACCCAGGCGGGCCCGTTTTGAGGGCCCCTCCAGGTCGTCACCCCCCCCCTCACCCCCCTCCCCATCCGCACCTGCCTCCAGCAAATCCACTGCTTCACGCAGCAGGCCAATGCTAAGCTCTGGCAGCTCACCCCGAGACAAAAACTGCCCGGCAGCTGTCGCGGCAGGGGGCCCAAGGGACGAGGCAGTCCACGGTGCCTCCTCGCTGGTGCTGGAGGTGGGCCCATGCCCCGCTTGGGCTGGGGCCACACGCAGGGCAGCGGCGTGCCCACTGGGCAACAAGTGCTCCAGTGAGCTCGGCTGCAGTGCCCAGGAGGCCGTCACGGCGTCGCCTTCTATAGTTTCACCTGTGGCGCCCTCCAGCCAGGCCCCTGCGCCGTGCACCAAATCCACGGCATCTGCTCCCCACGCCGCGTGGGCGTGCCAGCGGTAGTCAGACGCAATGGCCCGCAGCAGGGCGCCGCTGCTGTCTCTGAACAGCGCCAGCGCAGTGCTGGGGTCGGTTGTCCACCCCCACAGGCGCCCCGGCATGGCCTGGTGCTGGAACTCAGAGCGGGTGGGATTCCACCGAAGCAGGTGGCTGCTCCCGTCGGATGTGCGCACAGCCACCCAGGGGTCCATCATACGACCCGACACCGCGCACACATCGGAAGGGCAGCCAAGACAGGTGGCAGATGCTGCACCCGACACCGTCACCTCCTGCAGCAGCTTGCCCACTGAGGAGACGGCTCGCACGCCAGCAGCATGCACCTGCGCGGCAACGGTGGGGGCCCCTGCCACCCCCCCTGTCATGGTCCCTGCAGCCAGAGTAGGCAGGTCGCACCGCAGGGGGGCTGCCTGGGGGGGCACCTCTGTCATTCCCTCGTCTGCTTTGAAGACACGGGTGACTGGGCCCACCCCCAGCACCACCAGGGTGTCCCACCCCCCCTGCTGCGCGGAGCCCTCCTCCCCCCCCTCAGCGATGCCCTGTGCGACCTCCGGCATGAGCAGGGTGCGCATGGGCGTGGCAGGGGAGCTGCTGTCGTACCGTGCCCCTGCCCCAGGCAAGGCAAGCGTCCACGCCCCCACCACGTGTTGCAGGGGGTGCAGCCCAAGCACATTCATGCGCAGGCCCCGGCTCACACGAGCCACAGCGCCCCACGCATTCCACCCGCAGGCCAGCACCAACTCCCGTCCCCGGGGTGCAAGCGGCAAGGCGTCATAATGCGCTGGGGGAATTGAGATCAGCCCTGTCACGCAGTCCCCCACGCCCCCGAACACAGGCAGCGCGTCATGCTGTTCCAAGTGCAAGATACCGGCTGTGTTCTCACGCCGCAAGGAGGTCGCGCGTGCAATAGCAGCTTCAAGCCTGCGCTGTTCCGTGTTCTGTGCTTGGGCATCACCGGCGGACTTGCTGCGTGCCAACGCCGCAGAAGCTACCACAACCGCCACCACAGCCTCAGCCATGTACTGGGGGTACATCAAATGCAGAGATGCGTCACCTGTGCGCGTGCCGGTGAACACCCACCTGTTGTTCAGCACTGCCACGCAGGCAGGGGGGGGCAGGCCGTGAGCTGACGCCCCCTCCGCAACAGTGCCCAGCTGCACAGACACCACCTGCGTGCCGCCACTGCTGGTGACGGGCTGCACTTGCAGTAGGACATCGTTGCAGCTGGTGACCACCAGCACTGGTGGGGTGCCCACCCAGGCAGCCCTCGGCGCATCCAGCTCCACTCCCAATGCCACGGCATCGCTATGCAGCTGCAGGCCACTGGGCTTGGGGGAGCCGCACATCTCTGCGCCGTACGCATTGATGGGGTATGCCAGTCGTGTGCCTTGATCAATGTACAGCACCGAGGACGCACACAGGACGACCAGGCCGGTGTAAGGGGGGGGTAGGGGGTGCACACTGAAGGCGTCTGTGGGCAAATGCTCAGCTTGCCAGACAACCGACTGTCGGGACTGCAGCGCATCCACTGTGATGACAGTCAGTGTGCAGAGCTGCTGGTCCTTCTCCCAGCGTGCTGCGTGGCTGATGGCGCCTTGATGCAGGATGGCCATGGTGGGCTCAAGGTACCCCCCCATGAAACAGGCGTGCAGCACCATGCCCCTGTGCAAGCCTGCGCCCAGCTCGGACAGCGGGACGATGTACGGCTTGGCGTGCACAATGGTCGCCCAGGCTTTGATGAGGGCTTGGTCGCCGGTGGCACCGGGTGCGGAGGGGAGCTTGCCGGGGGGCAACAGGGAGCCCTGCCCGTCCCCCCCTGCTGCTGCACGGGCACTGGTGGCCTCCGCGCTCATGGACACGGGGGCGTTATCATCTGCCGCGTCCTCGCCCTTGGTGGCGTACACGTCATCGCCGTCCCCCGCTGCGCCGTCGTCACCGGGGGAGGCACCCCCGCTGCCGCCGCCGCTGGAGAGGGCGGCACCGCCCGCTGGGGGGCCAGCACCAGACAGCTCCAAGGGCTTCAAGTCGCCATAGGAGGTCTCTGCATGCATGGGGATGAACGCCATTTGGTCCTCCGTGGCAAACATGGCCAACAGGCGGTGCTCAGGGTCAACCAACGGCGTGCCGGAGCCAGGGAAGCCCTGGGCGCGAGTCACTGTTGGGGCAGCGACCACTTCAGAGCCCAAACCAGTTGCAGTTGGAGAAAAGTTCAAAATAGATAGTGTGCGCAGTTCACGGCGAAAGGGGTCGATTCCAACAATGCTCATTCTGGCATCTTCAAAAGTGAGCACAAGCACATCCGCTCGGCCATAGCCAGACACAGCAAAAGCAGCTGTGCCAGTCAGAGTCAACTTCTCAAGCCCGTGAATAATTTCTGGTACAGCCATTGTGCACTCATGTCGTAGCCTCATCCATGTCGCCTGCGAGAGAAAGCGCTGAAGAAAGCTCCCGTGCGATGCGGAATTTGCCTCACCTCATTGTTGGACGGCTTCAGGCTGTATACGCTCAAAGAATTGGAGCGGGCCACCACTAGAGACTCGCTGCCTGGTCCGAGTACATCTGCCCAAACTGCACACTCAATTGTGTTGGGAGGCAAGATTTCTCTGTACACGTTGTGCATTTGCTCAGGCTGCATGAGGGCTGGGTGTCTCATGGCCTGCGGCGGGGCAGCAGGTGGCCGCCCCGGAGGTGGGCGTGTGTGATACATGACGAAAGATTACACACGGCCGCCTGTGGATGTGGGCCTGCTAATAGTATTGTGTAAAATTGAGGATGCGCAGATCAAGACGAGCCTGGCAACAAGCTTGCCACCGCACGCTGTGAGCCGGGGGGCCCAGTCAGGCGTTGTCTGGCACATGCTGTCTAAACATGCCTTTGCGGGCTTCAACAGTTCATTTGCAACCATACACATGCTGGGGATCTGCGTGCGGGGACATGGCTTCTGGGCCAGGCAGGCAGGTAGCACAGAGCAGCGGGCACACCGGTGGAGTGGGCGGCACCACAAAGGCTGCAGAGAGCACGTAGTACTAAGCTGATAACAAACATGTCAACACTAGCTTCAGGCAGCTGGTCCCACCACAGGCATACTGCGTGGTCCCCAGCCAGATCAGGCGAGCACCCAATGCGCAGAGACAATGCAACCAGCAGGGCACTTGTAATCACAAACTGACAGTGGGGAATTTGCTGCAAGAGCACTGTGAATCGGTCACCTGCACATCCGCGCAGCTGCGCTCTGCTGACTGCTGTTTGAAAATGCCTGCCAGTGAGCCCTCTCCTCCCTGGGTGACCTCGGCAATGTCAGCAGGCGGCACCACAGCATCAGTGTCGTACACACCCGGCACCTGCTCGCCCCACTTGTCTGCTGGCACGCCCACAACGCCGTGCATACGCTGGGCGGTGGCCCGCTGCTGACTGGCAGCGTAATACGCACCATAATCCCGCACCACGCTGGCGTTGTGGAACTCAGGCAGACCAAGCAGTGACTTCCACCCATCATACACGTCATAGCTGGACAGGAGTCGGAACTGGTTTTCCGCCAGGGCCGCTGCCGCCTGTGGCCTCGACTTGAGCCAAGCTTCTGGGGCAAGAACTGTGAAGAGGGGGAGCTGGTTCTCCAAATTCCCCGTGAGGGAGCCAACACTGTATGGGCCCATGTGTCCACCGTGATCCGCCATCAAGAACACAAGCGTGTTGTTCAGAGCGCCCCCCTGACACAGCTTTGGCCGTGAGCGCCCCCCCCGCAGGCCGCCGTCTGGGCGCAGGGGGCTGTCCACACACCCCGTCATCCCCTGCAAGAATGCCGTCAAGTCCCCATCCATGCTGTGGATGACCTCCCCTGTTCCCTCGTGCCCCTCCATGAACAGGCCTGCCGTCCACCGATGCCGCGCCGCGTACCGGCTTTGCACCTCGCCCAGCCAATCAAACAGCCAGGTGTGGGCGTTGCGCCCTCGGAGACAGCGCTGCACGATGCTGAAGGGGCCGTCTAAGTTGCTGAAAGGGTGCGGATACGGGTGTGCTTGTCGGTCGCAGAACGGCGCAAATGCGTCAAAGTGCAGCCCTGTGCCCGGTGCGTGGGGGTATGTGCCTGTCCAGGACTGACACATGCCCTGTGCCATGCTGGTCACCGCCCCCGAAGCTTGCGCCAGGGACCAAATCAGCCGCTTGCCTGCCTTGGCCCGCTCCGCTGCGGTGGTGGGGGTGATGCGGAAGGACGCGTTCCACGGTCCTGCATCGGACTTGGCCAGGAAGTTCGACATGGCATCGGCGCTGGAGCGCTGCCCACGGAACAGCGCCCCTGTATTCGGGCCTGTGTTGAAACCCACTGCGTGCATGCGCTGGAAGTCGAAGACGGACACCCCCCCTCCATGTACTGCCTCCAGCCATGCCTTGGTTTTGGCCAGGCGCCGGTTGAATTGCTCACGGGAAACGGCGTCCAGCAGCAGCACCAACACACTCATGGGCTCGTACACATGCATACTTTGCTTGCTTTTCGTCACCGCCGCCGCCACCGCCGCTGGCTGCTTTCGGCTGGGGGGGGGCATGGGCAGATGCACCCCCCCCTCCAAATCGGGCCGCGGAAGCACACGCCAGGCTAAGCTGTCAGTGGCGTCCCCTGGACAACGGCCCTTGACAAAGTCAGCCTTCAGGTTCTGCACAGGCCCCATGTACACCTTGCGTTTGGCGGCGCCGCTGGGCATCATGTAGGCCACATCCCCAGGCACCGCACTGCCGGGACGGTCAGCAAACACTGCCACACGCGGCTCGTACCATGGCAGCCCTGCCCATGCTGCATCGTCTTCGTCGCTCGGGGGGGTGGTGCCGGGTGCAGCTGCAGGACAGGCCATGACCAAGGCTGCACCCCGCCACTGCACTGCGGCGCGCTGGCGAGTGCACGACGCGTCGAACAGGAAATTCAAGGTGCCCTGAGGAAGCATACTGACCCACGGCACACTGCTGCCGGGCCGTTGAATCCTGCAGCTGCTGGCGAGGAAGGGGGCGTCGTGGGGCATGTGGGACAGGCGCAGGGCGGCGACGGCGGCGGCCCAGGCGGCAGCCCCCCCTGTAGACGCTGCGGCCAGCTGCTCGTCTGAATCCAGGCCGCGACCGAAAAGCCCATATCCCCAGTTGTGCACTGCCCAAATGGAGGCGGCGGCCCCTGCTAGTGAGAGGATTGCCACGAGAGCGCCGAGGCGTCGAACGGCAAGGGCGACAGACCCAAGCCACCTGGCCGTCAGCATCAAAACGAATCCAATGATCAGAGCTGGGCCGACAATGAGGCCAAATGCCAACATGTTGTACTCGCCATGGTGGTCAAACGTGCTGCCTTGGTCTTGACGAAGCATGACAGCGCAGCGGATAAGCATCAGCGACAGCAGGACTGTCCTGGCCACAATCGGCATCCACTGGAAAGGCGCACGCCAAGCTGGAAGCGGCCATGCCACTACGAGAAAGAACCCAGCGAGAAAGTACAGGATTGACTTGAGGAGATCCGTCGCAATGGTCACAACCATCTTCTTCACTTCGCTCATGGTGCCACCGGCAAGGCTTGCGGAATACGATGACGATGTGGCAAACATCATGACGCAAACAATAAGAAGCCAGAGCGCAGAGTCGAAAACCCTTGATGTGTGGTCTGCTTGTGATAGCTTTGGGCTCATGGTTGTAAATTTGGCCCGAATCAGTGCTGTGGTATACAGGTATGGCGAGAATGCCTGCTGAGAAATGCTCTGCAGTGGTTGGTCCGCAGCTGCCGTTGGACTACTTTTGGAATGACCTTCCTGAGCGGGGGTGCCGCTTGAGCGGTGCCTCGCAACTGGACCATCCATAGGTATTGCACGGAATGGGCTGTACCGGGTGTGGATATTTGCTCAGCTGTACTGGTACTATGCGTCCCCACGCGAGCGTGAATACTAGTTCTGCTGGCCTGTCGGCTATGGTCTCAAACTTGGCAGTGCATACGCAACGAAGCGCCTGAATTGTTGAAGAACAAAAGTACACAGCCGGTTTTGCTGCTTCGTTCCATGTGTGTGTAATGTATTTTCTGTGATTACTTTGCCGTTTCGCTGTGAGCTTAGAGGGGTTCGGGGACCATGCCCCCCTTTATTATCAGCAAAAACAGCTGAGCAGCAGGACAGTGCTGCACACGAGCTGTTTTGCTGAAGTGCTACTTTGAAGGCCGTTCACCACCTTGCTGTTGACGCTCTTGGCGCTTTGCAGCTGCTTCTCGCGTGCGCGCCCACCGCAGCCTGTCCGTGTGCACGCGCTGCAACTTGGCTGCCAGATCCACGAGAGCCTTGAGCCAGGCATGGGATGTAGAACAGATGCGCTCACGAGCGGCCTCCTCATCGAGCTCCTGCACGCTCACTGGGGCTTCTCCAAAGAATTCAAGCAATTGAATGAATGCCAGCTTTTGCTGCAATAGATGCCTCTCCAAGTCTGCGAGACTGAGCTTTGCAGCGTCGCAAAATGAGGTCATGCTTGCACCAGCACTTGAGCCCGTGCTTTGAATCACGCGATCAATGACGGCAGCATCCTTGTTCAAAGCGGCTGCGTCTGAAGAAATGGACGTAAAAGGAATGCGTGCAGCAACAGCTGTGCTTCGGCAAGAGCTCAATGCTGCCACTTGCTGAACTGCATCACTTTGCAAGCAGCTCGCCATGCACTCGAGATAATGCAGCACTGTTGAGCGGCCATCTGACGCCTTAGTACGGTCTAGGGCAGCCAGGGTGCTAAGCTTGACACCTTGCACTGAAACAAAATCACAGCTGCCTGATCGCGCTGTGGTTTCCTCAGAAAGTGAAGCCGTCCTGGCAAGTGCAAGTGCAGCAGTCAGCACTGCCCGCAATCCTTGGCAAGAGCGGACTTGTTGCAT
>Ga0307982_1000382_pt1 | contig 35033 bp, 20 predicted proteins | sample OrgLakmetagen989_FD_201847 | JGI IMG/M metagenome (GOLD analysis project Ga0307982, IMG submission 201847) | Saline water microbial communities from Organic Lake, Antarctica - #989 | ecosystem: Environmental > Aquatic > Non-marine Saline and Alkaline > Saline | place: Antarctica: Organic Lake...
ACCCCACCAGGCCGAGTCAACCGCAAGTCGCGCAAAGGTCCTCGCGTGCGGCGGGGGGGTGCTGCTGTGGGTGGGGGGGCTTCCCCGGGGGCAGCCAGGCGCAGTGCCCGGGACCTCGCTGCTGCCGTCACTGCTGGGCGTGCGGTGCCTGTTGTCAGCGCCGCATCGGTATCCACAATGCCAGCAGGTACCACAGAAGCGGCAGCTGCTGGGTCTGGTGGCTCACCACTGACAATCGCTTCCGCCCGCCGTGGGGGGGGGCGTGACAAGAAGAAGGGGGGCAAGAAGAAGAAGCGCCGCTGAGGGGCAAATTCAACGGCTTGCTTCGCAGCTAATACAAAAATAACTTATCAATACACACTTGGCATGCCCGCATCCTAGGGGGGTGCAAGGGGGTTACTTGGCTTTTGAGGGCAGTCCCAGTGCGTCACGCATGGCTTCATACACTGCCCAGTGCACTGCCAGGGTTGGCACCACCTTGCTAAGGTTCGCAAAGTACCCCTTGTACAAGCCACGGACACCTTCGGTTTGTACCACGAACCGGAAAGCCGAGAAGATGCTGTCCAGGGCTGGGTTGCGCTTGCTGCCTTTGGCAAAGCCATCCACCTGGATGCGACGGCGCACGGAATCAAAGGGGTAGCCCGCTGTCTGTGCGAACGCGCCTGCGGTGCCGCCAAGCACGATAGACATGAAGACACTGGGCCGGTCGTCCCCGCAGAAGTGTTCTCTCAGTGTGTTGTATGTGGCGAAGTTCACGCCCAGGTAGGGCCCGATGCCGATGGCGGTGGTGCTGAGGCCGCGGTACACGCCTTTCACCCCGTCTGCACGGATGATAGTGGCGAGGGCATCCACAATACCTTTATACTGGGCGCCGGTGCCGGAGCCCTGCACAGACAGGCGCCCGCGGACATAGTCCAAGGGGTACGTGCAGGTGACAGCCACAACGCCAGCGCTGCCGCCGATCCATAAGCGCTCGAAGGGTGTCAGACGATTTCCATCTCGAGGTGTCATGTTGATGTAGGCTTCTGAGAAGCGCTCAAAAGCCCAAAACTGCAGGGCAGCGTACGGGGCTACACGCACGCAGTTGGCCAGGTTCCCCTGGAAAAGCCCACGCACCCCATCGCGCGCATACATCTGCTTGAGACCACGCCACACAGTTGCTTGCACCTTGTGTTCGGAGTTTGCGCCATGCATCATGTCTTGGGTCTGCTGAATGATCTTCAGGCGCTCCAGAGGGCTGTGCAGAAAGTTTCTGGTGAAGCAGCCAGCGAGGCCGAGTATTTTGGTCACAGAACCCTACCTGACAGTCGTTCTACTGACAACCCCTGCAGTTGCACCAGCCAATAAAGTTTTCAGGTCCTTAAATGCGACCTTCTTGGGCTCTGCCGTTTGTGATTCGGACATGGTTGTCAGAGCTCGCTTCCCAATTTCCGCACAGTTTTGACTGCCCTGCAGGGTTCAGTCACTTGGGCTTTGTGCAGCACTTGAAAGGGCAAACGGGACAAACACTGTACACCCAGCTTGCTTGCACACTGTTGAAAAGTGGTTATATTATCCAGCCCCAGTTGCTGGAGCAGAGGGTCTCTGAAGAGTGGGGCCTTCGCTTTGCGCAAAGCAACACTGCACGACTCCCTCTATTGGAGACTGTCGAAACGGGAGAAGACGTGCATAATTTTCACCAGAATACTGCTTCTGCATGTTGATTTTTTCCAGCAGAACGCACAAAGTGTTTTTTCTGTCAAGATTTTGAATACCTTTCGCAACTTCCGCTGCCATGGCGCAAGCTGCTGGGCCATCAACGTTGACTTATCAGCCTCATGTTCTTGCTTCAGTTTTAAGATCAATTTGTGTCACAACGCGCTGCTTGCTGGGCGAAGCCTGGGCTCCGGTACCAGGTGCAAAACTTTCGTTTGAGCTTGTGGCGGCATATGCCCATGGGCCTGGACCAGTTCGAGTGCATGTCAAGACTGAGGCTGGGCCAGCCTTCACTCAAACATTAGATGCATCATTCATTCGGGCCAACAAGAAGTCTCACACTCTAGCGCTTCGTTTGTGTGAAGATACAGTTGAGAGAGGGACAGTGGTGTACAGCTACAGCGAGCTGGACACCGATGCAATGCTGCGTGCATTGGAGTATCGATTCCACACAGCTTTGGCAGTGCCAGTAACTCTAGATGGAGCAGTTGTTGCAATCTTTGTCCTTTTTGCAAGCCAGCCTTTGAATGTGAGTGCTATCGTTGGCGTGGGTAGAAACGCCTACACGTTGGTCGCTTTTCGCCATCTTGCGTATGTTACCGCAAACAAGAAGGCTATAATTGGCGCATGTTGCTATTATATCACTGTCTTATTGTTTTGTGCGGGCAGCATTGCCGGCTGCAAAGCTCTCTTCGCACTGCCTGGCAAACAGATGCTTCGTTTGTTGCGCGACTCCACACCCCTCGCTTGTCAGCCATTCAGTGCGTGCACTTGCAGGTTTCTGAGCATGTCATTGGTTTCGTGCATTCAACAGCCTGCAGTGTCGGCTCTCTCATGGAGTGGCACAAGTCGCTTGTATGTGCCCCTGCGGGTCAGGCACTTGGCGAGGTGCCCCCGCCTGCGGAGTACACCAACATCCTTCCCCGCTTCCCATCAGCCAAGCCCCCAGCAGTGACGCCCACCATGCTGTGTGCAGACAGCGTGCTGCTCACTATCGGCATGGCCCTGGGTGCCTGCCGCTGCGAGTCGTGGTTTCCCTTCATGGAGGCCTCCGGGACCCCCTGCTTCCGCATCACAGCACTTGTGCTGCCTCAGTCCGACGCAGCTACTGTGTCATCAGCAGATGGCGACCCAGCTTCACAGCACCTGTGCACCAGCATTCAGAGCCGTCCCTCCCAGATGTGGTGGGATGCCACTGCCCTGGCCTCTCTCAACAGCTCAGCCCAGTCTGCCACATCATTCCCCATTTTACAGAAGGGCGCTGACGACAGCGACACGCTGGCAGCAGTGGTGGTCATATACTGGTCCAAGCCGCTGTCGCAACACATGAGTGTGACGAACTTCCTGGTGCACGCTGCCCATGCAGTGGGCTTAGCCACACCCTTGGTGGCTTCGCTGCCCCCCCCTCCCCAACCAAGGGCACCCCAAGCAGCCACGGGGGCAGGCCCTAATCACAATCAACGGACAGCTGCACAGAGCGCAGCAATGATGAGCTCTCGCAGCACGACATTTGCCCCCACGACCGCATCTGCTGCAGCCCCCCCCCCTGCACCAGCCGCGTCCAGGGGGGGGTCTGCTAGCACCCACCGCAAGCGTGTTCGCGATGACTCCGATGCGACAGCGGGCTTGTCCGCTGCAAGTGCAAAGCGCCGGGAGGAGTACGACAAGATGGGTGGCACCCGCAAGTTGTCCGCTGCCGAGCAGGACTTGGTGCGGAGGGACGTGAGGGAAACGCGCACAGTGCTGGAGATTGATGCTAGACGCGGCAAGTGGACACCAGAGGAAGAAGCGTACTGCGCTGAACTGGTGGCTGGCTTTCAAGCAGGCATTCTCCCAATTGCAGAAGGCACAACCTTGCGCAGCATGCTGTCGCAGCAGCTGCACTGCGTCCCCATGCGTATTACGAAGAAGTACAACAAGGACAGCAGCATGGGCAAGCAGATGTACAGGCGCAGCAACACAATGTCCCCCTTCACATGGTGCCAGGCGCGCGACAACTGCCTATCCAAGCTGGCGCGCCTCCGCTCAATGTTTGTACACAAGGTGCACGAGAAGAGCGACTTGGACCTGGACCAGATCGTGGAGGACGCCATTGGTTCAGAGGGCTTCTTCAACAAGGGTGTCACCATTCACCAGATGCAGCAGCTCATGGCGTCCATGGGCATTCAGGCCCCCCCCCAAAGCAGCCTCCCCTTCAGTGCAGTGCCCTCTGCGGCTGACTTGGGCTAGTAGTGCAGGCCTCGACTTTGTGTGTCCTGAATCAGTATGTGTATGTTAGCGGGTGGTGTAAATTAACGTGTGTCTTTTCAGCTATGTGGAGCAGTGCGCTGTGCTTTGCCGTCGGCGACATGAGCTCGAGGGCACCACCTGATTCGAGGGGGGCAACCTGCATTACAGTAAGCAGAAGGAAGAGTGCAGCTTTCAAGTAACGGTGTCATTTCAAGGTGCATTAATGTCCACATTTCGTCAGGGGCATCGGCATTGCGCTTGTTGCCTTGAAGCTGTTGCAGAGGCTGTCAAAACAGCATGGTAAGCCGCACGATGCATTTTCCGCACGAGCGTTGCGCACGTTTTCCTTCTGCTTTTCAGGCATCAATAGCGCAAACTACTCTGTTTCTTGACGAAGAACGCTTCCGATCAAAATTATGGAGCTATCTTTTTTCGAATCTGAGGCGGTGGGTAGTGAATATTCGGCTGCATTTCTCAACGATCTAGATTCAAAACTTCGGTGTACAGGGCCGTCGAAGAGATATATGCTCTGTGCGAGTACGAAACCAGTTCCATGCGATGCGCTGCAGCTATTGACGAGCTTCGGCAAGCTTTATCTGAATTTACAAGGGTGAGGATGGTGTTGTTCAATGCTTTCGTACGAAGTGACAATGCCTGGCGTTACTGCACAGCTCGATGCACGCTTCAAAGCCATCAACGACTTTGAGACAAAACAGAGCAGCGTGGGAAAAACAAGTGCGATTGACGGCGAGCGACCGAGTGCATCTGTTGGTGTGGCATGGGAGGTGGCCATGCACCAGAGCACTGCAGCGGCACCTGGCCGCTCAAGCCGGCTGCAATTCATCGACGTGCTGGAGCGCCTGAAAGCATCCGGCGAACTCAAGGCCATTCAAGAGTCATATTCCAGCCAGCAGACACTGCAGGGCAGCACTGCTGGAGCAGGGGCCTCACGGCCATCCTATGCAGCCGCTGCCGGTAAGAATTCAAGCAGCCAGGAGACGTTTGGCAGCAAGCTCTCCTCGGGTGCACTCATCATGCAGCACCCTCAAACCCCACCAAGGCCAATGCACGGCCGTGGGCGGGGACGCTCTCGTGGGGGTGGGCGTGCTGGTGGCCGGACAGGCAGGCAGGCAGCCCCCGCCCCCCTCGTGCCCAGCAGCGTCACTGTGGCATCAGCGGGGGGGAAACCCACGGCCATGAACATCGCAGACATCATGGACGACCACGTGGCAGCCTTCAACTCATTCATGGCCCAGTTTCAGCCGGGCGCCGCAAGTGCTCATGCTGTACAAGAGGCTGTGCCAGATTCCAGCCGAAAGGGGTATCAGGGGGCCCCAGCGGTCACCTCGGAGTATTTTATTCGTCCCGAGTCTATGAGTGTGATTGTACCTGCTGACAGCCTCAATGGCACCGCAGAGGTTGGCTACGACGGCGGCGCTGAAGGGGGGGCAGACCAAAACGTGACCCCCCCTCGACAGCACGGCTCCCTCATCTCCAAGCTGAACTCCCCCGACCGCCTCAGAGTGGATGCAGGCACAACAGCTGCCCGCACCGCTGCTCGGCATGCTCAGGCAGAGGCGAACAGGGCCAAGCTGGAACAGGAGCGGCAGGCCCGCCTGCGGCAAAAGGCCAACAAGGTACGGCAGGTGTCCGAGCGCGCCGCAGCCATGCGCAGCACAGAGAAGTACACACAAGCCGAGCTACGCCTGATGAAGGCCACCCAGCGGCACAGGGCGCACCTGCAGACCATCAAGCAGCGCGCCAGCAGTGAAAACCGCAAGGTGGGAGAGGTGGAGTTCATCAATAGTATGAACCGGGAGGGGAAAGTGGCCGACATGCTGGCAGCAGCGCGCAGCGCAGATGCACGGCGCACGGCACACATTGAGCAGGTTCGAAGCAAGGCAGGGGGGGTGGCGGCAAGGGCATCCCAGGTGGCGGGCGCCACTGCAGCCGCCACCCAACAAGCCACAAACCAGCGCTCCCAGGCCATGCAGCAGCGCCTGAGCGATGGCGCCGAGCGTCGGGCCAATGTTCTGCAGGAGCGGGCATCTCGTGCGTCCTCTGACGTGGGTCGCAGCGACACGCCCCCCGGTCGCAAGGTGTACGGCGTGGACGGCCAGAGCCAGGTGACTTCCTACGAGAAGTCCCCACCACGCCTAGCCCTGGGCGGCAAGAAGCAGCGCAGTGCGGCAACTCTCAAACCTAGAGGCGCCGCGCAGTCCTATGCTGCTGCCCTTAGCGCTTCAGGTGGAAGCAACAGCGCATCAATTGGGCAGACGGCGCCCAAGGCGGCTGCACCATCAGCGCCCAGTGCACTGCAAGTGACTGTTCCAGTCACCAGCGCACCTGCACTGCCCCCAGCTGTCAAGCGCGTGCACAAGACGGCCAATTCCGCTGGCGGCGCCGCAGCAGGCAGCGGAAGTGGTGGCCACACCAAGCCAGTGCAGCACACCCACGAGCGGAAAAAGCAGGGGGGGAGCAAGCAGGATGCTTGGAGCGGCGTGTCCTCCGCTGTGACTTCGCTGGTGCTGACGGGGGAGCTGGCGTCGCCCACTCCCACCCGACCCGGATCCCGTGCAGCAAGCCAGGGGGGCGAGGCCGAGTCCAAGGTGTCTGATGTAGGCACAAGCGGGTTTGCTGCAAATAAGCTGCCTGCCGCTAAGGCCGCCACAGCTGTGCCTCGGGCCAAAGGACGAGCTAAGTCCGGCAAGGGGGCTGCAGCATCAGTGGACGAATTGAACTTGCAAGACTTGGATGCGCTGCTACAAGCTGCCGCCAAGCCTGTGTCCTCCCCGAAAGCGGCCAAGAACACCAGTTCCCTGGCGCTGTTCCACTTGTCAGGCCTGGGGCTGCGGCCCGATGCCCAGGCAGCCATGGTCGCACCAGCTGCTGCCGCGCTCAAGTCAAGACACAAGCGTGCCCGGAAAACAAGAGGGGCCATCTTTGCCGCAGCGCCTGTGACTAGCTCCAAGCGTGCAGCTGTGCCACTGCGGCCACGCGTTGGTAAGCTGCTGTCAGCTGTCACTTCCTCAGTTGTGCTGAACCGCACAAGCCTCTCCGCTCAAGAGTCACCCCTGCTAAGCCTTGCATGTCCACTGCCCACTGCTCTGCCAGCGTCCATAGCTTCGCTGCTGCAAGCACTGGATGCATCAGGCTCCTACTGCGAGGCAACTGCCACCCTCCCTGAAGCTGTTCTCGGTGCAACCTTCGAGCTTCAACAAGCGTTTGACGCATCAGATGACGGCACAGTGGTGAGTGAGTTCCACGGCCCTCAAGGGGGTGCAGGGGGGTTCGACGAGACCGGTGGAGGCGGCTCTTCCGCTGTTTCCCTGCGTATGACGAGCTCTGAGGCAGACTGTCTGCGCACATCCGGTGCACTGCGGGTGGCCGCATCTGTGTGCACTGCAGCCCACATGGAGTCTCAGCCCGGCCTGCTGGTGCCGGCCTTGCGTCTGCTGCTGCTGGGGTGTGCACTGCCCAGCAACTGCGACTACCTGCTGGCTCACGGGCTGATGGTGCCTGTGGTGGACGTGCTAGGCGCTGCCCTGGACCGCTTGCCCCTGCGAGACATGGGCCTGTTGGCACACATGCAGCCAGGCAGCGTCAGCGATGCGCTGTTGAAGGCCCTGGGGCAGCACTCCCCAGTGCAACAAGAACACAGCTTCGCAGATGCACCGCCAGTGGACGCAGTGGCCCGTGACAGCGAAGGCATTGCCGTCACTATGGCGTCATTGCAGGTGTTGTGGCTTCTGTTCCGGCACGCCGCCCAGCGCAAGGAGGCGAACACGGGGGAGGGCGCTCCCTTGGCAGCACAGGTGCAGCGTCTGGTGCAGTATATCGTGCACAGCAGCGTCCTTGTGCGGCTGGCCATGCTTGTTGAGCTGCTCCGGGATGCGCCCACACTTGTGGCGTTTTCACCCCTGCTGCGTACCGTGCTTGCGTTCTTCGTTGCACTTCTGAATGCGCACCCACGGCAGCAGAAGCCAATTAGCTCCGGTGGCGCCTTGAGCGCCGCTGGAGATGTGCTGTGTTGCCAAGTGATGAGTACAGGCTGCCTCGAAGTGCCTTCCTTGCTTGTTGCACTCCTGCTGGCAGTGTCCCCACGGAGCCGAACACGGAACCACAGCAGACAGCGGGACAGCGGCTCCTCCCCCCGCTCTATTGGCACACCAGGCAGCTCGGGCTTCCACGGGCACAGGCGCAGTGACAGTGGCGCCGCTGCTGCTGTGGACGCCGTGTCAAGCATCCCCCACTCAGCACTCGCCACGGCTGTGCTGGCGCTGAAGGTGGTGAACGCCGCTTGCCGTCTGGACATTGGGGCAGTGCAGGGGCTGCTGGACGACCCTGCCCTTCGGTCCTCGGTGTTCCACGCCTTGGAACACCTGCTGTCCCACGCGGCGCACGGCATGGGGTTCGAAGCTGCGGGGGCCCGGCAAATGGACACAACGGAGGAGGCGGTGTGGGAGACGACGCTGCTAGTGGGTTATCTTTGCTTCAACAACCCTTCCCACGCCCAAATGCTGCGGTGGGGGCCCCCTCCTACCCCCATCCAGCGCCTGGCAACACTCCCCTTCCGATACTTTTCGCAGCACCCGTACACAGCAGTGCTGATGCCCACCCTGGTGGCAGCTTGTGCAGCAGACGCATCTAACTTGGCCATTGTCACCAAGCACTGTTCCCCTGAGCTGCTGCTGTCCTTTTTGGAGGCCCATGCCCAGGGCAAGGGGGGCACCGCGGCAGGCACCTCCGTGGTGCACGCCTCGGGTGTGCGCCTGACGCCCTTTGCTGGCTTCCCAGCAGCTGTCTCAGAGCCCCTTCTTCAGGCCCTGTTGCCCCCTCTGCCCCCTGTGTACCAGCCAAAGCAGCGGCTGGACCTGAGGCCTGCAGCTGTGGGCGCCTTGCGGGCTGCTCTGCAGGCCCAAACCAAAAGCAGCACAGAAGCTGGTGTTGTTAGCGCACCAGCTGCAGAAATAGTGCCTGATTTCGACGCAATGGACTGAACGCAATGCCCGCGAGTATCATGTCAAGGAGCCTCACAGCAGCGACGCGTACCTTCGTTCGAGCACACATCATGCAGCAATGAAAACACTCAGCATGCAACACTTCAATATCATGCGTGTTTCAATTTGTATCTTGCTTGAGCCTGCTTTCTCCTGAACTCTCAAAGACACTTTGATAGCCTCACTTCTGCTCAAACTCAAATCTGGTCTCGTTTCACGCCAGCGGGCAAGAACCCGATTTGCACGCCATGTCTTATTTGGATACATTAGCATTCACAAGTACGTCTTGTTCCAGCCGTCTGGGTTTGGGGCGTTGTTTGTGCCCAGAATGAGAGAATGCCGGATCATAGAGCGAGCTTTCCTCGTCGCAGTTGTCCAGTCGCTCGATGACTCCGTGCGATTCTTGCATGAAGATATTGTGCTATCATTCATGCCCAGGGAGAGTCTCATCGGTGTTTTTATTACATGGTGCGTGTTTCTATCAATTGCTGCATCGCTTGCTTCCTGCATTTGGTCCACCATGCTGCGCAGCATTGTGAGCGCAACTTTTCTCGCAGCAGCCACAACCCTTGCGTGCTTTCCCTGCATACATTTATTTGGCGAATTTGTCGATTCCAGAAGACAAAAACGCCGTGCTGCAAAACTGGAAGCTCTGCAGGAAGATGGACAGATGAGCAAAGGCGACATTTCTGCAGGAGTTGCTGGTCGGCAGCGCTACTGTATGTGTGCCCGGGACTTCATTGAGCGCATTAGTGGATGCCATGCATGTAGCAATTGTGTGGGCGTATGTTGTGGTGTGGTATGTGCACCGTGCAAAATGCTGGGCGGCGTGGCTCTTCGAGGTGCAGGAGCCAGCCAGGACATCGTTGCTCTTCGGGTTCAGGAGATGACCGAGCCTTTTCTTCCTGAAGTGAGCAGCGGGCCGAGCACACAATCATCACCACTGGCCTCGCCACGGGTAGGGGATGCCGATGCTGACCAGCTTCAAGCCTCGCGCACTGGTACTGGGGCGGTGTGGCGACGATGCACAGTGCCAAGAAAGCCCTCGATAGAGCAGCTGCACAGTGCATTGGTTGCTAAGTTTCGCCCTGCTGCTCCTCCAGGAGCTGCACACATTGACTGCATCATCTGCGTGCCAGACAATGTCTTGCTTGAATCTGACGAAGATTGTGCCATCCTCAAACATGGCGATTCGCTGTTCGTGCGCTTCGCCAAGCCAGGAGCTGGTAGAAACAAGGCCGATTGATCCCGCCTTTAATAGGCCACACAAGCATAATGCATTGATAGAGCTCAAGAAGTGTGCTCAACTGTTTGAATCGTTCAGAGATGAACGCTGTCAAAAGCCTGCAGAATGGGAAGAGAGGTGTATTTTTGAACAAGAACATCAGAGGCCCTTTCAAGCGCATTATCAGCGAATAAAACAATTCCGTCAGATATAGGGTCGTTCTGTCCTCAGTGCAATGCAATGCATAGCTATCAGTACAGGTCTGTGAAGACAATCCTCATTCGGCACACACGCCACACACAAAAAGCGCGAACCAAAAGGTCCACACTACAGAAGGCCTCAGCTTAACGAGATTCCATTTAAGATAGTAATTCAGCAATCTGCCGTAGCAGTCAGGTGTCCCTATCTTGTTATCATCAACGGCCACAGTACAGGTGGAGCAGATGGAGCATGAACAGTTCGCTCACAATTCCATCCGTTCAAAACATAACATAAAGCAACCACAATCGCAAACAGCAACAAAAGAGTAACGTGGATTTCTTGTTGTCTTACCTTACTCGATCTGCATGGAAAGCATGTTCCCTGACCAACTGACATGCGGAACTAGGAGAGGAGATTTATACTTCCTTTCAACCAAAGAATCCTGCAACAATCAATAATACAAATGAAGGCTGAAAAGTAAATTGAAGGGGAATTTCACCGTGGACATTGAATTGGTTTTGCCACCGCGTTCGAAAAATCGACCCAACTTTGAGGTGCAAATATGTGCCCTCCCCAACACCCCCAATCAAACATGTCACAACTTCTTCATCATAAATTGCATTCACCGCACTACTCGTCATCACCCTTTCAAGTCCAAGGGATTCCTTCTGTGCATTACAGGTACACCCGTTGTATCCACTCCAGGTTCCCCATGCACACGGGGCAGCGAGTTCCCCGCCCCTCCTGCCGCCGGTTCAAGGTGTGCACCACCATGCACTCGATGCACGTGCACACGTGGCGACAGGGCAGCGCCATGATGCAGCGGCGCCGCTGCAGGCAAACCACACAGCGCAGGGCGTGGTCCTCCTCCTCCCCCACCTCCTGATCATCCTCAACCGCCAGCTCCTCCAGGGCGGAAATGCCAGGGCCAGCTGCCCGTGCCAGCTCTGCACGAAGGAACACCCCCTGCTCCACCTCCAGCTCGTCCACGTTCCCCCCGGCCGCTTGGTGCCGCAGTGCCTCTCTGAGCATATCCAGAGGGTTTCGCTCAGGGGCGTGGCTGCGGGGGTCTCCCCACCTGGGGCGGCTACGGCGCTGCCTCGTGGCCCACTTGAACATGCGCTGCACAAAGTATCTGTGGTCCCACAAACTGGCTGTCACCGCCATAGCCCCGATTGCCGCGAATAGCCCCGCCAGTATGCGCGTCGTTCTCATGGAGCCTCGGGTTGCGTCAATCAGCGCCTGCAGCGACTCGGGCACACAAAAGCCAAAGTCAGGGTGGGCACACAGCTCAAAGGCGCCGTTCTCATCGCGTCGTAGTCCACCCACCACCGTGAGCGATGCACCCGCCGGCAGCCCCGAGTCCCTGATGCGAAGACAGCGTTCCCCAGCCAACAGCATGCTGAGCCACGGCCAGCTGCTCCAGCTGTTGTCAGCTTTGTACTGCACCTCCCCTGCGGAATGCAGCCCCGTCATGGTGTCGGGCATGTACTCGCTGGGCTTGGATGCGCTGCCGTGGCGCACAGGCAGCACAGACCCCCCCCGTGCATCCTGCACCCCCCACGGCTCCTCTGCCACTGTGCGCGAAATGGACTGCTGCAAGCGGTTGCTGATTTCCACCGGTGTGCCCCAAATGGGCACGGGAGACACCTGATTGAAGGCAAGTAGGGCCAGGGGCGAAATGAAGGGCGGCGTGTCCAGGAAGAAATCCACTTTGCGGATGCGCAGCACGGCAGGGTTCCCGTCCAAACTCCGCAGGCTGCCGGCAGGCGCGAGCTCTACAGCGGATGAGGAAGCCACCTCCACCAAACCGTTCAAGTGCGGGCTAAACCGCGTGAGGGTTGTTTTGGGACTGGCTGCTATCGCTGCTGCATCCCCTGTGGCGACTGTGGAGGCCGCGTAGCCTGTTATTGCCACCGCCTGGATGCTGCCTGGCGAGCCCTCGGCAGGCGGCGTCGCAAACCAAGCCGCTGCATCATCTAAAGCTGGCCGAACTGCCCCTAGACCAATACTGTCTAACGCATTTCCCACAGTGTGTGCCGCATTGCGCCAGGTCTGTCTGTAGGTGTCGCGTTTCTGCTGATAGGTGGCAGCAGCCTGGCGTGGTGTGCAGACTGCTGCTTGCTCCAGGCCGTCAAGATGGTGCTGCTGAGGGCGCACTGCTGCAAAGTACAGTGAAGACGAGGCCAGTAGTAGGGCACTGCCCAGCAATAGGCCGAACTGTTCGTCGTCAGTGAGTCGGTTCATTGCCACTGAAATTTCTTGGAAAGCCCTCGCTCAAGCCTCGATTGATGCATTTACTGTCTCCACTCGCAACAGTGCACTTGATACAAGTTGGCATGAATTGTTCGTCCACATGTAGTGCAAACTCTTCTCTGATAATTGAGTTTGAGGTTCATCCAAAAATTGAATATTGTCTGCATCCGATGGTCAAGCGACATAGCATGGCGACACCCTCGTCCTCCCTGAACCACAGGAAGCGACCACACGAGCCTGCGAGTTGAGGATTTGTAGCAAGATGGACCACATTATCGCCCCTGGTCCAGAGTCACGTTCGACCATGGGCTCATTGTAGTTTTCGCGTGCCGGGGCCTTGGGACTCACTGCTGGACAGCGCGACGCTGCCTCAGCTTTTGCAGAAGCAAGCCAATCTCGGCCCCGAGCTAGTCAGAGCACCACAGATAATACAGTTCAGATGTCGAGTGGGAGCGTGCCACGTGGTATGCGCGCGAGCGGTGATAAGTTGTCGGCCAGGATTTCAACAGCTGCTTGACTGGCTCGCGAATGAGCTGGGGAATATGCATCTCATTGAGCGAGTGAGCCCAGAATCATTTCGAGCTACATTCTGTGGATTTTGCTTTGCAGCCTGCCCACATTGCACCTTGCCCGCTTCCCAGTCGGCACCTGGTGCCCACTAACGGCAACAGGCTGATGGCTTTTACTCTGCCGCTGCCATTGGCGCAGCCGGGGCTGCACCTGCAGACTGCGGCATGAGTATCATTTGTGTTTCTTTAGCAGCCATCACTTTCAGCAGTTCATTCCATCTCTTTAGCACGTCTGCCACAACTGCAGGAGAAGCACGGCAGAATTTGAGCATTTTCTTTTAGTTCTCAAGCGTGAGTCTTACCCTCAGTTCCTTCTGTAAGCGTGTCAAAATTTTCTGACACTGCTTCCAATTGCTGAACAAGAGTTGTGGACATTTCCTCAATCTGTTTGAGCTTGGCAAGCTCTGCTTGCTTCGACGCAAGCGAGGGAACCGTTGCCATTCCGACGGCAGCACAAATATACGGACATCAAAAGTGCATACACTGAAGCATGTTGAATTTCTGAATTTGCGCTAGGAGGGATTTTTGCAGTTTGGGGCTCAGCTGAGCATTCGCAGGGTTGGTCCACCCCCTGCGAAAGCTAAAAATTTGAGGCCCCCTGGCCACGAAATGCAGGGTTTTATCTAACCAAACGCAATTTCCGCAGCTTTTTTCCAATTTCCGCACCTGTCGGTGCAAGATGGCCTATTAAATCTAACATGGGGTGGACCGACCCTGATTCGAACAGCAGGCCGTCAGTTCTGAGGGGGGTGCTGGCTGCGGTGCTAGAATAGGTTTCCTTCGCTTACGAATTCCGCCAGGTCTCACACAGCAGCAGCGTCGGTGTTGAGCATCTCCCAGCAGTTCAATTGGAACTGTGGTAATTTCAGCTGATACCTCAAGCAGCTGCGGTGGCTCTGCTGTGTGAGCTAATGACACGTGATGCATTCAGATGGATGCCAACTAAAAGTCGTCACCTCGGGACAGAATCTCCTTGCGAGTGGGCTTCAAGATGAATGTGTGCTCGTACTGCGATGTGTAGCTGCCCTTAATGTCCACCAAGGGGGGGTGTGCCGTCACGATCCCGCAGTCCACCAGGTTGTTCAGGGCGCCCAGGTACCGTGTCTGCTTGCCGTTCTGCCCATTCACAGTGGCGCTGCCGCCATCGGGGCGCTCCAACCACCTCCTGCAGAAGGGCAGGGTGCCGAAGGTGTTGTCGATGTGCCGCAGCAGCTCCTTGCTGCGCGTCAGCCGCAGGGGGACGTGGGGGGCGTCGAAGTCCTTCATGTAGTGGGAGCACTCCATGTCTTCCTCAATGTACCCTCGGCCTGTGCTGGCAAAGGTCTCGATGGCAAACACCTCGCCTTCCTCCATTCGGGTGCGGTCTGGGGTCTTCACGATGGGCACGCTCTTGCCGCCGTGGATGTTGTAGGGGGCGATGCTGTGCCCCATGAGGTTCCGAATGGGCTTGATGGGGTACACCTTGCCGTCCAGCTCGATCTCATAGGACTCCATGACTTCCTGGATAACGCCCCCGATCTCACCCAGCACGGAGTCGATGCCTGCAGCACGCACACCGGCGTTGGTGGCTTCGCGAGATGCCTCCAGCAGGGGGTCATACTTCTCCTGAAAGGCCACAGTGAAGGCGCAGTCGATGATGCGGCCGTTGATCTGGGTGCCGAAGTCGATCTTGCACACGTCGTTCTCCGTGATGATGGTGTCGTCGCCGTTGTTGGGGGTGTAGTGGGCTGCCACGTGGTTCAGGGAGCAGCCAGTGGGGAAGCCGATGCCCCGCAGCTTGCCATCCTCCCCCACCAGCTTCCGGTTCATGTCTTCCAGCTTGGTGCACACGTCAATAAGCTTGGCGCCAGGCTTCATCATTTGGTGGGTGTAATGCCGCACCTGGCGCTGCACCTCGGCGGCCTCCCGCAGGGACTCGTACAGGTCGGAGTTGGCCATCTCCATCGCGCGTTTCTCCACGTCAGTGGTGCGGAAGACGTTGTAGTCGCCTGGGTGGTCCTGGTGCTCGCCCTCGGGGAAGGGCTTGCCCACGAACAGCTCGGACACGGGAATGCTGGGCACGGGGGTCTGGCCGTACTTGACATAGTAGTCAGCATAGCCCTTGACACCGCGGTGGGGTGGCAGCACGCTGGGAATTCCAATCGTGTGCTTCACGCCGCTGCCAGAGGAGCTGCCGGCTGCTGCTGCTGTGCTGCTGCTGCTCTTGTCTGCGGTCAAAGCACAATGCGTTTGAACAAATCACCGGTCAGTGGGATAAAAACATACCAGTTTTCTTCTTCTTGCTGCGGCGGGACTTCTTTTTGGCTCCCAAGGCGGCAGCCTCTGCACAAACAGCGGAGTTTCCAGACAAGTGCACTGCACCGAACTACGGCATACTCACTTTCTGCTGCCGATGCTGCGGGTGCAGCAGTGCCAGCCTCCACAGGGGCATCTGAGGTGCTTGCCTCGGTTTCCACCTTTTGTTCAATAGCTGCCATTGTTGTTATCGTGTCTGTGATAGTTTGCCACTTGTTCCCCGCAAAAAAAATCTGAGGGAGCGAAACACGTCTCAATATAGAAACTCAATAGCAACCACAAATTTATTCTTGAATAGCAAGAACGGATAATGACAGGGAAATTGGTGCCGTGTGCACATTTGTTCATAAAATTCAATTTATTTTCGTAGCCTCCCCTCACTCCCCTTTTTTTTGGCTCAGCCAAGCACACAGTTTTATCGACAGGGTCGGTCCACCCCATGTTAGATTTAATAGGCCATCTTGCGCCGACAGGTGCGGAAATTGAGCGGATTTTGAGAAATACGCTGCGGAAATTGCGTTTGGTTAGATAAAACCCTGCATTTCGTGGCCAGGGGGCCTCAAATTTTCAGCTTTCGCAGGGGGTGGACCAACCCTGATCGATTGATGTTTTCATTGTAAAACACAGAGATCTGCTCAATATTAAGGTATTCTTCACAGTATACAGCTGGCTGCCTGAGTGCATGGTTTCTTCGCTGTTCAGGACACCCCCTCGCATATTTCCCCATCCATGCACATGGCGTTAGCAGCATCAGGTAACGGTACAAACCACAATGCGGCGCAGGGCTCAGCGAAGCTGTGCACACTGGTTCTAGAGGGCAATTTGACGTTAAACTTTAGCAAAACAAACAGTTTACTGCACAATCTCAGCCTGAGTGACCCTATAAGCGGCAATAGTGTCGAATGGGCTGAGCACAGAGCCAGGCGCCGGCGAATTGTGCCGTCCACCGGTTTGCGAAATAAGCAGATTGCCTTCCGCAATGAAGCTGCTTGGAGCGATACATCTATACAACTGGTGACTTGCATTGGCCGCTACCTCAGCGCAGGCACTATGCCCCCCGCCTGGCCTGCATGGAGCTCAGCTTCGTTTGCAGCCAGTGCTGAGAATGCAGCCCCGGTTATTACAGCCACAGCCATGCAGCTTCCCACAGCAGTTCAGCACGCAACAGGGCTGCAGGCCAGTGCCTGCTTGCGCTTGGCATCGGGGCCTGCTGCCGGCCAGCTCACCCTTGCCTATCTCACGCCGTCCCACTGCGTCGTGTCCAAGCCTGTACAGGCGGGGTCACAGCTGCACACTGCACGTGACCTCGTTACGGTGTGTGATATCTCCGTTGCCTTTAGGGTGCTGCAGCGGCACTGGGGTCAGCACGACTGCTGGGTGTGTGTGGCTGATGCTTGGGACATCATGATGCAAAGGCTGCCAGCGATAGCTGCACTTTGCTCCAGCGGCGCACCTGCTGCCCAATCCAGCGGTGTCCCACGTACAGCAGTGCCGGTGCAGACACCCTCTCCCATCAAGCTGTCCCCATGGCACCCGCGGTGCGTGCAGGCCCAGGCAGCAGTGGCGCAGAAGCTGAGCACCAGCTGTGGCAGCGCCCTCGGTGGAGCCGCCTTTGCACTGGCCACATCACGGATGTGGTTGTTGCAGGCATGACTGGTTGCTTGCTAGGGATGGCAGGTCAACACGCCTGCAGCAGTGCCCGCCGCGGCCCCTTTGACCACGGCATAGCCGCCCCGAAATACCATCGCCCGGCGCAAACTATTTCGAGACGAAGATGTTAAACTTGTTATTTTGATGCGCTACATAGCTGCCGTGACCCACAGTGCGTCTCTTTCGAGTGGGAGAAAGCAGCCACTGCCATCAATCAAACAAAACAAGCGCCATTTCGCACGCTTATAACGCTGCGAAAGTACTTGCATGAACTGCAGCCCACTGCTGCACCACCCATTTGAAATCACACAAATATTACTATGGCTGGTCAACAGTTCCCCAATTACGACACAGAGCTTGGTACGTGGATGAAGCGAATTGGTCTACTGCGGGGATTGCTTGACACCAGTGAAGATGTGCTTGTTTACACATCAAGACCCTTTACAGAGACAATCAAGTCATTTTTAACAGACTTCAGAGATATTCCCGACCACAAAGGCGGCGTTGGGGATCGCAAGTACTTTGCCAAGTTGGTAAGTGGTGTCGATGCTGTGAAGCAAAGTCTTCAAAAGCTTTGCCCGCGCCGACACAACAGGCTTCTTTCCTGGTCAAAACATGCTCTCCAACACAAGCACTTTGCTGCAGAAGGAAGCTAAGTTGAGAAAGTTGGTTACCTTCCAAGTTGACTTGGATGATTTGATTTTGGTGAGTTCCGGGAGCTGAGCGTGTTGGCTCGGCTCGCTTTGACACATGCCTCCTTCTCAGTTCAAAGGCACAACAGAGGAGCTGATCCGCAACATCCAGAGCAATGCCAGACGTTATCTGGACCTTTTTGCGACAGCTATTGATGCTGTGCTGGCAGAGGAGCCAACTTTGATTGAGCTGATTCCTCAAATTGCCCACGAGGACGTCGTGGACGTGCTGGTGAAACACCGCTTGAAAAACGCCCAGGAATCCATGACCAGCGCTGGTGCCGACGACGTGCAGGAGTCGCAAGTGAAAACCCTCTTCCCTGCTCGCTTGCTGCGCCGCTACGAGGTATGCTTCCAGCCTGTGAGCGGCATGAAGGCCGTCCCCGTACGCGACGTCAAGGCGGGCGACATTGGCCACCTGGTGAAGGTGCGAGGCATCTGCACCCGCGTATCGGACGTGAAGCCCATGGTCACTGTGGCCACATACACCTGCGACGTGTGCGGGTGGGAGATCTACCAGGAGGTCAACTCCAAGCAGTTCACCCCCATCAACAAGTGCCCCACCGCGGAATGCCAAGCCACCTCGGCTGGAGGCGCGCTGCACATGCAGTCCCGCGGCAGCAAGTTCGTCAAGTACCAAGAGGTGCGCATCCAGGAGCTGCCGGACCAGGTGCCTGTGGGGCATATCCCCCGCAGCATCACGGTCGTGACGCGAGGGCAGCTCACCCGCCTGGTGATCCCTGGCGATGTCGTGACCATCGGGGGCATCTTCGTGCCCACGCCATATACCGGGTGGCAAGCCATGCGGGCAGGCCTCATTGCAGACACATACCTGGACGCGCAGTTCATTCAGCAGAGCAAACGGGGTGGAAGGGGGCTGGACGCCCTGGACTCCATTTCACCCGAGATGGAGGCCGCAGTGGTGGCGGCAGCAGAGGACGAAGACATCTACTCCAAGATGGCGCGCTCCCTGGCGCCTGAGATCTGGGGCATGGAGGACGTGAAGAAGGCCCTGCTGCTGCAGCTGGTGGGGGGGGTCACATCCAAGCAAGAAGACGGCATGCGCATCCGCGGTGACATCAACATCCTGCTGCTGGGGGACCCTGGTGTCGCCAAGTCCCAACTGCTGAAGCACGTCTCCAAGGTGGCACCTCGCTGTGTGTACACCACCGGTAAGGGCTCCTCCGGCGTGGGCCTCACGGCGGCCATCTTGAAGGACCCCGTCACTGGTGAAATGGCCCTGGAGGGGGGGGCCCTGGTGCTAGCAGACATGGGCATTGCCTGCATCGACGAATTCGATAAAATGGAGGAGAGTGATCGCACTGCCATCCACGAAGTCATGGAGCAGCAGACCGTGTCCATCGCCAAGGCAGGCATCACCACCACCCTCAACGCACGCACCGCCATCCTGGCTGCTGCCAACCCCCTGTATGGGCGCTTCAAACGGGTGGACAAGGACCCCCACCTGAACATGCTGAAGAACATCAACATCCCCCCCGCGCTGCTGTCCCGCTTCGACCTGCTGTTTGTGCTCAAGGACGAGCCCAGCACGGACAACGACATGGCCCTGGCGCGGCATGTGACGTATGTGCACCAGCACAGCGAGCACCCCCCCCTGGACTTCGAGCCGCTGTCGGCCACCCTCCTGCGGGCGTACATCGCCAATGCGCAGATGATGGAGCCAGCTGTGCCCCCTGGCCTGGCGGGGCACATCATCAACTCCTACGTGGAGATGCGGGCAGATGACCTGGAGGCGTCTCGGGCCACGGGTGGGCGGGGCAGCCTCACCCCCCGGCAGCTCCTCTCAATCCTGCGCCTGTCGCAGGGCTTGGCCCGCCTGCGCTTCCGGGAGGAGGTGGCGGAGGAGGATGTGGACGAGGCCATTCGGCTGATCCAGGTGTCCAAGGCTCGCCTCATGTCGCCGGAGGAGGCGGCTGCAGCGGCAGGGGGCTCATGGAAGGACCGTGTGTGGAGCATCATCAATGAGATGCTGAACGAGAGTGTGCAGGCGGACGGCAGCATGCAGTTGAGCATGCAAGACATCAACCGGCGTGTGACCCGTCACGGCTTCAGTGACAAGCAGCTGCTGCAGACCATCCAGGACTATGCAGACTTGGGCGTGGTGGAGCTGAATCCCTCGAAAACGCTGCTGACCATCACGGGAACTTGAGGACGTGTAGGAAATGTGTGGCAATCGTACTGCACGTGAGCTGCTGGTGGGCTGCTTATCGATGTACGTGAATGGGTGGCTCGGCGCTCACGTCAACATGTCCTCATCTGGGTGGTGCACGGGACTTCGAAATGCCAGCTGTTTTTTTTAACGCCATCAGGCACGTGGGTACACCACGAAGCGACCGGGGAATATATTCGCACTTCTCTGTTATACGTGGTGATTGTGCATGGTTTGATCTGCACATCTTTGTGCAGAGACTTGCCTGCTGTTGAAAGCAATTGCCTGCTTCTGCAGCCATGGCTCAACCTCACCCTCGGTTGCCCGACACTCTGTTTGACACTATCATCAAAAATGTGTGCCATTCATCAGGTGACGTGCACTGTGCTGTGGACTCCCTGCTTCTGTTGCCAGCAGCGGCTTTGCTGCTGGCTTGTCTGCCGTGGCTGCTTGCCGATACATTGAACGTGGACCACTTGCGCCGTCAAGGCTACAGCGGCTCTCGCAAAGCAACAGAGACACTACCATCATGGTTGACCTCCTCGGTGTCTTTCTTGGTCGCCCTCACTCCCCTGGTCACTGTTGGTACGTGGTAGCAATGCGGAATATGCGCATTCTGGCAGAAGGATGGGTCGCACATTTTTGCCATGTGTGCAGTCCTTCAACAAGCTGACGTTATTACCAGCGAACCTGCAAGCCTGGGTTCGTACTTGTGGGGGGCGGTTGCCCTTATCACATGGGGAATAAATGGGTATGTCTGCGACATGGCAGCTGCGCGGATTCTGCATGTATTCTGAACTTTTGCAGGATTGTTCTTGCCATTCGTGGCGCGCGCTCACTGCCCTTGCCAGATTACGTCCTGGGCTTTTATATCTTTGCATTCTTCACTGAAATTGTGCAGCTGGTTCTGTCATCTGTGTACCTGGAGGAGGCTCGAGCAGATGAACCATCTGAGGCCGTGAACGGCATTCAAATTCTAGACATCATCTCCATTGTACATGCCTTGATGCTGGCAGTATTTGCTGTGCCCGCATGCATCGACATTGCGACGACTTTCCGTGACTGCTCATGCGCCTGTGGGCGTGTGAAGGATGACGCGACCCGTTTCTCCCTGCTGGGCGCCACAGCTGGCGGCGTGAAAATGACTGCATCGGCAGGCCCCCTCAACGCCATGTCTGCTGGCAAAGCGGAGTACATTGCTGCCGCAGAGGCCACCACCTCCCCAGAAGAGGCAGCCTCTTGCTGCAGCCGCGCCACCTTCTGGTGGATGAACCCCTTGATGATTCTGGGCTGGCAGCGCCCTCTGGAATCTGAAGACATCCCCCCCCTGGCTCAAAGCGACTTGTCACATGTGCTGGCCCGCAACTTCATGAAGGCGTGGCGGGGGCAAATGGACAAGGGGTACGCTGCTAATGGACACCGGTGGCTCACCGAGATGGACGTCTCCGAGGGGGGGTACATTGGGTGGAGCAAGGGGGATGAGGAGGGCAAGGATGATGACTTCCCCAAGCTGCTGCCGGAGACAGGCAAGGGCAACCCTTCCCTGGGCTGGTCCTTTGTGTATGCCTTTGGTCGCCCTGGGTACTTCGCCGCCATGCTGAAAGCGCTGTATGACATCATCAACATCTCAGTGGGTCCCAATGTCCTGCATGCCTTGATAACTTACCTGCAGGACTACGCAGATGGCACTGAGACACGGGCGTGGGTGGGCTATGCCTACGTCGGCGTGCTGGCGGGCTTTTCCCTACTGGGAACACTGATCCTGCACCAGTATTTCCTGCGCATGTTCCGGCTTGGGCAGCACCTGCGTTCCGCCACCATCCTGGCTGCGTACCGCAAAGCCCTGAAGCTGTCCACACGTGCGCGACAGGCCAAGTCTGTGGGGCAAATTGTGAACGTGATGTCCACTGATGCCACACGCATGCAGAACACCACCTCGTACTTGATGATGCTGTGGTCAGCGCCCCTGCAAATCACCCTGACGCTCTACTACCTGTGGCAGCAGATCGGCCCCGCCCTCTTTGCTGGCCTGGGCGTCATGGTGCTCAGCATCCCCCTGAATGCCTGGGTGGCGCGCACCATCAAGCGCTACCAGACCGTGCTCATGAAGAAGCGAGACAAGCGCGTGAACGCCACGTCAGAAGCCGTGAACGGCATGAAGATCATAAAGCTGTCTGCGTGGGAGAGCCACTTCCTGGGCAAGATCGTCTCTGTGCGTGCCGAGGAGGTGGCGGCACTCACCAGCTGGGCGCTCATCCAGCAGGCCACCACTGTGCTGTGGGTAGGCATGCCCCTGCTGGTGTCTGTCTCTGCCTTTGCCACGTACGTGGGCACGGGGCACCAGCTGACCGCCGCCAAGGCTTTCACTGCCATTTCTCTGTTTTCCCTTCTGCGTTTCCCTCTGGCTATGCTGCCCATGAGTATCAACAACCTGGTGGAGGCCACCGTATCCGCACGCCGTATCAAGAGCTTCCTTCTGGCAGAGGAGCTGGACCCCAACGCCTGTCTGCGCCTGCCCAAGGACGACGAGCAGTTGAAGCGGGTGCTGCAGGGGCTGCCGGCCAAGCCCAGTGCGCCGCAGTTCCCCCCCACCAGCCCGGTGGGGGGCCTGGCCACCCCCCCCCCGAAGGGATATGGGGCCCTCCCCCCCACACCAAATTCCGCAGCTGACACCTCTGTTCCCGTGCACAGCGAGAGCGTTGATGTGACTGACGTGGCGGACCCAAGCGACCTGCCGCAGGTAAATGCCCCCTTCACCACCGCTGTGGCCACACACAGGGCACAGCTGGAGGAATTCGCCATGGACAGCGCAGTGGGCATTGTGGACGGCAGCTTTCAATGGCGAGCCCCCAAGGTCAGCGCCGTTGAAGATGGCACCCCCACTGGCAGCACAGCGAAGCCCCCCCCTGTGGACGGTAAGGCCCCCCTGCTTGCGCAGTACAACCCCCTTGACCTGGGGGCAGGCGACGGCGCCACCGCAAGCACCAACTTTAAGGGGGCACGCCTGGACAACATTAACCTGCAGGTGAAAACAGGCGAGTTCATGTGCATCGTGGGCAAAGTGGGCTCCGGGAAGAGCTCCCTGCTCGCGGCGCTGCTGGCTGAGATGCCACGCGCAATGGGCACTGTGTGGCTGAGGGGCTCCGTCGCGTACGTGCCGCAGACGGCATTTGTGCTGAATGACACTGTGCGGGGAAACATCTTGTTCGGGCTTCCGTTTGACGAGGCCCGCTACGCAGAGGTGCTGCGGGTGTGTCAGCTGGAGGCAGACATTGCCATCCTGCCTGCTGGGGACCTGTGTGAAATCGGGGACAAGGGGATCAACCTGTCGGGGGGGCAGCGGCAGCGGGTGGCTCTAGCCCGTGCCGTGTACGCTGACGCCGATGTGTACATCTTCGACGACCCCCTGTCAGCCGTGGACGCGCACGTGGGACGCGCGATCTTCAACGAGTGCATGCTGAAGATGCTGGCCAAAACCACCCGCATCCTGGTGACCCACGGCCTGCAGTACACGCGGCGCACCGACCGCGTGCTGGTGATGGCGGGGGGCAGTATGGCGGAGCAGGGAACGTATGCCGAGCTGCTGGCGGCTGGGGGTCGCTTCACGCAGCTCCTGCGGCAGTACGACGCTGACGTCACCACCACGGGGGCAGCAGCGGGGGAGGATGCTGAGGCCGCAGAGGACACAGTGCCTGATGCGGAGGCGCCCTCCAGCAGCGCGGTGAAGCGTGGCAGCCCCTCAAAGGCCGCCAGTAGCCCTGCCAAGGGGGGTGCCACCAACGACGGCAAGCTCACCCAAAGCGAAGGACGGGAGCGAGGCAAGGTCAGTGCAGGCGTGTACGCCAAGTATGCCGAAGCTGGAGGTGGTACTGTTGTGCTGCTTTGCTTGCTCAGTATGTACGCCCTGAGCTCTGTAGGGAATCTCATGGCCAACTGGTACATCTCGTACTGGACGGACCACGTGAACGAGCTGACGACCACTGAGCGGAACTTGCAGTACCTGTATGTGTACATTGGCATTTCTGTGGCTGCCCTCGTCGTCATGACCATCCTGCGGGTGTTTGTGGCTGTGTTCGGTGTTCGCGCTGCCAAGACACTGCACGACCGCCTGCTGCACGCCGTGTTCCACGCCAAGCAGTCCTTCTTCGACACTGTTCCAGTTGGGCGCATCCTGAACCGCTTCTCCAACGACACGTACCAGATAGACGAACAGCTGGCCGCTACGTGTTCTTCCTTGGCTATGATGTCCTTCAACACCCTGGGCACATTCGGCATCATCGCGTCAGTCACCCCTTGGTTTGTGGCCATCATAGTCCCTCTTATGGTGGTGTACTACTACATCCAGCAGTACTACGTGTCCACTTCCCGGGAGCTGCAGCGCCTGAACTCCGTCAGCAAGTCTCCCATCTACTCCAACTTTGGGCAGACGATCGTGGGCGCCACCTCCATCCGGGCATACCAGCACGAAGACAGATTCGTGGCCCTGAACGACCACTTGACCAATGTGAACCAGGCGTCCTACTTCGCCTTCACCTCCGCCAACAGGTGGCTGGCGGTGCGGCTGGAGACCATCGGCACTGTCATTGTTGTGGCGTCTGCCCTATTGACTGTGGTGGCCGCCGGCACCATCAGTGCCTCCGCCGCCGGGCTCTCAGTCTCATACGCCCTCTCCATCACCCAGGGGCTGAACTGGCTGGTGCGCATGGCTGGACAAGTGGAAACGCAGATTGTCTCAGTGGAGCGCGTGGATGAGTACTCTGACTTGAACCTGGAACCAAGCGGAACAGGGCCTGACGACGGCGACGCTGCCCCGCGTGGCACAATCGACCCTCCTTCCAACTGGCCCGAGACTGGCGCCATCACACTGAAGGACTTCAAAATGAAGTACAGGCACAACACGCCATATGTGCTGCATGGGATCAACGCCGCGGTGGCCGGTGGTGAGAAGGTGGGCATTTGCGGCCGCACGGGGGCGGGGAAAAGCAGCCTTGTGTCTGCGCTGTTCCGGCTCGCAGATGTGCAAGAGGGCACCATCTGCATCGACGGCATTGACATCAAGAAGGTCAGCTTGAACCGCTTGCGCTCCACCCTGAGCATCATTCCCCAGGAGCCATGGCTGTTCCAAGGCAGCCTGCGGTCTAACCTGGACCCCACCCTGCAAGCGGCCGATGACGCCATGTGGAAGGCCCTTGCAGCAGTCTCCCTGGAGTCCGCGGTGAAGAAAGCAGGGGGGTTAGACGCTTCTGTCGCGGAGGGGGGGGAGAACTGGTCCCAGGGCCAGCGGCAGTTGATTTGTGTCGCCCGCGCCCTCTTGCGCGGCTCCAAGGTGGTAGTGCTGGATGAAGCCTCCAGCAGTGTGGACGTCTCCAGCGACGCCATCCTGCAGAACACCATCCGAACACAGCTGGCCAACTGCACCGTTCTCACCATTGCACACCGGCTCAACACCATCGTGGACGCCGACAAGATCTTGGTGCTGGATGCTGGGCGGGTGGCGGAGTTCGACAGCCCAGCCAAGCTCACGGGGGACAGCACCTCTGCTTTCTCCCAGCTGCTGGCTCAAGCCAAAGCTGCGTCCGAGGAGACTGGCTAGATGCACAGTGAGCATGCAATAGATTCAAAGAATCGTTCTGAGCTTAGGAGAGCACGCTGATGGATTTGAGGTTGATGAACAACACGATCAAGCTTGCAAGCATTGGGGCGCATGTATTTGGTTGTTGCGTCAAATGCATTGCGACGCAAGGTCAAGTCACACACACAGGCCTGCAGCAGGGCAGCAGCAGGGCTTACTCCTTGGCCTCCACCTCGGCGCCAGAGGCAGCGGCGGCGCCAGCAGCGGCGCTCTTGTACCCGCCGGGCATGCGGTGCTCCAGCAGCATGTGGTTCTCAGGGGCCAGCCCCACCGCGGCGCGCAGGACATTCACGATGGCCTCGCGCTGCTTGAAGAGGGCGTTGATGACGGGGGCGCCTTGGGGCACCAGGGGGGCCTTGAGCAGGTACGACAGCAGGGAGAGGACGGCGTGGAATCCGTGGAACTCGGCCTCGCCCTCCTTCTTGAGGGACATGCGCTCGCACAGCTCAGCGACGACGACGAGGTCGATGATGAGCGGGGAGGCCAGCAGGGAGTCCTCGCAGGTGTTGTGCATCACAATGGTGTTCTGGCCACCCATGAAGATCTCAGAGGTGTACTCATCAAGGGCGCGCTTGGAGTCGCCCACGTACGGGACGTACTTGATGACGACGCAGTGGTCGGGCTTCTCGCCCTCCTCGTACATGATGCCGTTGGAGGCCACCATGTCGTCCACCACGTTGGACTTGGAGATCTCCTTGGAGCGGAACTGCTGGGGAGCAGACAGGTTCTTGCCGTCGTTGTTGCCCAAGTGGTTGTAGGACACGATGGAGGTGGGCTTGATGCCAGCGGACACCAGGAAGTCCACCAGGACAGACTTCATCTTGGTCTGGCCGGACTTGAAGTCGTCGCCGCCAATGTACACCTGCTTCTCCTCCGCCAGCTGCATGACGCCGGGCACAAAGGTGTTCTGGGGGGAGCCGTTGATGTACGTGCAGCCCTCCTGGATAGAGGCGATGGCCATGAGGGTGGAGGGGGACACCTCGGACTCATCCCGGGCAATGGCAGCCAGCAGGGCAGCGGTGGTGTCGTTCAGGCCCTCCTTGATAGCCGAGAAACGCTCCGTGTTGGCGGACCACACCACGACGACCTTGTCCACGCCGTTGGCGGCCTTGAAATCGCGGATCTGCTTGCGCACAGCCTCCACCTGCTCGGACTTGGTGCCAGCAATGGTGTTGTCGGCGCGGTCCTCCTGGTTGGCGGCAATGAAGTCGGGGGAGTAGATGCCGGGCAGGGGCACGATCTCCTTCATATGGGGCACCAGCTGGCGCTGCAGGTCGTAAGGGAGCACTGCGGCGCGCTGCATGGCGTCAGCCAGGTTCATGGAGGAGATGTCCCATCCACCGATGACCCAGTCGTTGGGGTGGCTCATGGGCAGCACACGGGTCATGGGCACATACACGTCCTTGCCGGCGGAAGAGCCCAGGCGGACAGTGGAAGCCTGGGTGACGGAACCAAGGTAATCGGGGTTGCGCTTGCCCTCCTTGGTCATCCAGGAGATGCCAAGCTTGTTAGCAATGATGCTGCAGAAGCCATCGGATGTGAGCGGGGTACAATTTTTCCGCAGTTCAGCTGATCAACTCACCTAGCAGCAACGGTAGTACCGTTGTTGCCGCCCAAGCCGGCAATCATCACGCCCACTTTAGGAACAGTGCGCTCAGTGCGGAAGGTGTATTTCTCTTCCACGGGGGTTGCCACCAGGCCGCCGTCGGCATCGACGGCCACCTCGGTGGTCTGGTAAACATATTGCGCCTCAATGGCATCATCGGAATAAGAGACATGAGGGCTTGCAACCTTGACAGGTGCGTCTTTGTACATAGTGCTGGAGATTGAAGCCATCTGCAAAGAGCCATGGGGATGAATGGATGGTCACGGCAGTGTGACGTTCGCGTCAGGGCTGATCGCGGAAGTACACGCGCCAACTTTGACCAGTGCTGTTTACACGGCTACAACAACTCTTGGCACTTACAGTGAATGCTATAATGAATGATGTTGGCAACCTGTTTCGAAAACTCTGGTCATTTATGAAAACCGCATTCAACGATTGGTGTATTGATCAGGCTTGTGATAGCGGAAAAACCGATATAACAAACCGAAGCTTTGAAGCGTGTAGAGCAGAAGAAGCGGAAAGAAGGAATGCAAGTGAAAATTTGTTCCAGTCTTTGAGTTGCAACAAATGTTCAAGCGGGTGGTGCAGGTTTGAGGCGCTGCAAGGGGGCCTCGCAGCGAGTGGCTGTGATGCAATCACTCACACAAGACAAGTTCAGCTCTTGCGAGCAGCCGGCTGCTGCAAGAGCAGCAACGGCCCCTTCACTCAAACGAAGTAAAAACACTGGTCTCAGGTTCCTTTTCGGGTGGAAGCCACCCTGCAAATAATTTCATGCAATTTTGATTTACCGGCATTGGCTGCCTGTACTCAATTGCACGGTTGAGTACGTCACCGTTGCCGTGTGGGACACTATTTCCGCACAGTCTCATCATGTGGACAGACGTATCAGGCTCCACAGGTGGCGGCCTTCTGGCCGGCCGTGACTCTTTGGGCGTTCTTGTGCTTACAGTTGGCCCCCCAATTGTCTCCATGCTGCTCGTCCACTGCAACGTAGCTCTGGGCGGCGATTTGAGTGCCCTTGTCTCACAGCTGGGCAGTGAGCCGATGAGCGTTCTTGCTTCTGCATTCGCGCTCCCTAGGTAAGCTTGTCAGCAGTGGAGATTTAGTGCCTTTTCATGCTTTCCTGTGCAGCTGGGCTGGCATCAAAGTCATCCTGTCGTACATCGGCATCGAGCTGGTATTGATGAAGGCTGCCCCAGGGTACTGGCACCACGGCCCCGTGGCACCCAGCGGCCACGTGCCCCTGTACCTGGACAACGCCTTCCAGCACATGTGTATGGCCATTGCTATTTTCATCGGAGGAGCGCAGGCTGGCTTGTGGTCGCTTGCCGTGTTTGTTGAGCACTACCGCGACCTGGCCATGTTCATGAACCTGGGCTCCCTGGCGTTCTGTGTTCTGCTGTACTTCAAGGGCATCCTGGCCCCCTCCACCCCCGACAACTCCACCACCGGCAACTTCCTGGTGGACTTCTACTGGGGCACGGAGCTGTACCCCCGCATCTTCGGGTGGGACGTGAAGCAGTTCACCAACTGCCGCTTCGGCATGATGTTCTGGACTCTGTTCCCAATTTCCGCTGCGGCGTACAACATGCAGATCACCGGTGCCCTGCAGCCCGAGTGCTTCGTGAACGCCGTGCTGAACGTGCTGTACTGCGCCAAGTTCTTCTGGTGGGAGGTGAAGGGCTACATGCACACCATGGGTAAGCGCGCGCCGGCGCCACTGGGGCCTCGCGCGCGACAATGCCACACTGCGTGCTTTCACAGACATCCAACACGACCGCGCTGGCTTCTACATCTGCTGGGGTTGCCTCGTATGGATCCCCACTTTCTACATGACGCACTCCGCCTTCTGGGCTTACAACGGCGGCAGCAGTGGCATGGACTGGACCACAGCCTGGATCTTTGTTATCCTGGGCACAGCCTGCATCATCATCAACTACGAAGCCGATGTGCAGCGCCAGGTGGCCCGTGAGACCTCCGGCAACTGCTTGCTGTGGGGCAAGAAGCCTCGCATGATCCAGGCCAAGTACACCACCAAGGACGGCACAGAGCGCAGCTCCCTGCTGCTAATGGACGGCTACTGGGCCTGGGCCCGGCACTTCCACTATGTGCCCGAGATCCTACTGTCCCTGTTCTGGTCGGTGCCGTACGGCTTCACACACGCCATGCCGTTCCTGTATGTGATGTTCCTGACTATCCTGCTGTTCGACCGGGCCTTCCGTGACGACCAGCGGTGCAGCGACAAGTATGGCAAGTACTGGAAGGTGTACCAGGATGCCGTGCCTTACAAGGTCATCCCTGGCATCTTGTAAGCCTTGCTGTGTGCAAGACCGCTTTGTGGCAGAAATGAATGCATTCTGTCGCGGCCCAAGCCCGCTGCCACTCAAAAGGCCAAGTCCTCATCTCCCAGCCCCCCGAGGCCCCCAAGGCCCGGCATGCCTGCAGCCCCGCCACCCATGCCGCCACCGCCGCCCATGAGGCGCTCCTTCTGACTTTTCTCCCACGCTTGCCCGATGACGCGTTTCATGTTGTCGTCTCCTGAGTCATACATCTGCTTCATCATGTCCATCACGCCGCCATCAGCAGGGGCCCCGCTGCCGCCGCCCCCAGAACCAGCGGTGCGCTTAGTCTTGCTGACCAGGTCGCTCCAGAAGTCCCACGTATTTGCCTTGGCCAGCAGCAGAACAACCCTCCCATCCTTGACACGCACCTTGGAGCCGTCCGGCTTGATGTCTTTGTCCAGGTTGGTTTTGTTCAAGCGGTAGTTCTTGCCGTCCACACCTGTCACAATCAAATCAAAGCTAGAAGTTGTGAAGTCGCATTTAACTTTGTCTTTGTCTGTCTTCTTCAGATTTGGTACCTGCGAGCACCGATTTATACTATCTGCAAGACATGTCGCAGGCAACGCATCAAACTCACAGTGGCATACACGGAAACAAACTTCTCTCCGCTGTCCCATCCCCACTTGAAGTGTTCATATTTTGTATCTGTGCTCGGCTGTGATACTGTCACGGCCGCTGCTACAGGTGGTGCCATTCCAACTGTCGATGAGCTGGCAGCAGCAGTCGGCGTGGCAGCCGTCGAAGAAGCTACGGGAAACTGATCGATTGCATCTTCAAGGACCTTGCGAACAGCAGGCAGCTTTGCAAGTGTCAGAAGCTCCTTCAATTCGTCCACCTCTGCACAGATAGAGCTGATGCCCTGCCAGTCCTATGTCCACTTCGTCGGCCATACATACCAGGAGATGTCGTAACGGAACTCATGGTGCCCTGTTCTACAATAGAGCCACAACCCGTAAACAAAACTCGGTGCGCACTTATTTCAGAAAAATGAGTGGGTTTCAAGTCAAGCATTCATTGGAGGAAATGCTCCGTGAAGTTGGCCCTTACACACGCGTGGTGCAAACCAAAGCCATTGCATATGCTGTCTGTCCTTGCCAAGACCCAGCAAAGGTAGACTCATGACAGCTCAGTGACACACGCGTCGGTATCCTGCACTTTCGTGGACTCAACTCGTAGCCTCATCCCACGCGCAGGGCCATGCAGGGGGGTGGCATGTTGCTGCGTCCGTCAGCAGAAGCCCACAGGCAGGAGACACTTTGGTCATCGCCCAGAGCCGCTTGCTTGGGCTGCAGCAGCCTGCGTGATGTCCTCCCCTGCAGCCAGGCGCGCGTACAGCTTGTCCAGCGCCTGCTCGCTGTCAGAGCTCTCCAGCACATCCAGAATGGCAGCGAAGCCCTGCAGCTCAGCGAGCGGCGGCACCACCTCCCCGCTATCGGCAAACTTGAATGTGTTGTCGTCTGTCTGCAGCAGGCCGTGCTCCTCCAGGGCACGCTGGGGCACCCGTGGCTCCCCCCGCTCCGCCCAGTACTGCACCTCCGCGTCCAGCGTTTCCCGCATGCGAAACAGGAAAATGCCCTGCAAGATGTCCTCTGGAACAGGGTTCTTCGCTGCTGCCTCTTGCTCCTCTGTGACCTCCACATCCGTCACAGAGGGGATGGGTTGCTTGTCGGCATACAGCCGCTTGCTGGAGGGAGCGCAGTGCTCCTTGTACTGCTGACTGCCGGAACAAGCCTGAACCTCCTCCACATGTGGGTGCTCCTCGCCGGAGTACACACGCAGCTTCTTCATCCACGCAGTCTTCCGCAGGGCATTCTTGGGCAGCATACCGGTGACGGCATCCCTGAAGAGCTTTGAGGGGTTGCGCTGCAGCTGCTCCCAAGCCGCGCGGGACTTGAGGCCACCAGGATAGCCCGTATGCCACCTGTACAGCTTCTCGCGCATTTTGCGGCCCGTAAATTTGACCTTTGAAGCGTTCACGACAACGACGTAGTCGCCGCAGTCAGTGTGGGGAACGTAGCTAGGCTTGTGCTTGCCCTGCAGGAGTGTGGCAATTTGACCCGCCAAACGACCAACAACCTGTGAATTTATGTTGATCGTCAAATATTGGCTCGTCGTTAAGCAGAACGTGCGCCAGGCTCTGATTCCAGCTAGCCGTAGCGGAAAAAGCTGCATAACACTGACCTCATCAGATGCATCCACAACATGCCATGCCGGCTTGGTGGACTTGATAAAGCGCGACTGCATGATTCTTAGTGCCAAATAACTGTTGGGTCCGAAGGCACTGAGTCACCGAGCTCTTCAGCAGCGTGGGCGAAGCCTGTTGCTTGCGGTATTTGACGAAAAAGCCTGATGAGCCCTTTCCAGTCACGTACCTGTCGTGGATCACAGACTTCAGCAAGGTGTGCTGATAATGCAGGTTGGAGGCAGTTTACTCAACACCCGCGTTATCTCCGACCATACAACATAGCGTCATGAAATGAGGGGGGGCGGCTCAGACCTGAGTGTACTGCTAGCAGGCATTGCAGCTACAAAGCATGCAATCAAGCTTTCCCTGCCACGTCGGAAGTTGAACAGGCTTTCTTGTTGTTATCCGTCTTCTCACCATGCCTACACAGCTGCTTGACACAGCTTCGGCTGCCAAAGCCGGACAGCAAGGGAGCGGCGGTGCCAAAAACCGCATTAAGCCAGTCGCCACACCGCTGTCGTTAGCGCTTCCGACCCCAGCTGAACTGAAACTGACAGCCAGTCTCGAAGCATTTTTGTCTGCCGCTTGTCCACTTGAAGGTGCTGCGGATCGTAAAAAGCGAGAGGAGGTTGTGCTGCTGCTGCATAGAGTATTTGCCGATTGGGTGAAGGAGTTGTCTGTAAAGAAGGGCATTTTCCCGGATGAGCTAAGTGCTGAGGCAGCTGGTGGGCGTCTGCACATCTCAGGATCCTTTCGCACCAGTGTGGCTGGCCCTGGCGACGATATTGACTGTATTTGTGTGGCACCCAAACACATCACTGCGGAGGATTTCTTCGAGAGCTTGCCAGGAAAGCTCAAAGCTGAACCCAGCGTGGAGAAGGTGCATCTCATCCCGTCAGCTGCCATTCCTATTATGGATTTAGTGGTCAAAGGCATTTCCATCGATCTGCTTTTTGCTCGTGTGGATATGCACGCTATTCCTCGGGACTTTGATGTGCTGGACGACAGCGTGCTGCGGGGAGTGGGCCGCTCCGACGCCCTTTCCCTCAATGGACCACGGGTGACTGAGCTCCTTATCAAGCTGGTGCCTCGATTTGACACCTACAAACTTGTGCTGCGCTTTGTGCGCACCTGGGCCAAGCGGAGAGGCATTTACAGCAACAAGGCCGGCTTCTTGGGCGGCGTGAATTACTCCATCCTGGTGGCGTATATCTGCCAGCTGTACCCCCGTGCCTCCGCCAGCGCAGCGCTGTTTCATTTTTTCCGTGTGTTTTCCACGTGGGCGTGGCCAGCTCCAGTGATGATTGCCCAGCCGTACACCGACAGCAGCATTGCGGTGCAGGATTTGAGCGTGTTTGACCCTCAAAACGACGAAAAGGACCGCACTGCAGTGATGCCCATCCTGACACCAGCCTTCCCATCCTCAAACAGTGCGTACAATGTGACATGGACCTCTCTGGCAGTCATGCACCGCGAGTTCTGCCGCGGCTACGAGCTGATGCGCGACATCATGGCTGAGCACAAGTTGAGCACTGACGGCGCTATCGCCCCGGAAAGATGGGAAGCAGTGGTACGCCCATCAGAATTTTTTTTTGAGTTTGACCACTATGTCTCCATCAAAATCTGGGTGGACTGTGCGCCTGTCCCGGTTGAAGCCTCGCATGCAGATGGGGACGAGGAGTACCAGCCAGAAGAGACCTTTTCACAAGATGAGGAGCTCATGACGGCATCCTTCGACTCATGGAAGGGCTATGTTGAATCCCGCATGCGCAAATTGGTGGAGTGGATGCAGCACGAGCGCATGCCACTGGCTTACACAGTGTACTACCCCAAGCCTGTGGAGTCGACACTCATGGTGCCAGTGCTGGGAACAGAGGATGAACAGACAGGGGAGGCATCGGAACACATGAGCGTGCCATGTGCTACGTTCTATGTGGGTGTGGCCGAAGACTACTCAAACATGCGCAAAGGCAACTTGATTGACATGCGCTCAAGCGTTTCATACTTCAAGGACGAAACGCGTGACATCTTCGCGAGACAGGGCCGCCTACATGCCGGCATGCACATGCAAGAGCAGGGCTTTTCCTGGGAAGAGCTACCTGAGAACGTTTTCGCGCCGCATGACAAAGCGTGGGCCCACAAGCAGCGAGAGCGTGTAGCTCTGGTGCGCACATATACAGCAGCGCCCTCGTGGCGACTGCACTCCGTGACCTCCCAGACCGTCATGACTCGCAATGTGTCGGGCTTGATGGGTTTCTTGGGGAATGGCTTTGGTGTGCAGGCCGCCAAGGAGTGGCAGCGTGCCCCCCTGCCTGTGCACACACCCCTGGGGCGAAACCCCGTGGCTGAGGCACAGGAGGCCATTCAGCAGCAACGGGCCTCCAGCACCGCAGCGCAGCACAGTGTGTCCCGGCTGCCCGGCCTGGATGCCGCAGTGGGGCAAGCCAGCACAGCACTACTGCTGGGGGGGGGACACGAGGAGTTGGCGGGGGGGGCGTGGATGGGCATGGCGCCCAGCAGTGCGCAAGCAGCAGCCAGCACTACCACGGGCAAGCGGACCGAGACGCCATCCACAGGAGGCGCTGCACTGGGGGGCGCTGTCGAGACTGCTGCTGTGGGTGGCGCCAAGCGCACTCGATCAGGAGCAGGCGGCACTGACAGCGGTGCCACGACACAAGGGCGCCACATGGCGCCGCATCTCACATCCAAACGCAGGATCATTGTGGCTGCCAATGTGTGAACCCAACATAATTAATTCTGTGGCGCTTCGCCTGCCGTGCTGCCTACTGCTCATGTGCCTCCCATTTCTGCAGCAGCCGCGCCACCATTTGAGCTTTTGAACCTGCGTCAGACTCGTCGTTCTGGCGGCACAGCTCCTGCAGCTGGGCCTTCTTGAGCCGCATGCCAGCAGTGTGGCTGCTGAAGACAGTGGCCGCGGCAGCATCGGCATCGGCATCGGGGACACTGGTGCCGGAGGCGGCCTCACCGGCTCCATCTTCGTCAGAGTCACCTTCTGGGCTGCTGTTGTCCTCAATTTTCTCAGCATCTGCAGCGGCAGCTTCGGCGCTAGATGCTGCTGCAGCAGCAGCGGGGGCAGCGGCGGCGGCCTCCTCCTCAGCATGCTTTGCGGCGGCAGCAGCAGCAGTGGCGGCCTCCTCCTCAGCATGCTTTGCGGCGGCAGCAGCAGCAGTGGCGGCCTCCTCCTCAGCCTGCTTTGCGGCGGCAGCAGCAGCAGTGGCGGCCTCCTCCTCAGCCTGCTTTGCGGCGGCAGCAGCAGCAGTGGCGG
>Ga0307982_1000383_pt1 | contig 34938 bp, 23 predicted proteins | sample OrgLakmetagen989_FD_201847 | JGI IMG/M metagenome (GOLD analysis project Ga0307982, IMG submission 201847) | Saline water microbial communities from Organic Lake, Antarctica - #989 | ecosystem: Environmental > Aquatic > Non-marine Saline and Alkaline > Saline | place: Antarctica: Organic Lake...
TGTAAAAAGAGGGCTGAAGTCAGGAAATAATTGCCACCAGGATATTGAAATAGGCACAGACGCGACTTAAGTGCGATTCAAATTTGTAAATCTATCCGTGAGCCGTTTCCAATTTAGAGGGGACTGGGGGTACTATTCTTCGTGCACTCTACAAACCATCTTGTTTGAGGTTTTTAGCACAGGCCCCAAAGGGCTGGAATTAGAAGGTTTACAGGTAAAAACAAAAAGGATAGCAGCATGAACTTGAAGTGGCGGATATGGTAATTATCAAACGTCTGGTTAGATTAGTTTAGATTAGATTATACTCGCCAAGTATGGCTTCTGGAGCGGAGAAGCATACTGATGTTCGTAGGCCTGTGAGCATTCGCCTTTGCGCAGCCTGTATCATTGCAGCCACGTTACCATACTTATACTTCGTTAGCAAGAAGGAGGACAGGCGATGCTGAAATCGGCTGGGTCCCGACGCCTGCGAAAAACATTGAGACGATGCCCTGTTGGGGCAATAAATAGCCCAGAGAAGTGCCTCCTGGACCTGGGGCGTGACTCACGAACAAGCACTCAGTCCCGCCGACTTGTTTGGAGGAAAGGCGCCTGTTGAAGCCTCAATTGGCCATCTGGACCTGGGGCGTGACTCACGAACAAGCACTCAGTCCCGCCGACTTGTTTGGAGGAAAGGCGCCTGTTGAAGCCTCAATTGGCCATCAGGAGCGAATTTTCTAGCGCATATGCAGCTCAAGTGCATTCTTTTTGTGCCTCTGCCTGCTGTGTACTTGCCTTTCTTTGTTTTTGGGAGAGAATTAACTAGAAAAGGCTAAACTAGTAAACTAGACTAGACTAGACTAGACTAGACTAGACTAGACTAGACTAGACTAGACTAGACTAGACTAGACTCCCAATTGCAAAGAAACCTCAGCAAATAGCAAAAAGCTGCGCATTGATGAATCCTCCAGAATAAGTCTGACTGGGCTGAGTGTCCTTTTGCGTGATTTGATGGTATCATCTTTATTTTCATGAACCCTGTAGGATCGAGCCTCGGAAGGAGGCATAGGCTTCTGGATCTCAGCTTTGCATTGGAATTTGATGGGATTTGTGTTGGTGTGATAGGTGTTATGGGTTGATACTTCCGCCGCAACAGAACTAAAATTGCGCTGCTTTGCTTTTCTTCTCTACCTGTTAGTCTTCTAATTCCGGCCCTTCGGGGCCTGTCTCAAAACTAGGAAGATAACTTCCGGCGTGCACGTAACGCACGCGCGTGCACCTCTACCTGCAGTATTGGCTTCTGTGTCATTTATCCGGATAAACAAATTTTACTGAAGAGAGAATACTTCCATCTCAAAAATATTTTTAATTGCTTTATTCAACTGCTGCTGTTTTAACACGGGACCGAAGGGCCTAAATTTGAAGTTTGCTGTTTTCTGGGGGTCTGTATCGCAAAGTCAACTTTTGAGCAGCTCCTTTTGCCCCTTTCATACCCCAAATACCCAAATTCTCCATTTCCACTGAACCCGAGTACCCTTCTCTGAATGGCCGGGCTAATGCTAGCTGATGGGATTGCTTCAAGCACCCCTCAAGCAAATACCGAGATTTGAGCCCGGCGGGCCCGCGGGGAAGGAAGACAGTAGGGCGGCGTGTTTCTGATACCCAACCCTACGATTAGTCAAGAGAGTTTAAAGGCAAATAAGCACCCGACTTCGAGTTTGTTCCAGGGACTCGTGTTGCGTTTTCTCTGCACTGGCCTTCGCGTTGTGTTGTACTGCAATGCCCGCCGGTCTTGCCGCAGTGACTGACGGGACGGATTTCGGACTCCGTTGGCTTCTCAGTCATTTTTTTTCCCGTTTTCTGAAAGTGAAAAATTACGGTTCCAAACAATCCGTTGGGGCATTATCTTTTGGCTCTGATTTGATAGCTTGTTCGATTTGTAGCTGTTCGTGTGGGCAGTTGCGGCTTGCCGCGCAAGAGGCATTGGCCAATAGTGCGCTTTAAAGATCGAGCATGGCCTTTATAGGCGCTCAAGTACGTGGCACTCGAAAATGCTTCTGCCCCCCCAGCTTGTTTTTCTTTCTGGGGGATATAAACGCCGACCCGCCAAAACGCATTTGCGCAGCTGACGATCTCTTGCGTGCGTATTGACTTGTGATTGCAGGAAAATGACGTCGCATCGCTGGCGTTGTACCTGAAGAAAATTAAGGACACATCTGTAGCTTTGTCCGAAGTTCAGCTTGTAAGTGCTTGCAATTTTTAGAGTTCAGTGTGTAGACCCACCGTTCACTGTGTTCTTCATTTGGGCTTCTCATCTCACATTTTTCGCAACGCTGCGCTCCATTGCAGAATGAAAACTTCGCGCCAGTCCTCGCCCACATAATGAGCTACCGTGGGCAGTGCTATGGCGAAGAGATTCAGATCGTGGCAGGGGCGTTGTTGCAAATTCAGGTGTAGATACGGGTATCTTCAGGGACTCCGGCTTTGCCGTTAGATTTTCCGAGGGAGTGCACCTTTTTTGACCTCGCGTATCTTATGTTTTATTTCTGCGCTACAGGCTTCGCAAGGCCTTCCTTCTCTTCCCTCAACTGTCATGGCTTTCATAAAGATGGCAGCCCTCAATGGCACTTGCGCGCCCTCAGCAAAGGTCCGTTGCGAGGGCAGTATCTTTTTTTTTACTCCAGGAAAGTTTTCTTTGTCCTTCCTGTCACTGATGTTGAAGAGAATTGTACACGGGCGTGCTTTTGGCAAATATTGCATTGTGCTACGGTTACCCAAGCTTACTGTCTTCTTTTCCCCGGAGAATAGATCAAGTCCACTGCCGCCGCCGTCTTAAAAGCCCTTGCCTGCAACGGCCCTTTTGACGATTGGCCGGAGCTCATTCCCACGATCTTGCGCATGGTCGATTCTCAAAGCCGGCATGAGGCGGAGGGCGCTTTCGTAGCGTTAGACGCGCTTTGCGACGTCATGCGGCTCCAGCTGAAAGCGCACGCGAGCCGAAGTCCGCTGGAAGTGTTGGTTTCGAAGCTAGTATCGTGCCTGGATACACCGGGCATGAAGCGGGGGAGATCGCTGGAGTGCATCAAGAAACTCGTTCAATGCCCCGCAGTTTTGCCTCGTAGTGACGCAGTGTTGAATGCTCTCATAGTAAGTTTCTTTTTTTAATCGAATTTTTCTTCTGGCGGGGCTGCAATCTTAAATCCCGGTTTTTCCTTTTTCTAGACCACGAAAGACGACGCATCGAATGAGATTCGAGGTCGCTCGGTCGAGCTCGTGTTGATGCTCATTGATTCAGAGATCGTCGACACGACAGAGAACTTAGGAACTGTTACCGAGTGGATGATTGAAGCTGTTGAAGACGTGGACGAAGCGGTACGAATGCTTTGGTGCCAGATGGATGTTGCGCCAATCCCAATCTAACCATTGAATTGCATTCCTTTTCGACCAGGTTGCCATGCACGCGTGTACGTTTTGGGTCAAAATTTTCACTGATGCGCGCACTGCGAACGGCTCCAGAGTTCCAGCGCACATGCATGAACTGCTCCCGCGTCTCGTTGCGGTCTTGCTGTCTCGGGCCAAAGTTCCGGAAGAATACGCCGTGTTTTCCGAATCGGACGTGCACGACGTCAGTTTTGCCGATTCTGTCGACGAACACCCCGATGCACGTTACCAGCGCTCACAGCTGGCCAGTAGTGATGCCGTAGCCTCCAAATCAAACTTTAGTTGCGATCTTCGTCGAATTGCTGCATCTGCTCTTGATGCGATTGCATCAATGTAAGACCTGACTTTTTAGTTGCTTGCATAGTGTTCCTTTTCAAGTGTTCACGAGCCTATTGTCTCGTGAACAGGAGCGATCCTCTCAGTGTATTACCCGTGGTTTTACCGTTGCTGCAAGAGCGCCTCATGCACAGCGACGTGTTAGTTCGCGAAACTGGCATCCTGGCGATTGGGGCCATCGCGGAATGCCGAGTAGAAATGGGCGAGCACCTCAAACACATCTTCCCGTAAGTGCATGCATCGAAACCAATTCAATTGCGTCCGTCGTGTTTCATTTGCCACTATCATGGTATAGGTACTTGGTGAAGCAATTAGTCGACCCATCAGCTCAAATTCGACGAATCTCTTGCTGGTCACTGTCCCGATACGCGGCATGGGTCTTTAAGGAGGAGAACGGAGTTAGCGAAGAACAGCTGCAAGAGCTTGTGCAGGGCATTATGATGCGTGTGCTCGATCGCCATAAACTAGTTCAAGAAGCTGCTTGTTCCGCACTTACATCCATTCAGGGCCACGCTTCAGCTCGCCTCGTCCCTTACGCGACGTACCTCTTGCGTAATCTCATGTAAGTCTGACTTTCGTCAATTTCTATTTCGAAAATAGTGCTCCTTGTCACTTTTGTTTGACCATGTTGAATGCTATTTCAATACAGGCATGCCTTTAGTTTATACCAAGCAAACAATTTGATGGTGTTGTGCGACACCATCGGAACTTTAGCCGATGCAGTGGGGCCAGTGTTGAGTTCGCCCGAAAGCGCGAATGCTTTGTTTCCACCAATGTGGGCGAAATGGCAGCATTTAAGTAGTGTAGGCTATCCATTGAGCAGAGCTGTGCAGGTTCAGTTGGCGCCCTTGCTCGAGTGCATTACGTCCATCGTTCAAGCTCTCGGAGCTACGTAAGTTTACATTCGTTTTGATTTGCCTACTTCAATTCTTTTAAATTACGTCTGTTTTCTCTTTGGTCAACAGAGCGCAACCATACTCGGCGGCATTTTTTGGCGGTGCATTGGACATTCTACAGAAGTCTTCGCAGACCAAGTCTCTGAGTAGTGCAGAAGCTCGCTTAGTTGTGTGCGCTCTTGATCTTTTAGCAGTCTTGTGTGCCAACAATGGTGGAGAGTTTTGGCAGTTGGCTGTAAACTTTAGCTCAAGCGGTGACTCGTCGATGTTGCACTTGATTGAGGAATGCTCTTCTTGTACCCAAATTCGCCAAAGCACCTGCGTCCTGCTCGGCGCAATTTCGAAGGTAATGCGATGTTTGAAAGATTTTGAACAAGCAGCTTGCGTCATCTTCTTTGTCGGTTTTCAAACAGGAGTGTGGGCAGCATCTCAAAGATAGCACCGTGTTGTTATTTCCTCTTTTGATTCAAAACCTCGAGATGGTACTGCCCTCTGTTTGCTACAACGCGAGCTGGGCGATCGGAGAGTTGGTTATGCATGTAGATCCAGCGCAGCTTCAACCTTTCGTCGAACCCATCATGCAACGCCTTATCTCGCTAGTCAACGACAAGAGCGAAAACCATCATTCCCTGGTGCGTTAAATTTCTCTGAGTGAAAAAAAATGAAGACACCATCATTGACCGTCGTTCTCTCTTTCGTTGATATTTTCCACAGTCCGAGAATGCATGCATCACTATTGGGCGATTAGGCTGCAGTTGCCCTGGGATCGCTGCCCCACTATTGGGCCAGTTCTGCAAGCAGTGGTGCTTGCAAATGCACCGAGTTCAAAATAGCTTTGAGCGCGAAAACACGTCACGAGCTCTGTGCTTGATGTCCACTGCAAATCCGAAGGCGTTGTCTGAAAATTTTCCGTAAGTTGCATAGATCGTTTGCCGTCATCAAACAAATGTAAATGTATCGTGTAAGTCACCTCAATTTGTTACTTTTCTTTCTTTTTAGGTCCTTTTGTAACGTTGCCTCCCTTTGGAGTGCTGGTAAGTCAGAACTCCCAGCGGACGTATATCAGATGTTTCATGGCATTTTGCACTCCTACCTCAAAAATGCGAAGCAGCGCAAGCAGCTTATGCAGTACATGGCTTCAACAAGCTCTGAAAATAGCACCTACCTCAGGACAACGTACAAGCTCATTCCGACGAACTGATTGGATTATTTCAAGTGTTCACCAGTCGTATCAATGAACATATAGCGGTAGCAGTTACGACCATGCTAGTATCCGTCGTGCAGTAGAAATCGCCTCGACACTGGATACGGCTCGTCATCCTCTCCTCAATTTACGACCACTTTATGGAGTGGCCAAAGATTTATAGATTAGACATTTAAGTTTTTGCAGCAAGCAGTCGCAGCATCGACCTCAAGAAATCAGAGAAAAATCACAGCCACTTCGACACTTAGAGCAGCGAAGTGGTGGGGATTCAAGTCCGGTTCCCCTCTTTGTTCACCCACTCGCGCCCATCTCCGGAAATGGCATGCGCTACATCTCTTCTTTTTATTTCACACACTACTCACTTTAAATATTTCCTTTAATTGCAAGTGACTTCCCGAATGGCACATGCCGCATACCCGCATACGCATAAGATATAAGATTCAGAAGCAGCCAAGAAGCAAGAAGCAGCTAGTCTAGTCTAGTCTAGTTAATGCTCTCCCAAAACAAAGAAAGGCAAGTACACGGCAACCACAGAGGCACCTAAAGAACACACTTGCGCTGCACATGCGCTAGCGAATTCGCTCCAGAAGGCCAATTAAGGCCCCAACTCCCAACTGGCGCCTTTCCTCCGAACAAGTCGGCGGGACCATTGAAGATTGAGTTGCGTAGAGCATAGAAGGCCACGAGCCATAAAGCACGTTGTGCTCTAGCTATAGATTAATAATATCCTGCTCTTTTATAATAGTGGTGGGTTTTTAGCAGAAGCTCTGGCTATGGGCTATGGGAGTGACACAAGACACAAGACTCGAAACTTCGCTCTGGCTCTGGGCTCTGGGACTCTCTGGAAACACGGGAACTGGAAGACTCAGTTCTCCGTTAATTTCACACAGGACCCGAAGGATCGGAATAAGGTAGCTAGCAGGGAGAAATATTCAGCAAAGAAGCGCGCACTAGAAGAGTTGAGAACACCACATGAGGGGATAGTCAGAAGACCGCGCGACCGCACATTTGGAAATCTCAACAAGCAAAAAGTAAGGAAGTCTTGTTGCTGAGATCTCGGAAATCTCAGCAAAAAAACTGTTGAGATTTTGGTAATGGTTCTACACCTGGCTTGCAATTCTGCCATAAGCTGCACACAGACTACAGAAGACAGCTCCGTAGTCCGAGAAGAGCATTAGGCATTCGAGCGGGAGACCAATGTGCACCCGAATGGCTCTCACTGGCAGGACTCGCCGCTATATGCTTGCTGCAGCTAGCAGTCTAGTGACAACAACCGCTAGTCTTTCAACTCGTGCGGTAGCCAATGATTTTCCAGCTGACTTTTACTTCAAGCAGCTTGTCGTGGGCCAAGACTTTGCGACGAGTTCATCCAGCGTTCATAGCCTTGCTAGAAATATGAACAACTATGTTTACGTGCTTGGAGATAAGTCGACAGGCGACGCTATAGTTGTTGATGGTGCATGGGATCCAGATGGGATCATGGCACTCGTCGCTAGAGACAACATGACCCTAGTTTCCTTTGTTGCGACACATTTCCATTGGTAAGATACGCTTGTCTAACGCTTTTCATGTGCACTCTGATAGTAATGTCAACATGCCGAAATTGATGATAGCGTGCTTTAGCTTACCCCTGCGTCAGAACTTTTTGAGAACAAATCATGGAAGTCAGTTTGAATTATTTGCTCTTACTGCGAATATTTGAAAATTTTGCATGACATTGCAGGAATCACATTGGCGGTGAGGCATCGATGGGTCGCGGCATCGTAGTGCCTGGTATCAAAGAATGGAGCGCCAAAGGCCTTCCAGTGTATGTGCCTTCTCTTGAACTGGAGCGCGCTGCAACACAAGCAGGCGTGCTCGAGTCGTCCTTGTCGCCATTGGGCGACGGGCAGTGCTTGCGGGTGGGGCGTTTCGGTGTTGAGCTGTTGCACACGCCAGGCCATTCCCCGGGCTCTACTTGCCTCCGTGTCACCGACGGCGTTCCTGCAATCGCAACGGATGACAGTGCTGAGGACAACAACACTTCGGCGAATGCTAGCTCCAGCGAAGGCTCAGCTCCAGTAGACTTGTTGCTTCTCAGTGGCGACACCGTCTTTCCTGGGTCGTGTGGACGGCTGGACCTACCAGGGTCTGACCCAGCGGTTATGTATGATTCGCTTCGTCGCCTTGCAGCGCTGCCTGATAACCTTCCTATCTATCCAGGCCACTCGTATGGTGGGGAATCATCCACAATTGGTCGTGAAAAGGCGACTGGCTTCTTGCGCAACGACATAACCCGCGCTCAATGGATGAACTCGATGGTACGATGATAGATCGAGACGTCAATAGAATTCCTGTTCTAAAGAGAAACCCCGATGAACTTGTTGGATTGATTTATTCGATTGGATTGGGTTGGGTTTAGACATACGTATGTCCCGAATGGCCGGAATTAGAAAGCCAATTGGCAAAAAAACACAGCATAGCTCCTTATACTTATATACATATACAAGGAGAGCAGTTAATACAAGACGTGAAGTTAATAGAAGAAGAAGAAGTGGAGCTACCTGGGCATACATTCCCGATATTTTACCCACCGGCAACGAACGGATCCCACCATCCAACTTGCATAAACTACAACGCCCTTTCATGGCCCCTTTCAGAAGACTTATACTGGCCCTTGGTGACTTGGTGCATAAAATTTTTCCAGCACCACAGTGAGCAACGAGCCACCTGGAACAAAACAGTACTAGCATTGACCCCGATGCAAATGGCCTATATCCACAGCACCATCTCCGTATATGAGACAGGATAATTCAGCGCCGCATATGGACGTAGACTTCACCCAAATTTCCTTCAATGTGAAAATGAATAACACACTCCCTTACTACTTTACGGCCATGGCGGCAGTTATGCTGCAGATCTATTCTGCCATATTGGCACTCTGCTCTCTAATTCTGGGCCCTCTGAGCTCGAGTCGAATTACCTCTACCCATTCTGCCATTCTACTTCCACGAGGCCTTTAAAGTATAGCGATTTTGGTACTGGCAAAGAGGTAAGAGGGATACTGAATTATATGAAAACGATACGGCTATTGCAAGGAGTGTCCCATTCACCTTGAATGCACGATCACACCTTGACGTCAAATCGACACACAAACTTATGGTAAACCTCAAAACATAAATGAATTCCGCATTACTTTTTGGTTACGACCTCTCATCAAATGCGAGCTCCGCTACTTCCATTGTAACGCAGAGCAAAGTAAGCAGCAAGCCGCACCACGACGAAAAGTACAACGAGAAGACCAAGATTGAAACCAATCGTTCCCTATGCGACACAGATCATCACGAGACGTGATGGTGATCAGGGAACTGCGTCATTACCATAATTGAAGAGTAAATTATTCTCTGCCCTACTTGTTTTTTACAAATGAATAATTGCACACCTCAGCTTCGAAGAGATCGATGATGTCCTCGCCTGGCACAGAACCCGATGCGAGGCCATTACACTCCGGAATGATGGCTGAACCGTCGCAAGGCGTTGATGAGTCTTGAAATTCAAAATGAATGAGTGCACTGTACCCATAACTGCGCAGAAACCAAAATGACAGCGACAAAACAAAATAGTACATATGTGAAAAAGATTGCATCATCATAAATGAGGTGGATACATGAGGTGTAAGCATTCAAGAAATAGTCAAAATATCTTCTGCTCTTACTTAAATGGACTGAGGTATCTGATCCAACTGAAGAAAACTGGAATGTTTTGCACAAAATAGCCGCCCGTTAGAAACAGGGCCAGTGACGCTATAGTCATCGCAGTAATTGCGGATTCAAAGTCAGGTACCTGTGCCGAAATGTAACATCGTCGTAAACACAGGATAAATTGACAGTGGCGGAGTGGAATAAAATGAAGCAAATAATCCTGCAACATGCTTGATTCTTAGTTAGTCCCGATATAATTTGAACTCCAATCTCAAATACAAAATGAAAAAGCCTTTTCAGCCAAGTTTCGCTTATGACTTAAACGGGAACCTACCGTGGCACCAATGAGAAGACCGACGGATTCGCCGACGAACATGGCGAAGAGAATCGTGGCGATGAACCCGAAAAAAGCCCAAGCTCCTGGCCGTAGCGATGCCATCCAGTAAACCTTTGGGATTTCGATAAGACGTAAATTCAAGGTAACTCAAAACACATTTAGGGAAGACCACTACAACGCACGCAAGATTAGAACGGTGGAGGTAGACAAGAGGAATTATCATTTTTGCAAGATATGCGTGGTACACATGAAAAAGGTGACAAGTTTTTTTTTTCGAGTACGCACGATGATGGAGTAGAGGCAAGGCAAAAGAAGGCGGCACGGCAGTTCGGAGCAAGTCTTCGCAAGGAAGTAAGCAGAAAGCTGGTAGCTGCCGGAGCTCCTTTCCCTGTCAACTATTGCTTTCTCTGTTGGGAACGCTAGGACGGAATTGAACATGGCATCAAACACCTGATAGGGATGACATCATAATTTTGAAATGTCAATTCATTGTGTTTATACGACGTGAAATAAAAGTCATAGCTGCATACGATTAGATTCATACAGGTATATGACATTCAATACCCAGTAAGTCATGGAAAAAAACAACAGGCCGGAGCGGTCGTTCACGTATTCTTCTGTGTGGTCCATTTGAAACCAGCACAGTCCAACGACCAAACTCAGGAGGATCGACTTCACGAAGTTGATTGGTGTGAAAAGCTTTGACCGGCCGTTCTTTAAACTGCGGTGCATCAACACTGTAAATTGCGTCCACCACGATGGCTCGTACCTTCATCAATGTTAGGTGTTTATCATGTTGACACCCATGGAATGAGTGGGCATAAAGCAATAGAAGACGAAGAACAAGTGAACTTAGAAATCAATTGAATTCTTCGTGACCAATATGATTATATCAAACCTTCTTGCTGTTATGCTCAACCGTCATAGACTTACTTTCGCACAGTGCGGTCATCGCCTGCTGCCTTGTGGGGCGAAGAGGGACCATCCTGCTGGGCAGCCTCTTGCGCTGCTTCCACTCTTTTTGCTTCCTTTTCTCGGTCCCAAGCTGTCATCATCCGGCCCCGCGTGTCCGTTGTATTATCAGCCTTTGTGCTTGTGGTGGCACCAGTGGTGGCAGCATTAGCGCCGGGAGCAGAACGGTCGTTACTTTCACTTCTTTCTGCGTTGTCGGAGTTCCGACCGGTTGCTTGCCAGTCACTGGATTGTTCTTCTGTGCCATCAGCTCGAAGATCCTTTTCTTCTTCCTGTTCTTGTCCTCCTTCCGTAGGAGCTCCTGGTGTCGTTGAAGCTTTGGCCAAATCATCCACCACTAGCAAATCCATTACATGATCAGCCGCTGCAAGATATGTGCGGTAATGGAAAGAACCAAAACAAGATGGTGTAAAGATCAAATTCATCAAGCACTAGCAAATTGCACGTGCATAAATTGAGAAGAAATCAAAGCTACCGTGCTGATGGAGATGAGAAATATGACAGAGAAAAGAAATAGAGAAAATTTAGCTCGCGAAAAGGTGGACGTTTCTCTATGATGTCAACACGAAAATCTAAAGGAGAGAGACCGAGGTATCCGCCAAGACTCTCCTACGCGTATATGTATATCTATTTGTACCGTTGTAGCCAGTTGGGCATGGCATTCCTAGGAAGTCCAAGTAAGGCAAACACGCAGTCGGCGCGCCTGCATACACCACATGCCCGAGTGCGAGGAGTAGAAGCGAGTCAAATCTGGCACGACGTACACGCGCACCATAAAAGAGAACGAGACCAAAGGAAGGATTTAAAGCCGGAGTACATAAAGAGTAAGAGCAAGTGAAGAAGGACAAACAAAGAAAAGTATAAGTAACGCTCTGAGAGAGAGGAAGAGGGATGATACGAATCATCAATCGCGCATCAGGGGTGGTAAAACGATAAATTGGTGAGGACTAATAAACGAAGGGTAGACTGAAAAGGAATGAAGAATGAGTGTGGGTGTACGCACGAAGCAAACACCGACGAGCTGGGCTGGTGGATGGAAGTTATCACGGTGCGGCCTTCCTGGTGGGCCAAATGCTTGAGGGTGTCCACTAGTGCCATGGCCTACTCATGCACACAATCGTATCATGCGTTCACCAAAAATTGACGGGTGAATTCAAGAGCCAATGCGCACATGCAAGAACGCTTACATGGACAGGAAAAGGAAAAGAACTGTACTGGTGATTTATCATTCTATTCATTCACTGTTTAAGAAGAGGCCATCGAGCTGTTCTCTACTAATTTTACGGACCGAAGTGGAGTCAAGGCCAGACGTTGGCTCGTCTAGGATCAAAATACGCGGGTTCGTGAGAAGCTCGGTGCCAATGTTCGTGCGCTTCCGCTCACCACCCGAAACCAGCATGATGGGGGTGTCCACGCAGCGGTGCAGATGCAGCCGTGTCACCACTGCGTCTACTTCCGCAATTTTACGGCTCTTGGACCACGAGCGAGGCAGCCGCAACAGTGCTGTGTACGTGAGCTGGTCTCTTATGGTCACTGCATTACAAATTGAACGAACGAAAGATCACGTAAAATGGATTATCAGACCAAGACGAGTTACAATTAACGATGACCATTAGCAAAAACTAAACTCTCTTGAGAGCACGCTGTCAACGACAAAACGAAAGAATGCTTGCATAATGTGAACAAAATTAACCAAATGTCCACACATTATGCACAAATCATTCCTGCTCGTCAGCACATTCAAAACATTCCGTGAACAACGTGGATGCCAGAGAGTGAAGAGAAGCTTTTCTTACAATGCCCAAAGAAGAGATCGGCTTGTTTTACGTAAGCAATGCTTCGCTTCAAGTCCTTGGTTGGGGGTGAGCCATCCACCGTAAGATGGCCTGACTGGAAAGGCCCACGGCCAGCCAAGCAGTCGAGCAAAGTGGTCTTGCCTGACCCCGAAGGACCCTGATTCATTTTGTATTATGTAGCAGAAAATGACGTGGAGGGGCAAATTGACATTGTCATGCACATTTGCAAGTGTGAAAGGAACGACACAAGGCCTCAAAACCGAATGGTGCACTCATGCATATATATACAAGTTCCTTTGGTTACATGTTCTTATCGTGATACCAATATTTACATTAAAAACCTAAACGTGTTCATCCTCACCATCACGGCAGTGAGCTCTCCGCTTTTTGCTTGCCCGCTCACATTCGAGAGCAACTCCTTTTCAACCCCCGCATCAGGGGTTGAGCTGCGCATGAAGCCACCCTGAGCTTGCGTTACTTTGATCACCTTGGTCAGCCGAGAAAAGAGCATATCATAACCGCCAGTGGTAATAGAGGCTTTCGACGATGGAGTTTGTGTATCACTTCCACCGATTCCATTTGTTGCGGTCCTTGCGGAGGGGCCCTCATGATTAGACGGAGAGCGCTGCATAGTTTATCTGACAACTAGAAGAAGTAGTAGTGAACCTATGACGTTTTTGTAAATGAAGCACCGAGTCAGGATTTCCTTTCCTGCGTCATTTGATTCCACAATCGTGGTTATGTGACAAAATCAGACCATTCCGTCAAACATCTTACAATTTTCGACAAGCTGTGACTCTCTCGATCAATCCCGAACCCTGCACGCTCCAAAGTGTCCATGCACCATCAGAGTATTGCACTAAAAGTGATAAATTACTCGTTGTCATTGGAGAAAGCCATATTTATGGAGGATGGAGGGTAATAAGCATTGCTTATTATGAGAAGTGCGACTTCATCTGAAACCAGGTTAATGATCACTCTATGACGGAAATCACTATTGAAGCGAACTCCGAGGTCTTTATAGTATGCCCTCAAAGCACAACAATTCCAGGCCTGAAAGAATGAGTAAAATCAGGACTCAGCAACAGAAAGATATGGACGAACACTGCGCAGATGCGCAGATTGATCTTGATACAAGTACGGGGAAAGTTTGCCGGATTTCATCATCATAACAACATAACCCACAAATGGACGTCTACAACATTCGCGCCCATTCTACTCGAATGCAGTACTTGCACAGTAAGGGAGGTTCGCAATGCCCATAAAATGGAAAACAGAGACAAGCGCATTGTTCACAATTTACTTTTTAGGAAAGATTCGGTTTTTTATACCTAGACATGTGCGTTAAAGGCCCTTTCGTGAATCATGTGTGCTAACCAGACGCCAATTAAGCTAGGTCTCCCCGAAGTTCCCATTCCCATTCCCATGCAATCCCCATCCCAATTAAGAGCAATAGCAGTAGCCTCCGGCAGGATACAGGATACGAGATGGCAGTGCCGTGTGCGACTCCGCATTTAGCGTTTATTTGCCCTCTCTATTCATCTCGGCTCGGATTTTCTTATCAATTGGGCTTTGGTTTTAATTTTTCGTGCTATTAAGGAAACCACTCTTGATTTCAGATAACCCCTTCTCGCTTATCGGCCTTAAGCGAACGAAATGATGAGCTCGAAAAAAGGGCGAATAATTTCTGGGATAAAGATCGCAGATGAATTCGCGCAATATGAAGAAATAAGCGCCAACAGAAATATACCTGGTGTCTCTCACTTTACTTCTTATACCTCTTGTTCTCAAAATTGACTCTAAAACATGTCTCCCTGGTGCTCGGACTCTTCTGCGCTGGCCCGCATGTAAAAGCGCAAATTGCCGCCGTAATCTGCCACCACAATCACCGAATTGGCCAATTGCTCCAAATCTGTGTAAAGCATGTGCACCTCGGATGCTGCTGCGGCAAGGCTCACCGTAGCGAAGGGCGCAAACACCGCTGCCGTAGCGATGGCGGGCGTCGAGGGGGCACCTCGGCCGTGGCCGCCGCTGCCACTACTGCGCCCCGCAGACTGAGAGCCCGAGAGCCGCCGCGAACTAGATCCCCCTCCACTGGCTTCGGTGCCGCTGCGAGGTTGACTGCCTCCTCCGCCGCCGCCAATCCCATCACCGCTGCTTTCGCTCCCACCGCCTGACCGCCCACTGGAGCTGTCGCGCCGGCCGCTGTCGCCGCTGTTGCCGCTGCCTCCACTGCTGCCACTCCCACTGCCACCACTGCCGCTGCTGCTGCCCTTGGTAGCGTGCGTCGCGCGAAAGGACTCGTGCATGAGGTTGCGGTCTTGTTTGAGCCCCCCAAAGCGGCCCCGCCACCCTTGCCCCAGCCGCCCGGCCCCCCGGACCGCCATGCCGTGCTCCCCTACGCCGTCCAGCGCGTCGGCGCGCAGGTTGGAAGTGTTCCAAATGTGCACGTAACCGTTTTCGCTGCCGCACACCACGTACTTGCCGTCGGCGCTGAACGAAGCCCGCACTTGCATGTTTTCGTTCACCAGCCCTTTGAACTTGCAGAGCTGCGAGAAGGTCTCCATCTGAAACAACCGCACCCTGGAGTCGTTGGTGGACACCAGGAGCTGCTGCGGCAAACTGCCCGGCGCGTTCAAGGAAGGTTTCGACATGGGCAAAGCAGAAGAGTGCGCCCCACCGCTGGTGATTGCTTCGGCTTCCCGGGCTTTCTCGTAGGTGCCTCGCGTTTGCTGGTGCCGCAGCGCCGCCGCGGGGAGCCAGGCAAGGCCAGTGACTTTGCGCCCGTGCTGAAACTTGCCGCGCCGGTTCCGGGCTTCCACCTTGTCAGAAGAGAAGGAATTGAAATGCAATGCGATACTGAGTAGGCGCACTTTTGACTCTTCTATTGACAATTTGATTTGTCAAGCAAATGTAAAACAAACATGAACGTTCCTTTAAAAAAAAAAGAAAAAAGATCGCTTCACACGATATGATGCGTAGGAGCAGAATTCAGCCTCGTTCCTCGCACCTGCGTGTAGTAGCGCAGCTGCACGTGCGCTGCCGCGGCCAACGGAGGCAAATGGCCAAACCCACCCGCGCCACCGCCACCACCTGCTAAGCTGCTATTCGCACCGCCACTAGCACTGCTGCTCCCGCCAGGACCGCCACCAGCAGACGCCGGCATGCCTCGACCGCTGCCCCCGCCCCCGCCGCTGCTGTTGCCGTGTTGCTGGCCCGGGGCCACGCCAGCGTCAAAACCGCCGCCCGCATCGAAGCTCCCGCTGCTGCTGCTGCCGACGCCGCCGCCACCGGCGAGGGTGCTCACGTGCTGCACTTCTAAGCCCTGGCTGTCGGTGTGCCAGAAAAACACCTGTGGTGGGCGAATGAAGGAACGGCGTGCGTTATTTCTTTCCCAACAATCAAAGGGAAAACGGAAGATGATGAGAAGAAGTGACTTCAAAGAAAGGACTGCAGCACCCACACCGCAAAAGAGCTTAAATTTGATGACCTTAAAACGCACACAAGCACGAACGTAATATCCCAGTAGACGCACACACACCCACGCGCTTACTTGTCCGTTGAAGAGGCCCGCCAAGGCCTGGTTCCCGGTGGGGGAAAAGCACACCGAGGTGATCATTTCGGGGGTAGTGGCCCAGGCAGCCACGTGGGACTCGGGAATGGACCAGACGCGGAGGCGCTTGTCGAAGCAGCCGGACAAGAAGAGCAAGTCGTTCTTGGGGTGGAAGTCCACGGAGGTCACGAAGTCGGCGTGGGGGAAGCAGTGCAGGCACTCGTTGGTCGACACGTGCCACAGCCGCACCTGCACATTCATAATATTGATGTTCGAAATTGTTTGGGGAGGAAATTGGAAATTACAAAAAAAAACAAGCATGAGAATGAGAACAGGACTATAGAACCATAAGAATGAAAAATCGATCATGAGATTATGAGCATCCCACTATTTCCATATGAATAGAGTCAACAGTAGAGTGCGAGGGCGGAAGAAGAGAACAAGGGCACGTGCGTTAGTGTAAACCGTTGCTTTTTTTCCTCCTTCGTCGGTTCTTGTCTTTTGTCTTTTCGTATCTTCTTTTATCATCTTCTCTCTCACACCCGTACCGTGCGGTCAATCGACGCCGAGAGCAAAAAGTCGTTAGCGTTCCAGGACAGGTCCACAATGTCCATGGTGTGCTCGCGCCAGGTGCGGAACGGGGTGGCCACGTGTAGGCCCGGCTCGTAAGCGCCTCGGTCCATGGCGGCCGACTGCTGCTTGCTGCTGCTCATCCCCATGGCGGCAGCGTGCGCGGCTTGGGCGCCGTCAGGCCGCACTGCGTAGTCTTCAGTCACCTTTTCAATCATAAACGCACGTTTGCGCACCACAACACCACAACCCAAAGAAAAAGAATTGTTGATTTCAAGGTAAATTATTCACTCTCTTTGAATTTCGCTTTACTCTCTTTCCTTGTGATGTCCACGCGCGCTCTCTCTCTCTCAACCTCTTCCTTGTGTTCGCTTACGAACCACTTCCACTCACAATGGGGCAGTTCCATCGCCGCGACGAGTTCCTCGCGCCAAAGCCCGGCACCACGTTCTCGTTCACGCTCCGGCTCGTGCTGCTGCCTGGGCTCCCGCTTTCCCCGTCGCTCTGGTTGCCAGACAGCGGGCTGCTCCCGTTGCTGTTAGCGCTGGTGTGGCCGTCGCGGCGCCACGCAGGCGGTATTTCGTCCGGCGACTCAATCTACACGCAGAGAAGAAGGACGAGACGAGAAAAGAAGGACAATATCTTAGCCATTGTATCACAAACAGGCTCTCCGTAGCTATACATTCGAGCATCAGCAAAGAACTATGACTTGAGGTAGAGCGTTATCATCGCATGGCGACGCGCGGACGCACGCACCAACACATGCACCGCAAGCGCTCTCGCCGCTTTTCTTTTTTTTATTTTCCTCTTCCTTCTATTGTGATGATGTTATGCCTCAACTCTTACCACTTTCCAGACGTTGACCACAGCGTCTTGGCCCGCCGAAGCGAGGTACATGCCGCTAGGGGACCAGGCCAGGCACCAAATCGGCCCCTCGTGCGCCGCCAAGCCCTGGACCATGTACAAGCTGGACCATTCGGAAAAGTCCTTGCCGCTCACTTTCACCTTCATATTGTAATTTTTACGAGCAAAAAGGTAAATTATGCCTCCTCTTTTTTTACTCATATTTTTTTCTGATCAAAAAGTACACGCTTCAAGGAAAGCCATCCTCGTATTCCGAGATCTTCAACTTTTTTTCGACCCCCCCCCCCCCTCTCTCTCTCTCTCTCTCTCTCTCTCTCCCCCCAGAGACGAGAGAAAGACAGCTGATACCAACCTTCACGTGGTCGCCCGTTTGTTCATGGCCCGGCGGCACATGCTGCATCGGCAAACCACACCCGCTGATTCCGCCGCCGCCGTTGCCGCTACTCGTGCTGCTGCTGCTGCTGCTGGCTCCTTCGCCTCCGGCCTCGCTGCCACCACCCGCGGTCGCCGTTGAGAGCTTGGTCGCTGCCGCCACGCTGCGCTTGTGCACCTTGTGCGCGGCGCGGGCAAACAAGTTCCCTTTGCCCTTCTTGCTGCCTCCTTTCTCAGTGTCGCCCCCGCTTACCGAGGAGGTCGGGCTGTTTCGCCCACTCCCTTGATTGCCACTACCGCCGCTTCCGAGTTCTCCGTTGCCGTTGTGGCTGTCGTCGTCTTCATCGTCTCGGTCTTGGCGGCCAGCGGTGGCCAACAGCAGTTCTCGGGTGGGGATCAAGCCTCGCAGGCGAAACATGTCGGGCGCTGCCGCAGAGGAAGAAGGGTCGTCGCCAGCTTCACCCAACTGAGGCGCCGCACGCCAGGGCTGGCCCGTGCGCAAGTCGTAGGCTTCGCCCGTTTCTCTGTTGGTCATTTTGAACACCTGGCAGTAGCAGCAGGAGGGAAGAAGGACAAGGAGAGGAGATTGTGGGCGGGGGGGGGCTAAACCAAAGCATAGGGGTGGTGGCGAACGCATAACGGGATAGCACGAAGTGGTTGTGACTAAATGAGAAGTGCTGATGCCGGCGTTGTGCCTTTTGTAGGTAGTAGAGAGTACAAGACTGAATCATGGAGGCCGTGTAAAATCAAAACACACACCAATTCATGGTCAAAGTCCGCTGGCAGGACTTCGTCTTTGCCCGTGCCTGTGCGCTTGGCTCCGCCTGTAGCAGCGCCGCCACTAGTCTCAGCGGACGAAAGAGACGACGAAGACGAAGCGCCCGCGGAGCTCCCGCCGCCACCCCCACTGCTACCGCTCATGACACCACCCCATTCGCCTTCTTCGCCGTCTTCTTCCCCGCTGCTGGTGTCGTCGCCCTCCATCAACGCGTGCATGGGCTCCTGCTCCGACGGGACATCACTACCGTCAGCCCCAGGTGCTCCTCCTTTCACTGGCGACGCTCCACCTCCTGAGCTGTTGCACACGCCAGGCCATTCCCCGGGCTCTACTTGCCTCCGTGTCACCGACGGCGTTCCTGCAATCGCAACGGATGACAGTGCTGAGGACAACAACACTTCGGCGAATGCTAGCTCCAGCGAAGGCTCAGCTCCAGTAGACTTGTTGCTTCTCAGTGGCGACACCGTCTTTCCTGGGTCGTGTGGACGGCTGGACCTACCAGGGTCTGACCCAGCGGTTATGTATGATTCGCTTCGTCGCCTTGCAGCGCTGCCTGATAACCTTCCTATCTATCCAGGCCACTCGTATGGTGGGGAATCATCCACAATTGGTCGTGAAAAGGCGACTGGCTTCTTGCGCAACGACATAACCCGCGCTCAATGGATGAACTCGATGGTACGATGATAGATCGAGACGTCAATAGAATTCCTGTTCTAAAGAGAAACCCCGATGAACTTGTTGGATTGATTTATTCGATTGGATTGGGTTGGGTTTAGACATACGTATGTCCCGAATGGCCGGAATTAGAAAGCCAATTGGCAAAAAAACACAGCATAGCTCCTTATACTTATATACATATACAAGGAGAGCAGTTAATACAAGACGTGAAGTTAATAGAAGAAGAAGAAGTGGAGCTACCTGGGCATACATTCCCGATATTTTACCCACCGGCAACGAACGGATCCCACCATCCAACTTGCATAAACTACAACGCCCTTTCATGGCCCCTTTCAGAAGACTTATACTGGCCCTTGGTGACTTGGTGCATAAAATTTTTCCAGCACCACAGTGAGCAACGAGCCACCTGGAACAAAACAGTACTAGCATTGACCCCGATGCAAATGGCCTATATCCACAGCACCATCTCCGTATATGAGACAGGATAATTCAGCGCCGCATATGGACGTAGACTTCACCCAAATTTCCTTCAATGTGAAAATGAATAACACACTCCCTTACTACTTTACGGCCATGGCGGCAGTTATGCTGCAGATCTATTCTGCCATATTGGCACTCTGCTCTCTAATTCTGGGCCCTCTGAGCTCGAGTCGAATTACCTCTACCCATTCTGCCATTCTACTTCCACGAGGCCTTTAAAGTATAGCGATTTTGGTACTGGCAAAGAGGTAAGAGGGATACTGAATTATATGAAAACGATACGGCTATTGCAAGGAGTGTCCCATTCACCTTGAATGCACGATCACACCTTGACGTCAAATCGACACACAAACTTATGGTAAACCTCAAAACATAAATGAATTCCGCATTACTTTTTGGTTACGACCTCTCATCAAATGCGAGCTCCGCTACTTCCATTGTAACGCAGAGCAAAGTAAGCAGCAAGCCGCACCACGACGAAAAGTACAACGAGAAGACCAAGATTGAAACCAATCGTTCCCTATGCGACACAGATCATCACGAGACGTGATGGTGATCAGGGAACTGCGTCATTACCATAATTGAAGAGTAAATTATTCTCTGCCCTACTTGTTTTTTACAAATGAATAATTGCACACCTCAGCTTCGAAGAGATCGATGATGTCCTCGCCTGGCACAGAACCCGATGCGAGGCCATTACACTCCGGAATGATGGCTGAACCGTCGCAAGGCGTTGATGAGTCTTGAAATTCAAAATGAATGAGTGCACTGTACCCATAACTGCGCAGAAACCAAAATGACAGCGACAAAACAAAATAGTACATATGTGAAAAAGATTGCATCATCATAAATGAGGTGGATACATGAGGTGTAAGCATTCAAGAAATAGTCAAAATATCTTCTGCTCTTACTTAAATGGACTGAGGTATCTGATCCAACTGAAGAAAACTGGAATGTTTTGCACAAAATAGCCGCCCGTTAGAAACAGGGCCAGTGACGCTATAGTCATCGCAGTAATTGCGGATTCAAAGTCAGGTACCTGTGCCGAAATGTAACATCGTCGTAAACACAGGATAAATTGACAGTGGCGGAGTGGAATAAAATGAAGCAAATAATCCTGCAACATGCTTGATTCTTAGTTAGTCCCGATATAATTTGAACTCCAATCTCAAATACAAAATGAAAAAGCCTTTTCAGCCAAGTTTCGCTTATGACTTAAACGGGAACCTACCGTGGCACCAATGAGAAGACCGACGGATTCGCCGACGAACATGGCGAAGAGAATCGTGGCGATGAACCCGAAAAAAGCCCAAGCTCCTGGCCGTAGCGATGCCATCCAGTAAACCTTTGGGATTTCGATAAGACGTAAATTCAAGGTAACTCAAAACACATTTAGGGAAGACCACTACAACGCACGCAAGATTAGAACGGTGGAGGTAGACAAGAGGAATTATCATTTTTGCAAGATATGCGTGGTACACATGAAAAAGGTGACAAGTTTTTTTTTTCGAGTACGCACGATGATGGAGTAGAGGCAAGGCAAAAGAAGGCGGCACGGCAGTTCGGAGCAAGTCTTCGCAAGGAAGTAAGCAGAAAGCTGGTAGCTGCCGGAGCTCCTTTCCCTGTCAACTATTGCTTTCTCTGTTGGGAACGCTAGGACGGAATTGAACATGGCATCAAACACCTGATAGGGATGACATCATAATTTTGAAATGTCAATTCATTGTGTTTATACGACGTGAAATAAAAGTCATAGCTGCATACGATTAGATTCATACAGGTATATGACATTCAATACCCAGTAAGTCATGGAAAAAAACAACAGGCCGGAGCGGTCGTTCACGTATTCTTCTGTGTGGTCCATTTGAAACCAGCACAGTCCAACGACCAAACTCAGGAGGATCGACTTCACGAAGTTGATTGGTGTGAAAAGCTTTGACCGGCCGTTCTTTAAACTGCGGTGCATCAACACTGTAAATTGCGTCCACCACGATGGCTCGTACCTTCATCAATGTTAGGTGTTTATCATGTTGACACCCATGGAATGAGTGGGCATAAAGCAATAGAAGACGAAGAACAAGTGAACTTAGAAATCAATTGAATTCTTCGTGACCAATATGATTATATCAAACCTTCTTGCTGTTATGCTCAACCGTCATAGACTTACTTTCGCACAGTGCGGTCATCGCCTGCTGCCTTGTGGGGCGAAGAGGGACCATCCTGCTGGGCAGCCTCTTGCGCTGCTTCCACTCTTTTTGCTTCCTTTTCTCGGTCCCAAGCTGTCATCATCCGGCCCCGCGTGTCCGTTGTATTATCAGCCTTTGTGCTTGTGGTGGCACCAGTGGTGGCAGCATTAGCGCCGGGAGCAGAACGGTCGTTACTTTCACTTCTTTCTGCGTTGTCGGAGTTCCGACCGGTTGCTTGCCAGTCACTGGATTGTTCTTCTGTGCCATCAGCTCGAAGATCCTTTTCTTCTTCCTGTTCTTGTCCTCCTTCCGTAGGAGCTCCTGGTGTCGTTGAAGCTTTGGCCAAATCATCCACCACTAGCAAATCCATTACATGATCAGCCGCTGCAAGATATGTGCGGTAATGGAAAGAACCAAAACAAGATGGTGTAAAGATCAAATTCATCAAGCACTAGCAAATTGCACGTGCATAAATTGAGAAGAAATCAAAGCTACCGTGCTGATGGAGATGAGAAATATGACAGAGAAAAGAAATAGAGAAAATTTAGCTCGCGAAAAGGTGGACGTTTCTCTATGATGTCAACACGAAAATCTAAAGGAGAGAGACCGAGGTATCCGCCAAGACTCTCCTACGCGTATATGTATATCTATTTGTACCGTTGTAGCCAGTTGGGCATGGCATTCCTAGGAAGTCCAAGTAAGGCAAACACGCAGTCGGCGCGCCTGCATACACCACATGCCCGAGTGCGAGGAGTAGAAGCGAGTCAAATCTGGCACGACGTACACGCGCACCATAAAAGAGAACGAGACCAAAGGAAGGATTTAAAGCCGGAGTACATAAAGAGTAAGAGCAAGTGAAGAAGGACAAACAAAGAAAAGTATAAGTAACGCTCTGAGAGAGAGGAAGAGGGATGATACGAATCATCAATCGCGCATCAGGGGTGGTAAAACGATAAATTGGTGAGGACTAATAAACGAAGGGTAGACTGAAAAGGAATGAAGAATGAGTGTGGGTGTACGCACGAAGCAAACACCGACGAGCTGGGCTGGTGGATGGAAGTTATCACGGTGCGGCCTTCCTGGTGGGCCAAATGCTTGAGGGTGTCCACTAGTGCCATGGCCTACTCATGCACACAATCGTATCATGCGTTCACCAAAAATTGACGGGTGAATTCAAGAGCCAATGCGCACATGCAAGAACGCTTACATGGACAGGAAAAGGAAAAGAACTGTACTGGTGATTTATCATTCTATTCATTCACTGTTTAAGAAGAGGCCATCGAGCTGTTCTCTACTAATTTTACGGACCGAAGTGGAGTCAAGGCCAGACGTTGGCTCGTCTAGGATCAAAATACGCGGGTTCGTGAGAAGCTCGGTGCCAATGTTCGTGCGCTTCCGCTCACCACCCGAAACCAGCATGATGGGGGTGTCCACGCAGCGGTGCAGATGCAGCCGTGTCACCACTGCGTCTACTTCCGCAATTTTACGGCTCTTGGACCACGAGCGAGGCAGCCGCAACAGTGCTGTGTACGTGAGCTGGTCTCTTATGGTCACTGCATTACAAATTGAACGAACGAAAGATCACGTAAAATGGATTATCAGACCAAGACGAGTTACAATTAACGATGACCATTAGCAAAAACTAAACTCTCTTGAGAGCACGCTGTCAACGACAAAACGAAAGAATGCTTGCATAATGTGAACAAAATTAACCAAATGTCCACACATTATGCACAAATCATTCCTGCTCGTCAGCACATTCAAAACATTCCGTGAACAACGTGGATGCCAGAGAGTGAAGAGAAGCTTTTCTTACAATGCCCAAAGAAGAGATCGGCTTGTTTTACGTAAGCAATGCTTCGCTTCAAGTCCTTGGTTGGGGGTGAGCCATCCACCGTAAGATGGCCTGACTGGAAAGGCCCACGGCCAGCCAAGCAGTCGAGCAAAGTGGTCTTGCCTGACCCCGAAGGACCCTGATTCATTTTGTATTATGTAGCAGAAAATGACGTGGAGGGGCAAATTGACATTGTCATGCACATTTGCAAGTGTGAAAGGAACGACACAAGGCCTCAAAACCGAATGGTGCACTCATGCATATATATACAAGTTCCTTTGGTTACATGTTCTTATCGTGATACCAATATTTACATTAAAAACCTAAACGTGTTCATCCTCACCATCACGGCAGTGAGCTCTCCGCTTTTTGCTTGCCCGCTCACATTCGAGAGCAACTCCTTTTCAACCCCCGCATCAGGGGTTGAGCTGCGCATGAAGCCACCCTGAGCTTGCGTTACTTTGATCACCTTGGTCAGCCGAGAAAAGAGCATATCATAACCGCCAGTGGTAATAGAGGCTTTCGACGATGGAGTTTGTGTATCACTTCCACCGATTCCATTTGTTGCGGTCCTTGCGGAGGGGCCCTCATGATTAGACGGAGAGCGCTGCATAGTTTATCTGACAACTAGAAGAAGTAGTAGTGAACCTATGACGTTTTTGTAAATGAAGCACCGAGTCAGGATTTCCTTTCCTGCGTCATTTGATTCCACAATCGTGGTTATGTGACAAAATCAGACCATTCCGTCAAACATCTTACAATTTTCGACAAGCTGTGACTCTCTCGATCAATCCCGAACCCTGCACGCTCCAAAGTGTCCATGCACCATCAGAGTATTGCACTAAAAGTGATAAATTACTCGTTGTCATTGGAGAAAGCCATATTTATGGAGGATGGAGGGTAATAAGCATTGCTTATTATGAGAAGTGCGACTTCATCTGAAACCAGGTTAATGATCACTCTATGACGGAAATCACTATTGAAGCGAACTCCGAGGTCTTTATAGTATGCCCTCAAAGCACAACAATTCCAGGCCTGAAAGAATGAGTAAAATCAGGACTCAGCAACAGAAAGATATGGACGAACACTGCGCAGATGCGCAGATTGATCTTGATACAAGTACGGGGAAAGTTTGCCGGATTTCATCATCATAACAACATAACCCACAAATGGACGTCTACAACATTCGCGCCCATTCTACTCGAATGCAGTACTTGCACAGTAAGGGAGGTTCGCAATGCCCATAAAATGGAAAACAGAGACAAGCGCATTGTTCACAATTTACTTTTTAGGAAAGATTCGGTTTTTTATACCTAGACATGTGCGTTAAAGGCCCTTTCGTGAATCATGTGTGCTAACCAGACGCCAATTAAGCTAGGTCTCCCCGAAGTTCCCATTCCCATTCCCATGCAATCCCCATCCCAATTAAGAGCAATAGCAGTAGCCTCCGGCAGGATACAGGATACGAGATGGCAGTGCCGTGTGCGACTCCGCATTTAGCGTTTATTTGCCCTCTCTATTCATCTCGGCTCGGATTTTCTTATCAATTGGGCTTTGGTTTTAATTTTTCGTGCTATTAAGGAAACCACTCTTGATTTCAGATAACCCCTTCTCGCTTATCGGCCTTAAGCGAACGAAATGATGAGCTCGAAAAAAGGGCGAATAATTTCTGGGATAAAGATCGCAGATGAATTCGCGCAATATGAAGAAATAAGCGCCAACAGAAATATACCTGGTGTCTCTCACTTTACTTCTTATACCTCTTGTTCTCAAAATTGACTCTAAAACATGTCTCCCTGGTGCTCGGACTCTTCTGCGCTGGCCCGCATGTAAAAGCGCAAATTGCCGCCGTAATCTGCCACCACAATCACCGAATTGGCCAATTGCTCCAAATCTGTGTAAAGCATGTGCACCTCGGATGCTGCTGCGGCAAGGCTCACCGTAGCGAAGGGCGCAAACACCGCTGCCGTAGCGATGGCGGGCGTCGAGGGGGCACCTCGGCCGTGGCCGCCGCTGCCACTACTGCGCCCCGCAGACTGAGAGCCCGAGAGCCGCCGCGAACTAGATCCCCCTCCACTGGCTTCGGTGCCGCTGCGAGGTTGACTGCCTCCTCCGCCGCCGCCAATCCCATCACCGCTGCTTTCGCTCCCACCGCCTGACCGCCCACTGGAGCTGTCGCGCCGGCCGCTGTCGCCGCTGTTGCCGCTGCCTCCACTGCTGCCACTCCCACTGCCACCACTGCCGCTGCTGCTGCCCTTGGTAGCGTGCGTCGCGCGAAAGGACTCGTGCATGAGGTTGCGGTCTTGTTTGAGCCCCCCAAAGCGGCCCCGCCACCCTTGCCCCAGCCGCCCGGCCCCCCGGACCGCCATGCCGTGCTCCCCTACGCCGTCCAGCGCGTCGGCGCGCAGGTTGGAAGTGTTCCAAATGTGCACGTAACCGTTTTCGCTGCCGCACACCACGTACTTGCCGTCGGCGCTGAACGAAGCCCGCACTTGCATGTTTTCGTTCACCAGCCCTTTGAACTTGCAGAGCTGCGAGAAGGTCTCCATCTGAAACAACCGCACCCTGGAGTCGTTGGTGGACACCAGGAGCTGCTGCGGCAAACTGCCCGGCGCGTTCAAGGAAGGTTTCGACATGGGCAAAGCAGAAGAGTGCGCCCCACCGCTGGTGATTGCTTCGGCTTCCCGGGCTTTCTCGTAGGTGCCTCGCGTTTGCTGGTGCCGCAGCGCCGCCGCGGGGAGCCAGGCAAGGCCAGTGACTTTGCGCCCGTGCTGAAACTTGCCGCGCCGGTTCCGGGCTTCCACCTTGTCAGAAGAGAAGGAATTGAAATGCAATGCGATACTGAGTAGGCGCACTTTTGACTCTTCTATTGACAATTTGATTTGTCAAGCAAATGTAAAACAAACATGAACGTTCCTTTAAAAAAAAAAGAAAAAAGATCGCTTCACACGATATGATGCGTAGGAGCAGAATTCAGCCTCGTTCCTCGCACCTGCGTGTAGTAGCGCAGCTGCACGTGCGCTGCCGCGGCCAACGGAGGCAAATGGCCAAACCCACCCGCGCCACCGCCACCACCTGCTAAGCTGCTATTCGCACCGCCACTAGCACTGCTGCTCCCGCCAGGACCGCCACCAGCAGACGCCGGCATGCCTCGACCGCTGCCCCCGCCCCCGCCGCTGCTGTTGCCGTGTTGCTGGCCCGGGGCCACGCCAGCGTCAAAACCGCCGCCCGCATCGAAGCTCCCGCTGCTGCTGCTGCCGACGCCGCCGCCACCGGCGAGGGTGCTCACGTGCTGCACTTCTAAGCCCTGGCTGTCGGTGTGCCAGAAAAACACCTGTGGTGGGCGAATGAAGGAACGGCGTGCGTTATTTCTTTCCCAACAATCAAAGGGAAAACGGAAGATGATGAGAAGAAGTGACTTCAAAGAAAGGACTGCAGCACCCACACCGCAAAAGAGCTTAAATTTGATGACCTTAAAACGCACACAAGCACGAACGTAATATCCCAGTAGACGCACACACACCCACGCGCTTACTTGTCCGTTGAAGAGGCCCGCCAAGGCCTGGTTCCCGGTGGGGGAAAAGCACACCGAGGTGATCATTTCGGGGGTAGTGGCCCAGGCAGCCACGTGGGACTCGGGAATGGACCAGACGCGGAGGCGCTTGTCGAAGCAGCCGGACAAGAAGAGCAAGTCGTTCTTGGGGTGGAAGTCCACGGAGGTCACGAAGTCGGCGTGGGGGAAGCAGTGCAGGCACTCGTTGGTCGACACGTGCCACAGCCGCACCTGCACATTCATAATATTGATGTTCGAAATTGTTTGGGGAGGAAATTGGAAATTACAAAAAAAAACAAGCATGAGAATGAGAACAGGACTATAGAACCATAAGAATGAAAAATCGATCATGAGATTATGAGCATCCCACTATTTCCATATGAATAGAGTCAACAGTAGAGTGCGAGGGCGGAAGAAGAGAACAAGGGCACGTGCGTTAGTGTAAACCGTTGCTTTTTTTCCTCCTTCGTCGGTTCTTGTCTTTTGTCTTTTCGTATCTTCTTTTATCATCTTCTCTCTCACACCCGTACCGTGCGGTCAATCGACGCCGAGAGCAAAAAGTCGTTAGCGTTCCAGGACAGGTCCACAATGTCCATGGTGTGCTCGCGCCAGGTGCGGAACGGGGTGGCCACGTGTAGGCCCGGCTCGTAAGCGCCTCGGTCCATGGCGGCCGACTGCTGCTTGCTGCTGCTCATCCCCATGGCGGCAGCGTGCGCGGCTTGGGCGCCGTCAGGCCGCACTGCGTAGTCTTCAGTCACCTTTTCAATCATAAACGCACGTTTGCGCACCACAACACCACAACCCAAAGAAAAAGAATTGTTGATTTCAAGGTAAATTATTCACTCTCTTTGAATTTCGCTTTACTCTCTTTCCTTGTGATGTCCACGCGCGCTCTCTCTCTCTCAACCTCTTCCTTGTGTTCGCTTACGAACCACTTCCACTCACAATGGGGCAGTTCCATCGCCGCGACGAGTTCCTCGCGCCAAAGCCCGGCACCACGTTCTCGTTCACGCTCCGGCTCGTGCTGCTGCCTGGGCTCCCGCTTTCCCCGTCGCTCTGGTTGCCAGACAGCGGGCTGCTCCCGTTGCTGTTAGCGCTGGTGTGGCCGTCGCGGCGCCACGCAGGCGGTATTTCGTCCGGCGACTCAATCTACACGCAGAGAAGAAGGACGAGACGAGAAAAGAAGGACAATATCTTAGCCATTGTATCACAAACAGGCTCTCCGTAGCTATACATTCGAGCATCAGCAAAGAACTATGACTTGAGGTAGAGCGTTATCATCGCATGGCGACGCGCGGACGCACGCACCAACACATGCACCGCAAGCGCTCTCGCCGCTTTTCTTTTTTTTATTTTCCTCTTCCTTCTATTGTGATGATGTTATGCCTCAACTCTTACCACTTTCCAGACGTTGACCACAGCGTCTTGGCCCGCCGAAGCGAGGTACATGCCGCTAGGGGACCAGGCCAGGCACCAAATCGGCCCCTCGTGCGCCGCCAAGCCCTGGACCATGTACAAGCTGGACCATTCGGAAAAGTCCTTGCCGCTCACTTTCACCTTCATATTGTAATTTTTACGAGCAAAAAGGTAAATTATGCCTCCTCTTTTTTTACTCATATTTTTTTCTGATCAAAAAGTACACGCTTCAAGGAAAGCCATCCTCGTATTCCGAGATCTTCAACTTTTTTTCGACCCCCCCCCCCCCTCTCTCTCTCTCTCTCTCTCTCTCTCTCCCCCCAGAGACGAGAGAAAGACAGCTGATACCAACCTTCACGTGGTCGCCCGTTTGTTCATGGCCCGGCGGCACATGCTGCATCGGCAAACCACACCCGCTGATTCCGCCGCCGCCGTTGCCGCTACTCGTGCTGCTGCTGCTGCTGCTGGCTCCTTCGCCTCCGGCCTCGCTGCCACCACCCGCGGTCGCCGTTGAGAGCTTGGTCGCTGCCGCCACGCTGCGCTTGTGCACCTTGTGCGCGGCGCGGGCAAACAAGTTCCCTTTGCCCTTCTTGCTGCCTCCTTTCTCAGTGTCGCCCCCGCTTACCGAGGAGGTCGGGCTGTTTCGCCCACTCCCTTGATTGCCACTACCGCCGCTTCCGAGTTCTCCGTTGCCGTTGTGGCTGTCGTCGTCTTCATCGTCTCGGTCTTGGCGGCCAGCGGTGGCCAACAGCAGTTCTCGGGTGGGGATCAAGCCTCGCAGGCGAAACATGTCGGGCGCTGCCGCAGAGGAAGAAGGGTCGTCGCCAGCTTCACCCAACTGAGGCGCCGCACGCCAGGGCTGGCCCGTGCGCAAGTCGTAGGCTTCGCCCGTTTCTCTGTTGGTCATTTTGAACACCTGGCAGTAGCAGCAGGAGGGAAGAAGGACAAGGAGAGGAGATTGTGGGCGGGGGGGGGCTAAACCAAAGCATAGGGGTGGTGGCGAACGCATAACGGGATAGCACGAAGTGGTTGTGACTAAATGAGAAGTGCTGATGCCGGCGTTGTGCCTTTTGTAGGTAGTAGAGAGTACAAGACTGAATCATGGAGGCCGTGTAAAATCAAAACACACACCAATTCATGGTCAAAGTCCGCTGGCAGGACTTCGTCTTTGCCCGTGCCTGTGCGCTTGGCTCCGCCTGTAGCAGCGCCGCCACTAGTCTCAGCGGACGAAAGAGACGACGAAGACGAAGCGCCCGCGGAGCTCCCGCCGCCACCCCCACTGCTACCGCTCATGACACCACCCCATTCGCCTTCTTCGCCGTCTTCTTCCCCGCTGCTGGTGTCGTCGCCCTCCATCAACGCGTGCATGGGCTCCTGCTCCGACGGGACATCACTACCGTCAGCCCCAGGTGCTCCTCCTTTCACTGGCGACGCTCCACCTCCTGGGCTGAAGCTCCCGTTGGCGTAACTCGACGACGACGACGAGTTTGGCAAACTGCTTTCTTCCGCGGCGCCTTCCAGGACGGATGGGTCTACCACTCCTTTCGCCCGGTGCTCCTGCGACGACAGCACGCGAATTAGAGCCTCGGCCATGGGGCTGCGACCGGGCACTGGCGCGGCTGCGGCTGCACCTGCTGTTGCTTCTGCACCCAGCTCACCTCCTGCTTCGCCTGCTTCGACTTCGGGCGTAGCCATGACGACCACTGCAGGTTCTCCCGCAGGGGATGCTTCAGCGGCAGCAGGAGGGGCTGAGAGGGGCTCAGGCTTGCTATTTACCTCCCCCCCGGTGGCTACAGCTGCCGGAGGTTGCGGTGGAGTCTCTGCTGCGTCACCTCTAGTGGCAGTGACACTAGGAGCAGCAGCAGTGACAGTTGAGGTCGGCACCACGGGCACAGGTACTACTGGTGCCTTCTCGTCGTCAGCTGTCAGGGCCCCTGCGGCCGTTGTTGCTATGGCAGGCGGGTCTGTCGATGGACTCGAATCGGCGTTGGCTTTAGGCGGTGACGGTGTTTTGATAGAGCTCTGAGTTCGAACGATAAACATACTTGTCAGGAGTGAGTGAAATCGCGAGAAGGGTCTTACACGTTGAACGGAAACAAAGTGTCATGAAACTTTAACTAGAGGCTAGGATGATCGATATGAAATCGTTCGGCCTACCTTACGACGCTGCCGCACAGAGCCTGAGGCACGCGTATCGCTGAGGCTGATCTCGTCTTCGCCTTCTTCAGCACTCAGATACTAAAATCATTTGGCGCGCACAGGGTGCTCGATAGTCAGTTGTGGGAGTATTATCTTACCGACCATAAGACGAAAAGGCAAAAAATATATATGCCTAGGCGGAAGATCAAACATGCATACCTCCTCATCGTCGCTCATACTTCTGCGGCAATGGCTCTAGAGCAGTAGAAACCTTTACTTGGAGCGGCGAATAACAGACGGATAATACTTATGGGCCCGCGGCACGAGGAATGAGCCCCAGCCAGAACTGGAAAAGCTTTGGAAAGAAAAAGCTGCAAAAATTTGTGTTGACAGCTTTTGGCACGTGAAAAAGATCGCGTTGAATTCGTGGGTTTACGCACTCTAATTTCTTACGTGGCACGTACCTGTACATACTTAGTACGTGTGGCACCCACTTCACTAGACTTTTGGGCTGTGTAAAAGTACTGTTATATTCTTCTTCTTGCAAACTTCTTGCAAACTATTCGTTTATTCGGAGGCTCTCCTTCGTTCCATCAGTGAACTTCGTGCCATTGGAAGGCATAGCCACAACCTCTTCGGCTCTACCATTGGATTTTGATAGTTTGTAACGCTGCTGGAGACCTCATGAATTCAAATTTTTCATCGGACTTCTCGCTTGCGAGTAAGCGGGCTGCCAGAGAACGCGAAGAAAGACAGCAAAAGGCAATCAAGAAGCGCCAAGAAGAAGCTAAGGTAGATCTTTAGAGGGATGGTCAATTCCTAGGACTAGTTTTAAATCTTACTTCTTGCTTTTCAAATTGAGCTGTTTGTATTTTCTTCGAGGGAGTTATTGAGGCGACTGAACCTACTCTTACCCAGCCCCGAATTCTGTTCTGGCAACACAGCGAGCAGCAGCAGCGAAAGCGGAGCAAGAGCGCATCGAAGCGTTAGTCGCCGAGCGGCGTGCTGCCGAAGCTGCACGCGCAGAAGCCGAAGCTGCTGCTGCCCTAGCGCACCGGATCAAGACCGGCGGGTTCGAGTGGCAAGCAGAACTGACAGCGGTGCCCACGGCCACGGACGGCGAACGCATCACGCTGCCGCCCTCAGCCCTCGAAGCTCTGGAGCGTTTGGGCGCGCTTGACCCGGGCAAGCCCTTGGCGTTTGAGCTAGAGGCACTATGGCCCGATTTGCCGAAAAGAGACACCACCAGCAGCAGCAGCAACAGCAAGGATGGGCCGTCGTCTCCAGAGACAATTCTCACCCACGCGGGGGTGCTGGAGTTCACTGCGGCCGAAGGCACCGTTGGGGTGCCGCCGCAAACTGCGCTGAGTTTGACGCGCGGCCGCAGTTTAGGCGCCCTCGGCAACGGTGGGGTGGGGGGCGGGGGCATCACTTTGCGGGTGCAGTACGTGCAGTTGCCTCAGCCGGCCAAGTCCTTCGTGCGGCTGCAGCCTCGGGGCACGGGTTTCCACGCGCCCGGGCAAGACGTGGTGAACATTGACTTGAAGAAAGTGCTCGAGCGGGAGCTGTCGCGGCACACCGCTTTGACCAAGGGGGACTGGCTGGCGATTCGGCACGAAAAGGAAACCTATGAACTAGTGGTGGTGAACCTGGAGCCGGCCGACGCGCTTTGCCTGGTGCACACCGACTTGGAAGTGGACGTGTTGCCGTCGGAAGCCGCAGTGGCGGCGCAGGCGGCGAGGCTGAAAGCGGAAGCAGAGGCCAAAGCCGAGACTGCGCGCTTGGCGGAGGAAGCCATGGCGGCAGCAGCAGCCCAAGCGGCCCGCGCGGAAGCGGCCGCCGCTGCCCGGCTCGCTTTACCGCCGGAGCCCACCGTCAGCACCGCAGGAGGAGGAGAAGGAGGAGGAGAGGTGCCGCCCGAAGCCGTGGTGGCAATTTTGATCCGGTGGCCGAGTGGGGCCCAGAAGACGAGGCGATTCGTGCGGGGTACCACCACGCTTGCCGACGTGTTTCATTTCGCGGGTTGCTGCGAAGCCACGGCCGAAGGATTGGGCTTAGACGCTCATGGCGTGGCCCTCACCACCAATTACCCCAAGCGAAGCTTCACGCTGGCCAACGATGGCGCTACTTCCCTTGCAGACGCGGGCCTGACGGGCCGCCGGGAAGCGCTCTTCTTGCAGGCTCTAGGAGGAAGCGGCGGCAGTGGTGCACCGGCCACGGTAAGCGCGGATGATGCAAGCAGGAGCGGTGACCGCATGGAAGTGGATGAGAACGCTGCAGCAGCAGCAGCAGCAGGAGCACCAGCAGAGGATCTTGGTTCGGCTACAGCTGCTACTACGATGATGGGACAACAGACGTCACTACCATCGCTGCTAACTGGAGCGTCTGCTGCCTTCGATGACTTCAAGCTGCAGCCTGGGGCCGGTCCCATGGACGAGCTGAGCCAAGGGAGCGAAGCCCAAGGAGGAAATGGAGGCGAATCGTCCCCAGGCCGGGAGTGGAAGGCAGCCATGCTGCAGCAACGCGCGGCGCTGGACCGCCAGCTCTCCGAGGAAGTCCGGGACGCGACGACCTTGGAGCAAGCAGTGAGCTCTTCGGGCGACGGCGCAAGTGCAGAGGGAGGCACCGACGGGAGCAGCAGCAGCGGCAGCAACCTGGACCGCGTCGCCCTGTTTCACTCCTTGGTTGCGTGGGGGGTGCCTCACGAGAGGGCGGCTTCGGGGGCGCAGCACTGGGCCACTCAACTCGTCGAGCTGCAGGGGATGGGCTTTCTGGAACAGCACGCGGCAGCGGCGCTGGAGCTGCTCCAGCGCTACCAGGGGCGGCTGCCTCGGGTCGTGAACGCTCTCTCCGAACGAGTGGCAGCTTCCTCGGCCGTGGTCGACGCTCCCCCGGGAGATAGGGGAAGTGCAGGAGGAGGAAGAGCGCAGCCGCACTCTTCTTTGCAACAGAGCAGTAGCATTAGTACTGGTGCTGCTCCTGCATCGCGCCAGGCTCCAGCAGTAGCGCCAGCACCAGCAGCGCCAGCAGCAACACCGGTTGCTGAACCGCCCAACAGTGCGAACGCCCAAGAGGCGTTTCAGGCCAAGTTCATGGAGTTGTTGTCGCTTGGAATGGCGCCCAATGAAGCAGCCGCACAAGCCTTACACATTCTCCAAAGCACGCCAACATCATCCAGTGCAGACGCTGGTGCTCACATTGGGCCCCAAAATGAGGCTCCTGCATCGACCCAGACTCTCGCTGCTCCTAACGCTGAAGCTCTTCCTTCAGCTGCGCCATCTGCCGTAGCAGAGGCAACAAGAAATAGAAACGCTGAAGCAGCAGGAGGAGAAAGTGGTCCTCCCGCTGCCATTACCAGTAGCACCGCAACCGCGACTACTAGTGCGACGGCTCGATGGGCCGCCCAGCAAGGCGAGTTGGCCGCCATGGGCTTCCGCGACGCCGCCCGCAACGCCGAGCTCCTGGACCGCTACCAGGGGCGGCTCGAGCGGGTGGTTAACGTCTTGGCGGGCGCTGACTGACGGAGATTAGAGGTTATCTAATATAACAAGAACCTTTGCTCCCTGCTTGATCTTAATCCGTATCTGGAGCTTCTTAGATGCCACTACAGCTCAACTGTGCAATTGTGCTAGCGTAATCCTTTATCTTAAATGGAATTTCGACCGTGGTTCGTTCGTTCGTTCGTTCGTGGTGGTCGTCGTTTTTTATGTACCTACGTACCTACAGTACAGTACAGTACAGTTTTGCTGTACATGTGCGGTAAACAAAACACCAGGCGGACCACGGGCACAAGAGGGGACACGCACCACGGGCAATACAAGGGCACTCACCCACGGGCATCTCAAGGCCGTGCACTGAGGTGCTAAGAACACGC
>Ga0307982_1000385_pt1 | contig 34856 bp, 36 predicted proteins | sample OrgLakmetagen989_FD_201847 | JGI IMG/M metagenome (GOLD analysis project Ga0307982, IMG submission 201847) | Saline water microbial communities from Organic Lake, Antarctica - #989 | ecosystem: Environmental > Aquatic > Non-marine Saline and Alkaline > Saline | place: Antarctica: Organic Lake...
GTTGGCTTGCTTCCTCCGACTGCGCGCGTCAGCTTCAGCCGAACGCCGCATGCGCGCTACAGTAGCTACGAAATGCACGAAAGTGGCACCGGTGTCTGAGGGCAACTCTTGCACAGGACCTTGGAAACCCGTGAGCTCCGCCACTACCGTGGTGGCCCACTGCATGTTTACGCGTTTCGGGTCCATGTCGTCGCCCAGCTGCGCTACTCCAGCCATTAGTTTTTGTGGCGTGAGCATCATGTCCAGACAATTGTTGGCTCCTGCAGCACTTAATGCTGGCGACCTAGCATTAAGACCCAAGATAGCAGCCCACTGCTGATGGAGCTGGAAGCATTCCTGATGGTCGCTGAACTGGCGTTGTAAGTTTTCAGGTAACGCTGTATAAGCCTGGCGACCAATCAGTTCTACTAATTCGCTGCTACTGCCCGCCACAGTTGATAGCTTGCCGTTATCAGATGTTTCGTGGTCGAGCGCGAGTTCAATTTGCTTGTGAATAACGTCCTCAAACTCCGATGTGCCTCCTGCGTTGGTCTTGGCATTGCCAGGATCGAGTGCAGCATGAGCGTGACAGAATGGCGAGTCTCGGAAGTGCCGCGTGCCGCACGTGCCAGTCGTGTCGGAAGTAGAAGTGATGGGCGCTAGACATGATCGCGCGGTGATGCTTCGCCGACGTGACACGCGGCGTTCTTGACCGTGCTGCATCGTTTTGAGAGCGCTTGTCGAGGGCTCATTTACGGCACTACCTTTAGGTTTGAGTTCTGCTGGTACGGGCTGTCTCTGCAGCTCTTCTTGAGGAACACCCTTGGAGAGGGTGCTTGCCACTGGTAGCATCGATGGTTGCGGAACAGGCGGTGGCATATCGCTGCTGTCTTCGGCCACAGCTGCCAAGGAAGAGCTGGCAGCGCTTAGGTCCAAATCGCGCTGCTTGGGTTCCATGTGTCGAAAAGACTCGCGTAAGGATGCCAATTCCTCGTTTTCCTCTTCCTCTTCCTCGCCTTCTTCACCCTCTTGGCGACCACCAGCCCAATCTTTAGCACCATTTAGGATCTCAGGCATAGCCGCGGGACCTTCTCCATTCTTCAGCGCACGCAGCTGAGCCACCCACCATTGGGCTTCAGCTGCTGTTGCTGCTCGCAAGACAATAGAAGTTTTGTCCTCGCCGCCACCTTCAACCTCGAGCCGAAACGCCAAGTCTTCTGCAGCGCTTACTTCGCACATGTGCAAATCGATAACGCAAAGGCAGAAATCTTGGCGTCCTGCCACGGCTTGGTTTTTGTAGTACTTCAGGTAATGGCCCGCGGCTACGAACCATCGGTCTTGCCAGGCCCCAGTCAAGTTGCTGGCTCTTTTGAACAAGGTGCCCTCAATAGCAGCCGCTGAATCGCTTGTACTAACATCAAGACCTCCACGCTCGGGCTTACCGAAGAAGACGGATTCTCGAAACGTGCTTGCATCTTTGTTTACTGCAGCTGTATTCACCGTTTTGAAGTGAACCTGTGAACATTCAGGTGTGACACTCATAAACTACGAAAAAAATTGGACCAAGAGATTATTTGAGCTTTTGTGTATACATACTATGCAGGTTTTCTCGCCCGCGTTCTTAAGTGATGCCACGATCTCAGCCAAGTCATCAAAAATGACAACTTCGCGATCGCCCACGCCTAGAAGACGCCACCCTGCTTTAACTCCGAATCGGTCAGCCTGCCCCCCTTTCTTGACTACATCAACCACTAGCGTGAGCTTGCCCAGATCGATACCAAATGGCTTGGCGACGACGAAGGTCAGAAATGAGTCTCGTGAAGTCATGGTGCCCGAGAAGTTGTCATGAAGGGGCCCCAGCAAGCGTGAAATAAGAACTCGCGAACTCGCGAAGATTTGAAGAAAATTGCGATTTCGGCTTGCCCCCTAATATGATGTTTTTCCTGCGGATTGAAGACGGATTGTTTCGGTTGACGAGCGAGCCGGGTGGGGAGCTGAAAAAGGTGGTCAGCAGCGGCGTTGGACGGCAAATGAAGAAACCCTTGGAAGACACGATAAAGGTTTTCTGATTTTTGAGACAGACCCCGAAGGGCCGGAATTAGAAGACTAACAGGTAGAGAAGAAAAGCAAAAGATTTGTCCTGTTTGTTGTCAAATTCGTTCGGATTCGGAATTTTTAGGAACTTCAAACATGACAGTGGCAGCAAGCCAAAACCCTGCTGTTTCTGCCCACTGCCCTGCTGGTCCTGAGTGTGCCTAATTAGCACTTCCTCTCGTTTATGTACAAGTTCATGTACCATTGCAATCCCTTTCTGGCCCTTATCTTAAGGCACATAAATGAGGACCAACATTCTTCATTGCCCAAACCTCATAAGAACACTCAGCCCAGTCGCCCGTCAGACTTCAAACTTGATGATTGGTGACTCGTTCTGAAGGTTCTATCAATCATAAATATTTGGCTTCTACTTATCTTTGTCTTTCTTTGCGATTAGGGACTTTAATCTGGTGTAACATTACCCTTATATCAATGCTACTTACTTCAGACGTATCCTTGAAGCTTATTAAAGATACTTCTTTAACTTTTTAACGAACCCCTAGACTATAGAAATCGGTGTACTCGAAAGTTTTGTCTTCGTCTTTAATTAACAGTGCTTCTCTGTGGGGTAGAGTTGCACAATGATGGGCCTGAGATTACACATGCTTGATGCCTGATGCCTGGCTAGTGACTGGGCTGAGTGTCTTCATTTGTGGCGTACTAGGCTGAAGGTCACAGGGCTGCGTTGGAAGCCATTGATTACAAAACTCAATTAGTTTTCATCCAAAAAGTGCGAATCATCGTTCTCCCGCGGAATCTACAGTGATGCAGCCAGGCATGAGGTAAGAAATCTCAGGGGGAAGGTGTAATACCCGAGAAGTCGAACAAGTCTGCATGTGCGGGTACGCCCAAGGGATGGCTTTCGACATTCCAAAGTGAAATACTGCTCATTCGTTCCATGTTCGTTTTGACAGCCAATAGTTTAATCTACTTCAGTCGAATTATTACGCACCGTGTGAAAATGGCTGTAGTTGAGCGCAGCGGCGCGTTGGTCGTTGTCGGAAGAGTCAGTAGGGAGCACGGGCGCGCGCACCTCTTTGTGCGCGAGCGCTGCCCACGAGATGAACCTTGATGGAAGGGACAAATTAAGTAGGCAGTATGAGAAAGAAAACGGTGAAGAGCAGGAGAAATAGTAAAAAAATGACTTCAAGCAGAAAAATATGAGAAATGAGAAGGAATCGACCGCTAGACTCATGAAAGTGCAAGAGCAGGCGCAGAATCTCCTCGAATAGGCTTGTTCATAGCCCCAATGAATGAAATTTGTATCACAAAATCCTTTGCTTCTCTTTACCGGCCAGCCCCCCGGAAGTACCCTTCGCCAATCCCTTTGGACGCTTCCGCTTCTGCGATTTCCTTCGCCATGTACTCCTTGAACCACGGGTGCTCCATCACCTGCTCGCCAATTTATGCATCAGAAAGTTTGTAAATCCACATGCAAATATTCAAATCGATGTCTTTAAGGTGTAATCTACAAGTAGAATAAATGGCTAGACTTGATTGGATAAAGAAAAGACAGAGAAGGAATTTGAGACAGGTACCTAATCCCCAAATCCCTATAAGCTACCTCTTGCAAGTTCCCTTTCAGCGGACGGTTCCCAAGCCGCAGCTCCGGCCTCGGATGCAGGAGCCCTGCAATCAGGTCGGCTGCAAGAGGAGGCAAATTCGGCGCGAAGTAGGTGCGCGCAGGGACGGGCTGGTCGACAGTGCGCCGGGAACCCTAATGAGATGGAAACAAGGGCGTATGTGGATCGAAAGAAGATTGAAATGAAGGCAACACACAAAGTGGAGCAAAAAGAAAAGAAAAATTGGAGCAATGTGACGGGTCGGAAAAATAATCAGACGGAGTCAGACGATCGTTCGAAGCCACTCTAAGCACGACGTGATTGGTTTTGGTGCTGCTTTGTTGTTTAGCTAAAACTACGTGCTATACTACCGTTAAAGTGGATAAGACACGCGTTGCAACTGAATTCTCAGGACTGCGCGCCGAATTGACCGTTAAACGAGGCCATGGCGAGGGCAACTGAGGAGGAGGAGGCTGTTGAGGCAATGAATCAGTATTCGTCACGATCTCAGGTGGCAGTGGCGGCAAGTTATCACCCGCAAAGGTGACCGAGGTGCGTGGAGACTTTCTAGCAGCACCAGAAGTGGTATCGGTAGACGTGGTTCGTCCAGCAGTGGACCCAGCAGCTGGAGCAGCAGTATCTCTAAGCTTCTCACTAGAAGCATCAAAGGTGCTACTACTATTCGTGTGTTGATTATCGCCGCTGTGGTCAGCAAAAGGAGTCCGGCCCGTGAGGAGTTCGTGAATCAAGCAGCCGAGCGCCCATAAATCTACGGATTTGTCGTGGCCGATGCCGAGCAACATTTCGGGCGCGGAATACTCGACTTCGCCACACAGGGTGAAGGTCCGGCTCAAGAGCGGAGGCGCTGCGGCGTGGGCTTGTCGAAGAGTTGCTTGCTCTAGTTTGTCCTGAGGGAGGAATCCACAAACACAGGAGCGCAGGAAGTATATAAGTAGTAGCAAAAATAATGCGTATCAAGAAGGCTGGCTACCCTTTCCCTATTTGCTCGGAAAAAGGCGAGACAAACGTGAGATGTTCAAGCATCCGCAAGACGCAATCATCATACGCGTCGAGAAAAATCAAACGAAAACAAGCTTTGTCAATAGCACCACGATCATCATCGTCATCATCATCAGTGCACCTGAATTTCCGCCAGCGTCATGTCCTCTGCTCGCAGCTCCGCGGCTGCGGCTACCCCGTGCGCGGCGATCCGAGCTTGTTTGGCCACCGTGCCGTCGAAGTACAGGGTGAGTTTCGCCGCCGCGGCTGCAGGGCCAATGGCTTCAGCTTCTCGGATCCACGGTGGCGGAGGCGGCGGTCCCGGGGGCGGCGGCGGCGCATCACCCCGAGCCTCGGCATCGGCCACCGCTCGCGCGTGGTGGCTCGCCACAAGGGCCGCAGCCGGGTCAAAGACCGCGGAAGTGTCCGCAAAATGGGATTGGGCGGCGTAATTGTTGGGGGGTGGGGGCTGAGCCAAGGGAGGGGGGGCGCGGAAGGGCAGCCGCTTGGCTCGGGTGAAGTTAAACAAGCGAGGATAGCCCTCGGCATCGAGCAAAAGGTTTTCAGGGCGAAGGTCGCGGTGGGCCACCCCTCGAGCGTGAATGCCCTAATATGATCAAATGTAGAGATGAAAAAGGAGGCCAAAAGACCGGAAATTCAGGCACAATTGAGCGTAGGCAGAATTAAAGTATAATCATCGAAAAGAAAAAAAAGTGGAAGATGAAAACCTGTTCACAAACCCGTTGTGAACAACTTGAACGCCATACCTGCAAGGCAAGAACGACTACGCCAGCGTAAAACAGCGCATCACTCTCACGGAACCCGCCCAATAGAGACGCCCTTAGTGGAGGGCCACTTTTGTCGCTCGCTCCCGCAATCCGGCTGGGGTCCCGCCATTCGCCTCGCCGACATCGCCCAATTTCGGCGACTGCTTCGGCTCCTCGCCAAGGCCCCTCTAGTGCTTGAACCACACCGGGCGGCACGCTATAAAGGGAAAAGAGATCGAAAGGAGGGGGAGGGAAGAGAAGGAGCCAAGTGCATGAATGAGCATGGAAAACTCAGGAGATTTTAATCCTCTGCAAAACAATACTGTGCGAATTGTTTATTTTTTTGTCTTCAACCGTCGAACCTTTGAGGCAAGCCCTTCGCCATTCGCTTTTGTTGCCGCCAGGTTCCTCGCAAGTTGGTCATAATTGCCGCATCATTCGTATCATTCCGACGCCCCTCTTGTTGATGGGTGCCCAAATCTCGACTGGCGTTGTCCAACGAAGTATTGATTACGAAACTAGGGCGATTGCTGCCGCTCATGCGAAGCGATGCATTGCGAGATCGTTGCTCCTTTGCGCTGATTCTGTCGTTCGGTTGAGGCAAGATGAGGCCATCCAAGAGGGACGACAGAGCACCGCCCGAGCAGCTTTCAAACACCAGCCAGAGAGCTTGGGTTCCGTTGAACGCGCCTAGGCATTGGCACACAAAAGGGCAACCCTGTAGATCGCCCAGCAAGATGCGGCGCTCTGTGAGGAGGCGCTGTGGAATGCCGCTGTTGATGTTGCTGTTCGCCTTGCTTTCCTCTTCCAGCAACACGATTTGCTTCGGAGAAAACCGCACCATGTAGCGAGGCAGCACCTGCATATTTGCACGAATTTGTTGAAGCGAAGATGCAAGATTTTGGGAATGTTGAAGGAAGATTTAAGGAGGTGTTCGTCCTTGGAAAAATGTGTAAAACCGTAGAGATATGCACACTTCAAAGAGCAGGCTACTACTCATTTTGCCCGCTATCCAAGAAAGTGCAACCTGGTTGAAGGCAGCGGTGTGGCGGCTCAGAGTAGACGAGGCCAGCACCATGGAATCCCCAAACCCGCCCGCTAGCTCGACAAGCTCGGTGTTTAAGTGCACTTTCACCTGAATTTTTGATATTTTTTATCCAATGCTTTACAAGGGGGGAAATATGGGTATGCATGCGCGTAAACTCATACCAATGAAACTAAAGAAAAAGAGAGTGAGTACGCACATCATCATTAGCAACCTCTCTTCTTTCACACTACACTTACCTCGCTTTGCGGCACTATGGATTTCGCGTTCAAGAGTTTCTTCTGCTTTTCCGTCACTTCTCCCGGCCCCATTTGCGCGCTCATCGAGCTGTTGTTATCCAAATGGTGCGCAGTCAAAGCAGCGGCATGGCTCGCCATCGCCACGGCTCCGGCGTTGTCAATGAGGGCCGCGCCGCTTTTCTTCTGCGCGATGACGGCAGCGGCGTCTTCTTTGGACGTCGTTGCACTTGAAGTTGCACTTGATTTTAAAGTGCTATTAGCTGTAGCGGCCTTCGCCGCTTCGGCAGCTGCTTCCTTTACTGCCTTGGCCACTTTGGCCAAAATGTCGTCGTTGTTGTCTGCTCCTGCTGCTGAACTTCCGCCCAGCCGTTTGCGGCGATAGACGGGATCAATGGATTGTTCGTTGTCGTAGACCGTGTCAAATTCACCAACTGTTGAAAGGTGGGAACAGGAGAAGGATCATAAGAGGTTAGGGAACAAAATCCGAAGGAGCGATACATAAGGTCAGACTCACATCAATTGGTATCAAACTAGTGTTGTCAGCTCCTTCTCTTTTTACTCGAAGACTCGCAATGATACAGGAAGGATTAAACATCCTTGATATACTATATCTTTCTATTGCTTACTGATGGGGCAGAACCACGTCCAATCATCGACCAGCGAAGAAGCGGTTAAACGATGAAACTCTTGCCGGTTCAGCAGCAAGACTTCACACAAACTGCCGGAGGAACCGCCACAGACGGCGCTGACTTTGTGCTTCTGGTGCGGCACCACTAAACTTCGCTCGCCGTAGTATTCTTCAGACGCTAACTCGCTCACCATCGAGCCTAAGGAGGCACTCGTGGGGTTCAAAGGAGGCGGCTGAATCGGCCCTTTGCCTTCTTGAATCGGCAAATGCATCAAGCGCAGCCGGCCGGATTTCACCACCACCAAATGCTCTGAGGCTTCGCCCTGTCACACCCAAGATGGAGATGAAGGAGATGAGAATAAAAAGGTGGTCACATGTCTGAAATTCAATTGATTACTGGGAGAGTTCCTTGCAGACAAACTGCTGTTCCTGAGCACGGGAATACATAGATACCTGATAAAAGAGCACTTCGCCGTTGTTGAGTGTTTTGGGCACCAGCGCGGGGATCACATGCGAAGTGATTTGGGGTTCGTGAAGAGGTTGAAGCATTGGAATGCTCTTGAGCAACCTCGTGAAGTGCCGCTGCGCCAAGAGGGCCTAATGATGTATGTATATATAATACACAGTTATACAAAAATATGTGCAATTAAAATACACGCACTCATATCATTATGGGAGATAGGCATTGAAAATCAAAAATGAGGGGTCGTCCACAATCATACTCCAATTGATTATCAAGCTAAATATGAATTAGGAACAAAAAGAAGGAGCACTCACTTCAAGAGGACCGCCGAGGCATCGTTCGAGATCGTTTCGCTTCAGGACAAGGCACTGGGCTCCACTGGCACCGCCACTCACCTTTTAGAAAAAGTCGCCGCCAAGAATATGCAAGATATTAGAAGACGAGGTAACAATATCTGTTGAATTCTTAGTGAACACTACCAATAAAGATGACTTATACTACATAATGGGTTTCTCCGATTGATTCATTCTTTTGCTATAGCTGCGCACGCCCACACATCATGCTATATCCTTATTACCGTCGCCAGCCGAGCAGGAGGGCGCCGCGTATCTAGTAACGCTCCTTCACCAAAGGCTTGTCCTGGTACTAGCTTCCCAATGTCGCGGCCAGTAGCACCGTTCACACGATAGCTCGTTTCTCCGTCCTGCGTAATAGGGTAAAACTTCTCCACGCCCGCACGCACTTCTACTTTGCCACTCAATAAAAGGTACAAGCGATCGTTTAGGTCTCCCTGATCATCGGTAACAAAAGAAAAGTAAATGAATAACGCACACAGCTACTTGAAAGGCTGAATGAATGTAAGGGGCTCATGCTTATGAATAAATTACGACTAGCCCAGAAGAACAACAGTATGAGATCATGATGAATAGTCGTCGCTCTCTTCCCTCACCCGGTCTTCGCTGCCTGCTCCTTCGCTTCGGTGCACTTCATGAATGTCCACTCCTCGCAAGCAGGAGGCGTCGGAACAGCGCCGACGAGCCGCTTCCTCCACCTCGCTCGAGTGCGCTTGACCTTCGCGAAAGATCACTTCGTTACGCGAGTACCTACAGTCAGAGAGCAGCCAGAAAGAAATTGAGGCCGAAGAGGCATCCTAAAAATCAATCACAGATGGAACCAAACGACCAGCGTGACCTTACAGTAATGCACAGAGGAGGATGTTTTGCTTTCTTGGCTCTCCAGAAAAAGAGCACTTGTTGCTATGTATACGCACCCGTGTTCAACCAGGCAGTCGGCGAGTTTTTCTAGCTCGTTCGGTCTTAAATTCTTGAACATATCAACCTGTAAAGACGCCAGGTGTTGAATAGGCGTGATATTGCCAAGGAATGAAAATGAATTCGTGTTGTTGTCGGAAAAGAAACATATGTTCAACGAAAGAGCTCGCATCACGAGATTCACTCAAATGCTTGCGCCCACCGATGTGAGTAGCTTCAAGCGTGCCATCCTTAAGTCGTAGCTAGAGCTTGCGCGCAACGAGCGAAGCGCCGAATAGTGCAGCGCGAAGAGTCGAGTGTTTTGAAGGGGCGGGTGCTCTGTACAAATAGAAATATAAGCGAGGCAAGACCATTTCATGCAACGATGCCTGTGCTTCGATTCTTTGCGATATGAAAGGAAGGTGCTTTTCCTGCCTCAACTACAATTCCTACTTTTCCCCTTACCGTCGTCTCCGTCTTTCGGTGGCGGCGGGCTGGCGCACACGCAAGAGGCCACTTCCGGCAGGTGAAAGAACCCCTGGTCTCCGAACACTTTCCATGGGCCCAGCGACTCGACAGTAGGATGGGGTGAAGATGGAGCATCTGCCGTCGTCGTTGTCGATTTCCCCTCTTGAGGTGGGTACACGATGACTTCGCCTCGCACTACCAAGAAGAGGAACGGTGAGACGACCCCTGCGGTCGTTAGAATAGTCCCTGGCGCGCACTGTAGGGCACCCAATAGCATGGCATTGCGAAAGAGAATTCAACAGAAGAATGAGAAGAGAAGGGAAAGTTAAAGTGAGACAAACGCGTAAGGAGTAAGAAATGGCGGACACGAACACGGTTGCAAGTAACACATGCTAAATAGTGCACAGTTTCGATATTCAAATAGCACACCTCAATTTCTTCCATGGAGTCAATCAGGTCGTCCAAGAACGAGCCCTCCACGTCACTAAGCCGCAGCGTAGGCAGCGCCATGAGCGCGTGGCTCGCGAAATAGCGCTCGACCGCGTCCTTGGGTGTCCTTTCCAGCGCTCGCACCGCCGATAAGTCCACGCCCACCTACAAAAATAATGGCACGGGTTTGACGGCAAATTACTTGTTAAGGAAGCAGCTAATGACGACTTGCTTTAAAAGGCGAAAGATATGGCAAATATTCGTTTGCAATGTCATGGCACCAATGCAGCCAGTAAGGGCGATTCTTGTGAAATCGCACAGGCAACAATGGCTCTTTCATTACCAGGCGTGCAGGGCGACGAGGGTTATTTGGATCGCGGTTGGCGCTCTTCTTCAAGTTTTCGCGGGCGGTGGCTCTGGCTTCCTCTCGCGCTTCCGCTTTCTGCTGGGCTGCACGCTTGTGTGACACCTGTGAATTTGAAATAGTTCCCAGAGGAAGAAAAGGGGGATACAGCAGGTTCAGAAGCTTCCCATACTTACGATCAACTCTGAAAAGGATTACAGAACAGGAGCGTTTTGTTGTGGATTTGCCTGGGTCCTCCAATATTGCACATTCCATAAAAGAGCTCCCTGCTGAAGTTTCATGAACACCAAAGCCCACAATGACCAGTCGGCCCTAAGAGAAGTTACCTGTTCTTGGAGCGGTAAGAGCCGCCCCAAAGTTCCCGAGTTCACAACATCTTCAAATCCATGCGACTTGAGCGCAGTAGAAAGTGTGTTGGCTTCTGCACCAGAGTCGCAGTAAACGACCATGGGCTTGTTTTTCCGAGCTGGCAAGTCTCCGAGATTGGCTTCCACCTTTGTGATTTATCCACAAAGAAGGATCGAGAAATTGCGCATCGTAACACTCGTGAATCATGGAGTACGATTTAAACGCCAACGTGCGCACACGTTCATTGAACATTCGTAAGTGTGCATGCATAATTTCAATCAGCATCTATTCTAAGCGAAATGACAAAGAGGACATTTTTATTCTACTTAAGTGAGCGTCCTAAAGTAGGGACTTGAGTGATAGCTCAGAAGAACGCACCGCTTCGTAGGCCGAAGATGCGGACAGCAAGCCGGTTGGTAAATTGATGGCATTGTAGGCATGGCCCGCAGTGTACTTGGAGGAAGTGCGCGCATCAATCACCACGGCACCTTTGGCCAACCGTGCCATTATTTCGTTGTCATCCCTCTCAATACCGAAAGCCCACGCTATGAATCCCTTCATGGTTTTGCTCATAATCTAACACCGAAAATTTGGTGCGTGTGCGGCAGTATTAGGGTGAAGCCGCAGGATTGTGGAGGAGTTGCGCCAGCTTCAATCTTGGTCGATTATCTATTTGTAGCTACAGAAGCCAGCCAATTACGGGCAGAAAGTATGTCAAGTAACTAGATGCTTGGGGCAGTCGCATAGAGGAAGCTGAAACGAGCCCATGAGCTCGTTGAGCCGACTTCCGATTAGTACAAGTAAAGTAACAAAACAAAATCAACAAGGTGACGAGAAGCGAGAATAATTCAAGGAGCAAAAAATATCTGAGTCCAAAATGGCATGCACAATATTCGGAACATTCGGAACACTTCTCTTCTGCCGTGCGTTCATTTTCAAATATTTGACCTTCAGAAAGAAGCACCTCCGCAGCAGCTCCACAAGTCCACAAGGTGAGACAAGTTTCCGCGCGCAAGAGTGAAAGAGACTGCCAAGTATGCATCATTCGAAAGAAAAACATGTGATATCTATATTATTTTTGTCAAGAGCTAGAGAATTACATTCGTACCGCTAGAACTCGCACTCACTCCACGAACACGGTTGTGAAATTTATCGAACTGAACAGTATCCAGTCAACAAACATCTCGGTTAAGACGCCTGATATTTGGCTGCCTAAGCGCTATCTTTTTCTCAACTACACAAGAGATGAAGTCGATGATCCTAACTTAACCTCTTCTCTCATGGTGTGGATGGTGCCTTCATTTTGAATTTATTCTTTTGAATTTTAAAAAGCTCAGGTCTTACCGGTCAGTCCAGACCTAATCGTCGAAAGCTCAAGATGGAAGCAGTGCGCTCATTGCTTGATGCTTTTGAAGTTAATGATGCTAAAAAGATGAAGTCGTCTCTTCAGAGCCTCAACGTGCAGGTCAGTGCCGTTGATCTTTCTGAGGGGCTTAAGTGTACTTACTTACTTACGCGTATTTTCAGATAGAGGGAATAGGTATGGGCAAGAGATCTCATAATGGACTTTGAATTTTCACAGAGACACTATCATTATCAAGCTACCATTGTCACATCGATGAAAGCACGATGATTAATTGCCAAAAAGAAGTGTTTGTAGTACAAAGATGCGCGTTCACAAGAGCACTCTTTTCCTCGATCATCAGGGTAGCCGACCATAATGTAATGTGTGCCATTCATTTCAAGTTGATTTTCTTGCCGGTCAAATCATAGGTTGAAAATGGCAATAATATGAGTAGCTGCAAGGATGGACCTCTCGTGGGTGCGTCAGTACAACTGCCTTGTACCCTATGTTCAAACTTTAAATTATACGCTCGTGGAATGTATTACAGAATTTACAGTAGTACAGTATATAGATGATTATTTGATTGCATGCTACGTTTGTGATTTCAATGTATATTTGTTTGTCGCCTACAGAGTCATTATTAGCTATCGCGAATGACCGCGACATGGACACCAACAGTGTATACAACGCCTTGACTGTACTCTTGTGCCTGTGGGAGAACAAGGAGACACGAAGCTGGATAGTGGATGCAGTACTCAGTAACCAAACACTGCAGTCTGAAATACAGCAGCTAGCACGTGGTATCACTGACAAAGGGTGAGTTGATTTCTATATACATGAGCCATGCGTCAGCTCCATGTGACTTTTAGCCTATAGAAGCTTGTATACTTAATATTTTTATTTTGTAATTGTAATTTCTTCCGCACAACCCATGCTAGTTTCAACTAATTCGCGCGAACTTCAGGTCTTACCAGTGCCAGATGGCCGCAACAGATATAGTCTATCTCCATTACAACGCCCTTCAAAAGCGGCGAAACTTGACAGATGAGTTGACTTGCCTCGCTGATGCCCTTCCTTCCCCGCTTACAGCAGTATTCAAGACGAAAGCTCCCCAAGGCGAAGATATTTCTGCTGCACTTCGCGAGAGCAACAACTTTCCGTCCGCAAAGGTTCGATTCGTGCCTATTACGTCGGTAACAATCAATCATGACCAGGGAGAGAAAGCTCCTGAGCCAGTCTCTTTGGATTTAGATGAGCAATCTAGTCTTATGATTGTGGACAATAAGTGTGTACAATTTGCAGTGGTTGCGGACGATGGTGAGGAAATTACAGATCTCCTGGTGCAATTCAAAAACGTGCTCGCAGTCAAAGACAAACCAAGCATTATAATGTGCCAGGAAAAGAAAACAACTGTGGTGACCTTCGCAACGCATTTTGCTCACATCGAAAATGTGAACGAAATAAAGCTTCCGAAAGCATGGCTAGAAGTGGCCAAGGGCAGCAATGCTCAGTGCACATTTTCGATTCGACTCGATAGTACTGCACGACCAGCTGAGATCGAATCTTGGCTCGCACAAGCTCTCAGTTCGTTCGAGGAGTGGAGTCGCGTCGCTGAGACTCCAGTGAAAGCTACTAATTCTAACAAGACTTCTGTAAGTGCATGCACATGAAAATCTGCATATTTGATATTTATCATCCTCACGGTTCAAACTCATAATTGATAATTTGTCACATGTGTCGTCGAAAATACCTTCGTTATCTCTGCGACATAATGATCGCGTTCGGCCCGACAATTTTGGTGTTATCATTGGCTTGACAATTCAACACTATGCAAATGTGCGGGCGATATACAAAATGGAAATAAAGGTGGCTAGCCTCGGTTCCATTTCAACCTTGCATCGCGTTGCTGCGCGCCTTGAAGTGAATGAGCATTCGGTCAAGGCTGACTACTCATCTGACGTCTCCGAAGAGTCTGACTTTGATGATAATACGACTGATAATAGGAAAATTACCTCATCGTTATTTCACAAAGTTCGAGCTGCGGCTGCTACCGTTGCATCGGTTACAACACCCGAGCAGCGCGAACGGATCGAAGCAAACAAAGCAGCAGCTCTTGCTCGGCTAGCCGCCAGTAAAACTGCACACTATCCGAAACCTGAAGTGACAAAGTCGACTAGCACTAGTCAGAGTAGCGGCAATAGCAGCGACAGCAACAGCGATGTAGACGATGATGATGACGATGACGACACTGTTGAAAAAGGCTCTAAACATAAGGCTGAAATGTTGGAATCTAACACGACTGACTCTTCAACATCAAAAACGGCAAAGGTAAGTGCGAAGGAGCCCGCTGGTCCTGCGCAATCAAAAGCTGAAGTCAGCTCACGGGACAATTCTCAAGTGAAAGCTGAAGTGGTGCCTAAAAGTGCCAGCAAACAAATCAAAGGTAAGGTCGATCTGAAGGATAAAAAGAAAAGCAATCCAAAACCACAAGCTGTTCCGCATAAACAAGAAGCAACCAAGAACAACTTAGGTGTGGCTGGTAAAAAGAAAGTTTCTACGCAAAAGGATGCACAGAATTCACAAGGAGCTCGTGAGACTATCGAAACGGTGGCACCTTCAGCATTCTCCGAAATACCTTTTGATATTGACCGGAAGACCAAGGCACCAAAGTATGAATCTAACGATCAGGTTGTGAAGAACAATGCCAAGTCATCCCTCAATCCATCGTCATCGAAGACATCTCAATTGAGCCGTAGCGCGAAAGCTGGAAGCCGCTCCGTCTTTGATATGGATGATAGCGATGACGACGTTGGAAAAATCGACAAAAATACTGCGAAGTCTGGAGCAGTAAGCTCAACCAGAAACTCTATTTCTGTGCCACAAAACGCAAAGAATGAATTTGAATTGAGTGAAGGCTCCGACGACGATAGTAGCGAGGATGAGAAGACATTGATCTTGAAGAACGGAAGCAACAAAAAAGTTCAAGGAGCAAGCGGCAAGCAGTCAATCAAATCAAACCATCAAGTTTCATCGAGCCGTCAACTCCCGGAAAAAGGCAAATCTGATATTTATGTCATTGACGATTCTGGTGACTTAAAGTGCAAAAAGCCAGAGACCAAGAAGACTGCTCAGAACAAAACGTTGACAAAGTCTTCAACCGAGGCACCTTCGACAAAAAGCAATCTTGAGAATACATCGTCCAATTTTATGCATGATTCGACAATGCTGCCTCAAGGACCATTCCCACCAGTCGCGATCCCAAAGGGCGCCGCCCGTAAGAAGGCATTTAGTTGCCTACAGAAGAAAACTGTCGCAGTACTGAAAAATATATTGACACTTTATGGGCTGTCTTTCAAAATCCAAAAGACGGGCCAGAAGAAATCTGACCTTTGCGAACTTGTGTTGAGCTCAGGCTTTTATGACCCACTTCATGACCGATTTCCCGACAATGAGAAGAATTGGCCTTCTGCCCCTCAAGGCAAGGCAAAGGAAGAGCCTTCCTCAGTTGAATACGAAAAGCCTCTTCCAACTCATGTGCATAAGGTAGACCAAAGTTCCAATTTTGAAACCGAGGCAAATTTGAGTGCTCGTGAGTCCAAAGCTACTTCCTCGCTGGCGGCTGCGTCAAATTCGCATAAAAAAACATACCGCAACGACGACAAGAATGATAAGTCAAAAGCTGCTGACAAATTTTCTGAGATAGCCGCGAAGAAAGTTCTTACCGACAAGGTTCCAGCTAAATTTACTGCCAAGACTTCATCCAAATTGAGCCGCAATGAAGAAGCGGACGCATATGAATTCCAAGAAAGTGATGACGATTATATCTCCGATCCAACGAAGCGCCTTGATTTTTCCCCATCCAAGACACCAGCCCCGAAGCGCGTGTACTCGAGCAAGAATGAGTCGTCACTAGGTGAAGCGACGACCCTCAAGAAAGCACGAGGTACGACGGCAGCTAGTGTCCCTGAGGGCGCCACGGTTGCAAAATCCACTAAGGCAGCACGTCCAGCTGCAGTTGTTACCGTCTCCAAAAAGGATGTCAGTAATGTTGAGTCAAAGGTCAAGCATGTCCTTGAGCCTTCTGCATGCGGCCTCGGTTCAAAGTCGAAGTTGACTTTTTCATATAAAACCCCCCATATGCCTACACCCTTCTCTGAATCTGATCCTGCATCAGCACCCATAACTGCTGAATTGGCATCGTCTTCGACAAACTCACTTTCGTCATCAAAACAGTCTGCGCCCAAGAATCGCACGGTGGCTGAGCCTAAACGTAAAACCGTTTCCGCAGCTGAGTGGAATTGTTTGCCAACTAAGGGAAAAACGGCAGCTGTTGGGAAAAAGTGTAGCCCCGCGCGGGACCATGACGACTCAGCTTACAGTGACAGTGATAACGAATCTTTGGACAGCCCAGAGGCCCCGAACCACAAGTGGCCAAGCTACCTCTCAGCCGCATCTGCAGGCTCAAATATGGACACGCAAGGTGGGAGTGACGATGATGACGATTTTGAGGGAAACAACTACTCCAACCGTCATCACAGCGACACGTCGCAGGAATCGTTGAGTGAAGGCGGCTCAAGTAATCTAAGCGATGATGAAGACGATGATAATGCGCCGGACCAAACTCTAATGTTTATGATTCAGAGCATGGTATGTCGTATTTAGATTGATCTTCTCTTGGCTGTTGGCCCTCGTTTGTTATGCCCAAGTGAATTGACTCGACTAAATTTGTTTTGTTGACGACTGTGCGTGGCAGGCAAAATTGGCCGAATCTAAGGAGAATCGCCAAAAGTGTAAGCTCATAGCGCAGACCCGTTCCGACGATTCTGCAACGGTAATACTCTTCGATTTAATCTTATGAGCGATTTCGATTTCATTATTTTCCTCGTCCCCGTCCCAAGCAATAATAGACATTTAAATGATATTTGATGTAAGGTGAAAGGAGGCATTCAAAGCTGGTTCAAACATGTCGAGACGGACAAGATAGAAAGGGTTGCACAGCTTCGCCGAGAGATGGAAGAAGAGCAGGTAAACATAACTCAATTTTCAATGACTAGTTCGTTCGGTAGTCATGCTTCTGAATTCATTTGCTTCAATGCCAGGCACGACTGAACGCCCTTCATGACGACTTGGTGGAACACGGTAAAGCATGGGCTGAGGCTGTGGCAGCGCACCAAGAAGAAATTGCAGCGCGAAGCGATTTGTTCGAAAAAGTCAAGTAAGTTCAAATTCGATAAATCATGCTGAATGCAGTTAATTTTGTTTTTAAACAATCAAAATTTTAAACTACAACCCACTTCAGGGTCAAGATTGCACAAGTGGACGAAAATGCCGGGAGAGAAGACGCTGGACTGCGTAAAAGAATGCGAACCAAAGGCAAGACCGCAGTAGAGGACTTTAAGTTGGCGAAGAAGAGGGGCGTGTCGAAAAAAGATAAAGGCCGCAAGGCTGCCGCACAGGCTATGAAGATGCAGTTTCACTGAAAACACGAGACTGATGCATTACATATACACTCGCACAGAACACACAAATTACGAAAGAAGCGGGGGGCACCTACGCCTCCTGTTTCTTCAGAGCAACTTTAGATAAAATTTCAAGACATTGAATGCTTGGCTGCTCTGTTTACTGATACTAATACGAATCTCCATGGATTGCACTACATGACTGCCATTTTTATAAGTAGTCCTATCTGCTATAATGCTACTGCTAATGATGCTGACACGTACCACGTATACGTAGTGCCAGTGCCAGTGCTCTAAAACAAACGCTTATCCCAAACGAACTAATCAACCTCTCTGCTCTCTGAACTGCAAATGTCCTTAGCCACAGCAATAACAATCGCAATCGCGCACCCATCAAAGATAATTTTTATCGTGGCTTGTGATTGTGGATTATAGATAATTTATGGATGATGGATTTGATATTATTAGAAATACATAATACCAATCAAACGGACCACAGGATTTCCACAGGAAGTCCACAGGTTAAAAGTTGTAGGTTACAGATAGCAGGTAAGCCTCTAACAGCGAATTATACTAATTTAGGACCGGGGACTTTTCACCGAAAGTGCTCAATTAAACAGCATTCCGGCCCCTCGGAGCCTGTCTCAAATAGCAGAGAGCAAAGTGTGGACAATAGGCCCTTATCGGGAGTCTACTAACACCCCCTTCTCAAGCATCCTAGCGAACAACGCGCGGCTTTGATGGACGAGGCTTGTTGGTGCCTCTGGCAAGTGGAACAGTGCTTGAACTTGAGGAAGAGGAGATGCCCCCTTGAAGGGCGCGGCCAGAGCTTTGTGGAAAGGTACTCAGTGCGTCGCGGCGAGGCGCAGCAGGCGACACTTCTTGAGACAAAGACCGCTGTCGTCCGGTTGGAGGTGCAGTTGCTAAAGTAGAGGAGGAAACTGACCGCGCACGAGCGTTTCTTGGCGATGCCTTCACGGGGACCGCAGCCGCTGCAGTAGCCGCCGCTGCGGCTAAAGACACGAGTGGCAGAGATTGCCAAGAAAAATTGTCGGCAGAACCGTCGGCACGGTGTTTCACCGGCGAATTGGCCCGAGATCTTGTCTTGGTGGGGCTAGGCGGGCCTGACGATGGAGACACTTTCGGAGAGCTTCCTGCTGCTTTCGAAGATGACGGAGGCCGCACAGTGACGACGTTGACAGATGTGGCGTTTGATGTGTTAGTAGATCCTTTCAAGCGTGACTGTTTTGGTCGGCCTGCTGAGGGAGGCCGCGCCTGTGGAGTATTTCTACTTTTGCTGCTACTTGTAGTAGAACCTCCGACATTCCTCGCTCTCGCAGTGCTACTGCTACTGCTACTGACACTGGACCTTGATCGAGAGGGCGAAGACGCTACGATGGATACTGCGCTTTGCTTATCCTCTGAAGGTGCTCCTCGCCCGCGTAATGGCGATGCTGCCACTCTACCACTAGAACTGCTGCTCCTTTGGCCTGCGCTACTGCTGCTGCTGTTGCCACCAGTGCCCCTTCGATCTAGGCTCCTGCTGCTTCCTCTAGCAGAGTCTTTGCTTTCGCTTCGTTCACTTGTGCCGCGGGATAACTTCCGAAGCCTTGAACCGCCAGGGCTACAGTCGACTGAACGTCCGCGACCAGGCGTTGCTTTGCGTTGCTTCACGAGAGACGGCCGGGGCGCGGGCTTGAACTCACCATTTAGACTAGACTTATTCTGGTTTTCGTGGCTAGCATGTCCATCTGACGGCACTAGTGGTGGCGCTTCGAGCATGAAACTCATGGAAGCACGAAAGGAGCTGGCGACAGAGATGGCCAGCGAATGCACTGAAGGCGCAGTCACACTTCCTTCGCCGATGCCAATGGAATGGCTACTGTCACGACCGTGAGCATTGGAGTTGCTCTCACCAGGGGCATCCATCATAGATGGAAGGGCAGCACTACCACTGCCAGACGTGCCGCCAACATCAAGGCCACCTTCCACGTCGAGGCAACTCCGACTGAGGTCGCTCAAATTCACGGACACGTCCAGCGCTTCGGCTTCAGCCGTTGCCACTACTCCAGGGTGTGCGTCATCAAGAGTGTCGATAGCGATGTCGAGTTGGTCCTCCTGAGAGAGATTAAGTGCACGTGTTGGTGAGAAACTATAGTGCAATTTACAACTTATTCTTCCAAAATACAGATGAAATCATGGCTTGAAAATTCAACACTAGCATGCCTAGTAATCGACAAAGGTCAGACACAAACCTCGAGTGCGGCAGCTGAAGGGGCAACAAAAGCCTTGTGGAGCGAGTACAACCGCACCAGTTCCTGTTAGAGATTAGTACAGGCAAAGAGCACATGACGCGCATCCTCATAAGAAGTTGAAATAATGCATATATCTCAGAAGAAATGATGCGCAGACAAGAGTGCAGAAGATTCAATTGCAAGCGCTAGTCCTTTAGATTGTCTATTCAGGTTTCAAAGGTACCTCTGTGCTGGCGTCTTGCGCAAAATTGGTGTTGGACGCTTCGTTATCAAGCGCTAGTTTCGCCAAGTGGTCAACCATCAAGCTGCCACTTCTTCGTGCTGATGATTGGTCTTTCAAACTGTCAGCTTTGCCGTCAGTAGCCTTCCTGTTGTTCTTAGCGCCATTTCTGTCGGAGCTACTGTTGCTGTCGACGGCGAGTTCATCTTCATTCTCATACCGTATAACCACTGAGTCTGATTTCAAAAGTCCCTTCAGTTCGACTGTCGCTACAGAATCATTAGCGTCTGCATCATGAGAGTCCACGGACTCTTCTTTTCTTCCAGTCGTTCCCTGAGCTCCTCTAGCTGGTGGGGGTGTAGCTGCTCGAGGGTGTCGCTTTTGTAAACGAGCCGAAGCCTTCTGCGGTAGCCCAGCCTCGACTTCATTGCCCACGCCATCGCCTGCTGCCAGTCCTATGCTTGGTGGCTCTTCGGAGAATGACACTTTGCTCCCACGCTTTGCTTTCGATAGTCTCCTTGCAATTGGACTGTAGCTGCTCGCTCTGCTTAGAGGTCCATTTAGTGTTGTGTCTTTGTTCTTGCCGTCAAAGTTACTCCGGGAGGATGCCGCTAGACTAGTATAACTACTAGTAGTAGGCGAATTCATGCCGGTGCTAACGCTGCCGCCACCACCACCAAGGCTGCCATTTAGGCTGCTGTCGGCTTCGGTCGAGGACGCAGCACTGCTGCAGCCTTCGGAGCTACTGCGGCTGCTCACGCCAGAGCTCGGCCAGGTGTGCTGAGACATGGAGCTCAGAGACGACGACGAAAAAGTGGAGCCGCTGAGGTGCGAGCGGCCGCGGAGAGAAGGAGCGCTCGGTTGGGATGATAACGCAGCAGCTAGCGAGGCTTGAGCACAGGCATGTAAAGCAAGCTCGTCTGCAGCACTACCAAGCAACGAACTAGTACGAGGAGGTGTGGCAGTGGGAGGAGGAGGAGGAGGAGGAGAAGTGCCCTCTATTGAACGGACTCCAAAATCAAAAGGGATATCTTTTGTGTCGACAAACTCCGTTAAAGCAGCATTTTCTTCACTGCGAACCACGCGAAGTTTGTCGCGGAGCCTCTGTATAATTAAGTTCCACAAGCAATTTTTGAGTACGGAAATGTACAGTAAGGGAAGTTTTCAAACAGGTGCACGATTTACAACAAGCTTTATCTAAAGCACGCTTATGCATAAATCATGTCAAAATAAACTTCTATACCGGGTCCAGGTAGCGCGTCGTCATAGTCCAGAGCGGCGAGGAGGCACCCCACGGCAGGTGCATCAAAAACACGGCGCGCACCCGCTCCGGATAATAGGCGCCCAGCAACACCAGATACGCCTGCAAGAGCTCCAAGCTTCGATTGTCTTCATGACGAGGTGGCGACGTAGTGGTGTTGGTAGTGGCCACTGTTTCCTTCGTTTCTGATGGTGCTGCCTCAGGAGGAGGGACGCTCGAAGAAGTGTCATTCTCTGGAGATGGTGACGCGCACACGCTAAACACCATAATGCACTGGCCACCATCTCCCTAATTTATCAGGGCAGTGAAACGTACGAGAGTGACGAGGGACACAAATTACGAAAAAAACAAGATGACTCGAAAGGGGCAGTGGTAGCCTATGGCCAATCTAAGATATCATGAAGGGTTTACAACCGAGGGTGGAGAAGAAGAAATTGGGGAAGGTTTATAGCAGTACGCGTACCGGTTGGTGTAGTCGCTGACAAAGAAATTGTAGGGTGAAAACAGAATGCCGTACTAGACAGTCTAATGACACATCATTGGCATCCAGCAATCCCCAATTGACGTTGCCGAGCGAGTGATACAAGACCACATCTCCATCTGCAGAAGTGGGATGTGAACAAGGGCAAGAGGAATAGTGCAATAGACAAAAGAGATTAACACCGATGAAGAATGCACGTAGGCTGCAGGAGCCGATATCTAGACAGTAACAAACTCGATATCTGCTTGGAGACGTACAGAGCTCGATTTTGAACTGCGACGCGAGTGATGTAAAAAGGACTATTTGTGAAAGCCCCAAACCCAACTAAAAGCTTCTCACTGCTAAGAGGAAGCGAAAATGAGCACGCTAGTCAAGCAAAGGGGTGAATGAATCCTCACCGCGACTTCGGCCATGGAAGGCGTGGGGATATGCGCCTTTGATGACCTCATAATGATTTTGTGGTTCCGCCAAAATGTTATCAACGTCAAATTCAGCACGCCAATCAAGTGTGCGTTGCCATGTCGCCAAAGTTTTCGGAACATCCTTACGTTCCGAAGCCAGTACTCCCGGAGGACACCGAGGTTCAACAGCTGCCATTGAAACTTGCATCTAGTGCTGCAATTCTCTGCATAAAAGTGTCGTTTCGGTCGCCTCACCCATAAGGTTTCCCCCTAGAGAAGGAAGACAAAGCCCTGCGCCCCTCGAGAAAATGAACTGAAATATTTTAGATTTTACCGGTTGGTCTACCGCGGTCGGGTTTTATGTTCTGAGTTCATCCGAGCGAACCTCAATGAAATTTCTTTCGATCGTAAATAAAACCACGGCAAAACACACACATGTGGTACAAAAATATCTGTGCTTGTCATCATCGAGTGTCGAGCGTCGAGTGTGTGTACCGAGCGGTCAAGTCGTCCAAGCTGGGCTAGTCAGCTAAGAGCTACTGTCTGAAGCTGGGTAAGAGCTTGCTAAAATATGAGCTACGGTGGCGTATATCATTCGGCAGAAGCCTCGGGTGCTGACGCTAGGAATGCCTCAGCGAACCGGTAAGCGGCGAGTTCACTTGTGAGGCGCCAAGAGAGCTGAGCCACTTCCTTCTCACTCACAAGCCTTCGCAATGATTACACTAGTTGATCGCAAAGTCTTATCTAGTATTCATTTATTTGCATTTCTTTGATGTTATTGAAGAATGACTAGGGTATTTAAATGATGGTACCTCCTTTTCCACGTGTTAGTTGGCATCAGTCCTCACAGTTTGGGGTGCGCCTCATTTTCAAATGACCATTCACTGTAAGCTAGTTGCTATACCGCAACAAACTTTTTGATATCCATGTCTAATGCATCAACAATAGACGCGAGGTCACGCCACTGCCAGGCGCTCGTTGGATGGATGACGAAGAGTCGACGACTTGCTTGCAATGCTGGAGTCATTTCGACGACCTTTTAAACCGTCGGCACCACTGCCGCTCCTGTGGTGGGCTCTTCTGCAAAGCATGCTCGAGCCGGCGCGCGCTGATTCCGAAAGGGCTTTGCCTGCTTCCACCGGGGAGTGCTAGCGGCGACGCAGGCGTGCCCCAGCGTGTTTGTGGCGGGTGAGTTGACACGCGAACACTTGCCACAGATGTTGTTCTCAATGATGATGCTTCTAAGACTTTTGCCTAAGCAATATTGCGAAACGTGCCAAGAGCACTAGTGTGGGGCTATATTTTATTGCGAGTGTCTGGCGTGCATGCTTCGTACACTTAAAAGAGGAATCTGTGAGAGCTTTCTAAGATTCGTGCTCATGTGGGTCGTTGTCTTTTGCACCTCGCAATTTACTGGCACTCTCTTTAATACTTCCCTGTAATCTCTCATGTCTTCAAATTTCTGATAGGTGCGCGGAAGACCTCGGCTCGCTTGGCCATTGGATGAGCGACAACGAGTCCGCGGTGTGCCTTCAGTGCTGCAAGTTTTTCGACGATTTCTTGGTGCGCCGCCATCACTGCCGCTTCTGCGGGGGGCTCTTCTGCGGCACCTGCGCCAAGCATACGGGTCTGATTCCCCTGGGCGCTTGCTTGCTGCCGCCCTCGGATGAGCTGACGCGCACGGAAGTGGAACTCGACTGCCGCGCTCCGCAGCGCTTGTGCGGCCCCTGCCATGTAGAGCTCGCACCGCAGCAGGTAAGAAAGCGAGCATTCGTAGGAGCGCCTTGCGATGCTAAAAAGTAGCATATTAGGCATTCTGGTACATGCACCTGTATTCTTCATGTCCTGCATGAAACTCTGCTTACGTGCTACTGCTCCTTCCTTCTCTTCTTCTCTCATCTTTCTCTTGACTTTCTCTCCCCCCCCCCTTATTTTTTTAAAGGACGAATTGGCGCACAGCATGGCGCGGAGCACGGTGGCGGTGGACGACACTGACCGCCACTCGGTGAGCCGCTTTTTCAACTTGCCCATCAAAATGACGATGCAAGACGAGATCCGCAAAGCCACCAACACGCTGCACAATTACATGCCCGACAACGCCATTGAAGGTGCGTGCGAGAGTAAGGGAGAGACCGAGAGAGATGGCTGATATCTGCACGCTGAGGGGCACTGTATCAATGGCGATTGTATGTATTGCCCTGATAAAATTCATCCCGAGTCTCCCATTCTTCTTCTCCTGGTTACGCGCGTATGCTTTTGTTGATGAGCAGGCGGCGACACCATTCCCAAGGAACTGCTCTGGGGCTGCACGGGCATTGCCTTCTTGACCATGATGAAAGGCGGGTTCTTCTTTTCCGGCACCGTGGGCACCGGCTTAGTGGTGGCACGCATGCCCAATGGGGTGTGGTCAGCCCCCAGTGCGATCATGTTGGCGAACGTGGGGTGGGGCTTTCAAGTGGGCGGCGAAGTGAGCGACGTGATGTTTGTCCTCAACTCACAGGTGAATTTTAGATCATTTTAGGTGATACTCTTCAACGTTTTAGTGTGACCTCATTTGAATTATAGATCTATCTTCATCCACATTTATCTTTCTTCTTGATTTCAACCTCTTTGTCTCCCAATCTCTGCTCTCCATGCCAACTTCCCACCATTAACAGGAAGCCCTGGAGTCCTTCATGGGCCGCACCCAATTTACCCTCGGAACCGAGCTCGGGATCTCCGTCGGGCCGCTCGGGCGCACCGCAGGCAGTGACTTGCGGGCGGGCAAAGGCGGGGTGGCAGCGGCCTTTGCGTACGCGCACAGCCGAGGTCTCTACGTGGGGGTGTCCATTGAGACGGGAGTAGTGGTGGGGCGGCCGGACGTTAACGCGGCGTTTTACGGGCGGTCGGACCTGACGGTGCGGGACCTGCTGATGGGCCACGTACCGCCCCCTAAGGGGGCCCAATCGCTGTACAAGGCGCTCAAGGAGGTAGAAAACTTAGAATAGAATAAAAGAAAATATGAAGGGTTTCAGTTGTGTGGATTGACGTCTATTTCGTGTGGTATCAATGATAGATGTACTATCCCTAGCCCTTTGATAAAATGAAGAACGAAAATTCTTCCCATTCGCCCTCACCCCGTTCTTCTGCTCTCTAGCCCTTTTTCTCATTCCCTTTTTTAACCGCCTCCTTTTTCGTCGCCTTCTATTCCACAAGGTCGAGACGGCGCCCATGCCCTGGGAAGTGGCCTCCCTCGCATACCAGCGCGCCTACCCTCAGAGCGTGCCGCGCCGTCTGCCCCGCCATCCCGGAGACGGCCCGCGCTACCAACCCCCACCGCCACCTCACCACCGGGGCTACCCCCCACACCATCCTCCGCCTGGCTACGGCCGCGGCCCATACGGGAGCCGGGACTACGCTTACGACGGTGCTGGGGGACCATACGGTGGGTACGAGGATGAAGGCGGCGCTTACTACGGAGGCGACCGCTATGACGGCCGCCCGAGCCACGGCCGAAGTTCACAACAAGCCTACGACACCGCTACTCCAGTGGTCATTACCGAACTTCCTCCTGGAGGGAACGCAGATGCTTCATCAGTCCCTGATACTAGTAGAACGGAACCGCAGCAGGCTACCGTGGTTGGAGTGAAGGACGATGCAGACGCTACCGCTACCGAACGTGGCGGCAGCATTAGTGGCAGCATTAGTGGCAGCAGCAGCAGTGAAAGCAGTGATGCTGCGTTGGCTGCTCAGCTAGGTGGCACAGATTTGAGTGGCAGTGGTGGCAGTGGTGGCAGTAGTGGCGACGGAGGCGATGACGTGTCAGCGCGCGAAGGGGAAAGCGACGCCGCGCTTGCAGCAAGGCTACAGGCGGAAGAGCAAGAAGCATTCGTGCGGGAACAACAAGTAAGTGCGTGTGCAAGAGAGAATGCGGAAGGCAAGTTGTCATAGGATTGATCTCCGGAGTAATTGTCTTCGATAGCAGAATAGTGCCCGCTTTTACAACCACACCTTTGCTTCTTTTTTCTCTCTCTCTTTTTAAAATACATTTGTGCTGCACTTCCTGCGCCTCCGTGTTCTACTATTCAACAGGCCACGGCTACTCAAGCTGGTTTGATGCGCGCACATGACCCGTACGGCGATGTCGGCGCCCTCCAGCACGCTGCGAACGGTCGCCCCGTGCACCCAGCTGTTCTCAAGGCCCAGCGTGCGCAACAACAGCAGCGACAACAGCAACAGCAACAGCAGGCGGCTGCTCATAGTGGTCGCTACGGCAGCTATGGCAACAGTGGAGGCAGCCGTCCCGTGCATCCTGCCGTTTTGCGGCGCCAGCAACAACAGCAAGTGCAACAACAGCAGCAGCCACGGCCGCAGGGTCAGACGGCGAGCAGCAGTAACGCGAACCGAGCTGCTGCTGGATCCGCTCCTGCTGGATCAGCTGCGGAAGCACCCGCTGCCACTGGTTGGCGAGCTTATGCGCCGGCTGCATTCCGAGGCACACCTTACGAAATGCCGGCCACCGAGCCTTATGCGGGGTATGGAGCTCGAGGCAGCGCCGGAGGTAGCAACAATAGTAGCACCACTAGCAGCACTTTCGGCAATGTGTTTGGCGATTCGTCGATTATAAGCTCCGCCGCGGGCTACCGCACTCAATCTGCAACCACATCAACGACAGCGGCACCGCCAGCCCAGCCTTCTCGGCCACCTACAGCAGCCGTAGCCGCCGCCAACAGCGACCCCCGGCGAGCGCGGTACCCGCTCGAGGGCACCTGGGAGTACGAGCGGCGGATGCGCCTGTTGGACAATCAGCTCGCCGAAGTGGGCCGAGCCACTCCACCCACCCAGCACGAGTTCAAAGCGTCGGGCGCGAGCAACTCCTTCCCAAGAGCAGCGAGTGGGCCCGTGAACGTCCACAAAGCAGCGCCGTCGTCACAAGCACAGCCACCTTCCGTGACGGCAGCTGCGGGAGCAGCAGCAGCAGCAGTACCGAGTGCGTCCTCGATGTTTGACGCGCCACCAGTGTCGGAGTTCGACGACGCGCCACCTGGCACTTCAGCAGCTGCTGCACCCCGTGCTGCTGCTTTCGTGGACGATTTGTCTTTGGACAACCCGTTTGCGGTTGCTGCCGCCAAAGAAGAAGCCTCCACGGCTATCAACCAGGCCTCGGCGGCAGCTCTGGCAGCAGCGGATGCGAAGGCAGCAGAGGCCAGGACTGCCGCAGCAGAGCAATTGCCAGCGCCTCTCCCCAAGACGGCTGCTCAGCAAGCTGCTCTGGACGCGTTGTTTGAGGCTGAGAACAATGACTCTGCTCCAGTGGCCTCGGCGTCATTGTCATCAACAGCGTCGTCGTCGATATCATCACCGTTGCCAGAGCCGCTCTTTCCTGAACCCGTGGAGCCAGCAGCAGCAACTGCAGGTCCTGGTGCACCGGTAGCTATTCCGTCGCCACAACCATCTGAAGCAGCAGCATTGAAGGCAGCAGCCGATCCATTACTGCCTGCGGCCAACCCGCCAGTTGCGGCAGCTGGTAGCACCCGGGCTGCAGCCGCAGTCCCAGTGGCATCAGAGGCGAATCCTTTCGCGGACGACGACAATGACGACGATACGGGGATTATCCTTTAGGCTGTAGGAGCCAGGCTTGCTTATATGAAAAGCATTTATCTATGCACGTGGTACATGTCCTTCTAGCTTCCAGCGCAGGTGCGAGAACATGTGGGCCTGAATAAATCGCACGTATCTGCGTACCTCTCTCACCTTAACCCGTGCTACTGTAATTCTTAATTGGTTATGAACTCTGGACTCTGTGTTATACTTCCACTTATCATGAATTGGTTTGCGCAGAGATCCATAGCAGAAAGTTCCGATGAGCACCCCTGTGTTTGTGGGACATAGAAACACCTAATTGGAAGAAAAGTCAAGTATCTTGTGCTCTGTACAAAAGGAGTCTCTTGGAGGATACAAGCGGCCACAAGCACGTATGTGCGCGTGGCGAGTTGAGCGGGCAAGCACGGTACTTTCCCAAGAAAATCTTGCATTAAACATGCGCAATTGCGTTTTCTGTTCCCTCCCTAAGTAAGGCATGCGGACGGGTCTTGCGAAGCTCCAAAGGAAGGCGACACATTCGTCTCAACTGCGCCAAGATCCGTCTCGACGTCCTTGCACCTAATAATTCGAAGATGGAGGAAAAGAAATGGGAAGGTATGCCGTGAAGATGCGGAGAAGAATAGCAGGCATGGCGATATCTATGAATGGCAAAGTGTTCAAAGAAGCAAGAAAAAACAGCATTATAATTGTGTCCATGACACAAGCATTTCTACGCCTACCCGTCAGCGGTGCCGCAGTAAAGGTTGCGCGAGTTGCAGTAGTTGGTGCTGTAGTCACCGATGCTAGTCACCTAAGTAGACACGTAAACCGTACGCAGAGATCAAGCAACATGCATTATTCATGATGGTAGGAAGCGAAGAATAAGACAAAACCTTATAAAAGTGGAGAACGAACCTGACTCTCGCTGCACGCAAAAATGCTGCAGCCCGCGCTCGTGTTCGTAAACGCAAAGTTAATCTTGTCCGTGTACTTGTAGTCCCCTGTGAAAGCACGCCATTGTCATCGAAAATTTTAGAGATTCGTTGCACGGAAAAACTTTATGTACGTTTTTGCAACCCCACAAACGCATCACAAACTCCCACTACGCTTAGTAAGCGATTCAGTTGCATTCCTACAAAAAGATAGAAGAATTGAGAATCGCACACACCCACTACCTGTCACGCGCTGCATTTCAAGGTCGCCACCCGTTGCAGTGTTGTCAGCGAGCACGGAGTAGGTGCCGTTGTTGTGAGGGTCTGGAAGATAGATAATCACACGTATGAAGATTAGCTTCTTTTCCAGAGGACTTTGTTGAAGGCCAAAACTATGAGGCATAAGCGATAGCATGCACTCACCACCTACCCACACATCTGACTAAGCACTTGAGCAATAAAATTTTACACGGACAGTCACAGTAAAAGCAACCTTCTAGGTCGTCTGTTCTCATAGTACTTTAAAGCAAAGACTCACGCACCGTGCCACGTGCCATACTGCCCGTTGATGCGGGCCAAGACCTCGGAGATAGCGGTCTCGCACCCTACCACCGTAGTCACCGTTTGCTGGCAAGATGCTACATAAAAATGAACACAAAAGCAAAATGGTTTGCTGCTCAGTGAAGGGAACTAATCAATGATTATCGCTGTGAGACCTAAAACTAGGATTGTTTTTGGCACGCGAGAGGGAACATTTGTCAGATTCCCTAATCCCAGTAAAAATACCGTGCATCGTCGCAGCACTTGAAGGGCAAGTGGCTTGTGCACCATGGGCGAGCAGGAGTGCGATAATGCCAATAGTCTTCATTGTTTATTACAACAGTAAGTAGGTGGTTCGATACGATTCGAGAATGAGTCGCTATCGTTGGTGTTTGCTCAGAACATGATTATAATGACGACGACGACGGAGATGTGATAGGTGCAGAAATGACATGTGACGCGGGACGTGGGAGTGTACAGTACGTACTGTACGTACAGAAACTTACTTACAGCGGAATGAACTCGAACTACAGAAAAAATAATACAAACCCAATTGACACAGAGGCCAATTCTGCAGGCAGAAGCGTACGCGCGTGCGTTGCGCGCAAGCCAGGGGAGTGAAAGCCATCTACAGTGAAATGTACTGTGTATACAGTACTGAATATGGATTTGGAATACTAAATCAAAATCCAGAATTTAGCTGTCAGCATTCAGTCCGGCTTGGTCGATTCTCTAGGTGCTAGATGGCGTTACAAAACAAGGTCCGTCCTCAGACCTCAGGGGGGTGTCGAGAAAGAGTTTTATGGCATCTTATGAACTCCAAATTCAAAACTTAAACCTGTTGCTGGATGCCACCTCCACCTCCAGAATTAAGGATCTGTGTCAAGTAGCTTCGAGGTGCACTGGGGGTGTGGGCGAACTTGGCCTCCTTAAAGTCCTTAAAGTCCTTCAAGTTTGTGATCTAGACATGGCAACTTTTGATGTGCCACTTGCTAGCTCTGAGCCTACGGCCGCAAGAATTCTCTCCTTTGTGCCTTCTTCAGCCACTGCTGTTGCCAGGTCTGATCCTTCGGCCAATTTCTTGTCATCTCTGAGCTAGCGGCCACTGCCTTTGCTTCTGTGAGCTTTCAGCCGCTGTTGCTGGGTCTATGCCTGCGGCCGCTTTAATATCCTTCCCCCCGCAGCTATCGCGATTGCTGGCTCTGAGCCTGCAGCGAAGTCGAACTCGAACTCACACAAACCCAAATGGCACAGAAGCCAATGCTTCGTAATCGCAGGAATGTGCTTGAATGCCCTAAACAAGGCATGTGCACAACAACTCAGGAGGGAAAGGGCAATAAGCCAAGAACCTCACAAAAAGCGAGACCAGGGCTGTTTTGCCATCCTGTATGAAACATGAGAAAATAATGCATTGAAAAAAAAGAAAGTAGCCCTCGCGCACAGCACCCCTGTGTCCATACAAAAAAACAGACACAACCTTGACATCTGGCACCCCTTGATAAACTCCCTCACTTCAAAAATAAGTAAATTGATAAAAAGCATACATGCCCACCCCAATGCACATGCAGTAGTTCAACCAATAAGAAGAGGCTATGGTACTTTCCCAACCTAGTAACACTTCAACGCATGTGCCTGAAATCCTCTATTTCTCTATCTCTGTCTTCCGTCTTTCTTCGCCTTTATGTCAGCGCCCGCATTTAAGATAAGACCTTCACAGTCGCGGTGTGACCGTTTTGCGAAGCAAATTTGAGCGCTGTGGAGCCAAACTATGCATGCATGAAGAGAGAAAAACACCACAGTACAAAAAAAAGGGAACGCAAGGGAAAATAAAAGAACATCTAGGTGAAAGAGAAAGCAGGTGAGTAAGAAAAAAGGATAAGATGGGTAGGTGACCGGGAAAAAGATGAGTGAGAAAAAAAGCAGGAAGAATATAAAGGTGCCCTACCTACTCTAGCACCCTTTTCAACCACATGTTAGAGTGCATGATCCTCTCTTTCACTTTCACTCTCTTACAATGCTCCTGGCGTCCTTGTCAGCTCTTGCGTCTACCAGGACCTTCACAGTTGCGGTGCGACCTTTTTCTGAGGCGTAAATGAGCGCAGTGGCGCAACCCTTTACATGACAAAACATACACAGAAAAGAATGCCACAGCACACAAAAAGAGAGAACAGAAGGAAAGAGAAAAGAACATTGACAAAAGGAAAGAGATGAGCGAGAAATGGAAAGCAGGAAAGTTCATGGAATTCATGAGTGGGAAACATGTGTGCTAGCTGTGTGTGTGTGTCAAGGGTAAAAATGTAGGCGCGCGTGTAGGCAACCAGGTGGCAAAACACCTCAGCCAAAAAATAAAGGTCCACAACCAATAGAACTGATTTCATCTTTTGCTTTTATAGTTGCAAATACTCGTGCGACCTCTCAGCTCAACTTGTGACACTCATAACTCTTTCAAGAAAAGAGTCAGGTGCCATACAAGAAAGGAAATCAGAAGCCCTCTTTGCAACTGTCACCCCTTGCTCTCTTTCAACGGAAAAAAACAGAAAAAATAAATGGACACGTTCTTTTGCTGCCTCTGTGCACAGGTAGCCACAAAGTTGTGAAGTGGAGATGGTGCTTTCGCCATTCTAGCACCGCTTTCAACCACATGAGTGTGTGTGTGCGTGTGCGTGATCCTTTCTTTCTCTCTTTGTTACCTGGCCCTTGGCCTCCTTGTCAGCCCCTGCTTCCAACAAGAGCTGCACAGTTGCGGTGTGACCGTTTTGCGAGGCCAACATGAGCGCTGTGTCGCCAAACTATCCATACAGAAAGAGACATTGTAGTGTGAGGGGTATACACTGCATAGAGGTACACGTGAGGGCAAAGATGCAAAACAAAAACAGTTTCCAAGTTGAACGTGTTCCCGAGCACAAATAAAAATCTGACACCACGTTCTCGCCTAAACATGACCTTTTGTTATCTCTGAAAATTCTTCAGATTTTACCGACGCTACGACAAAAGTAAGGAAGTAAGGAGAAAGGAAATGCCTCTTTCTTCGTTAACAATAACATACCCGTAGCCCTTCCTTCGACTCTCACCGAAGTAGATATCCTCCTACCCATCGGTACCCCTTGATATGCTCTCTCACAACGAAAACAAAAATCACGCGCATGTTGAACCTAATAATCGTCACAAAAATACGCGTAAACATGCAACGCACCACATCAGTCTCAATGTTGGCCTTTTTTGAAAGGCAGTCCTGCACGGTTGCCAAGTCGCCTTTTTCAGCTGCTGGCACTAGATCAGCATTTGCCTTCGCCTGAATGACAAGAGAATAAGCCAGCATGGAGCATAAAATGAGAGTGTATGAGACATGAAAGGCTCCAGATACTACGTAATCTTTTCGTGGAAGCTTGTTATGGCACCTACCACGACTGCTGCTGCAAGCACTGCGCGCACCCAATTTTGTGCCACAAGTGAAGAGCAATGAAATGCAGCGAGCTCTGACTCTTTGGGTGACGTTCCAAAGAACTCCAAGACGTCACCAGCACAGTCGTCGGGTAGTTCCTCAAAAGACTGAATTGTGGCAGCGAGCTGGGCGATGAACACATGTAGCGCCCAAGTAACCACTGCGGCGCGGGCATCGGATGGGGCCCACAGGAAGCAAGGGTCAAAATGACATGCACGCAAGGACAACGCCGTCGCAGGTAACGGCTCCTCAGATGCCGATAGAGTAGCGCAGTGAGCCATAGCAGCAGCGACGAGCGTGGTTGGATCTTTAGTGATAGAGGCATCGGCAGCAGCATGGTACTTGAGAATGTCGCGGCAAGTATCATCGGTGGCGAGGTCGAGGGGTGTGGCGCCATTCTTGCGTCGTCAGCACATGTGATAGCCAACCATAAAGGAAGGAACACGACGAAGTTAGGTCATTGAGCACTAGAAGTTTTCAAAAATTAAGAGTTTCGCACATAAATGCCTTACCGAATCTTCGACTTTTGTCAGCTCTGGACCAGCCACGATAACTGCTTCCACTGCCGCCGCGTCACCGTTTATCGCGGCTTCGTGGAGTGAGAAGTGCCCATCCTGCACATTGGCACGAGAAAGAAAAAAACTTTTCAAATGAATTCCTGACTTTGTGTTGTTCGTGGCGAAATCACAATACGTCTCATGAGGGCATGCATTGGAAGAGGCCAAGGGTGCGAGGTGTGTGTGTGTGTGCGTGTGGGAGGGTTACTGTGAAGGTTACCTCGTTTGTTTCATAGCTTCCCACTACCTTAAGGGCCACAGCTAGGTCAGGAGCGATCGACGCCTCATGTTTTGCAAGGGCGGCACGTGCCGCTGCTGGACCTACCACTAAAGCTAGTCGGCATTCCAATAAGGCTGCTGCTGCAGTCAAGCTCACGACTTCAGAAGCACTCTCACCATAAATCACCAAGGATTGAGTACCCAAGTTATTTCCAGAATTTCCGAGGTGTGGGACGTCTACCATGAGAAAAGAAAAAAGAAGCACAAAAATCCAGACGTCATTAAGATAATTATTTCGTACTCTGATACACGTTTGTTCGGGAACGCAACTGCATGGCTGCATCCATGTTAGTTGGCACGCTGGCGCAACTACTGGCTAGACTGATAGTGCAAGCCGCTAGTCTACGAAAATAGAATCGGGTATCTCTGATAGGTTCGCCTAATTGTATATTCAGCTATTCTCGTTTCCGCTATGGTATTCGAGCATGACTTCACGCAGAGTCACCGTGTCTTGAGCATCCGTGCATGAGACGATCTGCTGCACTGCTCCCTACATACTGTACAGATGTACATCTGTACAGAGTTCTGCATTAACGCCCCTACGGGATAGCTACGCCAAAATATTACATTTGAGAAGATCCCGCCGTGCTTTTCCTGCTTCGTTTCAGAAAATCAATCACAACAGCCGCCGCGCCGCGATTATTTTCCCTGCCTCATTGTTGGCAGTGTTGAACCTCGTTGGTGTCAACATATCTTACCACGTGAGCAAGGTATGACATGACCCAGAACACTCTCGATCCTTACCCTTCTAATAATTGTGTAGCCTAGCCGGTAATGTTGCACCAAGTCTAACTCACGACTGCATGTTCAGCAGTTCAGCATACATGTATGATACACACTTGAAAACGTCTATATTCTGCAATCGTTTGATGAACTGTTCTTCCTTTCACCCTCTGCAAGCTTCCCAGCCTTCCTAAAAATGTGAACCCTATAACGTATCGACGGGTATGTATTCTTTCCTCTAGATTAAACGTCTAAGCTACCATGTCGCTCTCAGTCAAAGAGCTGAACCCGAACATCCTCGAGACCAAGTACCAGGTCCGTTGAGCAATATAACTGTATTAGCAGAAGAACTGTTCGCACCCTCTGCGAAAATTCGGTTTCAAGTCTTGGTATCATTCAGAATTAATATATTCTACCACTCTTTAATTTTCATCAGGTGCGCGGCGCGGTGTACTTGGCGGCTATGGAGCGCAAGCGCGCGGGCAAGGAAGTCATTTTCACGTCGGTTGGCAACCCGCACGCACTGGGCCAAGTCCCGCTCACCTTCTTGCGGCAGGTTCGTTGGAAAATCTTAAGCTTGGATGTGATGAAGCCTTGAATATATTTGAACAACTTGCATAAGGTGCATATCTCAAATACATTTGGGCTTTCGTTGTGCGCGCGTGTGTCTGTTGCAGGTGATTGCTCTGGTGGCAGCCCCCTTTATGATGGAGGACCCTGAAGTCGTCAAGCACTTCCCGAAAGTAATGATAAAATATTACTTT
>Ga0307982_1000386_pt1 | contig 34737 bp, 13 predicted proteins | sample OrgLakmetagen989_FD_201847 | JGI IMG/M metagenome (GOLD analysis project Ga0307982, IMG submission 201847) | Saline water microbial communities from Organic Lake, Antarctica - #989 | ecosystem: Environmental > Aquatic > Non-marine Saline and Alkaline > Saline | place: Antarctica: Organic Lake...
AGGAGGCTGAGGCTGAGCCCCCCTTTCGCCCTTGCGGGGCTGCTTTCGGAGACGGTGCCCGTGCGCGGGGAGCTGCACTGAACACATCATCCGGCGTCATATCGCGTCCAACTCCATGGAGACGCCCTCGGAGTGAGCGGACAGCTGCCGTCAGGCCGTACCGCGAGTCGGCTAATGCGGCCTCACGGTCTGCGGCTGACGCGAAGTGGCCCAGTGCGCACCCAATGCCCATGGGGCACAGCTTATCAGCTATCAAGTCCAATGGACAAATGTTGTCTTGTCGGAGGAGGCTGGCTGTCGCAGGGGCCAGCGCGAACGGCAGCATCAGGCCTGATGCTGCCTGCATGACGGCAAATTCCGCGTCCTCGCTGGAGCCCGCATGCGGGCTGGCGTAGCGGCTGTCGCGGACCTGCCGCGTGACCTCTGCTTCCATGACAACTGGATCGACATCTGCAGCATACTCGAATGTCTCCAGGCCATCTTGGGTCGGCGCGTCTTTGTGGCGGGCCACGACCACCGCCAGGGCTTCAAAGAAATGCTTCTCGAGCAGTTATATTGCCTTGTCTGGCGCAAGGGCCATGGCGACAAGTGGGTGGAGGAGTTTGACTTCAGCTAGCCATAGGATATGGTTGAGCTCACCAGCCAAATCTTCTCGGCAGACTTCGGCCATGAAATGGCGGGCAGCGGCCCAGACCATCAGCATAACCTGGGAAGGGTCCATGGCAGGGAAGTCTTGTCTGGCATCGCGCCAGGCTGCACGGAAGAAACCATGTTCCTTGGCTCCTGGTAACCCAAGTGTCTTCGGCTCGGACACCCAATTTCCGCCTGCATAGCGTACAATCGCCCGCTGGGACAGGCCGGGCGCCCCCGTGGACTCCATACGCTTTGCAGCTTCTTTAAGCTTACCTTTGGTAGTTTCCGGCGCAAGCAAGCCAGCGGAAATGGCCGCGGCTAGCGCTACTTCAACTTTGGTTGCTTTTGGCGTGTTGACAGCCGCAGCCGCGGCTGCAGGTGCAACTGACCGTGCTGCTTCCCTCTCGAGCTGCCAGACCACCAAACAGTCCGGCAGCAAGTCAGCATTTCCTACAAATAGGCGCTTGCACTTGCTGAGGGTGTCGGCATCCAGCTGCATGGCGTCCATATTGAACGCCATTGCCTTCAGGGCTCCGCGCAGATCCTCGCCGGCACGAGAACTTGGACGCAGAAGCAGGAAGTGCGCACGGAACAACTGAATGGCTGATTTCAGGCTGTCCTCTTCCTCAGCTAGCGTTACTTCCTGCACGAATGCATTCAGTTCCTGCTGCTGCTCAGGCGTAGGCGCCGGGTCAGTGCGTGGCATGGTGGCTCGAATATGCGAACAATTCGATCACCACTTGATTACCACTCAATAGACGAACATTTCGTCTACGCTATCACAATGTGTGCCCGAAATGGCACGCTCCGCTGCTTCTCAGCCTCTCCTGCTGGCTGGGCCTCTCGTCGCTGGGCCCCTGCGGGCCCCTGCGATACAGGGGAAACATTGCGGGGCCCCCTTATCTTTTGATAGCTGGGCGAGACACGCATTCAGTAGTAATGGCTATTCATCATCGGGTGCCCACACCCGAGGAGGGAGGGTGGGTGGGGCAATTGCTACTTCGTGGGAAATATGTAGTGGGGACACAGCAAGAAGCACTCCTCCGAGCAGTACTCCTTTATTGCCACGCCTCGCACGCAGTGCTCGGCACTCTACAGCGTTTGGGCCCCCCGATGCTGAGCCCCTCCTACGGGCCTCTGCTGAAACGGGGCCACCGGTGCACCCACTCTACAGCCCACCATCGTGACCATGGCCAAGGGACAAACTCAAGATTATCACAACCCCACTAGCATTCCCCGTCGTGGCAGCGCCTGCCCAGGACAACACAACATTAAGAAAAAGCCCAACGCACGTAAGTGCGTGGACCTATTCACGGTTACAGATGGCCCAGCCAGATACGCCAAGCCCCCGTAGGGGGGGACCGCAGCGCCGTGAGGCGCGTGGTCCCCTCCGCGGCTCCACTGCGCAGTCGTCCGACACGCGTTACATGAATGTGTACAAGTGGTAGGAGCTTAAATTCATACTAGATACTAGGTACTAGGTCCATGAATCGATACCGTGAGTGAATGGCACCCCGTGCTTCGTGCCCACCGGGTGGGGGCGCCCTGCTCCTGCTTGGTGCCTGGCTGCTGCTCATGCCCATGTACAGCCAGCAGCAGCGGCCTGGCGCCTGGACCCAGTTTGGTCAGGACATGAACTGGAATTTGAAGGGACGGAAACTAGAAGGATTGCAACGTGGGAAAACGCGCTATTGTCCAAGAAGACGAGCTGCCCTCCTGCGGTCCGGGCAGTTCGTCTGCAGCTGTGCACGCTGCGTCAAAGCAGCCCCCCCCTCCAGCCTCACACAGGGGGGCCGCAGGGTGCCGCCACTCCGCAACAGAGCCATTCATGCTTGCGCCCAGCCACACACTCATATTGCTGCGGGTATTGGCAGTGTACGTGGCTTGTACAAGTGCCGGCAGCAGCTCGTGTCACGCCGTGTGGGTGGTTCGTAACAAGCCGCCACCCCCAATTGAGAGGCACTGCCTCTCGGCTTCGTGGAACGAGGCCACTGAATCGCCCATCTCTGGGGCGCCCCAGGTTGACATGTAAATGCAATGCCCGCAAAAAGCCAGCCAGCCCCTCGGGCACTGCGCGTTTGGGCGCGGTGACCAGCCTGGGAAGACACCGGGCACGACTTGCTCACATAGCGCCGACGCGCGGTCAGTTGATGAGACTGCCCGCACGATCCACGTGCCATCGGGCTGTGTTGCGTTCCTGTATCCAGCCGCATAGCCCGTGGCTTCCCCTGCAGGTCCGGTAGGCAGCCCCGCCGCCGCGTGGTCCTGCTGGTCTGAGGCGTGCCCCAGCCACGCCCCGGCATCGGCGCGGTAGTACGTGAAATCGCTCAGTTTGCGATTTGTGGACTTGGACATGCAGCATGTGGACTTGGAGATGCAGTCCAATCCAGTGAAATCGCTCAGTTTGCACCGTAACGCTTGCACGCAGCCAGTGCACCTCAGCTTCAGCGCGTACAAGTGCAAGCATGCCAAGTGGGCTGTGCCGACGGCACCATGACTGCCCTTGAAGCCAAGTGCCACTTGAGCCTGCACTGGTGGGAGGTGATGCCCAGAAGCATTGGTTGGAGAACGGTGACGCATGTGCATAACTGGGGCAAGCCGAAGCAGTCCAAGCTGCCGCAGTGCATGCGCCCAGCACAAGCGCAACAAACGACTTGGCAATCATGCTATGAGAAACACCTGCAAAGATTCAACGCTGTTTGTGCGCTTTGGCAAGAGATTCATGGTGCATTGTACAATGCTGTAGCGATAGGATGAGAGCTGCACCACCAAACTTAGGTTCGAATTGGGACCCAAACCAAGTTTGTAACTGGCTAAAAAGGAATAAAACATGCGGATCTATTCTATTTGCACAAGTCTGACTTGAGTCTGCAGGGGTAGTCCAGCCTCTGTTGCAATTTTGGTTCCAATCGAAATATAGAATTTGGTGTGGTGTCGCAGCGACGTGGAGCAAACTTTGCAAACTGCCTCCAAAAGGACGCAAATGAAGTTTGACATTTCAACAAACTTACGTGGCTTATATGAATGAGCCGAAGTTGGTTTCACAATGGAGAAGTCTGCGAAACTGGCAAAGTGAACGCCGGCGACATTCAGGTTGACGGCACACAGACACAAAAATCAAGCTCATCACACAAATTCACGCTACACTGCGAAACCCACCAGGACTATTAGGCTCAAATACTCGCGCTGGGCTGTATAAATCCAAAGCTTGTGGTGCGAGCGGGCACAGGGCTCAGTATCAGCGCAAAACAGCAAAGAATATAGTTTACAGAGCAAAACAAAGCTCGGCTACGAAGTTCAGTCAGAACGAAAATGGCACCAATGGTCATATTGTTTTGCCAAAGCTTTATAAATATTGCATTTTTTCTAGAGCTGCAATGCGTAGTAGTGACTAGTTACTACCTTCTCGCCTTACGAAGTGGCCCCTCCTCTCTCATATTTTAGTGCAGGCGTTCGAAAAACTTTCCAGCTGTTGCTGTGTTGCTCATACTGATCGCCATGCATTGCATAGTTGTCACCCTTTCGTGTTGCATACTGCTCTTGGTGAACAGCCCTGTGCTGTTGCAAGGCAAGGTTGTTTGAGGCGCTTTTTCCACGAGCTCGGAGCACGAGCTGCACAACCGAAGTACACACGGGCCCTGAAAGTCAGCAAACTTGCTTTGCTGTGAAAAAGCCAGCACACCAATGCAATGCAACTTCCAACTCCAGTGGTTGTGTTCAAGCTACATGGCAAGCTGCGTGGCTATCAGCGCTAATTCGAGCCGCAGCTAGTAAAAACAACTCTCCGAACAGCGCAGACTGATCTGCTGACCAGAGCATTTGCAATAAGCAGTACATTCTCTGAGAGCCAACAATAAGAGAACATTTATAGCTCATTGCCGTTCAATGGCTCGCTGTTCTGCACCCAGCGTTACCAGCTGCCCCCCCAATCCCTGCCGTCCCGGTAGCCCCGAGAGTCATGAGCCGCAATACACGCAACTGAGAGCTTGCCGGTAAATTGGTATTTATGTGCGTGGGATTTGCCGCAGATTAAGCTGCAGCTTGAGTGCTACTGTGCCGTTTTTGTGTGTGGCTGGACAATCCGTGTCTGCGCAGGCAGTCGACGGGTGGGAGCCTCCCCACCCTTCCTGTGCCTGCACAGGCAGTCGACGTGTGGCGGCTCAACCACAAATATTCCAGCCCATTCTGGCTCCTGCACCCGAGTGATGACCCTCCCTGGCTTGCAGGAATACCGCAGCGCTTGCCTACATGTAGTACATAGAGCCGAACTTGGTCCGCCCTGACAGTTTGGCAGCAGGAGCAGTCCTATTCTTGCTTTCAATCTGTCGACCCATGGCCTGCTTGACAGCATACTGTCCTGGGCCGATACGGTCACTGGATGTTTTGTGCTTGATAGCTCGCCGAGAGCGGATTGTCGCAGCTGGAGCAGTTCGACGAGTGGATTCTGCTTGAGCCCCCATGCTGTCCACTATCTTGTAGTCCCCAGGCCCTGCCTTCAGCTGCTTGTCGCGATATAAGCTGCTTGGCCGCTTACCCAGCCCGAAGCTGGCAGCTCCAGCTGAACGTTTAGTGCTGAGCACTTGAGCCCCTACAGACTCGAGTGTTTTGTACGAGCCCGGTCCAGGGTAGTCAATGGTTGGGTTTTTGTTGGCCCATGCTGGGGCCTTGCCAAGAAGCCGCGGCACGGGAGCGTGTGAGTGCATTGGGTTTCTCGCGTTTGGATAATCACATGGAGCTGGATAGTCTGCTTTTTCACCAATCGTGCTTGGGTCTCCAAATGCTGTGCGGAACTTCATTTTTGCGACAGGTACTCTTTTGATCGTCGAGTCAAACTTGTGGTTGTCCCTCTCCAGGCTTGAATAGGCGCCCGGCCCAGGGGCATCCTTCATGACCAAGTTTTGAGGCCGCTGAATTGAAGTTCCAAACGCTGCGGTGCACAAATATTTAAGCTGGCATTTTCGTTCTTACTTCACTCGCAAACATACAAACCTGTCCTGGATTGCGCATGGTGCTCAGTGGCTGTCTCCCAACCGAGCCTGGGATGTTGTATGAGCCAGGTCCTGCAAGCAAAGAGTGCTTTGGGCTCTAGCACGTGCTGTTCAGAGCATTTCTTACCCGGTGCTCGTTCACGAACCCATGATTCTGTTTGTGCTGTCTTTGCAGCGAGTTCTCTTTTCTGCTTTGCAGAAAACTGGCCACTTTTGTCGGCAAGGGTTCGTCCAAGCGCACTCTGCGCAAATTCCGCATGAGAGTCAATGAAGCCAAGCTTATGGAATCTCGCGCACCTTCAGCGACGTATCCATTACACGTGTTCAACTTGGCCAGATGACAGACAACGTAAAAAACAGTGTCTGTTTATGCGGGCGGCAGCAACTTTTACTGGGTTTCCTTAGACTCCTCCAAATGAAATCCCGCGCACAACGAGGAGGACACGCTGCAAAACACTTGTTGTCTCATTTGTTATTACTGAGCATTGGCTCTCACCCACGGCGAACCTGAAGAGAGCGGAAAGATTCAATGCACCTGAGCAGTTTGTCATTCATTTAGAACTCAAGTTTGGCTGAATGGTGACTAGAAAGGCAAGGGGGCCATTCAGGGGAAAGTGCTGCACCTGATGGCCTCATTGGTCAGCTCAGTTCGTGGAACCCTCTATTTGGTCCTGATGCAAGCAGTACCACAATGCTATGAAGAGATATCGACTTTTCCACGATGGGCGCATGCGAGCACCAGGGGGTGGTGATAACTTCTATTTGCGTGGCCATATGGAGACTGAGGACCCCCCTCAGCCCTTTTTCACAATCTCAAATGCCGCTGCATATGCAGGCACTGCGAATAGCCTCATCACTAAATCGCAGCACTTGCTGTATAAACAAACAAAATTCGACGAAATTCAAAGCATTTACATTCCCAGGCACTGCGGTATAATCCGTGGCAGATTTGACTTAGAGCTATGCAGCGTTTCGAATTTGCGTTTCATTTTCTTGGCTTTTACCATGCCTAGCCTTAGGTGCAGATCAGTCGCAGCATTCGCGATCATTCTTCTCCAAATCAACTACCCAGTACAAGCAGAAAGCCTGAAGCCACCACCACCGCCAGCTCCAAGGCGTGCAGTCGCAGCAGCATCGCCTTCGCATAAAAGCAGCGGACGTGTCGACATTTTGACGAGGCCAGCAGCTGTGCATGCCAAAGAAATAGGTGCCGAGCTCAGTGTAGAGCATATTGATTTTGGTGCAGTGCCCCTGTGTATTGCTGGGGCTCGATTTGTGGTGCTTTCATTGGCCCCGACTGTGGAGACACCCAATTTCTTGACAGTGCGGGACCTTTCCACAAGCCATCCAGATTTTTACGCAGGGCTGCCTGATGACAAGCCTCTAAATATGACTGCCACTGATTCATTGGAAATTCAGGTTATTGTGTTGCCATCCCGGCTAGGAGAGCTTTCAGGGGTGTTGTACATCAAAACGACCGACGGCTTGCTGACCGTGTCTTTGTCCGCGCTCGGAATGGAGAACCGGTATCGTGTTCGGCCAGTCTTTGCCCAGTCCGTTGCCTTGGGTGGGAAGCTCGACGTGCGCATCCCCCTCTTCAATCCAAGCTCAGAGCCTTTGGCGATTACTGAAGTTTTCACCACCGACGAGTTCATCACGTTTCACGTGCTGCAGTCGGACCCAGATGGTGTTCAACTATGCTCTAGTGCGTCTAGTGGCAATGTCGAGTGTGTTGAAGGAAGTGAGACCCACGCAAGTTTGGAACAGCTGCCTCTCTCCGTCTTTCAATCAAGGAAGTGGCTGCTACCTGGCCGACAAACGGCACACATTGTTCGCGTGCTTGCAAGAAAAGACACAATTGGCACTTTCACTGGCTTCATTCACATTCATACTAGTGCAGACAACCTTATCATCCCAGTTCAGTTGACTGTGGTGAGGGATGGGGTTGTATTTGCTCCCTCAGTGTTGTCCTGCCCTTCAATACCAAGCCACACCGCTTCTTTCATGTCAGCGTGGAATGCTGACTTTCCAAACGAGCAGGAAAATGACGAGTTGCTGCATCATACGCGTATGATACAGAACGTACTCTTTCTGACACAAGCTAACAGATACTCGCAAGAGGGCTGCTTTGCTGTCCTGAATAAAATTGGCAGACTGGTTCAAGCCAATCTGATAGACGGTCTTTCATCACGGCTATTGAGCTTCTTTACTTCACAAAGTGCATACGAAGTACTGGCATCTGACTCTTTGCTAAGGGGATGTGGTGGGCTGAGTGTTGGTGACCTTGTTGCTCCAAGTGGCTCCTTGGATACTTTCGCCTCGGAGGTTGATGAAAAGCAAACAGCCGTTCTGCATTTGCTGAACGCCGGTGAAGATGTGCTGCAGCTCCTTCATGCCGAAGAAAAATCGTCAGATGGAAGTTTGGTCAGTGTAAAACGCGTGCCTAGGATTCTTGCCCCGCGAAACCACGAAGCAGCCTTGCAAACAAGTACACTGCTCGTTTCCTGCCACGACCCTCCACGAGCCGAAACAGCAGCAAGACAAAGCAACCAGTTGATCAGATCAAGCCTGCATATCGGCTTTAACCACAGTAGCCCTTTACATTCCTTGGTTACCGTACCAGTTGTGGCAACGACAATTCCGGGAGCTTTGTTGTTCAAGTTGTCAAATACGCAGATCGACGCCAAGCTCAAGCAAGCCGATGAAGTCCACATATTCACCGAGAGGCAAATACTGCGGCAACTTGCATCATCATTAAATATGCTTCAGACACAGCGTGGCCTGGAGTCGTGGGCAACTCAAGACCGGCTTGGGACTGTTCGTCGAGCAGTGCTCCACAAATGGTTCAACAGTAACCAACAAGAACGTGCAGCAATCATCAAGGCACAAAGTGTTCACAAAATTCCAAGCATGTTTGACGCTGTTATAGAGTTCTGCTCAACTCAATCGGCAATTGAAGCAGAGAAAACTTTTCTTGAAAGGCTATCAAGCCCTTGTTTGTGGCTCCCGACAAATTCTCAAACAACAAATTCTCAAGGAGAACATGAATCAGAAGCTTCGCTGCACAGTGTCTATTTATACAACGGATTCAAAAGTGCACTCAGCATCATTAAAGTGGCGGCTATGGACCCGCGCATGCGTGTGCTATCTGAACAGAACACAGTGCCGATGTTTTCGTTCGCTGCCCCAGTCCGAGTTGATTCAAGTATTTACTTTGATGCAAACGGGCATACCAATTCGATGAGCGCTCTGCAGCAGTATATGGACTGTCTACCTCGCTTGGCTGCCGGCGAAGAATGCGAGACAGCTAGTACTTCAACACCGGCCATGCAGTGTGCAACTGAGTTCAACTCAGCTTGTTCGATCCAAGCATTGCTTCTGCAACACACAATCACTCTCTTGGCCCGGATTTTGCTTGGAGCTGGAGTCCAGTTGCCCAAAGCACCTTGTGCTGCTCTGGCATGCGGCGGTGCCGAACTCAAGCCTGTGACTATGTCTGGGTCATCCACCCATCAGTCTCCAGCTCAACAGTCTCTCATGGAATTGCTGGAGAACGACTGGGGCCAAGATTTAGTCTGGTCAGCATTCAATACTACCATCGTCAGCAGCACTAGAGGCTGGGATCAGGACAAGTTTATTGTTCCAACTGACGCGTCCTTGAATGATACGTGTTTCGGTCAAGTAAAACCCGCATTTGTCTTTACATGCACTGTGCTCCGCAAAGGGCAGCACATTGGGGCGACAAGCCATAGCCACCTTTCAGCCATCGACCGACAGCATGTTCAGCTTCTTCTAGACAAAATGCACCTGCTGGAATTTCAGAACGCACCTCAAAAGGGCAATCACACTGCAGCTTCACGGGCGACCTCGTCGACTCAGCAGGACAAGATTGGTTCCGAATCAGAGTTTCGAGCCTTGGCTATCGGTGTTCGACACTTGGCTGATTGGCCTGTGTATGGTGACGTTTCTGTGAATGTAGCAACTGAGCTACTGGTTCAAACAAACGTTTCAACGTTTAAAATTCCTGTCCAGGTCACAGATGGAACCTTTACAGTCTACAAAAGAGTTCAACCTTCTGAACAAAATGCTGTGAGGGCTAACTTCTTGCTTCAAACGCACTCGTCCGAGTGGACGCGCCCTGTTGGCTGGGCCAGTGCACCAAAGCTGCGTTGCTCGGCAGCATTTTGGCAACAAAGGCTGCCGTGCAAAGACCCGAAGGGCCTCGATTGTTCACCAGTATTTGCTATCAGCAACTCCACTCAGGTCTGTGGTGTTGATGCGTCCAGCCGAGTCCAAAGCATACAGTCCTTGCTCAGTATTTCCCTGTCTGAGCAACTTCGGCATGTGGGCACATTGTCAGCCTCACTGAGCAATGTGTCCACCGTGTCTGGCTCTGGTCGTCTTACAAGTATCAAAGCTCCAGTAATCCTTGCACGTGGCACTGATGTTCACCTGGATTTGACCTTGTTCTCCGCTAAGCTGCTGCAATGGGGTCTCGCAGGCGACACCATGCTGGACCATTCCATGAAACAAGTCCGAGCTGGTAATCAAGCTCAGCTTATCATGCACGATGCAATCCGTTTAACAAGCGACATTGGTATCACGTTCATCGACGCATCGCTATCCATTGAGCCTTTCCATGTTCTCGCCTCGATATCTAGTGCAAACGGTGGTTTGTCATCAACCAGCCTGCATATTTACGAGCCGAACAACAACAGTGTATCAGTAGTGATCCCACCTGGTTTTCCACTGCATGCAGAAGTATTTGTAAACTGGCAAGTGCTTGCTGCCAACAAGAGTCAATTATTTTCGAGGCATACGTGGAAAGCAGACGATGCCGCCGGCGCCAGGGTCGCAAGCGAGCTCAACCAGCTTATTGCCGAAGGAGAGTGTTTGCTGAGCAGCTTTTCAACATGGCTTGGTATCAATGGATGGCTACCTGATGGGTCCAAGGCCAAAAACAGTATTGTACTTCAAGTGGCTGAGGGGCATGTAGAGGCGTTCAGACTAACAGTTCAAGTGGAAGCGACCAGGTCGTTACTCTGCGAGAAGCAAATGGTAGCAGCAACTTACATTTGCTTGACCTTGTTGATTTCATTCATATTAGTGCTGTTTTTGCAAGTGGTCCCAGTGCTTGTTTCAAGCCCGCGCGTCAAGAATGTTCAAGAAGATACAATTCAAGTGGTGCATCACAATGCAATTCGCAGCAAAATGGATTCAGCACAGGGGGATAACATGTTAAATATCACGCATCAAATAATTGGAGGCTTACAAAGTGCACAGGTGTCAGAGCAAAGCTCACACATGACAGAGGACAGCTCGAAGGGTGAGCCCAGAAGTCAAGAATCCGAAACCGTTTGCACTTCCGGTGTTGGGCAAAAAGCACAGCAGCATGTGACTGACATTGTCACAAGTTCAACACACCAGCAAATCGTTCCCAGATATGTTTCAGCAGGAGTGGCCTTTGATGCTTCTTCTGCAGGTGACCAGCGCAGCACACTTGGCTTGGTCCTTAGCGCTGAGGTTGTGAATGCTTTGCAAGCATTGAACCCAGGTTTAAGCTCCAATGCAATCATACAGAAGTTGAAAGCTCAAGTCAAGGAGCAGCCAAAGGATATTGTCTCGCACTGTGGTGAGCCACCTAGCACTGCAAGGCTCATCGCTGGAACTTCAGCGGTCCCGGCTTCAGTCCCTGCCGAGGCGGTGGAGGCATTCACTGTGCCACCCTTACCAGCATCTCCACTTGGGGGCCGTTCAGAGGTACCCTCAGTCCACAGTGATCGTTCTGGTCCAGATTTGTTCTCCGAGCAGGCCATTGAACAACTGCTGGAGGCTGCGCCTGGTCCTGACACACCACAGAAGCTCGCAGACCAGCCAACACACGGCGACCTGCCCCAAGCTGGCGGATCTGTATTCCTGACACCGCGTCAAAACCTGCAGCCAATTCCAGCGGCATCGTGGGATATAACTCAGGGACTTGAGCTCCCGTCAGCGTTGCCTACCAGTTCAAGCCTTGGCATGGGGCCCCTGGAATTGCACACGAATGAGCCTCACCAGACAGCAGGCATTTCCCATGGATTTGGGGCTGGATTTGAAGGAAGCTTTGATTCGCTGTGGGGCTCATCGCCGCAGCAGGGTATCGCTCAAGTGAGCTTGGCTGCTGCAGGGACAAGAGGCTACAGTCTTGCCACGCTGACTGCTTCTATCCCTGACCCAGACCCCCCAGATGAGTCAAGTTGACTGCTATCAGTTTTGTTTTGGCATCCGCAGGGCTCAGTTGTTTGATCGAGCTCATGGGCTTCGTGTAGTGGGCCAAGCTGATACAAAGGCGTGTTGATGGGGGTAAAAACGACTTTGCCGTCTGCGTGTTTCGCATGCTGGGCTTGCTGAAATCGCAGTCTAACTAATTCAAACTTCAGAACTTCATGATATCTTTGTTGTGTCACCTCAGAGTAAGTCAGCGTTGTCACTTGAATGCGCGTTGTGAGACCTCAGTCGGCTCCGTCCCTCAAATGTTTGCCGTTGAGAGCAGTAATTTTGCTTCCCGCAAAGATGTTTCAGCTTGATATCCAACCACAGTGTAATTCACAGGAACATTTTCCATCATGGCTAAGACACCTAGGTAGGCTTTCTCGCCGTGGGCATGTGTCAAGGCCAACTCACATTTCGCCGTTTGTTTTGCAGCAAGAAGAGTGGCAAGTCCACCAAGAAGACAGGCGATTCCCGCCGCCGTCGTAAGCGCATCGAGACATTCAGCAGCTACATTTACAAGGTGTTGAAGCAGGTGCGTGCCTTGAAACCGACTGATCACGCTGGAAACCCTGCGCATGTTTTGGCTGGCGTTTCAAATGCCGCATGCCGTTGCCACTTTCACGAGCTCAAAATGATCTTCTGCAGGTGCACCCAGAAACGGGTATCTCTAAGAAGGCCATGAGCATCATGAACTCTTTCATCAACGACACTTTCGACCGTCTTGCCGAGGAGGCCATCCGCCTGGCTCGATACAACAAGAAGAGCACCTTGACCAGCCGCGAGATTCAGACCGCTACTCGCCTCTTGCTGCCCGGTGAGCTGGCCAAGCACGCCGTTTCCGAGGGAACTAAGGCTGTGACCAAGTACACTTCTGCTTAAGTATTGTCTTTGTGTGACGCAGCGCTGCCTTCGTTGACTTGGCATGCTTTGCGGCGCGTCGTGGCTTGTGCTCAGGCGTGCCGTTGGAGCAAGGCTGCTAGCGTGTTTTTTGATTTGCTGGCGGAGAACGCACTCAATTCGCCGTCAGCTCCCAATGCAATTGTTTTCAACAAGTATCATTATCACCAGCTTGCTCCTGCTCCACCTTTACCGCTAGTTCCTCCTCCGAAGCTGCCTCCTCCACCTCCACTGCTGCTTGAACCGCCGCTTGAGAGCGTCGCAGCGGCTGCACGACCAGCATGGGCAAGTGTCCAACCGGACCCGCGGCTTGGCCTGTTGTCAGCTTCATCCACGGGCTCCAACTCTTGCTCACACCACAGGTCGGCCGTGTTGTCGATCCACGCCCTGTCCTGTCGCTCGTCCAGAAGGGGGTAGGCTGCCTGGTGGGGGGGCCGCAGAGCCCACTGCAGAGCGAAGGGCACCCCCCCCAGCCACATGCGCAGCTGGGCCTCGCGCTCGATGAAGTTCATCACCGCGTGCTCTGAGCTCATGAGCTTGCGGATGCCTTTGGCGGAGCGCAGGAGCCGCCGGTGGGTGGTGAGGCTGCCTAAGGCAGGCACTGCAGGCGCGGGCGCTGCCAGCCGAGTGCTGTCGTACCGCTGAGTACTATCCTGTGGAAGGGCCAGCAATCGCTTATGCAGGGCGTCCCAGTCTGGGCTGCGGGCCTCAGGCAAGCCCTTGAGTTCAGGGGGGGTGCTGCTGCTGCCACGACCCCCCTTGGGCAGGTCGCTCAATTCAGGCACCCCTGCACCGATGCGATCCGAGTGCCTCTGCACCATTTCCGAGGCTGCAGTGGACACGCGTTTCCACCGCACAGCCACCTCGTCCTCCACGTGCTGCTTGGCCTGTGCAATGGCCGGTGAGCCCCCCATGTGCTGCAGTGCGTCGGAAATACTGGACGCTGCTGCACCGCGCATGGCCTGTAGGCGTGCCTTAGCAGTCATGCTATCATGACTAGCATCTTCCTCCTCCTCGTGATCCTCGTCGTCCTCATGGGGGGGGGCAGGCACTCCTGCCCCCCCCTTCAACTTGGGCCGCAAGCCCACCGCGGCTAGGTTCGCTCGCAAGCTGCCGTTGACATCCGACGAATCAACCGACCCCACAGACCGAAATGCATCCTGCTGTACCCTAGCAGCGCCGCTGGCTTCCTCTGTGTCCAGCACCACATCCGGCACTGCGCTGGCCTCGGCTTGCTCCTTGTCAGCCCCCTCAAGGTCCCCAGGCCATGCCACCAGCACACACACACGGTCACGCCCCCGCTGCCGAGGCAACTTGACCCCCAGCGGCGGCGCCACATCTGCACCGCTCTCCCACGCCCGCTGCAGTGCCTGTGTGAGCAGGGCGGCGGCTTGGGTGCGGGCGGCCGCCTCCCGTGCCCGCAGCCGCATGCGGAAATGCAGAATGCGCAGGTCGTGACTGAAATTCGGCAATGCTGCACGCACCTTAGCTGGAAGGCTCTGCAGTTCGCTGGCGACCACAGCGGGGGGTTGAGGGGGGGGCCCTCGGTGCCCCACGAGGGGTGCAGACACCTCCCCGCGGTACTTGGGGAACGCTTCTCGCATTGACTGCAGCGAGGCCACAAAGAGATTGGGTTGCATGCCGCCGCCTCGCATCAGCATCTTCAGCTTGGGGGAGTGCACGGGCTGGTGGGGCAATGCCTCCACCTCCCCTGCCAGCAGGTCGGGTGTGACGTCACCTGACATGTCCCGCAGCTGCCAGCGCCCCCCAGCAGCGGCACGCACAGGGGGCATGCCTGTCAGGATGCGCACCGGAATTTGAGCATCCAGTGCAGCGTCATACCGCTGGGCTGACTGGGGCTCGCCCATGCCCATGCGTTGGCGGAAGAGGGCCAGTGATTCCTGCAGCCCCCCCCCAACACCCGTCAGCAGCAGCATGTCATTGCTGTTTCCGTACCGATCTTGCTTAAAGCTCTTGGCGGCGTCCAGTAGCTGCACCAAGATGCGGTTGAGGGTGTACGCCTGGGGGTGGGGCAGCTGCTGCAGTGCACTGTGCACCTCCCCGCTGGGCAGCACCTGCTGCTCCGACACCTGCTCAGGCTCCGGCCGCTCCTTGTGCCGGGTTGTGGCATTCACTGCGGCGTACAACATGCCGGCAAACAGCAGCATGAGCAGGCGCAGGCGGTCCATGTCCCCCCCCAGGGGCTCCTCGAAGGCCGGGCCGCCGGTGCCGACGGGGGTGCCGAAAGTTCGACGCCGGCGCACCCGTGTAATGGGGGCCAGTACGTCCGAGTCACCCTTCCGCAGTGCGGACAGCTTGTGTTGAACTTGGAACACACAGTCTTTCGGCACAAGGTGTGCCTGCTGTGCAGTGTGCAGCACTGCAGCTGAATCCTTGCAGGCTGCGTTGACCACCTCCACATCAGATGGCGTCAAGCGCATGAGTACAGCACGGTCATGCTCCAGGGATTTGCTGAGGAAGCGGTTGGTAAACCTGGTTGCAGCAAGAACCGCCACTGCGTGATTCCCTTGCTTGAAATTGGGCACCTGAGCACAGCAGCAGGTGGAGTGGCTTCACATCTCGATTCATACGCATCGCCTGCAAACTTACCATGACTTGCTGCAGTAAATCCTGCAACCAATTTGTAGACAGCAGCTGTGTTAGACCAATGTCTCCTTTGCGGCCCCCACCAACCTCGATTTCACTGCGACAATGAGTTTGCTGAGCTTCTGGCCAGAGGGGCAAGTTCAGCGTTACGTACCACCAGCGCTCTTTTGTGGACAGTAGAATAAGAAGGCCATTATTAAACAAGGGAGAACCGATACCCCATGTATTGAAAACGTGAGTAGCCAGAGTTTTCGGGGGCATGGCACCAGCTGATGGCACTGTGGCAACGACACACTGCACTCCGTGTGCCTGCTGCAGAAGAGCCAGCTCCTCTGTAAGCTCTTCCAAATCTGATTGCGAAAACAACTGTTCCATGTCCAAGATGCGCGACGAAGGCGAAAATTCTAGTGGATTATTGCTGAATATGGCATCTGCTGCAGCTGCGGCATGCATGGACGACGGAGACTGCGCTGCTATTGAGCTGCACACGTAACGGCATGGGGACCGATTCCACGAAGAATGCAGCTCCGGACGAGCGGAAGCGGGCAAATCAATAACGCCAACAGCTCGTGCTATGCGCCTGCATTGGGCAGTGACAGCGCTGTGTGGCTGCCTTGATAAAACACTTCTTAGGAGAGAGCTGCTCAGGGCAGCCATTTCTTTCGATCGGCTACGCTTCCCCAGCACCAATCGCCAATCGCTGCAGCGACTGTTACAACAATATACAAGCTTCTGCCTGTTATTATCGAAGTACTGTTTTTGGTCACCCTTGGGCACTTTTTCATCTAAGGCGGTGGAGCTCAGCTGCTGCTGAACCCCCCCTCTCAGCAGACTGCCAGTGCTTCATCGACGCCGGCAAGGCCTGTACCTGTTACGTTTGCTACAGTCAAGTTTATATTGCATTTCTACCGTACCAGCTCAGCCGGCTTCAGTGTCCACGACGAACGCTTGCTTGAGCTTGCTCCTGAACCTAGACCGGCCGCTACGTCTTGCTATGGCCTCTTTTTGTAAATGCTGGGTGTGTGCCTGTTGCTGTCGCTGTTGCGACGGAAAGGACCAGTATGGAATGCCAAACCATGCATCTGCTGGTGCTATGTCAGAGGCCGTGCCCAAAGAAAAGCGCAGTGAGTTCCGGGAGATATTTCGCGCGCGTCGCACACCGACCACTGTTGGCGACAATTGAAGCCAATAGATATCATGCGAAGAAGACAATGCTCGCAACAAACCAGCTTTCTTGAGAAGATTGGATGCTTTGACATGAATTTCATTTTGGTTTGCGTGCAGGCGAAGCAAGCGGATTTCAGGCTTTGCAAGGAGTGGCTGCAGGCACTCGACTCAACTCCCAGCAATTCGAGTCGGTGGTGCGGTCGCCCCGATACCTCAGCAACTTCACAGCTCTTGCATGGATGTCTTACCGAAACTTTGCGCACGACTCCGGCGAAGGTCGGCCGTGGAAGGCTGCCGTGCTTCCGTTCGACGCGTCGCACGATGCCGTGCAGGAGAGCAAGGAAGTCCTGGTGGCTGTGGGGGGCGAAATCGTGGACCTCACCCACGAAGGGCAATTCAAGGGCATCCAGCAGGCAGGTCAGAAACCATCTGATGCTCAAGTGCTTGTTGCGTACAATGTAAGTGCGCACGCCGTGCCACAGCTGATCCAAGCCTTCCCTTCCCTTCCCTCCTCGTCGTGCCAACTGGGCGCAGGGCTGGGGCAAGCCCCCGGGGCAGCGGTAGCGTGAATTTACGCCTTCTGCTTCTGCACAGGGGTCTCTGGATATTGCCATTGTGGCCATTCGAGGAACGGACCACTACTTGGACAATTTGACTGCGTTGGATTTCTCGTTGCAGGACCTGAAGCCGGGAGGGGGCCTGGCTCAGGACGAGGTGACCGCTACCATGGGCCGGGTGCACTCCGGGTATAAATCGCACTGGCTGGCCATTGAAGAGCAGCTGCAGTCAGTGATTGCTGCCAGCAAAAACATCAACGACACAACACCCATAGTGTTTGTGGGGCACTCCTTGGGGGGGGCTGTGGCCTGTATCGGCGCAGTGCAGTTCCAAATGCGCTTTCCCCAACGCTTGGTGGGAGTGGTATCCATCGGGGGGCCCCGTGCAGGAAATGCCCGCTTTGCGAAATACCTGGGGGACGAAAGCGGCATCCCCTCCAGCCATCTGGTGAACACTTGGGATGTGATTCCTTGCCTGCCCAGCACTGTGAGCAGTTACGAACATCCCGCTGGGAAGCACACCTCGTGGTTCAAATTTGCAACTGGGGACAAGGATGTCAACGTGCAGCACGCGCTAACGGAGAACCCGCATGATGCAGGCTGTCGCGCTGTGACGTGCATCCTCACGCTGAGCGCCTGCTGCTGCTGCTTCTGCAACTCCCCCATCCACCACCACCGCACTGTGACGTACTACCAAGCTTCAGTCATGAAAGGACCAGCAGACCCACTGTACACAGGCGCCGCCACTGCGCACACCTTTGCGCAAGGCACGGGCCAGAGCATGGGGGGGTCCAAGGGGGCTGCAGCTGCAGCTGGCGCTGTTGCGGCGCCTCCTGCAGGACAGCCCGCCAATGCCTCAGCGGTTGCAGCTGCAGAGACCAAGGATACAGACACCGCGATTGATGATTCGGCAGGTGCTGGAGAGAGCAAGTAGTCAATTCAATCGCCTTGAACAGCCTGAATTGCTCTTCCCGAAGGTGGCTGAGAAATGCAGCCCCAAGGGGGTGATGAGGACTCACCCCGTGGCAAAAAAAGCTGCAGAAGAGGACAAAATTGAACAAATTGTTTATTGTCTCTCAACTAATTTATCTGCTCTGTCGCATAGCCATTGACCGGCTGCAAAATTTTCGGCACAAACCCCACACTGAGACTGAGATCGTGGGTTTCACATTCGCGAACCGCTTGCCTTTGCTGCAAACCAACAAGGCGACACAAACTGATTTACAATAAAATGGATCATAACAGCACTGGCAAGTTTGGTCGCTCTCGCAAGCCCACAGGCGCGTCTACAGGTGTAAGTCCCACTTCGAGTTGCAATTTCCGCAAGCAGTGCACTGCGTGACCTGCTACACATTGCAAACTATATGCTGATATCATGCAAGTCAATACACCTCATACACACAGGCTGGCTCCATGATGAATACATCTGGAGGCTTCTTTGCTCCTGGACAGAGTGGAACCGTTGGCGCTGCAGTAGACACTGCTGGCAGCCGGCTGTTTGCTTATGGCGGTGAGCACAAAGCTTTTGACCTGCCCTCAGCAGCTCCTAGCGCCGCAACAGATGGAAACTCAAGACAGCCAAAAAGCGCACGTGCAGCACGAGGCATGTCTCGACTTGCTCGTGCTGGCATGAGTGCAGCAGTAGGTGGCACTGGAAACGCCAGCCGGCCACCTGCAGCAGCTGCCCCAGTGGCGGCGCCTCGCGGGTCGGGTGCAGCTGCCGTTAGCAGCACCCGCCGCCACGGTCCACGGCAGCTGGGTCTGGTGCGTGCCTCCTTCGGAGTGCCCATGGCTGAGAGCAAGCGCCAGGGGGGGGAGGACAGCCTGGCGCAGTTCATGGGGGGGGGCACAGGCAGCGCCGGGGGCGGCACCCGGGACCGCAAGGCGGCACCCCCCGGCGCATCTGCACGCGGCGGCGATGCGCAGGCGGATGCCGCAGCGGAGGCCATGGCGGCGCTCTCCCAGCTGCGCACTGGAGAGGACGTCATGACCTTCTTCGTGCGGTACGCGGAGAACTGCCCTGTGAAGTTCCTGCATTTGAACCCCGTGCGGCACGCCACCAAGTTTCAGCCCTACTCCCTCGTGGTGGTTCCCGAGGAGGAGGTGCTGCCGGAGCACTTCACCATGTCAGCAAAGGGCGTGGTGCATGTGTGCCCGGGGCGCCCCTCCGAGTTCACTTCACTGTCTGAGTGGTCCAGGTTCTCCTCTGTGTTCTCGGTGATCCGGTCCGTCCCCTTCTTCAGAGACTTCCTGGCGCACAAGGCGTTCAAGAGCTGGGCCGCCTTCAGCCGTTTCAGCAAGTACCGACGACAGCGCCGCGCAGTGGCGGCGCGCCTGTTTTCCGCCACGCCCACATTTGCCCCTGCCGTGGCGGAGATCATGGGCATCGTGTCCCACATGCAGTCCACGGCGCTGCTGGACACGTCCAGTTGGCGGTACACCCTCTCTTCCTTTGCGGCGGCGCAGTCCAAGGCAAGGGAGGTGGCGGGCAGCGTGTTCTTTTCCGACATCAGCCGCATCATTGAAGTGCTGCGGGGTGTGTGTGAGGACGTGACCAAGCGTGCATCAGCTGGTGATGCCGACGGAGGGGGCGCCGGCGCCGCCATCTCGTACTCCCGGGACAACAAGCACAAGAGCATGCAGCAGCTCAAAGCCGAGGCCCGCGCCCGACGGGATGCCCTGCGCAAGGCACGGGAGGAGGAGTCCCGTCTGGGGGCCCTCATCCGCTTCGTGGACTACGCGTGTGTGGAGGCGCTGACAGACCTCGTCATCTCGGAGTTTGAGCGCCTGCTGCAGTCAGGGCTGAACTACCCCGGCGATGATCCCCGGAAGAAATCCGGCTGCTTCCTCACAGCAGTGCGCTTTGAGGCCGGCGGCACCGTGTTTGTGCCCCCCCGTGACAGCCTGCTGTCCATGCTTGAGATGGTGGAGGAGGGCACCATCACCGTGTGCAACAGCACTGCAAGGGTGCTGGACGCCAAGATCTTCAAGCCATTTGTGGCGGAGCTGCCCCGGCAGTCCCACGCCCTGGCGTCCCCACCCGTGGCCACGCTGCTGTCTGAGTCCCGTCGCTACGCCCGTGTGATGGCGGGCATCCAGGACAAGGTGGTGGCCGACTTCGACTCGGCACGGGAGCACGCCAACAACGCCTCCTTCCGGGATGTGCGCCCCGTGTTCGACTTCAAGCTCATGCTGGCCTCCGAGGCGGGCGGGGCGGGGGGGTACTACGCCCGCCTCACCTCCAAATCCCCCGAGGAGCTGAAGCGAGAGCTGTCCCGCATCGCCAGCTGGGCCACTGCGGTGTCTGAGATCCGCTCACAGCAGGTGTGCGGCAGCGTGTACGTGGATGGGAAGCCCCTGCAGCAGGAGCTGGAGCCTGTGGTGCAGGACGCCCTGTCTGGCATGAAGCAGCAGCTGAATGACCTGGCGGTGGACAAAGCCCAGGAGGTGCTGGAGCAGCTGGCCGCCCGCGCCACGGCCCTGGCACAGGACCCCACAGACCTGCAGTCCTTTGCAGCGTTCGTGGAGAAGTGCAACACCTTGGGGGAAGAGGAGGAGGACCTCATGCAGTCCGCAGCCCAAGTGGAGGCCATGTTCACCACCCTGCAGCAGTTCGGGGTGAAGTTGGGCCCCTCCGACACCATGAAACTCAAGGAGATGCAGGACGCGCGGGAGGCGTACAGTGAGGCGCGGGCGGAGGCCAGCTCATTCATCTCCAGCAACCTCAGCGAGAAGAAGAAGCAGCTGGACGTGCAGACCATCAACATGTCCAAGTCCCTGGCGGAGCTGGAGAACACCCTGGCGGAGCCGCACTTCACCCAGGCGGAGCACGACCCCCCGGAGGTGCTGGAGGCACTGGCAGAGCTGCGCAACAGCCTGGGCATGTTTGAGGACGCCAGCAGCAAGTACGGCAGGTGGCAGGGCCTGTTTTCCATGCCCAGCTCCGAGATGAAGGCGCTCTCATCGGCGCAGTCTGCTTGGGAGCGCGTGCACGACCTGTGGAGCTCCCTGCACAAGTGGAACAGCCTGTACACGGAGTGGACCCACAACACCACGTGGACCAAAGTGGACGTCAAGCGCGTCAGCGAGGACACCGCACGGCTGTTCAAGAAAGCCTTCAAGCTGGACAAGAGCATGGGCAACGAGGTCTCGCGTCTGCTGAAGAACCGTGTCTCTGACTTCAAGCAGCACCTGCCAGTGATCGAGGAGTTGGGGAACACACATCTGAAGCCTCGGCACTGGAAGCAGATCTTCGAGCAGTGCGGGCAGGAATTCACTGATGGGATTTTGGCCCATATGAAGCTGGCCACGCTGATGGCATTTGATGTCTTCTCCTACAGGGAGATGGTGACAGAGGTGTCTGGTACTGCGTCTGGCGAGGCCGCCCTGGAGGCAGGGGTGACGGAGATTGCCACCGCCTGGCAGGACATGGAGCTGCCCACCAAGGCGTACGGTGACAGCAAGAATGTGTACATCCTGGATGCACTGGAGGACATCACCACGCTGCTGGAAGACCACCAGGTGAAGCTGCAGTCCATGATGGGCTCCCGCTTCATCCAGGGCGTGCGCTCGGAAGTGGAAAGCTGGGACAAGCGCCTGGCGGTGCTGAGTGAAACACTGGACGAGTGGCTCAGCGTGCAGAGCAACTGGCGGTACCTGGAGACCATTTTCTCAGCAGAGGACATTCAACGGCAGCTGCCCACTGAGGCGCAGAAGTTCTCCACTGTGGACAAGAAGTGGAAGGAGGTCATGCTGAGCACACACACCAACCCCAGCGTGCTGCACGCCGTGGGCAGTGACGACAGCCTGCTGCGCACATTCCAAAACAGCAACAAGCTGCTTGAGGAGATCCAAAAGTCCCTAGAGGACTACCTGGAGACGAAGCGGGCTGGCTTTGCCCGCTTCTATTTCCTCTCCAACGACGAGCTGCTGCAGATCCTGTCGCAGACCCGGGACCCCAAGGCTGTGCAGCCCCACCTGGGCAAGTGCTTCGACAACATGAAGGAGCTGCAGTTTGGCAGCGACGAAGCAGAGCACGAGATGTTTGGCATGGTGTCCAACGAGGGCGAGCAGGTGCGCTTCTCGGCGCCGGTGTCGGCTGCTGGCAACGTGGAGGATTGGCTGGGGGATGTTGAAACCATGATGCGCACGACGCTGTACGACTCCCACAAGGCCGCCTTGGCAGCATACCCCACCACCGAGGAGGGCGCCATCAACAGGGGCGATTGGCTGTTCAAGTGGCCCGCACAAGTGGTGCTCACCATTGACCAAATCGCGTGGACTGCCCGTGTGGTGCAGGCGCTCAAAGAGATTGCCAGCGGACAGGACCCCAGTGCCCTGCAAGCCTTCCTGGACATGGTGTTGCGGCAAATCGACGCCATGGTGACCATGGTACGGGGGCAGAACTCCAAGCAGGCGGACAAGCTGCTGGGCGCACTGCTGGTGATCGACGTGCATGGGCGTGATGTGCTGCGAGCCATGATTGCCAAGAAGGTGGCCACTCTGGAGGACTTCGAGTGGACCCGCCAGCTGAGGTACTACTGGGAGAACGCCGTGGACAATGTGGTGGTACGGCAGACCAACGCCCGGTTCATTTACGGGTATGAATACCTGGGGAATTCCCCCCGCCTGGTCATCACCCCCCTCACAGACAAGTGCTACATGACGCTGACTGGCGCCCTGCACCTCAAGTTCGGTGGTGCTCCAGCTGGGCCCGCTGGCACAGGGAAAACCGAAACCGTGAAGGACCTGGGCAAGGCCATGGCTGTGCAGTGCGTCGTGTTCAATTGCTCCGATGGCCTGGACTACCGCATGATGGGGCGCTTCTTTTCCGGGCTGGCCATGGCCGGCGCATGGGCGTGCTTTGACGAGTTCAACCGCATCGACATTGAAGTGCTGTCGGTGATTGCCCAGCAGATCTTAACCATTCAGCAGGGCCTGATGCAGGGCGCCCCCAGCATTGAGTTTGAAGGACGGGAGATCAACTTGTCCCCATCGTTCGGCGTGTTCATCACAATGAACCCTGGCTACGCCGGACGCACTGAGCTGCCTGATAACCTGAAGGCGCTCTTCCGACCCGTGGCCATGATGGTGCCTGACTACCGGCTCATCGCGGAGATCATCTTATTCTCGCAGGGCTTCGCTGATGCCTTCTCCCTCTCCTCAAAAATGGCGCAGCTGTACAAGCTGTCTTCTGAGCAACTGTCTCAGCAGAAGCACTACGACTTTGGCATGCGCGCCGTGAAGTCTGTGCTGGTGGCAGCCGGCCAACTGAAGCGCAAGGAGCCCACTGTGGATGAGAATATGCTGCTCATCCGTGCCATGCGGGACAGCAATGTGCCCAAGTTCCTGCAGCACGACCTGCCCCTGTTCCACGGCATTGTGTCGGATCTGTTCCCAGGCGTGAATGTGCCGTATGTGGACTACGGCCTCCTGCAAGAACACATCGAGGAACAGCTGCGACTGCAGGGTTACCAAGTGGTGCCTGACCTTGTCACCAAGTGCATCCAGGTGCACGAGACGCAGCTGGTACGGCACGGTATGATGGTCGTGGGTACTGCCTTCTCGGGGAAGTCCGTGGCCACCCGCACGCTGCAGCTGGCCCTCATGTCCCTGAAGAAGCAGGGCGTGGTGGACAAGGACGGCTTCTACCAGCGTGTGGAGGTGTCTGCATTGAACCCCAAGTCCATCACCATGGGTGAGCTGTATGGGTACGCCAACAGCGCCACGGGGGAGTGGCAGGACGGCCTGGTGGCGTCTTTGGTGCGCCACGCCGCAGAGGACAGCTCCAGCACCCGCAAGTGGGTGTTGTTTGACGGCCCTGTGGACGCTCTGTGGATTGAGAACATGAACACCGTTCTGGACGACAACAAGCTGCTGTGTCTGCCCAACGGTGAGCGCATCAAGCTGCCCTCCTCCATGCACATGCTGTTTGAAGTGGAGGACCTGGAGGTGGCCTCCCCCGCCACCGTCTCCCGCTGCGGCATGGTGTACATGGAGCCGGTGCATGTGGGCATGATGCCCCTGGTGCACACATGGGCCGCGGGCAAGATCGGGGACTTGCTGCCGGAGGAGGTCCCTCGCATTGTGCAGCTGCTGGAGAAGCACATTCCACAGCTCGTGCGCTTCGTGCGGCGTAAGGGCACGGAGAAAGTGGTCACCACCGACATGAACTTGGTCATGTCCTGCCTGGCTGTGCTCTCGGCCCTGCTGTCCCCTGAAAACGGCGTGCGGGGGTCCGGCTGGAAGAAGCAACCGCGCACTGCAGCGGAGAAGGCGCGGGCAGCAGCAGGTCTCACCCGGGACGCCAGCAAGCACAGCGCAGAGCAGGAGGAGGACGAAGAGGGAGACAGTGACCTGCAGCGCTCTGTGACGGGCGACTCTGCCTTGTCCGGGGGCGGCGTGTCCGGCGCCGATGATGACGAGTTTGACTCTGCAGAAGACGACGCAGAGGACACAGGTGCCAACAAGAACACAGGCGTGCTTCCGGAGGATGTGCTGGAGCGCGCTGTAAATGTGGCGTACACCTTCGCTGTGACGTGGTCATTCGGCTGCAACTTGCATGACGGCAGCCGCCGCATGTTCAACGACTTCGTCAAGAGCCTCCTGGCAGAGGACAAGGTGCTGCCAGCAGTCATCCAGGAAGATGGTGCCGACCTGTTTGATGTGTGCATGAACACGGAGGAGCTGCTGGCCAGCGCCCCTGGGGCGAGCGGGGAGGGGGAGGGCAAGGCGTCGGCTGGGGACGCGCTCATGGCGGAGGCCCACCTGGTGACGTGGGACAGCATGACCCCCCAGTTCCACTACGCGCTGGGGTCGTCGTACTTCTCCCTTTTGGTGCCCACCATGGACACGGTGCGGTACAGCTACATCTTCAAGCTGCTGGTGCGGGCGGGGCGCCCAGTGCTGTTCTCGGGCGATACCGGTGTGGGCAAGAGCGTCATTGCCACTGCAGCCATGCAGGAGCTGAGCGAAGGTGACAACGCACCATACATCTTCACCACGGTGAACTTCAGCGCACAAACCATGTCCCGCAATCTGCAGGAGGTGTTTGAGGACAAGCTGGACAAGCGACGCAAGAACCTGCTAGGCCCCCCCTCCGGCAAAACCATGATCGTGTTTGTTGATGACTTGAACATGCCTGCCAAGGAGGAGTACGGCGCACAGCCGCCAATTGAGCTGCTGCGGCAGGTGGTGGACCAGGGCGCCTTCTATGATCGACAGAAGCTGTTCTTGAAGAATGTGGCTGACTGCGTGTTCGCAGCTGCCTGTGCGCCCCCCGGCGGCGGTCGCAACGACGTCACCAAGCGCCTCACGCGGCATTTCCACCATGTGTGGCTGACTGCACTGTCCACGCCAGTCATGTACCGCATCTTCGGCGCAATTCTGAACGGCTTCCTGGGCGTGGTGGCGCCCGACCTCATGCAGGCGGGCCGTGGTGTCGTGCAGGCTGCTGTGCGGGTGTACAACACCATCGCTGCCGAGCTGCGCCCCACCCCTGCCAAATCCCACTACACCTTCAACCTGCGGGATTTGAGCAAGGTGTTCCAGGGAATGCTCATGGTGGACCACACCAAGCTGGACAGCCCAGACAAGCTGTACCGCCTGTGGGTGCATGAGGAGCAGCGGGTCTTCCGTGACCGACTCATTGACGATGTTGACGGCACCTGGTTTAACAAGCTGGTGTCCCGCATCTTAATGGAGGACCTGCACTCCCCTGCCCTGGCTGCCTCCCTGGGGGTGCCCCTGCTCGCATCTGAGGGCAAGGCTGCAGCGGGTGCAGGGGACAGCAAGGAGCAAGAGGACACCGAAGTAAACGCAGACCTGCGGGATGTGCTGTTTGGGGACTACCTGGAGCGAGACACCCCTCAGTACCAGGAGGTGCTGCACCCCGAGAAGCTGGGGGGGCTGTTCAAGGAGTATCTGGAGGAGTACAACGTGGAAAGCAAGAACCAGATGCACCTGGTTTTCTTTGCCGATGCCATTTCGCACGTATCTCGCATCGCCCGCATCCTGCGCCAGCCCCGTGGCAATGCCCTACTGGTGGGGGTGGGCGGCTCTGGGCGCCAGAGCCTTACTCGCCTGGCTGCATTCATCCAGAACTACACCACGGTGAACATTGAAATCACACGACACTACGACAAGGGGCAGTGGTATGAGGACTTGAAGCGTTTCCTTATGATGGCTGGCGTTCAGGGTCAGCCCACAGTTTTCCTGTTCAGCGACACCCAGATCGTGCATGAGTCCTTCCTTGAAGACATCAACAACATCCTCAACACAGGTGATGTGCCCAACCTGTACGCTGTGGAGGACTACGAGGTCATCATGGCAGACGTGCGCAAGGCGTGCAAGGCCCTGGGGCGAGCGGAGACCCGGGACAATATTCTGGCCACCTACATCGAGCGGGTGCGAGATAACTTCCACATCGTGCTGGCCATGTCCCCCATCGGCTCCGCCTTCCGCACCCGCTGCCGCATGTTCCCCGCCCTGGTGAACTGCTGCACCATCGATTGGTTCAGCGCGTGGCCCGAGGACGCCCTGTTCTCCGTGGCGTCCTCCTTCCTCATGCCCCACAAGGCGGAAGTGGGCGGCGCCGCAATGGTGCATGCCCTGTGCGACACCTGCGTCGCCATCCACCGCTCTGTGGAGGTGGCCTCGGTGAAGTTCCTGGCCACCCAGCGCCGGTACAACTACACCACGCCCACTTCCTATCTGGAGCTCATCCGGCTGTACCAAGACATGCTGGGGGAGCAGCGCTTCCGCATTAACGAGCGCATCTCCAAGTACACCAACGGCCTAGACAAGCTGCAGAGTGCCAATGACCAGGTGAAGGACCTGCAGGAGCAACTCAAGGTGCTGCAGCCGCAGCTCAAGAAGTCTGCTGCCGAAACAGAGGTGCTCTTGAAACAGCTGGCGATAGACAAGGCTGCCGCTGACCAGGCCCGGGAGGTGGCTGCACGGGACGAGGCGGAGACTGCCAAGGTGGCTGCCAATGTGCGCAGCATCAAAGACGACTGCCAGCGGGATCTGGACAAGGCCCTGCCAGCGTACAACTCCGCCATCAAAGCCCTCAAGAGCTTGGACAAGCGGCACATCCAGGAGGTGAAGTCCTTTGCCAAGCCCGCCGCCACGGTGGTGCTGGTCATGGAAGCGGTGCAGCTGCTGCTGAAGCGAGGCACCAAGTGGGAGGACGCCCGGCGCAGCCTGAACGAAATGGACTTTTTGGAGCAGCTGGAGAAGTACGACAAGGACAACATCGACCCCAAGGTTATCCGCAAGCTGGTCAAGTACATCAACGACCCCGAGTTTGACCCGGACCGCGTGGGGAATGTGTCCACAGCCTGCAAGTCCCTGTGTCTATGGTGCCGTGCCATGTACAATTATGACGCCGTGGCCAAGAACATCGAGCCCAAGCGCGCAAAGCTGGCTGGCGCGGAGGCCGAGCTGGCTGAGGCACAGGCTACCCTGGCCGCCAAGCAGGCAGAGCTAGCAGAGATCGAGGGCAAGCTGGCGCAGCTGCAGCGCACGGTACAGGAGAAGCAGGCGTACGCAGCAGACCTGGGACGACAGCAGGAGCTCACCACGGTGCGCCTAGGGCGAGCCCACAAGCTCACTGACGGCCTGGCAGACGAAGCAGTGCGGTGGAAGGAAAGCGCTGCACAGCTGCAGGTGGACCGCACCAACCTAGTGGGCAACATCCTTTTGGCTGCTGGCTGCATTGCGTATGAGGGCCCCTTCACAGCGGATTTCCGGCAGCAGCTGACGGCAGGGTGGGTGTCCAAAGCCAAGGCTGGAAAGATCCCTGTGGATCCCCAGTTCTCCCTGACGCGGGTGCTGGCAGACCCCGTGGTGGTACGCGAGTGGCAGCTCATGGGGCTGCCTGCAGACGACTTCAGCACGCAGAATGGCCTGTTCACTGCCCGAGGCCGTCGTTGGCCCCTGGCCATTGACCCACAGGGGCAGGCCAACCGCTGGATCCGGCGTATGCACCGGGAGGATGGCTTGTCCGTCATCAAGCTGTCTCAGTCCGACTTCCTGCGCACCCTGGAGAACGCCATCCAGTTTGGGCAGCCGGTGCTGCTTGAGAACGTGGAGGAGGAGTTGGACCCCTCCTTGGAGCCGGTGCTGCTGAAGCAGGTGTTCAAGAAGGGCGGCTTGCCCATGATTCGCCTGGGGGACAGCGACATCCAGTACAGCAACGCCTTTAAGTTCTACATCACCACCAAGATGGCCAACCCGCACTACTTGCCAGAGGTGTGTGTGAAGGTCACCGTAATCAACATGACCGTCACCCAACGGGGCTTGGAGGACCAGCTGCTAGTGGATGTAGTGAAGCATGAGCGCCCAGAGCTGGAGTCCAGGAAGGACGCCCTCATTGTCAGCATCGCCTCCGACAAGAAGCAGCTGGCAGACATCGAAAGCAAGATCCTGAAGATGCTGGCGGAGTCCTCAGGGGACCTCCTTGACGACGACGAGCTCATCAATCAGCTGGCCGCCAGCAAGCGCACCAGTGCAGCCATCGGGGAGCGCATGACGGAGGCTGAGCGCACCACGAAGGACATCCAGCAGGCCCGGGAGCTGTACCGCCCCGTGGCCACCCGGGGCTCCCTGCTGTACTCCGCCATTGCGGACCTGGCGGGCATCGACCCCATGTACCAGTACTCCCTGCAGGCATTCACCCGACTGTACAACATGCGCATTGAGCGCAGTGAGGCGTCAGATGACCTGGACACGCGCCTGAGCATCCTGAACACAGATCTCACCTGGAGCTTCTTTGTGAATGTGTGCCGGGGGCTGTTCAACCGCCACAAGACGCTATATGCGTTCATGATCGGCACATCCATCGCCCGACACATGGGTGACATCGCGCCTGAGGAGTGGGCTGCTTTCACCATCGGCCCCGTGCTTAACGGGGATGCCCCCCCCAAACCCGCGGGCGTGGGGGTGTGGCTGGCGCCCAAGGCATGGAGCACCGCTCAGGCCCTGGCGCAGTCCATTCCTGTGTTCAAGGGCCTGTGTGGTAGCCTGGAGACAAGCGCACGGGATTGGCAGCAGTGGGCGGAGGCGTCCCCCGCGCAGCAGCCCCCCCCTGCCCCCTGGGGGGAGCAGCTGACCGCCTTCCAGCAGTTACTCCTGCTGCGTGTGCTCAAAGAGGAGCTCACCTACCAAGGGGTTGTCACGTACATCACAAACACCCTGGGAGGGCCATTCGTAGAGCCCCCCCCACTGGACTTGGAGGGGGCCTTTGGTGACTCCACTGCTGCCACCCCCCTCATCTTCGTGCTGTCTCCCGGCGCGGACCCCATCGACTACCTCATCAAGCTGGCTAAGGACAAGGGGGTGAACTTTCAGTACATCTCCCTGGGGCAGGGGCAGGGGCCCAACGCAGAGCGCAAGATGGAGGCTGCCCGCCGCAACGGCGACTGGGTCTGTCTGCAGAACTGCCACTTGGCTGTCTCCTGGCTCCCCCGCCTGGAAGCCATCCTAGAGGAAACGTCTGGCACAGATGAGCACCCTGACTACCGCCTGTGGCTCACTTCCATGCCCAGCAAGGCCTTTCCTGTGCCGGTGCTGCAGACCGGCATCAAGCTGACACAGGAGCCACCCGCTGGCCTCAAGGCCAACCTGAAGCGCACCTTTCTGGACATCAGCGCAGAGCAGTACGAAGCCTGCAGCAAGCCTCGTGCCTTCAAGAAGCTGCTGTTTGGTTTGGCATTCTACCACGCCCTCATCCTGGAGCGGCGGCAGTTCGGCGCCATCGGGTGGAACATCCCCTACGAGTGGATGAACAGCGACTTGAAGACGGGCATGATGCAGCTGAAGATGTATCTGGAGGAGCAGCCCATGGTGCCCTACGAGACACTGAACTCAGTGGTGGGGGACATCACATACGGGGGACGCGCAACGGATGCGTGGGACAAGCGCACGAACCTGTCGGTGCTGCGGCGCTACTTCACCCCTGAGGCGTTGGACGATAGCTACCAGTATGTGGCCGGTAGTGACGTGTACCGGGCGCCAGCTGAGGGCGACCTGGAGTCTGTGCGGGCGTACATTGAGACTCTGCCCCTGGATGATGCCCCGGAGGTGTTTGGGCTGCACCCCAACGCAAGCATCTCCCTGCAGGCCAAGGTGAGCGGCGACTTAATGGGCACGTTGATCAGCGTGCAGCCAGTGGCCGCAGCGGGCGACAGTGGCGGCAAGTCTGCTGACGAAATCGTCTCTGAGCTGGCAGCTGGGTACGAGGCCACACTGCCGGCGGCACTCGATGTGAATGCAGCTCACCCAAAGTCTTTCGAAACCATTGCGGATGGCAGCATGAACAGCATGGGCGTGTTCTTGAACCAGGAGTGCGAGCGCTTCAACCGGCTGCTAGGCGTGATGAAGTCGTCTTTGAACGAGGCGCAGCGCGCCCTCCGCGGCGAAGTGCTGCTGTCTGCCGAGCTGGAGGCAATGCACAACGCCATGACATTCCAGCAGGTGCCGGCGCTGTGGGAGGCAGTGGCCTACCCCTCGCTCAAGCCCCTGGCCTCCTGGTTCAAGGACCTGGTGGCGCGCGTGGAGGCACTGAATGCGTGGCTGCGTGGGGGACCTCGCGCCTCGTACTGGATCAGCGGTTTCTTCTTTCCCCAGGGCTTCTTGACAGGTGCTCTGCAAACGCACTCACGCAAGACCCACATCGCCATCGACACATTGGCCTTTGCCACTAATGTGACCAAGATGACAGAGGCAGACATCACGTCGCCTCCAGAGGACGGCGTGTATGTGCATGGTTTGTTCCTGCAGGGTGCAAGGTGGAACACTGAAGCTGGTGTCGTTGAAGAGATGCACCCTGCCGTGCTATTCTACCGCATGCCGGCCATCGCCTTGGTACCAGCGCTGAGGGCAGAAGTGGACCCCATTGCTGACAGCGGCAAGGTATACACTTGCCCCGTGTACAAGACGTCCCTCCGGGCGGGGACACTGAGCACCACAGGACACAGCACCAACTTCGTTATGTCCCTGCACCTGCCCAGCAAGGAGGCACAAGACCACTGGATCCGCCGCGGCGTCGCCATGCTCAGCCAATTGGACGATTGAGCAGCAGGCAGTCGTTACCGCTTTGCAGCTAAACATATACAAGAGATTTGCAGCATCTTGTAGCCGACGCGTCTGCATGCCAACACTAAGCCAATGCGAGGCAGTTTTGCAAGGAAGCTGAGCCTGCAAGAAAGAGGTTGTGACAAATTTTGCAAATGTTTATTTTGGACACACCATGGCTCCGTGCTGACAGAATCCGAGCCCTCACAAAGCAATTTCTGCACAACAATATTGCCCCCCTGGCTCTGCATTCCTGCCAGGCGCTTGTGGGATGAAGGATTCGTCAATTTGTCAAAAAAATGAAACCGCAGCATCAATTTTGAATCCGATGCCAATTGCATGCCTGCTACGTCACGAGGCTGTGCAGATACTAGTACTAGCGCACTTCGCGGAAATTGGTTTTGCCGCATCAGAGTGCCCGTGTCTTTCACGCAACATGTCGTACGCTTACTTGTTCAAGTACATCATCATTGGTGACACTGGTATGTATTATGTGATTACATTTGTCATCTTGTTGATGCATGCCTACACTTGCAGGTGTTGGCAAGTCGTGTTTGCTGCTGCAGTTCACCGACAAGCGCTTTCAGCCCGTTCATGACTTGACCATTGGAGTTGAGTTTGGCGCACGCATGATTAACATTCAAGACAAGCCAGTAAAACTGCAAATTTGGGACACCGTACGTGCAGCAATCAACAAGCAGCAACCTGGAGGGCAGCTGCTTGCGTGGTGAATCGTGTCTGTGTCTTTCTTGCCTTACGCTTCACACCACCCTGCAGGCTGGCCAAGAGTCATTCAGATCAATCACACGATCGTACTACCGTGGTGCAGCAGGCGCACTTCTGGTGTATGATATCACTCGGTAAGATTTTGTGCCAGTTCGCTTCATTTCAGCGCTGTTTCTCACAAGTTTGCAACCAATTATTCACCCCCGTCTTTCATTTCAGGAGAGACACGTTCAACCACGTATCAAGATGGCTTGAGGAAGCCCGATCAAATGGGAACCCCAACATGGTGGTGCTTTTGGTTGGCAACAAGAGCGACCTCGACGCGAGGTGAGTGAAACGCGGGTGTCACGCCCAGCGGCGGAGTGGAAACCTCCTTTGTTTCTGCAGACGCCAAGTGCAGCGCAGCGAAGGCGAACAGTTTGCCGAAAAGCATGGATTAATTTTCCTGGAGACCTCAGCCAAAACTGCTGAGAACGTTGAGAAAGCATTTGTGGATACAGCAAAGCACATTTTCAGCAAAATCCAGTGCGGCGACCTGGACGTACACAACGAGAACCACGGCATCAAGCTGGGAGTGGCCTCAGCAGACTCCAATGCTGCTGCTGGCAGCTCTGGCGGCTCATCCTCTGGTGGTGGCGGCTGCTGTTAGACTGCATGTACTGAATTCACTTTGCAAAGCTCGCGGCGGTGCTATTCAATCTGACTCCTCGTCAAAGAGACCTGAATCAACACCCCCACTGCCCCCCTGTGCTGCTGCTGGAGGTGCTGCATGACTGCCCTCATCCGAGTCATCACTGGCGGATTCCTCACTGCTTGTATCGCTGTCCCGTGTGGGGGGGGCGGGCCGCCTGCGTCCTCGCTTGCGCTGTGCCGAGCCCAGCACATTGGCGGTGTCCAAGCCCTCCAGGTCCTGCAGGCGGGCTTGGCGGTGCTGCTCTGCCTGTATCTCAGCCTTGGTGGGCACTGTGCCCTTGAAGGGGTGGGTAGCGGCTGCTTTCACAGCTGCGCTCAGCTGTGTGACGTACCCCGAGGTGCCTTTGGGCGCTGAGATGCCTGAGTACACGCCAGGACCAACACGCGCCGCGCGCACAAAAGCTGTGAGGGCTCGGCTTTTCCGCTCTGCAGTTGGCACCGGTGCTGAGCTGCGAGCAGCCCTTGCTGGCTGGGTGCTGGTCTTCGCTGCTAGCTTGGGGGAAGGTGCTCGTGACCGCTTGTGGCCTCCCACTGGGGACGTGCCGTGGACGCTGCTGGCAACACTGCTGGCTGAACTATCTACACTATGTGTATCTACTTGGGCTTCTTGAGTCGCAATGTTGGTCGCCTCCTTCTTGATCGCTGCACGCCACTGGCGGCCAGCTTCAGGAGATATCTCCAGTCGCTGCTCAACGGCATTCCGTAAATCCTTCAAGGTGTCGCTGCAAACACGTGTAGCAGTGCAAGAACGAGCGACACGCTCAGGTCACATGTTTGTTACCATTTCGAGTATAGCTGCCCAACAGTCTTCTGAACTTCAGAAAGCGTGACCATTTGTGACGAGATGTGGGTTTGCTTTCAAACAATCAAGGCCAGGCATCCGCCGATTGAATCATCAATGAAATGCTTAGAGGCAAATGAAAATGCTGGAGCAGCGTGCTGAATGACAGTTCTACTGTCAATGTACCGTGCAATTGGATCGGAGTGTTGCGTTACGGCCCTGCATCTGGAAGTGCAGCAGGGCAGGCAGCAGGGGGGTGTACTGCCTCTGTGGGGGGATATTCAGCACCGCTGTCAGGGTGTGGCAAGCCCATTTCAAACTAAGCCAGTGTATCGCCAGCAGTCCTTGAGTTAAAGTGCCTCCCTTCGAGTTGGCGTTCCTGCCCGTGTTTGGGCGCTTGTGCAGCGAAGTAGAATAGAGCGCGGAGTAGATCACTCCTGCTGCGAAGTGTGGCCAATCTTCGCGCCCCAAGCAAGCCAGCAGCCTGGTATAGTCCCATATGGATTCTTTCCCCGACGCAGCGACTGAAGTCGATTTGAAAGGCACTGGTTTGCAGGAATTAGGGAGCTTGTCAAGGGTACGTCCGCTGGCGTTACGACACACATTCGCTGGTAGTTGACTGTTGGATGTGTTTCGCAGTTTGACTCACTAACCACTCTTGATGTGTCATTCAATGAACTGCAGTCACTCAATGGTATCGATAGTGCCAGAAGCTTACGGCAGCTGCGTGCATACAACAACAAAATCAGCTCTATAAATGGCATCGAGCGGTGAGAGCAGTGCAGCTGTCGGCAAGATGCACGCAGCAAGCTCTATTTTTCAGGCTCGGAATGTTGGAGCATGCAATGTTTCACAACAATGTAATTTATAATGCCTCAGTGTTGAGCAGTTGCCGCAATTTGCGCACGCTTCGCTTGGATGGCAACATGCTCGAGTCCTTCAATGGGCAGGGCCTGGGCAAGCTCACGCTGCTGAACATCTCCAACAATTCCATCTCTGAAACAGATGGCCTGCAGCGCCTGAAGCGCTTGCACACTCTCAAAGCCACACACAACGCCCTACGAGGCCTGGGTGGGCTGGTGTCGCTGCTGGCGCTGGAGGAGCTGCACCTGTCAGGGAACCCCCTTGGACCCGGCAGCGCCGCCCTCAAGGGGCTGCACGCCTTTAAGGCCCTGCAGGCCCTGCACCTGGATGATTGCGGGATGAACGACGACATGCTGGGCGCCCTGCACCGTGCCATGCCGTCTGTGCAGGAGCTGTCTGTGGCCAGCAACGGCCTCACCAGCCTGCAGGGCGTCGCGGCTGCATTCCCCAATCTAAGGGTGCTAGACGTCAGTGGGAACCACATTGCACAGATAGA
>Ga0307982_1000387_pt1 | contig 34587 bp, 8 predicted proteins | sample OrgLakmetagen989_FD_201847 | JGI IMG/M metagenome (GOLD analysis project Ga0307982, IMG submission 201847) | Saline water microbial communities from Organic Lake, Antarctica - #989 | ecosystem: Environmental > Aquatic > Non-marine Saline and Alkaline > Saline | place: Antarctica: Organic Lake...
TCGCTGGAGGGAAGTGTCCTCCCGGCGAGCTCATTCTCGAGGGCGACTGCTGGCTGCAGTTCGCACTTGGCAGGCTGTGAAGCTGTCCCAATTTGTGCGTGCTTGGGAAGGGGTTGCCCGCTCACGACTCCACTCCAAACAGCTGTTGCTGCGTGCGGTCAGCAGGTGGCAGCACTCACGACAGTATGCTGCTGTTGCAACATGGCACAGCCATGCTAGCAACAGAGCGCGGCTGCGAGCTGTGGCATCGCGCGTGGTAACTTCACTGCAAACTGCCCGATTGCGGGGTGCTGTTCTGCGCTGGCACGCTACTGCTTGCACTCAATCAAAGCAGCGTGGAACACTGCACAAAGTGCTTCTCAAGTGGAAGAATCAGCACTTGCTCAAGGCGCTGCGGCGCTGGGGGTCTTGGACTCAAACGAGGCAACAGCATCGGCTTGTCCTGTCAACCGTGCTTTTCAGAATGCAGAGCTGCAATCTCCGCAGAGCTGTGAGGTCTTGGCAGAGCCATACTGCATGCCAGGCGCGCACTCGCCAGCAAATGCACCGGGCCATTCACAGATGGAATTCCCAGAGCATGGTCAAGGCGTTTTACTCCTGGGCAGATGTCGCCAAGCAACGCGCCAGCGCACGGGCGAGGCTCCTGTGCATTCCACTCGAGCTGCAAACTACAGTTCTTTCTGCCTCACGGGAAGGCACCCCCGGTGCAGTGCTCAAGGAAGCTGGTTATGTGCCCAGCAATCGAGAAATTGCCGATCTTGAATGTGCTGAAGCACAAGGTACGCAGGACCTTGCTGAAGATGCAGATGCAGATGGCCCGGCTGAGTTTGTGGCCTGGGGACAACTTACTACCAGCGTGAGCCCAGAAGCACTCGAGCAGCTGCAGGAGGTATTTTGCACGTATGCATCATGCCCCACTCGCGCAGCGGCGCCCAGTGCCACAGCTGTGCTGCCCACGTCGCCGCCCGGCACACCGATGCCTGGCGGCAGCGTGCTAAGACAAGGGACCGGCGTTGGGCTGTACTTTGACCAGTTCCTCTTGTTTGCAGCAGACATGGGCGTTCTACGCGCGCATGCAAGAGCAAAGCTGACTTCAGCGCCCCATGGCACGCCTGGGGCGCAGTCACCAGGCGTTGCAAGCTCGCCATCCGCAAGCCCCACACATTCAAGCAGCGCCAATATTGCAAATGTCGCGCCCATTGAGGCAGCAACATTGTATCGTTTATTTCTCCACGCCATGTCCAGCACTGATGGCCAACACGCCCCCGGGCACGATTTTCTCAGCCTGCCCTTCCCTGGGTTTCTGCAGCTGCTGGGCTGCGTGGCGATGCTGGCCAGTACTCAACACGACGTGCGAGTGCAATTGAAGGTACCACAAGGACACAGCAGCGGATCAGTCTTATTACATGGGCCATCTGTCGTCCAGTGGCACTGCCTTTTGGAAAGTGTGCGATCTCACATGACTCGTTTCGTGGAGGGGCACATCTTGCAACACGCTCGCCAGAGGGGGGTAGGAAGTGGAAATGGCGGCATTGAGAACGAGCTGGCACAAGCGCTTTGGTCTCAGCAGGGTGCATCCGTGCCCCTGCATCAAGTGAACGGGTCAGTGTCTGGAGCAGCCACGCCGGGCGCTGCTGCTGCAGGGCTGTCCCCAGCGTCCACCCGGTCATCTCGCCGTGCGAGCACGCAAGTGAAAAACCCACCACTGCCATTCCATAGCACCCGCGACTTGAATGACACACTGCATGTTATTGAACACAGTATTCCTGGCTTGGCTGCTATCTTTACGCATTTTTCCACCGCTGGGCATGCATTATTGGACGGCGTCAGAGTTACAGCCGGCAGCAGCGTGGTATTTGAAGACTCGTCAAGCATTGCATCTGCAGCGTTTTCAAGCATTTCACGGGGAGGCAGATCTGCGTCTCTACGGCCGCTGTCGGCCGATTTTTCTGCTGATTTGGCGTCTTGGGTTGGTTGGAAGCGGGGCCACGTGGACTTGGGGCGTCTGCGCCACTCCTTCAGAGAGATGGACGAAAACGACGATGGCCTCCTGACTGGGGCAGAGGTGCTGCGCTTCATCAAGGGCATGGTGGGAGTGGCATCCAAGCAGGACGCCTCTGGGGCTGTTCGTGGTGTCGGCGGGGTGTCGGATAAATCCTGGGCAGTCATGGTTCTGCGCATGGCAGCAGCCGACGACAAGTGGGCTCAGGGCTCCACAGTTCATCACAAGTCCACCAGTGCAGGCGGCCTCACACTGACGTTTGCTCAGTTTGTGGATGCCACTGTTTTGCTGGTCAATCGGCAGTTTGGTGTTCTTGTTGCGCCACAAGATGTCCCCGATCGCCAGCCCACCTCCAATGATGGTGGCGAACGCTCCGTATCGGCAAAGCGCCACATCGACCGCACAGCTGCACGCCATGCCTTGTGGCGTGAAGAGCTGTTTCTGATGGATGTGGTTGCAGACTTCATCTCCGGCCTCACGCAGCGCTCGCAGCCGCTTACTCCTGCAGTTGCGGGCAGCAGCTTGATTCACGCCAGCACACGAAGCCATGCAGGACCCCCCCCTGGGCAGGCCCAGCTTGCCAAGGCCCTTGCTGGGAGTGAAGCAGCCACAGACTTGGCTTCCCAGCCCCCCCCTGCCCTGGCTCAAGCGCTGTTGGACGCGGAGGTGGATGCCGTCTTGTCGGGAGTGGACCCTGAGCAGGCAAGGCGCGCCGTGCTGCAGTCCCAGTCCCAGGCGCCCGCAGCCCTGCCTGTCTTACCCAATTTTGAGGATGATGCTGCGAGCGTTGGCTCATTCAGCGCCTCTGTGGCCTCCACTGCGCACAGCTATCAACCAGCGGGGCGGTACCACTCCCGCTTCGGGACGTCACCCAACGGCCCAAGGGGGCGTCCTCGCCGTATCTCACGTGCAGGATCGCCGCTGCGCAGCGCACGTAGCAGCCCTTTGCAGGCAGTGTCCTCCTTGTGGCTGCTGCCAGATGGCTGGGTGACGCTGCTCCGACGAATGGGCGTGTCCCAGCGAAACATCTCTCGCGTTGACTGTCTGCGCATTTTTGACTGGGCATACAGAACACAGTGCGCTGCAGATGCTGCGCAGGGCGAAGGCACTGCACCTGTGCACCACAGCCCCCTGGGAATGGGCATTCGCTTCGGTTTCTTTGCAGGGGCACTTGCCGCCGTGGCGGTGCACTTGAAAGGGCGCCATCCGTTTGTGTTGGGAAGCTTGCCGAGGGCACAGTGCATATCTCTACTGCTGGCTACTCTACATGTCCCCCCTCCCAGTACAGGAACAGAGTTGGAACACCTTGTCCCTGTCGGAACAAATGCCCACGCTCTGTTCCCAGCCGCCATGCACGCAATCCACTGGTTGAGCGGGCTGCTGCCCCCGCTGTCACCCTACACTGAAGCAGCAGCGCACCAGCCTGTGACAGTGCGTCACTTAGCCCAGCATGACTCCAAGCAGCACGCCACTCTAGTGCAGCACTTGGCGGCGAAGCTGCGGCTGCCAGGCAGCGCTGCGGGGCAGCCACCTGTCTTGGCACAGGCGGCGCTGTGGTCGTCGGTGTGCACAGCAGTGGGCGTGCCCCTGACAGCCACAGCCAGGCCCAGCGCAGGGCCAGGCGGCACGCCTGTGGGCGCTCGCTTGCGCCGGGCTGCTGCGCTAGCCGCCGCTTTGAGCCCGTTTTCCGCCAGGCGGGACCGCACGGTGCAAACACCAGCGCAAGTTTTCCTTGGAGCACGCTTACGCGACAGAGCTGGGCTGCAGTCCAATCCACTTGAGACTACAGAAGGGATCCAAGGGCACGCGCAGTCTGAGTCAAGGCAGAAGGACTCTCCGGCAAGGTATCCACTGGACCTGTCGGCAGTCTAGTTGGAGGCAAGACATTGTCTTTCTAGGCGATTTGTAATATTCAGATAATGGCAAGCACGCTACACTTTATTTCTGTGCGTGCTGCAAGGTCTGAGACATTTCTGCATTGGATTTTGGCGGCCCCTTTTCTCTGTTTGGTGCCATCACACAAAGCGCTCATTGAATCTTCTGGCTCGCGATGGACCTTTTCCAGAATTAATTCTTTGCGAAAGCAGGTTGAGTTTCGACTATAAGTTCGCAATCAGCGGGCATACCAACACATCGCTCAGGGACTGCAGAAAAGTCTGAGTTTACAATGCTGTCCAGTGCCCTGCGTGCAGGCAATTTTCGCTCCTACAAATGCACCACCCTGGCCCGTAATTGCTCTACACTTGCACCATGGTATTATGATGCATCACTTGAGGCGCGCGTTCCGACAGTTGCTGAGCGTACATCATTTACTGCGAAGCATGTGAGCTTTGATGCCTGGGTTGGCAACTCGGCAATCCACCTCAAGGATGACACGAATGCGCAAGGTTTCGATTTGATTGACCCAGGCACTGAAGTCACATTTGCTAGAAAGTTTTCCACTCAAGGCACTGTGGAGGCGGCCATTTCTGCTTCTCAACACGCTTTCCCGGACTGGGCAAGCACTACGGGCAAGGATCGTGCATCAATCTTGAGAAGAATTGCGGCCAGCATTCGAGAAAATGCTCAGGCATTGGTCTCTCTGGAAGCTCTCAATGTGGGCAAGCCAGTTCCAGAGGCGGACTGGGATGTGCAAGATGCAGCGGGCTGTTTTGAGTACATGGCAGATCTGGCAGAGACTTCTCCGTCAGAAGTGCGCTCGCAGCTTCCTCATGTGGAGGACGGCATGCTCGCTGAGAGTACATACATGCCGCTGGGACCTATTGCTGTCATCGTTCCATGGAATTACCCTTTGCTAATGGCTGTTTGGAAGGTCGCACCTGCTCTTGCAGCAGGCTGCACCGTTGTGCTGAAGCCATCAGAGTACACCCCACTCACTGCCCTGCTCCTGGGCAAAATTGCTGCAGAGGCCGGGCTTCCGGCAGGCGTGCTCAATGTTGTACATGGCGCTGGGGATGTTGGGGCAGCCATGGCGGGAGATGGACGCTTTGGCAAGGTGGCCTTCACGGGCTCCTCGCGGGCGGGGCGCTCCGTGATGGCAGCTGCCGCCCCCCACACCACCCCCGTCAGCCTGGAGCTGGGGGGCAAGTCCTCTGCAATCGTGTTTGCAGACTCTGTTGATACTGAAGAGAAGCTCGCAGCTGTGGTGGAGTGGGTGCTGTTTGGTGTGTTCTGGACAAATGGGCAAATTTGCTCAGCAACTTCTAGGCTGCTGATTCAAGACAGCGTGTATGACAAGGTGCTGTACAAGCTTGCACAAGCAGTCAAAACTATCAAAGTGGGCGATGCATTCGACTGCCAAACCAAACTTGGGCCAGTCGTCAACCGTGCCCAATACTCGCAAGTCACTGGATTTGCTCAGAGGGCTCACGAAGCAGGCATTCGTTCCCTCACAGAGTCTGCAGGTGCTGTGCCTGATCGGGGGTACTTCATCCCACCTCATATTTTTGCCGATGTACCTGCTGATTCTGAGGTGTGGACTGAAGAGATCTTCGGCCCAGTGCTTTCTGCAACACGTTTCACCAGCTGTTCAGATGCGGTGCTGGCAGCAAACGCCACACAGTATGGCCTCGGGGCCGCAGTGTTTACTGGAGACGAGCAAGTTTGGCAAAAAGCTTCGTCTTCACTTCGTGCTGGAATTGTTTGGCGGAATTGCAGTCAGCCGTGCTATGCACAGACGCCTTGGTATGTTTTCGCATGCGCATGCTTGGCCTCCTTCATGTTGACTTTATGCAGCGCCTGCCGCATTTTGCCCTCGTATCACTTCCTACTTTTGCAGGGGTGGCTTCAAAGACAGTGGTTTCGGGCGAGACTTGGGTCCTCAAGCCCTTCAGGCCTACATGGGACACAAAACGCTCATTTCTAGGCAGTCCAGTGCTGGCCGCCTTGGGTGGTATGCTTTCCAGTGAAGCGTGCTGCAAAATGCACCGTACACTCGCGTGGGATTGAAAGGTCACAAATCTGCGCTAGATGTAAGCGTTATCGGCCCTGCACTGGGACAAACGCAGTGACTGATAGTCTTCTCACATCAGAAATTTTTCTTCGAAAGAGTTTTCATCACAAACTACACAACAGCCGACTGCCATCGTACAACGATGCCAAAGTCTGTATCCTGCTATGAGTTTCATTATTCGTGGTATATTTGTGTTGGGTGAGAAGAACATGACCAGGCTACATCACGATAAGCTGAGAAGTTACTATTACAGCCAACCATTGCGTTTTCAAATCACTGACCTGCAGGTCGTTGCATATGGCTTGATGCCGCAAAGCACCCACTCTGTCAAGTATTGATTTCATCTTCCGACGCATTGACGATCAAAGCCAAAAAGTGCGAGTTCATTTGGGCCAGAAGAATATTCTGCGAGAGATGTTTCCCCCCCAAGAAACCGAACAGTTGATGGTTTGCCGCTCACTCATCCAGCATTAAGTGGAGATGCTTCCTTTTGTGACACAAAATAGATCTTTTCATTGCGTCGTTTAGATTCTTGTGAGTAGCAGCAAGTGTCGGTTTCCAGTTTATTTCATTTTGCCCTACAGCTCCCTTGCTTGTGTTTGTTGTTTTGTCGCCTGCTTTGCTAAATTTGCTTGGCTTTGCACACACCAGAGCAGTTGAAAACCCCAAAAGCGAACGTTTTTTCCCGTATACCCCCTTTTTTCAGGCAGCCTCTGCTCAAGTGGCAAGGTCTACAGCAGCACCACACGCAGAGCGACAAGCTGAACCGAGAGCGCGCATCAACCGTGGAAACGTAATTTCGACTGAGCTGCATACCTGCCGGACCACTTTTTGCTATGTTCAAGAACGATTCATTACTGGCCCCATTGTGCACGGTATTGCATGGAGGCAGAACTGTTTACAAGCCCGCAAAGTGTCGAAGAATCAGTCCGGCAAAGCCGCCAACTCGAGAGCGGAAGTTTGCCTTGCACACTCACCGTTTTCAGTGGCAAAAGCCCCGACTGATCAAACCGATTGCAAATAGCTTCTATAGCTTGCTTTGGAGTTGTTTGGCCATGATGACTTTGCGGTTTCACGGCGCAACTGCTTCTGCAATTTCGGTGTCATCAGCGTCCTCTTGGTTGCCTCTTGAGACCGACTTGGCTGGCGGAAACATCCGCAGTGCTAGTTTCATTGGCACCTTTCCCGCCATTTCGATAGGAACGACCTACTCTGTAGCTTTTGGAGTTCCCTCTGCGAATACCAACCAGGGCAGAGTACTCGTGCTGCACTTCACTGCAGACTCAACAACCCAGCACTCCAAAACAATTATTGCATCCGGGCAAAGTGGGCTATCAGCATTGCCCGCAGCAGGCAAATTTGGTGCTTCAGTCATTCCAGCTGGAGATTGGGACCAGGATGGAGTGAAGGATATCCTGGTTGGGGCTCCTCGTGCCGGCGGCACTCAAGGCCACGTGTACATCCTATTCATGAACGCCGATGCCACTGTAAGACAACAGTCACACATACTTGCACGACGCAGCGGCCTTTCATCACCGAATGAGCTCTTTGGGGCTGCACTTACACTACTTCCGGATTTGAATGGCGACGGCGTCTCGGAACTGGCGGCCGGCGCGCCTCGCGAAGGGGCCAATGACGAGGGCGCCGTAGCCATTGCCTTCACCACACGTGAATTTGCACCCATCTCGTGGTCGGTATTGAAAACATCCGCCAGTCCATTCACTGGTGGGAATCAACTCCCTGTCAATGCGCACTTCGGTGAATCCGTAGCTTTCATCGGCGACGTGAACAACGATAACCTTCCAGACATCGCAGTTGGCTCTCCTGGCAGCGCAAGTGGTGGCAATGTGTACATTATCACCCTGCGCGCAGACGCATCCGGAATTGAGGGGGTGGCGCTGAGCTCATTGCTGGTTTCCATTCAGGCTGACCAAGGCATGGGGCGCTCTATCATTCCGCTGATGGGCCGAGGCAGAGATGGAGTCGTGAGCCTCTTGGTGGGGGCTGACAATTCCGGTGGGGCGACAACAGGGGCTGGAGCAGTGTTTCATGTTGGTCTTTCGGGACCCGGCCCAAGCTCGTTTACTGCGTCTGTTCAAACAATAACTGCTGCCACAGACTCTCAGCTCATTGCTGCTTCCGTGCCAACCGCTGCCGCTTCTCAGTTTGGAGGGGCTCTGGCAGATCTTGGTGACGTGGATGGCTCTGGGACAAGCTTTGTTCTGAGCATTGTGCCCAACTTCGAGCAAACGCTTGGAACGCCATCCGGCATGTCTGTCGTGATGAAAATGACTGCGGATGCAGACACCTTTGTAAGCAAATGCCCAGCAGCGTTGGATTTCTTGGAGCTGGTCAGACAACATCACCAGCCCACGAGCTTTGGCTTGTGTGAACGCGAGTACAGCATGCGCAGGCGCATTGTAATTCCAGCGGCAGATTTTGGGCTGGCTGGTCAAGGCGGCAAATTCGGCTCCTCATGTGCATACTTGGGGCCCAACACTGCAGCAAACAGTACATTTATGTTGGCCTTGGGTGGTGAAGACATTGATACTCCCTCGGTGGACATGGGCAGCATTCAAGTCTGGAGTGTGACAGCTGGAACAGATGAACCTAGGACCGCAATTGACCTGGACAAGGATGGCGTGCTGTCCAGCAACTGGGCATTTTTGGTCAGCTCAGCAGAATTCGGTCGCTCAGTTACATCACTGGGCCAATTTGTAGGGGCTGCAGGAACCATTGATATTCTAATTGGGCTGCCAGGGTTCAGCTCAACAGGAGCCTTTGTCATGGCATTCACCACCAACGGAGGGACAGAATACCAAATGCTTTCAGGCATCACAACATACGGCACTGCTTCAGTGCCTAGTACTACTCCCGCAGGCTTTGGCACGTGTTCAGCCGTGGTGCAGGCTCCAGCGCGAACAGCAGTAGCCCTCAAGCAGCGCGTCATTCTTGCTGGCCTCCCAAGGTACGATGGAGCAGCTACAGACATTGGAGGTGCAGTGATTTTTGAGCTGCATAGCAATGCTGTGCACATGGCAGGCGCGGCTGTGCCATTCCCAGGCAGAACAAGAACTTTAGTTCCTGGCCACAATGGCTTCAACCAACCACTGCAGGCAAACGATCAAGCTGGAACCAGCGTTGCAAGTCTTGGGGATGTCAATGGTGACCTCATGACAGATGTTGCACTTGGCGTCCCAGGCAAAGATTCTGTTCTCGTTTTGTTCTTGTTCTCCGACTTCACTGTCAAGTTCACGGCGCTCATCGAACATGGCTCGGGGCTACCTGTAACGGCCGGTTCCAATTTCGGCTTTGCTGTGGGACAAACAGGTGACCTCACTGGTGATGGAATCCCTGAACTCCTCGTGGGTGCTCCCACTTCCGGTCAAGTGTTCATCATCTCCCTGCAGTCCAACGGGTCCGTCGCTTTTGCTGAGAAGTACGCTCTGGGTGGGGGACACGGTGCCTCCCTGGCTGCACTTCCGAAGGGGGCATTTGCCCAGAACGGATTCGCATTTGCTTCGGGCGACCCAACCAAGAATGGAAATGATGGTGAATTCGTGTTTGTGGAGACAGGCTTCTCCCAGCCTCGCCCCCTTGCCCCCCTTTGCACTGCTGCAACTCATAGCTTGGACACCATCGCAAAGTGTGATCAGTCCATTTCTTCTTCTGTGGCTTTGAGCAGCGGAGACAGTGCCTTGAAGAACATTCTTCCGATAGCAAATGTGAGTAGACAGAACCAGTTTGGCCGGCACATTGCTCCAGTGGTCCGAGTCGAGGGCAACAAGCACACAATGATTGTGGCTGTCTCGGATGCAGGGTTTGAGCACGGAGGCAGTGAGACTGGCCGTGTAGTGTTCTTGAAGATTGATACTGCTGATAGGTTTCGCATTGAAACTTTGGCGGCAACTGGCCTCACAGTGAATGGGTTTGCCGGTGTCAAGCAGAACATGGCTGCAGGGGGCTTGGTGTACATTGGTGCGTTCATGAATGGCCATGGTGTTGCGTTCACAGCTGATGGTCGCGTGTTGATCGCCTTGCTGCAAAACTCAATGCTTGCACCGACACTGTTTGATTTGCTTGGATGCGTGAATGGTGACGCTGGGCTGGCGGCGCGCGCTGCTGCATCTCACCAGTGGCCAACTGCTTTGGCTGCCATCGGGCACGCAGGCACATCTTCAATTATTTTGTGTGTGGGTGGTCGTCAGACAACTACAAATGGTTTCATCTCCAATGTACGGATACTGACGAATGGGCGGTCTGACACTGTGTCCTACATCACAGAAGCAGATGCCACAGTCTCAGCAGGCCTGGGATTTGGTGAAAGCCTGTCCAGCATCGGAGATGTTGATGGCAATGGCTATGGAGACCTGGCTGCTGGTTTGCCTTTGCTGAATAGTAACGGTGGGGGCATTGTCATCATGCTCTTGAGCGCCGCAGCAAAAGTGTTCGCAGCCTCTTCGATTTCATCTGCATCTGCCCCCCTTACTTCATCCGACTTGATTAACGCAGATTCGTTCTTCGGTTCCTTCATTTCCCCGGCTGGAGATGTTGATGGAAACGGTGTGCCAGATTTGCTTGTCAATAACGTGGCATTCAGAGGCGCTGCGGCGGAGCTGGGCCTGGGGCATCCAGCACTGCTGATGCTCAACCAAGCAGGGTCCGTCATAGATGTTGCCAGCCTCGGTGGGACAAACAGACAGCTGATCCCTAGTGCAGCCAGTGGCACACGATTTGGTGAGTCCGTTGTGTCTCTGGGTGATGCAGACGGTGACGGGTATCATGAGTTTCTTGCATCAGCCCCAGGAATGTCCGACAGGGATTCTAGCTCCAGCAATGCACAGGGATTCGGAGCTTTCTTTGTCCTGCACAGCACGATCTTTCATTCTTCATTTTACTCGGCCAGCCCGAGCTTCGATGGCTGCCCGGGAAACAATGCTGCACTTGGTGCAGGTTCAACATGCGCAGTCGCTCGCTCCCTGCACCCGACCATTATTCAAGACACGAGGCTACTTGCAAAAGATGCCAGTGTAACACTGTCTGAAGAGAAGCTCCGCTCAATGGAAATTGTCAGAAAGAGACCGCAAGGCGACAGCATATTTGTTATTGGGGCTCCGGACCATGCATCGGGTGCAGGTCAAGCAAACATTCTTGGACTTCTCCCGAGCCTTGGGATCACCAATTCCATCCCGGTGGATGCAGGCACTGCAGCAACTGGATCAAGTGGTCGACTAGGTGCTGACACTGCCTCGCTCGGAAACATCCTGGGGATTGGTGCTGCGATCACTGCAATTTCTGCACCCAACGCGAAAACCATACAGTTTGTGGACGTGGACACCCCTTTTCTGTCAGGTCAATTGCTTCCAACCACCTCTTTCGCTGGATTTAGCACCGCTGCGGGCGCTTGCCCGTCGACACTGTCCACTGGATTCGGCAAAAGTATGGTGGCGCTCGGAGACTTGGGCGGCGACGGTCTGACTGAGCTTGCAGTTGGAGATCCAACGTCAGGCACAACACCATGCCTGTCAGAGCGAGGCGCTGTGTTCATTTTCCATCTTGGGTCGTCAGGTTCAAATGTTGTGCCAAAAGCGTTTGTTTTCATTTCTCACATGAAAAATGGAATGGGAGCCGATGTGGAAGAGAACGGCAAGTTTGGGGCGTCGATTGCCGCGATGGGAGATCTGAACGGCGATTTTGTCCCAGACATGACTGTAGGTGCCCCGGAAGATAGCTCTGGCGTCTCGGGAGGGTTGTCCGCAGGCCATGGAGCGATTTTCATTTGCTTTATGCGGCCCTCTGGAACTGTGGCAGAATACGTCAAGCACGTGCCAACCATGGCTGGCAATGTCATGCCACTTGCTCAGCCTGGAACTGTGAACCTCAATTTTGGAAGCTCAATGATTGCGGTAGGCGGGGTGCTCCAAGGCACGCAGCAGCTGCTGGTGGGGGCAACTGGATTCAACTCAGGGGCTGGGGCTGTCGGCATACTGTCATTTGCATCTACGCCTGGCCACATAGCCGGGACAGAGGTGCTCACTCGTGCGTCATTTGGTGTCCCCAACAGTCCAGATGGCACCACTTTGGATGGCCTTGGCTCCGAGCTGGTTGATTTTGGCATGATTGAATCCAATGGCATGCGGCTAATGGTTTTCGGGGCGAAAGACAGCGTGCGCCACGGCACTGTGGGAGCCGGGGTATTTGCTCTGTCAGCAACCACAATACAGCTTGGTGCCCCCAAGTGTGCTGTTGCCTTGCAGCTTTTTGGAGTTGGCACAAGAACTGGCTGCGACCACTTTTCTTCGTCCACCACCTTCAGTAAAACCTCGGCCGACGGGGTTTTTAGCAGTTTGGCCAACGGGGGCAGCTTCGGCCTCGCTGCCGCAGTAATCACGAGAGTTGGAAATGCAGTTCGGCTTGCAATCAGCGCCCCCCAAGAAGCGGACGGTGTCGTCCGAATAGTGACATTTGAAGATGATTCTGCAACGCCGATGGTGAGCCAGCTGGTTTTTTCTTTTCCGCCTGCAGGAACAGGGCTTGGTTCAGCTATCGCTGGTCTTGGGGACATTGATGGGGACGGACACGACGATCTTGCAATTAGCAACGCAGCAGCCAATACGGTGTTTGTGTGCTTTCTTGTTGGAACATTAGTGGCAACTACGCCCGTAGCCCTGACTGGTGCGGACGGGTATGGTAGCTCCTTGTCTACTTTAGGTGCTCTTTTGCCAGCAAATACGTTGCCAGTTGTCGTGGTTGGGGCACCAAATCGTGCATTTGGTGGGGATTTCAACCGCGGTGCCGTTGACTTGCTGCAGCTGGATGCACTTGGAAACAGGGTAGGCACCGACTTTGAAATATTAAACGATGGCACAAACTTTGCATCAGCATCTTCGAATAATTATTTTGGAAGCTCTGCTGCAGGGATGGGTGATCTGGACGGAAATTTGGTTCCGGATTTCGCAGCGGTCTCTGTGACGACCCCTGGCATTGCAAGCAAACTGCACTTAGTGTTCATGGCCTCAACACCAGCAGTGATTTCAGTATCTGAAATAGTAGCCACAGACATCCCCAACGAATTGTGGACAATTAACCCAGGTGTCTGGGCAGAGCATATTGCCCTTGCGGGAGACCTTGATGGCAATGGCATTGCAGACTTGATAGTAACGAGTAAGGATACGCCAACTGGGCCAGGGTACAGAAACAGCGGCGCTGTAATTGCGCTTTTACTGAAGGAAGACTTCACCCCCAGTGGTGTGACTGATTCAAGCGCTGAGGAAGGTGGACTGTCCGGTTTGCACACTGAGCTTCAGTCTGTTTTCCGGGGACCAGTGCTGTCTTTGGGCGCCACTTTCAACGGAACTGACCGCTGGCTTATTGCATCACCATACATCGACACCCCTGTGGCAAATACTGGTGGCTTTACAGTTGCTGTTTCAGCTCAAGCGGCCAGTCTTCAACGCCGGCGTATGGGGAGCGGGATAGCCAAAGGCTGTGTCCCTTCGCTCAGCCTTCTGCATTCTGGGCAGGATCCATGTAGGCGAAGCGTGTTGCTGAAGAGTGTGGCAGCCTTCACGGTTGCTTCCAATTTTGGCAGTGTGGATGGTGACTTTTCCTTTTGGGGACACTCAATGACAGTCCTTGGAACATCGCCTTCCAACCCACTAGTCCAATGGGTAGCCGTTTCATCTAGCAGTCCATCACAGGTCTATATTTTGAACTATAGGCCCAGTACGGGTTCATTTGATGGAACAGCGGTCTTGCTTAACAACCTGGCTTTGGCAACCACAAGCTTTGGGACGAATATTGCTGGTATTGGCGATTTAAACAATGATGGCATCCCTGATATTGCTATTGGCGACGTTGGATTTGGTTCTGTGAACACTGGTGCGGTGCATATTGTGTTCCTAGGTGCACTTGCAATCACCCTTGACATTGTCACGCTTTCAGCAGCCACCTTTGCCTCGGGAGTAGGGGCTGCGCTGAGTGCACCTGGTGCAGGCCTGTTCGGGTCCGGACTAGCCTCTTTAGGGGATGTGACGGGTGATGGACACTGCGACATCATGGTTGGGAGGCGCACCACTTTGTCAGCATCTTCTCGTGGGCTAGTATTTTTAGCTCTGACACCAGAGGGGTCTCCTCGACTTCACACCAGGATTGAGCTTGGGGGTGTCGGTGGCAACACCCCACCTGTGTCGTCAACTGGTGCCTCTTCTCAACTTGGCCACACAATTACAGGAGGGGGTGACATGGATGGCGATGGAGTACCAGATGCTGCTGTGAGCGATACTGTGTCATCGACCATTAGGACGATCTTTTTGCTGTTCATGACTCGGCAGGGCACCGTGCGCGACTATTTGGATGTACGGCCTGCGGGTACTGCTGGTAAGCTAGCGCTTCCTACAGGTGTTTCTGGCTTTGGGCAAGGCATGGCCATTGCGCCTGATATGAATGCTGACGGCTTTCCGGACTTGCTTGTCACTGCTCCGCTCACAATTTCACACGGGTTGACAGGCCTTCTCATTGCTGTGTACATGTCACCTACTGGTGTGGTGGGGACCGAAGTTGTGCATAAGCTGTCGCTGCCGACGTTCAATGCGGGGCTTGAAGACGCTGTAGTGCCACTGCATCGGTCTGCAACCAACTCTCTTGCCATCCTGTATGCAGGTGGTCCTGGGAACGCCCTAAATGTGGGTGATAGCAACAGGGTCGTTCAAAGCTCTGGCAGTGAAGCCAACCCAGTCCACGCCCTCAACAATATAGCTGGCCAGCAAAGAAACGCAGTTGGATTGTACAATTTCACGGGCGCTTCAACATACACAATAGCATCTGGGACAGCATCTGCACAATTCGGTTCTTCCTTGGCCACTCTAGAGCAAGGTCCAGCGGCAGATGTGAGACTCGCAGTGGGCGCTCCGGGGGACAAAAGCGTCTACATCGTCATTCTGAACGCCGACACAGGCAGCCAGCTTCAGGCGTACACGGTGAGCTATGGAGCTGTTCCTGGGTTTGGCTCCTCTGTCGCCAGTATCGGCGACATCAACCTAGACGGTACAGTGGACATCATCATTGGGTCCCCGCTGGAGAACTCCAACAGGGGTGCTGTCTATGTAGCCTTTCTTCCTGGGAACGATGGGTCAAGTGTACTAAGTATTGTGCGAAATGGGGCAAACGATGCAGGCTCGCTCCTATCGGGACATGTCCAGCTAGATACTGCTAACGTGTACCTGGGAAGCAGCGTTGCACTCATCGACGGCAGTTCGAACTCAGCCAGCTGTCAAGCCTTGGTAGCCATCGGTGCTCCCACCGGTGCAGCTTTTCCAGGCGGCTTTGTGCTTGCTCGAATTGACTCTGACGGTGATGTTGCGAAATTTACCTATACAACAAATGGCGAAGGCGGGATTCCAATCTTTGGACCCGGGTCATTTCCCACAGCCGCTGGAGTGGGTTCTGCACTTGTAGGCACTGGGGACATGGATGGCGATGGAGTGCCTGACATGGTGGTTGGTGGCCCACTTCTTGCGAACCCCCCTCACTTCAACGATGGCTGCTTGGTTCTGGTCTTCCTAACTGCAGCTGACACGGTGAGCCGCATCAAAGTTATTCGCCGAGGCGTATCCCCAGGTTTTGGCTTTTACCCGTTGCCGTTTTCAGCCAAATGTGGCACCAGCCTTGCACTGCTTTCGCGCGAAGATGGCATAGTACGCCTGGCAATGGGGTGCCCTGAAACTGACCACACCAACCTTGTCGGAGCTGTGGCTATTGTTGCACTGAACACCACCAAAGAAGAAGCAGATGTGGATGATGTTTTGGTCGGCCGCTTGCTGGCTGTGGACCCATCTGCAGACTTCCAGCGCGGGCTAGCTCTGGCCAGCTTTGGGGACCAGCAGGCAACCAGATCTACAGGGCTGTTTGTTGGGGCCCGCGGGACAAGCAGCTTTTCAAAGGGCACTGTGATCACAGGCCGACTTTCTTTAAGTGCAAGTGCTCATCCTGCTGAGTTTGAGCGACGTCAGTCTTCGCAGCCATCTGCTGCAAGCCTGTGTTTCCCATTTGTGCACAGCCGACACAAGCTGGGTGTATTCAATTCTGGCTCCACCAATTTGCTGAGCACTGCTCAGGATGGCGATGAGTTTGGAGCGGCAGTTGCAGTTGCGAGTTTTGAACAAAATACTGCCCAGTATGACCTCGTCCTCGGAGCCCCAGGCGCAGATGATGTCAGTGCAGGCTTTGGCGACATTGCTGTCGCTGATGTGACTGCTGGCCAGCCCATCATGGGCGACACCTTCGTCCAGTTGACAGATTCAAGTGTCCTAGATGACGTATCTGCTGCTCGCTTTGGGCAGTCTGTTGCAACCTTGGGTGACATTGATGGAGATGGGCTGGTGGACATTGCAGTTGGGTCGCAGTTCAGCAAAGGGGCGCTCTCAGCAGTCGGGGCAGTGTTTATCTACTTCGGCACTCCCGCGGGATTATATAATGCTCCTGTATCGCTTGTAGATTCTGCGCTGCGGCCCACTGGTCCTCCAGTGGATGCCCTAAACCGCTTCGCTCTCAGCAGCAATGACCGCTTTGGGGCCGCGCTGTCCGCGCTAGGCGACATGGATGGCAATGGGGTCACTGAACTGGCAGCGTCCGCTCCTGGGCACACCTCGCCAGCCTGCGCCTTCTCTGCTTCGTCCTGTGGCCTTGTGCTTGTGCTGTTCTTACGGCACGATGGAAACATTGCCCGGACCTCCGCGATAGACCCTGCAGCCTTCGTGCCTGCTGTTAGCCCTCTTGCCTCCCTTGGCTTCGGTGGATCCTTGGCTGGAATCGGCGACCTCAATGAAGACGGCACTGTGGACTTTGCTGCTGGAGTGCCGCGCCTGACTGCAGGGGGCGCGTCGAATGCAGGTGGTGTGTTTGTGGTTTTCCTGGACCCTAGCGCTGAGTACAAATCTCACGTGCTCATCACCGCTGGGATCAGCGGCTTCACTGGCCGTCTTGATGGAATTGGCGGAACAGGCACATTTGGTTCAGAGTTCGGCTGCTCACTGGGAGCGCTGGGCCGTCAAGCTTCCACCGGAAACCTGCTTCTTGCTGTTGGTGCGGAGCGGCATCGAGCCGGTGCGGGGCCGGCGGATAGCTTTGCACCGGGCGCAATCTGGGTGCTATCGCTGGCAGAAAATGGGCAGGTGGCTGCCTCAACCAAGATATCTGCTCTCAGTTCCCAAGTAGGTGGTATTACACAGGGCGGAGTGGCGTTTGGCAGCGCGCTGGCAGCGTTGGGGGCAGGGGTTGCTCCTGGGAATTTCAGTATTCTGGTTGGGTCTCGCCTTGATGACGAAGACGGCAGCACTGCAGGAGGCACAAATTTGGGCGCCATGTATCAAGTGGACACTGCATTGAAGTTGAATGACCTTACGGCGTGCCCATTCCAACTGGCTCTATTGCCCCCTGGCTCCGCGGCGTGTATGCTCCGTCCACACGTGCACTCTGTGCAAGCTCTTACCGGCCAGGATGTCATTGGAATTGACGGGCAAAACACCAGCACTGCCAGCTTTGGTGGATCTTCTGCGGTTCTGTCTCAGCACTTGCCTTCAAGCACGTCACCTGGCAATCTGGTGCTTGCGCTGGGCAGTCCATATGAGCTCTCCGGCCAGGGCAACTTCTCCGGCGTGGTGCGCTTTGTGCACTATGCCCCCGCAACTCGGACAGTAACGCTTCGTGTGCAGCTGACACCACAGCAAATGTTTGTGTCGGGAGCCACCAGTGGCTCCGAGTTTGGTTTCTCGCTGGCGAATGTTGGGGACTTGGATTTGAATGGCCATGATGATCTGGCCGTGGGTGCTCCTGGCTTTAAGGCTGCAGGCCAACAGACGGGTGCAGCTTTCATTGTACGAATGTCTGGTGCGGCTGTGCCCTTGAGTAGTACACAGTTGTCATTGCCCGCTGCACAGCCCCAATCACGCACTGGGCAAGCAGCAGCAGCTTTGGGCGATGTGTCGGGCGACAGCATCACAGACCTGGCGATTGGAGCGCCCAATTCATCATTTCTCGCGTGCTCATCATGCGGTGCAGTGTTCATTTCTGTGTTGAACTTGGATGGCAGTGCTCAGTACAGCCACACACTGGGTAGCGAGCCTGGGTCGCTCCTGCCTGCGCTGCAAAGCGGAGACGAGTTTGGAAGCAGCCTTCTGGGCATTGACGAAGGGGTGTTCAAGCTTCTCATCATTGGTATGCCCGGGGCTGGCGATAACACGGGTGCGCTTATGCTTGTGCAACTGCAACGTGGCTCCTTGCACGTGGCACAGGCCACGGTGGTCAACTCTGCGACAGCACCCTTATTGGCAGGCATGCCTTCTGGTGGGAGGTTTGGCCATGCGCTGGCACAGTTGTCCGTGGGCACTGACCGCGTCATTGTGGGTGCCCCCGGCAACGGCAGCGCCAGCCAGGAAGGCTCCTTCTGGGTTTTGGGCTTGAACGCAGCGGGTGCAGTGAGCAATGCCACGCACTATACCCCATCCATCATTGTACCGTCCGCTTTTCTGCGGACTGGGGGTGACCGCATGGGGTCCAGCCTGCTTTCCCTGGGCGACTCAAACCTGAATGGTGCAGTCGAGGTGCTTGTTGGGGCTCCCGGCGACTTCGAGCAAGGTGTCAACAGCACGCTATGGGCACTGGAGCTGGACGAACGCACCTCGGCGTCGCTGGGCGGCTGCAGCGCAGTGTTCAACGCAATTTCTTCCTCTGCAGGCTGCGCCCTTCCCATCATATCAGCTGCAAGTCAGGCAAACACTGCAGCGTTGGCTGGCCAACTGTCCCAAGCACTGGCTGCCAGCAATCCGCAGGTGGGCCGCAAGCTGGCCCTTCTGGGGCACTCAGCATCATACCCCACCGAGTATGCGGTTGCTGTGGGTGCCCTGGGGCAGCCCACTGCTGATGGGGGCGTGTGGTTCATTGGCGTGCACCGCGAGACACGAGCCATCACGGCTCGGGGCAGTCTCCTGCCAGGCGCCGCAGCGCTGCCTACTTCCTGGCAGTTTGACGGCGCCGTGGCTTCCATTGGGCGCTTGAGTGACGCAGGCACATTTCATATGGTGTTTGGGCAGGCTTCCCGATCTGCAAATGCCGGCATGTTGTTGATGTGTGCCATTGCGAGTGACTACTCGGCGGCTTGCACGGACCAACTTGCCCATGGCCTCAGCGCGGGTGGCACATTGCTGAGCATGCCCAATACGCAGCTGTTTGCCACTGCTGCTGTAGGCTTGTCGGAAGTGTTCTCCCAAGGGGGGGTCATTGTGGCCTCGGGGGGTCCAGGGGGCACCTCCCCGCTGCTGGTGCTGTTTGAAATCAACCAAGACGGCGTGACCAGAAAGTTCCAATTGCATGCAATGGGCACTGGGGGCATGCCAGCATACACGGCTGCAGATGGCTTCGCTTCGTCATTCGCGGCACTGCCCAGTGACGGTGCTGATGCGCTGCCTGACCTGGCCATTGGCGTTCCTGGGGCCGGCAGCCACGGTGAGATCGTGCTGGCCTTCCCACGTGTAGATCTGAATATGGCTCATGCTCCTCTTGTCATCAGCGGCGCAGTCGCCGGCATCGCTCACCCTCTCGCAACAGTAGCTCTGTTCGGCTCAAGCCTCGCGGCCCTGTCTGGCGTGGGACCCCAAGCAGATTTGCTGGTGGGTATGGCCGGCGACTGGGCCAGTATCCAGGACGAAGGTGCTGCTATACTGCTGGATATGACTGCTGGGGGTGTTGCAGCCGGCAAGCTCTCAAGCGAGGCGTTGGTCTCGGGGTTGTCGTTTGCACTGAATGGCAAGTTTGGACAGGCCATGCTGTCGCTGGGTGACATGGATGGCGACGGGTTTGAGGACGTGATGATCTCTGCCAGCCAGCAGCAAGGTGTTGTCGCCCAAGAAGGCGCACTGTTCTTGTTGAAGCTGCGACGACCCAGCCCCCCGCGAAGTTGCCCCCCGATGCTGCGGCAGCTGCCCGGCGCAGAGGGGCTGTGTAATTTGGACATAGCTGAGCTCTCCTATCGCGAAGAAACTTCAACCACCTTGTCTGCCTTGGCCACGGCTGTGAGTGTGGGCGCAACAGCCCGCCTCGGCTCCAGCATCGCTTACGGTGGCATTTGGCCAGGCAGCAACGACGCGTACGTGACACTGGTTGGTGTCCCGCGCCACGTTGACGGGGTGGATATTGTGGGCGGCGTTATTATTGCTGTGGTGCGTGCGGGTGAAAACTCTGTATATGCATCCTACCTGGCGACCCGCTCAGCACAGCTGCCCCTGAGCACAGGAGATGAGTTTGGAGCGTCAATTGCACCGTGGGGAGCCTCAGCCGCTACACCATTGCAGCATCTCATTGTGGGTGCGCCGGGTGCCGCTGGATCAGCGGGGCAGGTGTGGTCTGTGCAATTGTCGAGCAACGGGCAGTCCGTCGCCCAAGCCTCCACATTTACTGGCACCTTCGCATCCACTTTACTGAGTGGGGATAGATTTGGAAGTGCAGTGGCACCATGGGTAGACAATTCCGGCACTGGTGTAGCATCTGTCCTGGTTGGGTCACCCAAAAACTCCGGAGGGGGGCGGGTATTTGTCCTGCAAGCTGCTCGATCTGGCGCCGTGACTGTCCACAATGTTCTCGGGGCAGGGATCACCGGCATGCCTGCCTTGCTGCCTGGAGATGACTTCGGTGCTGCTGTAGCAGCTATTGGCGACCAAAATGGCGATGCCTTGCCTGACATCGCTGTGGGAAGCCCTGGCGTTGACGGCGCCTTCATGGACGCGGGAGCTGTTTTCATACTGGCCACGGCACAGGATGGCAGCTCTAGCATTCTGCTGCGGGTAATCAGAGGCTCTGATTCAAGCTTTGCTCCGTGGAATTCCCGCTCAAGTGGCTTTGGAACCTCTGTGGCTGGACTGGCCGATGAGAACGGTGACAGCATTGGCGACTTGCTGATCGGGGCACCAATGCTGCAAGTGGGCCGCACTGAGGCTGGTGGTGTGTGGCAAGTGTCTAACAGCACTGCTTCCTTGATTGCAATGCGCCAATTGCAGTCTCGTGCCGATTTGCCCGCAAGGTCTTGGCTGGGAGGCGCAGTTGCAAGCTTTGGCCGCCCTAGCGGCTTTGGGCCACGTATCATTGCTATTGGTGCCCCTGGCGATACTTCGGGCACTATTTCTGGGCGATTTGCATTCCATGTACTCGGTGGTGATCGCCAGGACAACTGCCCCCCTGCACTGCGAAATCTCCCGTTGGGCTCCGGCCCCTGCACTGGGTACCAACAACACCTCACTATCGGCAGCACAGCGGAGGGAGCAGCTGTGGCAGCGCCCATTGTGGCAGGCGATGAATTCGGCACGTCCATATCCATGCTGGCCGGACAGCCGCAGCTGACACATGTGCAGTTTGCGGTTGGAGCTCCCGGGTCTCTAGTCGGGGGCGCTGTTGCTGCCGGATCGGTACACATCTTCAACACCAGCCTGCAGCCTGCAGCTGCACTGGCGACCACACATGTCGGGGCCATTATCAGTGGAGTCACGTGGGTGGGAGCACAGTCCTCCTTATTCGCGCAAGCTCGATTTGGAAGCTCCGTTGCGCCTTTGGGTGACTTGGTGCGTAACGGGAACTTCAACCTGGCTGTGGGTGCTCCTGGGCACGGAATATCAGGAGCGGCATTCATCCTCGCAGTCTCATTCAATCCGCTGCTGGTGGGCACTTTGGCTGTGTTTGAATCTGCCAGCACGGACTTGCCCAGCTCAGCCGCCTCAGACCCAGCTTTGCCAGGCAGCCTGTTCGGCGCATCGGCTGCGGGTATTGGCGACATTGCGGGAGAAGGGCGAAGCGTTCTGGCCATTGGTGCCCCGCTTGGTGGATCTGCAGCCTATGTTGGCTGCGGAATGGTGTTCCTCTTCAACTTGCGCGCCGACGGGAGTGCCCGGGGCTTCATGAAACTGAGTGGCGACACACCCCAGCTTGCTTCCCATCTGGCTGTCGGCGACCGCCTTGGCTCAGCTGTGGCAGCCATCGGCGACATTGACTCCAATGGCACTCCAGATGTGGCGATCGGCGCGTCTGGTGACTCGCAGCACGCCCATCTTGCAGGTGCCGTGTATGCCGTGCGCTTGGCTGGATCTGGCAGCCCAGCCGCTGCTTGGTCCGTGCTTAGTATCACACGCATTGCTGCAAACTCGGGTGGATTTCCACCCATCACGACCGGCTACGAGCGCCTTGGCTCTGGCATCACTGCCTTGTCTGACATGTCTGGCGATGGCATTGCAGACATCTTTGTGGGGTTGACCAACAGTTCAGAAGTCGCTCCCCTGGGTGGCGATGGTGGCTTTCTGTCCTTGAATGCTGCAGGCACTGTCTTCGCCCTGCAGGGACTTGCAGCGCGAGGAGTGTCAACCGCAGACATGGCCCAGCCTGGAGCTCAGCTCGGCGCTTCGGCTATTGAGCTGGCTATTTTCCCAGGGGAGTTCCCCGGCACAGTCGTGGCTGCTGGTGCACCGTTCTCTGTGAACAGCTCCGGCACGCGAGCCGGCAGCGTATACATGATGCTTGTGCGCACTCCCATTCAAGCATCTCTGCAGAGCTCCTCGTGCCCCTTCCAGCTTAGTGTGCTCCCACCCGGATCTGCCGGTTGCGACTCCCTTGGGGCCCCGTCGGCCACGCCGGCCCCCACCGTGGTTCCAGCCCCGCCAACCCCATTGCCCAGCCCGACACCGTCCGCACGTCCGCCTCAATACCCGGCCAGTTTCGGGCGCGTGGTGCTGCAGATGCAGCGCAATGCATCTTCTGCAGCCACTGCAGTCGCTTCCGACACTGTCCCGACTTCTATTGTGTTCGTCAATTCTGGCATCACAGGTGCTTTGGGAAATACCGTTGTTCTCACTGACAGTGCTGTCTCAGGCAGTGTGTCATTGTTGAGCGTGGTGCGTGTTGAGTGCGTGGAGATGTCGCTCAAGGCTGGTGGCACGCACCCATGGCCGCCCTGTGTGCAGCCAGGTGCTCCGTCGCCGTGGTTCAATGTAGACCTCACTGTGCAGAGTATTACATCACAAGTTTTGGCATCTTTGACTGTTTCTTTGGGGCCTGGGTCGCTTGCCCGGCCAGTGGCTGGCTTTTCGGGCAAGCTGCCCCCCATGCCAAGTGGCTACAACGCGGCCGCCCATGGCTCCAGCAATCTTACGTACGGCACAACGGCAGCACAGTTTCATCTAGCAATCACAGTGCAGGGAGTGGTGGGACTACGCAGCACTGTGGCTGTTCCCTTCTCGGTGATGGATTTGTCGCAAGGTGGCATGATCTCTCCTCCTCCTGCACCCCCATCGTCATCTCCCCTCGTGGCACCTTCGGCGACAAACTCTCCTGCTGCACCAAGCCGGTCTCCTTCAGCATCTCCCAGTGCTGCACCCACCCAGTCAGTGGGAGCCTCCCCCATAGCCACGCCCAGCAGCAGCCCAGCCCCGCTGCCATTCCTTGCAGCAGTCCCCCGCAGCGTGGCAACATCGTGGCAGTGGTCGAGCACAACACCAGCCAGCGCACGCGAGGTGCAAATCCTTGCACAAAGCGCTCCGCTGCTTGCTTGGAAGGTGTCGGCCACTCAAGCAACTCAGCAGCTGCCATGGCTCTCGGTGTCCCCCACCAGTAAAACCACGATGCTTGGCCCAGGAAGCACTCAGGAAGTGATCACTGTACAGATCAGCGACCCGGGTTTGCAGCCTGGTGTCTACCATGGCTCTGTGCGCATCGAAGTCGACAGGACGGTGCGTTACCCGGGCGACGGATTGCCTGGCCGCATTTCCAGCCAGGATTTATTGCCCGTGGTTGTGCCTGTGGTAGTCACTGTGCAAGCGCCAGCCGCAGTGCTGCTGCCAGCAGCTATACAGGTGAATTTGTTGCCAGGGGACACCAGATCCAGTCCACTCCTTCTGCGAAATGTCGGTTCGTCGCAGCTCAGCTGGGCACTGCGCCTTCATCCGTCCCAGTCCCCAGTCAGTTGGCTAGCAGTGTGTTTCTCGCAAACAGCGGGAATGCAGTGCCTGGCGACAGCTGCGTTTGATGCAAGCGCCCACCCGCTGTCCCAGAACGCTACAACCTTGCCTCTTGCTTCGGGGCAGCTGGTCGGCACGCTTGCAGTGCAAGCAACTGCCGACCTTGCAGTTTTTACTCAAGCTGGAATTTTCACCAGCGGAACATTCATGTCACAGCTGCAGCTTTCGACCAACGAGGCGGGTGCTGCCAATCTTCGCGTGCTACCAGTACAGATGCGAGCAACCCTACTGTCCGTTGTGCCCAGGGAGATCACGCTGGAGCTGCAGCCGGGTTCGGCTGCAGTTGGTGTCCTTTTTTTGCAGAGCCAGACTGCCACAGCAGATGTGACGGTGGCATTCATCTCGGTTCCTATTTTTCCAGCGGCCCTCGAAGGGTCTGCCAATTGGCTGCAGATCGTGAGTTCCAAGCCGAAGCATTTGCTGCCAGCAAATACAGGCCAGGCTGTGGCTTCCATTCGGGTGCAGCACGGAGGGGCAGCATGCCACACCAGCAGCCCTCCATCCAACTTGCTGTGCTCCACGGCGGGCGTCCTGTCCACAGTGTTGTGGCTGCAGCTATCTGCTGCAGTGAGCCCGAACTCGGGTCTGGCGCCCGGCTCACAAGAAGCACAGGCCATCGGAGCGTACGCGGAGCACAGGCCAGTTCTTGTCACGGTCCGCATTGTTGCTGGTTCGATTTCTGCAGCTGACACCAAATTGCACCTGCCGAGTTTATTTTTGACTTCCAGCGCGGGAGGATCCACCCGGAGCTTGCCAAACACGCAGGGCGGAGTAACAAACTTCACCCAGGTCCTGTATGGTGCCCCTGGTGTCACTGCTGTATTTCAGGGTGCATTCATTCGGTCAGCATCCATAGCTGCTTTCAATTTGAGAGACGGAGCAGCGCAGCGTACGATCGCAACTCGTTCATTGCCAGTGTTGGGCACTTTGCACCAAGCCAGCTCAGCTTCCCCAGCAAGCCAAGAAGTTCTATCTGTGCAACTGGCTGGACTGAGCGGAGCCGATGTCGCGATGAGATTGATTCCTGAATCCCAGGCTGACATTGTGTTGCGTCCTGTCCACAACGGCCGAGCTTTGGGAGTTCAACGCGAGGCTGCTTTGGTGGCTGCATCCCTGCGAACACCTACATGCCGTGCATCGCAGCAACGACTGTCCTCTGACAAAATGTCCTGCTTGTGTGCTCCTGGATTTTATGAAGTCGTGCCCTTGAGTGCGACTGCTGCTGCGAAGGCAGTAAATGGTGAGCCCTTGCTCCAGTGTTCTGTGTGTCCAGCTGGGCACATACGCGCTGATGAACAACTTGGGCAGTTGAGTTGCACACGCTGCAGTGGGACAACAGTGGCAGATTTGACGCACACGAAATGCCTGCCGTGCCCCCCGGCTGGCGGAGTTTGTGTGTCGGGCATCTTCACTCCACAGAATGGCTACTGGTGTGAAGACTGTGCCAATGCCGAGAAACTACAAGCAAGCAATCCACTTGTGCGCCAGCGGCAGATAGGACGCCTGGCTGCGTATGTAGATGCAAATGGCCAAGCCATACTGGCTGCTCGGACTGCAGGTACGGCACCAACACCAAGCAGACGCCTGCAAATAAGTGCGAGCATGGAAATTTCAATTGCCGCCATTCTCGGTGCCGAGTCTATCCTGGACGAAGACACCATGATGCTCAGCTGCTCTCCGTCCGAGGTTTGCTTGCCCCAGACCAACTCCAGCGGCGTGACATGTGTTGAGGGCCACAAGGGGATCATGTGTGGCGAGTGCATGGAAGGCTGGGCTCGCTCCAGTCCGGACTTGCTGTGTGTTCAGTGTCCTGATGGTGCGCTGAACATCGTGCGCAGCGTTACATCGTGGGTGATTGTCACTGGGCTGGTGGTGTTTCTCGCCCTTCGACAGGCAGACGGAGAAGCTGAGAGCACTGCCCAAAAGACCTTTTTGGGCCTGTTCCGTATTTTCCTTGCCTGGGGACAAATCTACGGCTTGCTTCGCTCAGCCCGCCTGCCACCGTCTACCTCCCTGGACTCGTATATGGACTTCATGTCCTCAGTTACCACAGGTGTCTCCCTGCAGAGCTCTTCCGCACAGTGTGCACTGGACCTTGGCCTGTATGAACGGTTTTACCTCTCAATATTTTTACCAGTCGCTGCTGTGTTGCTTCCATTTTTGGTTACTTGGCTGCATCTTGGCTACCAGCGCTGCTGTGGGAGCGGTCATGGTGAAAAACACCAGCTAAAACATAGACCAAAGGCAATTCAAACACGTAAATCGCCCCAGCAAGCTCCGGTAGCCAAAGTGGCGGCCGGGGGAGGGGTAGCAGCTCATGGCGGCCTTCTGGACGACTCCCTCCATATCGTCGCATCTGATGATACTGATTCTGACACAGTTATCACAGTGCAAAGTGGCAAGGGTACAGGCGAGGCTGCTCATTCGCTGTTTACAGCCCAGCCTGCCATTCACATGTCAGTTGTGGCTGGGCCAGACACAGCTATTTTGACAGAGGAACGCAAATCTGCTGCGTCCAAGACATCAGCAGCCCTGAAATCAAAGAAAAGCAAGGCACTTGATAATCGCTTTGATGCAGCCACCCGTGCAGTGCTAATTTTGTTACTACTTCTACATTTCGGCGTCGTGGAAGCGTGCTTGCGCATGCTGGACACGCTGGACATCAAGATTTATGGACTGGAGCTACTGCGCTACGATCTCAGATTCGGCGAGATGAATCCTGAGTTTGGTACGGCACAACTCATAGCATACATGGGGCTGCTTCTGTGGGGAGTTGGTATTCCCTTGTCTGGAGCCGTGATTTTGTTCAAGAGACGACACAGGTTGCATTTGCCTCACGAGAACAGAATGTTTGGTGGCCTTTTCGAGGGCTTCAAGATGCCTTCCCTCAGCATGCTACCGTCAGGTTTGCCACCAGCATTGCAACGAAGGCACCTTGCTGAGCAGCCAAACTTTTGGTACTGGGAGCTGCTTGTTGTCATTCCCCGCAAGATGCTCCTGTCCATCATTGTCGTGCTTGTGCGTCAACCATACAGCCAGGCGACCCTGATTGCTATTGTCGTCACTGGTACTTTGGTACTGCATGTCGCTGCTCAGCCATATGAGCAGCGCCTGCTAAATACCGTTGAAACTATTTCATTGTCAACTCTGTGGATGGCTGCATTTGGCGGCCTAGTACTGAGCGGGGACAACGATTTGAGCGGGCCTGCATCCAAATTTGTGCAGGCTTTCCTTCTGGCTTGTAATGCTTTCTTTGTCGTGGCTCTCTTGTTCGTGGTGTTGCATGCATTGTATGTCGCACTAGCTGAGAACAGAGAAGCCGCGCGATCGTGGCTGCTGGACAACTTGCCAACAGAAGAAGGAAGCAGCAGATCCCCAAAGATGCCGAGCTTCGGCAAATGGCTGTGTGTGTTTGGTTGGAAACGTACGTTGTTAGGCACTGCAGCATGCCTTGGCTGCATCAGCACTCGCCGAGCTGCCAAACTATGCGGGGACCGTCCGTGACGGAGAACGCTACCCGCAAATGCGTCCAGCTTTGTTTGGCTACCTCTCAAGAATTGCCCCGGGACTTACGTATGCCGTATAGGCGCCCCGTGCCAAAATGGGTCGCCTACTGTGTTCAACAATGCATTGTTTATCTGTTCTCCTTCCACTTTGTTCTCGGCGAACCTTTCACAGCACGACACACCTTAGCTCGAGCTGCTTTGCCTGACCCATGTGCACACCCGTGTCCATGTAGATGCGGTCAGGCGTGTACTGCGAGGCCGGTTTGGCTGGTTTGCTGCGAAGAGCAGCAGGCTGCAGCTGCAGCACGGAGGCGCTGGCATTGCTTAGACGCCGCGATCTGCGCCAGGGCTTTCCCTCCATGCTTGAGCAGAAACTGTGTGCGTCCGTACTTGACGATGAGCCAACACTCCTCGTGGGAAAACGTGTACCTCTAGGCGAGTGGCACCTTGTGCTTGACTTGGAGGGAGACTCGAGCTCAGAGCTGTGTGAGCTCGAGCGGCTGTTCAGAGCAGTTTTCACTGCACTTCGTAAATCTGCCGCAGGGCAGTAAGAGCTGTTTCGTCGGCTGCGATTCTGAGACGCATCCGCAATGTGGACTTGTCCAGAGGGGGGGTTGAGACTTGGGATGCGTGAAGGAGATTGTGTCGGCCTGCTGGCCACAGCACTCAAAAACGACGCGCAAGTGGGCGTCATGGCCCGCGGAGGGAGTTGATCCTTGGATTCTGTGGATTGAAACCAGCCCGCAATATTTAAAGTTGGAGGCGGCTTGGCTGCAGAGATATCAGCCGGCGTGACTGAACGAGGCGTTTTGTCTTCGCTTATTACTTGAGCTGACGTTTCAAGTCCAAGAATTGCGCTGACAGCAGATGGGAAGAAGCCCTCTTGTGCCGCCCATCTTGCAATACGTTTATTTTGCCTAAACAATTTTCTTTGGAGCCTGTGAGATGGCGATTGTTCAAAGCCACCAACGTCTCTGCCATCGTGTGATGAGCGATCAGACAACGTGTCGGTCAGAAAACCAGTTTCTTGCTGCTCTTTGATCTTTTTCTCGACCAGCTGAGCTTCTTTTTGTCGTTGAATACCCCTCAATGCCCAATATGCTGCAGCAAGCTTCTGTTCTTCGAAAGCAATGTGGGTTGCCATCTTTTCGGAGTGAGTCGCCAAGCTAAGAGTTGGAGAAATCAAGTGCAGTCTGCCTGCAGCATGAATTTTGTCAGCGAATAGACGAACCATTCATTCGGTTAAGCAAGATTTGAATGAATTTTAAACAGCAGCTGGAATGTGTCCATGTCATCATGCAGAGCCCAGACCAGGGTCCGGGCCAGCGCGCTCCCCCCCAACTTGGCTTGTGATGACCGGTTTCTTCTGAGGGCAAGTTCCAAAAAAACTGCCCAGTGATGACCGCATTTGATAAGCAATTTGGTTCGCATGGGAGCCAGTTGCAGCAGGCCACTTGGGGAAAGGTGTAGGTATGAAGATTTTTTCTCCAAGCTTTCAGAAATCCTCACAGCAAAAAGCATAGCTCAGCAAAAGTCGGTCGAAATTGCCTGCAAACACGAATAGACATCAACGAAACTAATCCTCGCCCAAAGCTCCCATTTTGCTGCTCGGCTGGCTTCCTGTCATCTCCACTCTCAACTCGTCTGTGCCACTGAACTAGTTCAGCCCTGTAGTTACTAGGACAGTACAGTGCCGGCGCCACCTGCTGCATGCTATTCGAGAAATTGAATTGCTAGTCCAGTACAATGGATAAACTTGGGGCAGTTGTTGCGCAAAGGAACAGCAGCAGGAGCAGGAGGCACCACCGGGGGCACCGCAGTCGCAGTCGCAGTCGCAGTCGCAGTCGCAGCCGTGAGGGTCGCTCCTCTGGGCGCGGCGATGAGGGCGGCAGCAGGAGCAGGAGCAGGAGGCACCACCGGGGGCACCGCAGTCGCAGTCGCAGTCGCAGTCGCAGCCGTGAGGGTCGCTCCTCTGGGCGCGGCGATGAGGGCGGCAGCAGGAGCAGCAGCAGCAGGAGGCACCACCGGGGGCACTCCCCATCTGCTTTACCCACAGCTGCCTCGCTTGCTGCTGCTGCCGCCAGCAGCGCAGATGCCTTCACGCAAGCACGTGCATCCAAATCCCGCCCTCAGCTGTCCAGGGTGCAGTACCTGGAGCAGCGACGTAAGGAGCGCAGCACACAACAAGCGCGGCTGGATGAAATCGCCCCAGCTCCCGACAAAGGGAGGGCAGAGCAGGTCGCTGAGCGACGTGCTGCTGCCATGCAGCGAAAAGACATGCAAGAGGCCGATGACGATCTACGCAGCGGCGTTGTTGCAGCGCCTGGTTTCTCTGTCATGGGGGGTGGCAATGACTTCCTCGCAGCCAAGGCTGCCCAGGCTCGCTCCCGTGCCTGGGTGGACAAGCGTAAAAGCGAAAGCTTGGGAGGGGCCGCAGCAGCCGCAGCCCGGGAAGAAGCTTTCATGGCAGACTTCCGAGCGCGCCATGGGCTGTGACACCGCAGGCTCGGGCTCGTGCAGCAACGGCAAAGCGATCTCCCAACAAAGAAGAAGCCTAAGTGTATTTATATACATTCGCCACAGTGGTACTATTTTCTACTCGGAATCGCCACCATCCCCTGATTGTTCACTGAAGTCACTCCCATCCTCCTCCTCCTCCTCGCTGTCGCAGGCAATGTCAAGTACCCAGAAAGGGAAAGGCCCCTCTTCGGAGCTGCAACGCACAATCGCCAGCCCCCTGGAGGCTGACAGTGCCACACACGGTGACGAGGCAGCATCGGGCCAGCCATCCAGCTGTTCGCTGCAGTGCTCTACCACATCTCCCCACTCATACACCCCAGCCTTGCCCAGGCTCAGCTGGGGGGGGGTATCCGCCCCCCCCTCCTCTGCAGCTGGAGCCTCGTCATCCAGGACAACGATATCATTCACGCTGGAGATGATACGAGGGCTGTCATTGCCTGCTGCAACCAGCGGCCAGTAAGACAGGTCGGCGCAGTTCAGCACTGCTGCGTACACAGTCATGGGGGGGTCGCCGTGTTCACCACCCCCCCCCTCATCCAGCTCCGGAGCTGGCGAGGGCGTCCTGAGCACTACAAGCAGCCGCACACCGCCACTGGGGGCGCAGAACGCGTGACACGCGAGGACGTGGCTGGAGGGAGGCAGTTCCACTCCGGCGGCGTGCCCCGGCGCTGCGCCCTGTGCCCCGGCTGCTGCCCCTGGCAGCCGCCACACCACCAGTACATTGCTGGGGGGGCGATCAGCCTCTGAGGGCGTGAACTGCAATGCAGTGGCCACGTACACCTCATCACCCGGATCTGTGGCTTCGATGCTGGACGCTGACGATGTCGATATGCCCCCCCCTGCATCTGGGCTGGCCTCCACTTCATCGTCATCACCACCCCCCTCGTCCTCGTCCTGTTCGTCCTCGTCGTCCTCGTCCTCAGGAACGGGGGGTGCCACCGCCAGTGACAGCGGCATATCAGCAGGCATGTCCAGCTGCAAGAGGCATGCCCCCTGCACCCTGCACAGCCCATCCACAATGCCTTCACAGGCGACACTCAGCTGCTTTGCCAGCTGCGCGAGAAGGCTGTGCACGCTGGCGGGATGGCTGCCGCTGCACTGCGCTGCAACACTGCAGGGCAGCAGGGGGTCAAGGCGCTTGGAGTGCACGCCACCCTCAAGATCCTCGTCTGCTGTTTTGGACTGGGGTGCCGCCACAGCAGCCCCCCCCCCCTCTGATGCCCCGAACACAATGCCGAACGGGTTGGCTGACTCCTCCACCGGCGGCACCGCTGCGACAGTAGGTGCTGCTGAGCCTGCAAGGTGGAATAACATCTCCAGGTGTTCTGCATCTAGGGGGGGGCGGCCAGGGGCTGGAGGGGCCTCTGCTTTCTCAGCGCCCCCCTCGTCGGATTCCCCGGGTTTGCTTGTGGCGCAGGCTTGTGCCCATTCAGCGACACGCACATGGCTTGTGATCACCTCAAGAGCTATTTCCGATGTCTCAGTCGCAGACAGCACTGTATTGAGGGCAGTGTGCAGTGTAGCCCTCGCCTCCTCCAGCTGCTGCGTGGCACTGCCCACCAGCCCAAGGGACGCCGGGTCGCATACATGGCTCACCACGGCACCAAGCAGCTGCCCCAACGCGGTGTCTACCCATAGCAGCACGGGTGTGACGTGTTGCTGCAGGGAGAACTGCACCAGCGCAGTGCTTTCCACAGCAGCGCTGGTCAGTGTCCCCAGGGAGGCACCCTCCAGCCACTGCACCAGCCCCAAGCGTCCAGGCAGCTGCGGCAGACCCATGGCCACAGCGTGCAATAGGTGGCGCAATGTGCCCGAGTGCGGGATTGTGGCTGTGCTGTCTACTCCTGGTTGGCTGGGCAGCGCCAGCAGCTCTGTCACTGTTCGCCCCAGCACCGGAACAGTGCCATCTGCAAGTAAGCCCAACTGTGTATCACCCAGCACAGCATGCGAAAGCCCCTGCTTGCCCATTATGTCTTCTAGGGCGTCCAGTGAGTCGTGCAATGGCTCCATACCACGTGTCCAGGCCTTGCCAGCAAACCCCGCGGCGCCTTTGGCATGCGCCAGCAGCCACGAACAGTCGCGGTTGAACACAGAACACAACTCTGCGAGCTTGGATAATTCTTGTGTGCTTCCTGGAAATGCCAGCACCTGGTGGGTGTGGCCTGCTGTGGCAGACACAGCCAGTGGCGAGTGGAGGCATGCGCCTGCGGCCACCTGCTGCGGCTGGAAGTGTGGGGGCAGAGCCAGACGCGCTGCTGCAAAGCCCCCATCCAGCGTTAGGCTGACTGATGGGGGATTTGAGCACGCCAGCAAGTGGTACGGTGGGTGGGGCGCGCCACCAACTGTGTGCGTTTGCTGCCCAAGCACCTCGCGCAATGCCGGGCTGGCGGCGGTGGTGGGAAGCTCGGCAATGCTGGTGGCCTCGTCATCGGGAAGCCGGGGTACAATGCACTGGCTCAAATCAAAATATCTGCGCTGTGTACAAGTCTGGCAAGATGAGCACCGGCCAATGGAGTCATGGCTGCGCGCAGCGATGCTCAGATCTAGACGTTGCTCTGGTAACGGCAAGTCAGGCAGCAAGACAACATGCGGGCCGCCGCTCTGGGCAAGATACAAGCCAGAGCCATCAGAAGTCCACTGCATGGAACACATATGTCCATTTTCATGGTCAAGCTTATGCTCTGCTATTCCTTCCCATTTCAATACCCTCTGCACACAGATGCAAAGTGGCAAATAATTCCTAGAAAACTCTCGCCAAGAAGACTCACCAGCAGGCGAACCTGTTGCTTATCTGCTACAGCCACAAGATCGACGTTTGGACAAATATGCACATGGCTCCATTCACGGCTCTCTTTCCCTTGAAATATTGTCTCTATATTCTCCAACGCATGCCAAGCATCTGCTTCAGTTTCGTCCTGGCTGCCCACACTGCCATCAGAACTCATTGTGGCCGAATCAGTGCACGGACCAGGCTGTGTCAATCAATCCTCCCACAGCAACTATGGAGTCTTTTTGTACTTTGTGCATTAGGCATTGGTTTGAGCCACACCTGCGCAGCATGGCGTGACTTTGTTGGACAGCAGACCCCCCCCGACACCCCCCCCTCGTCAGGATGTAGCGTTACTTTGCTTCCATATTCTGGCGTATGAATCCCAGAATATCAACTAATTTCGAACAGGGAACATCACACTAGAATGGCTGAATGACTCTGTTCAATCTGCCCTCCGCTATTCAGGCCCCCTGTCAAGAACCCCCATAATGGGTTTGCGCCCCCCTAGAGTTCCTCAAAGTCCCCTGAAGCGACAGGTGCACCACCATTCACAACGGTGCTGGTTGTTTCAGGTGCGGAGGTCAGCACAGGCGTGCGCGTGAGAAGGCTGGCGGCACCAGCTGGGCCAGCCTTCGCACCCGAAGATGGCTCCAGCACACTTTGCTGCAGCTGGCGCCCCACAGCGAACAGCTGCGGAGCCGCTGGCACCACTACTGCACCCCTCTGCACGGACCCTGCTGCACGGCGTGCTGTGCTTGCTCTTGGGGCCTTGGGCGCCGGGGCGGGAGCAGGCAGTGAGGTGGGGCCGGCGCCTGGTCTGAAGCGTTTTCTGTTCTTGCCCAAGGTGACGTGAGACAGTTTGGCCGGACCCGAGGGGGCGCTTGCACGCTGTGAGCTGCTGCGGCGCTGCAGCAAGCTTGCAGCAGGCACCCCTGCCGTCGCAGCGGCGGTTGACGGTGTGCCGGCCTCCACCGCTGCCGCTTGCGAAGCGACGTCTGTGACCGCTGGCTGCTGTGAGGAGCGGTAGGGAAGACGAATGCCGCGCGCATGTGAATGCACGGAGTGGATACTGGCAGTGCCTGTGGACAACTGTAGCAGCAGCACATGCTCCGTGCTCACAGCTGAGGTGGACACAGCCGAGACCTGTATCGGAGCAAATGACCCGAAAGCCAGCGGCTTGCTCAGCACTAAACGTGACTTACGTCCGTAAAGATACCACCAATAGGACAAGTCAAGTCTAAAGTTATCATGTCTTGGTCACGCTTCTTCAGGGTTACAGTTTTCTGGGCCTCGGCGGGGATGTTCGAAGGCAGAAAGTTATCTGTGAAGAATTTGCTTGGCCATGCCATTGCTTACTGCACAGGCATCACGAACACTGAAGAGACACAAGAGGGCTTGCATCATTTAAAGTAAGCGAGAAATTTTTGCCTGCGAGCTTTTGCATATTTGCTCGCGGGCTCCCAGTTCAGCTCCAGGTGCAGACTGCTGTGTGAGAAGCAAAATGATATGTGTGAGAAGAGTCGAGCAACCAGTTACAGAAAACACCCTCAAAGCCGGAGCACAATGCAGCAACTCTCGTGATATGCTTGCTTGGTATACACTTGGGGCTTGCAAATGATGTTGGGTGCTTTGAACGTCATGCACAGATCAGGGCATCTGGTTTTTGGGCAGCAGAGTGCCCCCCTTGTGGGGGTACTTAGCGGAGTGAGGACACCGACGAGGGAATGGGCAGGGACCTGCAAGGGGGGTCTCATGGGCCTTTCCCAAAGTGTCTGTGATGTGCCAGCTGG
>Ga0307982_1000391_pt1 | contig 34428 bp, 17 predicted proteins | sample OrgLakmetagen989_FD_201847 | JGI IMG/M metagenome (GOLD analysis project Ga0307982, IMG submission 201847) | Saline water microbial communities from Organic Lake, Antarctica - #989 | ecosystem: Environmental > Aquatic > Non-marine Saline and Alkaline > Saline | place: Antarctica: Organic Lake...
TAGGGTCGGCGCTCACGATGTGCTTCAAGGTGGCCACGATCAGATCTTGGTTCACGATGTCTGGGTCAATGGTGGCCAGTGTGTCCAGCATAGCCCGGGGTGCATCAGGGTATGCCTTGTTCAGCTTCCCAAGGTCTGCCGTGTCTTCTGCAACGGGGGAGGCCAGCTGTTCCGGGGTGGGGCGCCCCCCCCTGTTCTTGCTCTTTGCCCCCCCCCGTGAATACGGCGAGCCCCGCTGGCAAGCGTACCCCGTTTCCTTGATAATGTGTTCCAAGTAGTGTTCTGTCACCGGAAACGCGCGACCTGGCACATGGATGGCGGGCGCCCCCCCGAAGTACTCTGCGAATTGGTCTGCATTCAGCGTGGCTGACATGAGGATGAGCTTCAGCTTGGGCCGTGTGGGCAGCAATCGTCGCAGAATGATGAGCAGGTAGTCCGTGTTTAAATCCCGCTCGTGCACCTCGTCAACACAGATGTGGGAGACGCCCCGCAGCCCACCGTCTGCCTGCAAGCGACGCAGCAGAACGCCTGTGGTGCAGAACATGAGCCGAGTTCTCGCTGATCGCTTGTTCTCAAGCCGGATGCTGTACCCGACTGTGTCCCCCGTGGGCTCGCAGCGCTCCGCAGCGACGCGGTCAGCCACCCCGATGGCGGAAATGCGCCGGGGCTGTGTGCAAATGATGTTGCAGTCGGCGCCCTGCCCGCTCTCCACGGCTGCGTCCAATAGTAGCTGCGGCACTTGTGTTGTTTTGCCTGCCCCGGTTTCTGCGCTGATGACGACGACCTGGTTGGCGGCCACTGTGGTGAGCAGCTTCTCCCGCAGCTGATACATGGGCAGGCGCTCCCGACCAGCCAGCATGGCCTTGTATGCCGTGGTGCTCTGCTTCTTGGCGTATTCCTGCGCCAGCTTGGCGTTTTCTGCGGCACGCTTCGCCTGGGCGGCGGCGTCTGCCCGAGCTGTGGCTGCGGCGGCACGCTTCTCCACGGCAGCAGCGACAGCAGCGGCAGCCTGCTCCTCCTCGCTGCGGCGTGCAGCCACCCGACCCACCGGCACCAGGTGTGTCCCGTCCCCCTTGGCGACGTCCCCCCCCTCAAACATCCAGGGGCGAGCCGCCTCCTGCTCCGACACCTCGCTCATGAACTGCGCCAGGAAGGGGTTGGCGCCCATCTGCAGAGCAAAGTCGGGTTCATCATCACTGCTGTCATCGCTGTCCGATGGCGCCCCAGGACCGGCGCTGGCTGCCTTGGTGCCGCCGCCGCCGCCGCCGCCGCCGGCGGCGGCTCGAATGCCGTCTGCAAAGGCATCCCGCAGGGTGCGTCCACTGGGCTGCACTACCGGCACCACACTCTCATCTCGTGTGGTCTTGGGGGGTGCAGGGGGGGCTTCGTCCTCCTCGCTGTCCCCCCCTGCCCCCGAGGCGGCCGCCGCTGCGTCAGCGTCGCGTCGCTTCAGGCGATCTGAAAAGTACTGCTTGCGGGCGGCAGCGGCCTCTGCAGCAGTCTCCTGGGCTTCTTTCACCTTTTGCTTCGAAGATTTGCGCCCCTCCACACGCTGCTTGGCGGCCTTGTCTGCAGAGGCGGCGTGCTGCAGGCGCGCCGCCTGCAGTGCAGCCAGCTCCCGGCCGCAGCAGCTGCGGATGGCACTGCGCAGACAATCCGCGGGGGCGTGGGAATCTGGTGTGCTATCATCCTGCAAGGAGTCTCCCGTCATCCACAGCGCTGCCTGGTACATGATGGGCCCACCAAAGGCCGCCTGCAGTGCCTGCGCCACGGCCCAGCTCAGGCCCCCCTGCAGCGCCGCAGCCTGCTGGGGGGACAGGGAGGAGTGCGGCAGCGCCATCCAAGCGACGCATGGCTTGCCTTCTTGCACGCCGTACGCCACTCTGTTGGGCACAGCGAAGAACAGCTGCACTTTGTGTTCCCATGTGTCACCCCCCCCTCCTAGCATGTCCCGCCACTGGGCGTCAGAGGCCCGATGGGCAGCCGAGCGCCCAGCGGCAGCAGCCCGGTCTCCTGCTGGCATGCTCTCATACAGCTGCCGGGGCCAGCCCTGGGTGGGCAGGGCGAGCTGCAGCTGCACTTGCAGCTGCAGGAGCAGCCCCACGCCAGGCAGTGGGGACACTGCGGCGCTGGACAGGGTCATGCCTGGGGCAGCCCCCAGTACCCCCATAGCATCATGCAGGATGTGCAGGTGCTCCTCCCCGAAGATTGCTTCCAAGGCCTGCAGCTCTTCTGCCAGCCCCTGCACCTGCCCGGGGACTGGCCACCCCTCCCCCGGTGCGATAGCAGCCTGCGCCCAAGCATGCAGACCTGCACCCTGAGCTAGTGTGTCGGGGTCATTGCGCTGCAGCGCCTGCATGATCGGCTGTATGCTGTCCTCTTGTAGCGCTGCGGTGGCTGCAGCCTGCAGCTGCAGCAGGGAGGCCATCTGGGCAGTGTGCCAACACACGCAGTCGCTGGCGGGGAGTACCTGTGTCAGGGGGGATGGTGGGGACATGATGCCTTTCACAATGCCCTCAGCATACTGCCTGCTGTAGCCGCGTGCTCTGAGCCGGAACACTATGTTCTCGTTTGCCCATGACATGCTGGGCAGCAGGCTCTTGGCAAGGGCGGCGCTGCGACGGGAAGCAGCGCTGGGGGCCAGGTCCAGGGTGTCATCTGGGGGCTTGCTGAATGCGTTCTCCACGTCATCCTCTGAGCAGTGCAGGCACAGCCAGTCCATGGCGCTGGACAAGTCGTCGCCCCCCGTGGCCTGCAGCGCCGAGCGCACAGCGGTCTTGGGGAAGCGGTAGTACCCTGTCAAATGGTGCCACAGGGCGGTCTGCTCAACTTGAACAGCTGCATGGCTGATGGCAGCCGATATAGGTGCAGTTGCCGCTTGTGTGGTGATTGCCTCTTTCGGGGGAGCAGCCGATGACCTGGGGGGCTTGCCGGTGTGCTTTTTGACAGGCGGCTCGGGGGCCTTGGCAGCTCTGATGCCTGATTTGACACTGGCTTTCTTCGAGTCAATGGATGGCTTGGAATCAACTGCGCTTCCAAGCCCGTCCGCTGTTGCTGCCTTGTGCTGTGTGTGCTTTTTGAGCATGCTCTCAATTTCCGCAGCTACCTCTACAGGCAGCGTGATGACTTCTGCGCGCTTTGGAACTCGCTTCAGAAGGGTTCGCGCTTTTTCACTGGCTACCGATGACGCCGTTGTCGACACTTCTGCTGGTGCGGGCGTTTTGGTCAAATGTGCTGGTACAGGCTTGCTGCCATTGCCGGCTGTGGCCCCGCCTTGAGCGCCTCCGCGCCCACCACCACGCCCTCTTCCTCGCCCTCCGCCACGCCCTCGTCCACCACCACGGCCACGCAGCTTCTGTAATATGAGTTCGTGTGCCATCTCGTTTCGTAGTCCTTCTTACAGGGGCAGAATTTCAGTGGGTGCTGTGCATGTCTGATTGCACGACGCACCTTGTTTCGCTCAGCATTGAACTTCCCTCCACCAGCGTTGGGCCCACGTGGCATGGTATGTGCTGGTCTTGGCTAAACGGTGCAGATACTTGCAGCAGCCTCGGTCTGCTGCTTCAATACGCAGTCCTTCAAGAAAAGTCTTGTAGCTGCCAAACTTTTGAGTGTTTGAGGCACCCCAAAACAATATTCTCTTGCAACACTAAAAAAACTGTACAAAAAATACTCATACCATGTCATGGCATTGGATTTCCCTTGAGCTTGCTCTGCCGCTCTTGACCTTGCATCCTTGCGAGAAGCAAGGAAGCGATCCTACCCCCCCTTGTGGTGTGCCTTGCACCAGCCACATTCTCCAATTCAACCAGCAGAGCAATCAGACAGCTTTATATTCACATATTTTATTTGTGAGCCACTTCTAAGCTCGGTAGGCTGCGTATCCTCAGCAGTGTAGCAGTTTGACAGCGTGGGGCTCCTGTCTAAATCCGCAATGCTTCGTTCTCCACAAGTCTTTGCTGCCACAACACCATTATGGCGTCAGATGACCGCACCACTATGGAAGTATACTCAGAGATGGGCATCATCAGGCGGCTCCCCCAATCGGCGGAAATTTGTTGATAGGGTGCGCGTTCAGGTGCAGGGTGGGCAGGGCGGCCGAGGTGTGCGGGCTCACGAGGCCACTGGCAGCAACCCACTGTTCAAGCGCAGAGTAGGTTCTGCTGGAGGAGACGGTGGTGACGTCATTGTCCGAGCCACTTCTGCCCTGGAGGACCTGGGCATGAACACGTTTGTGTTCAACGGGCGCGCCGGCGACGACGCCAGCGGGAAGGGCCTCACGGGGGGGCGGGGCAAGGATGTGGTGGTGTCTGTGCCCTGCGGCACCGTGGTGAAGGATGTGCAGCGGGTGTACATGCTAGAGGAGCATGCGGCGCGGGAGCCCCCCCCAGCACCCCCTGGGGTGGTGCACCTGCCTCTTGTTCCCGCCTCTGGGCCCGGCAAGCTGCCTTACCGAGACACACTCACCTTGCTGGGGGAGCTGACAGGGGATGGTGATGCCATCTTGGTGGCACAGGGGGGTCTAGGGGGGCTCGGAAACCGCTCCTTCAAGCGTGGGGCGACGGAGGAGTGGCCCGACACCCCCCACATCGCCGGGGAGGCGGGGCAGCTGCGCTTCATGGAGCTGGAGCTCAAGGCCTTGGCGCATGTGGGGCTGGTGGGTTTCCCCAACGCCGGGAAGAGCTCCCTGCTGCGGAAGCTGTCACGTGCGCAGCCCAAGGTAGCCTCCTACCCCTTCACCACCCTGTCCCCCGTGGTGGGCGTCATGCGTTTCAAAGACGGCTCCTCCCTGCGGGTGGCGGACATTCCCGGCCTCATCTCGGGCGCCAGCGAGAACAGGGGCCTGGGTCACGAATTCCTGCGGCACATTGAGCGCACACAGGTGCTGCTGTATGTCATTGACATCACCGGCAGCGACATCGACCCCAATGCCCAGGAGGGCGAGGCAGATGCTCTGCGGGGCGCTGCAGCCCCACCAGTGCCAGCCCACCTTGCAGACGCCCCCGTTGCGGTGCAGCGTGCAGTGCAGGACCTCAAGGCACTGCAGGGGGAGCTCAAGGCGTACGACCCCGCCCTCATGCGGCGCCCCGCCATCGTGGTGGCAAACAAGTGTGACGTGGCGGGGCATGAACAGGCAGTGGCTGCCCTGCGCAGCTGCACCATGCTGCCTGTGATGTGCACCTCTGCGCTATCTGGGGAGGGGGTGCCCCTACTGGTCAGCAGCATCAAGTGGATGCACCAAACTCACAGCAAGCAGACCGAGGAGCGGTGAGTGCATGCACTGTGGGAGAGTGTGTCTGAGGGCCTGTGCGTTGCATACATTTGTGGCACAGCGCTGTGGGGGGCTACGACGCTCCAGCAGGGGCCCCCTCCTTGGGGACCGCAGGGGCAGCAGCAGCGGCGCCAGTGTCACCTGCAGGTGCAGCAGGCGTAGCAACATCCTTGGCACCAGCTGTTGTGGCTGCAGTAGCGGGCTTGCACCCTGGCAGTGGCCGTCCGTTGGCAGCAGCTGCCCGGGGCGCATCTCCCAGGGAGGATAACTCGTCTGCAGGGTCCTCTGGGAGACCTACTTCTGTGCGGGTCAGCTGGTGGTGCAGCTCCAGGCCGTTTTCTCCGTCGGCATAGTACTTGACCTCAACGCAATGTTGCCTGCGGGACAACGGAGTGACACAAAGCTGGATGCAGCACGTGCTGCTTCACGAACTTGAACTGGAGTGTGACCTTGTACAGGTGCTTGGCTGCCTCATTGGTCTCACGGACATGCAATGAACAATACTTTGCGTCATAAATCTCCACCATGGCGCGCTCTGCATACAGACTGCTTCAGCGGGCCTGGCGGCTGCGGAATATGCCCGGTTCTCACGAGTGGCTTCCATCAGCTTGGTGGCCAAGCCAAGCTTGCGGTGAGTGCGCAGCACAGCGAGTGATGTAATATGTCCATGCAATGGGCGGTCCTCCTCCTCACTGTGTATTGTGCAGTGAAAGGTGGGGTGCAGGAAGCAATTGGGTCGCAAGATCTCACATCTTGCCGAGCACGTAGCCTACGATTTTGCCGTCTGCATCCTCTGCCACGAAAGTCAAAGCAGGCCACGTGAGAAGATGGTAGTAGTAGTACTTGAGGTGGTAATTCTCAGGCAGGCAGTGCAGGTTGGTTGTCTGCAGCCCGATAAGGTCGCTGAAAGTGCCTCGTCGAATATTCACCATGGTTAGTTAGGGGTGTAGGGTCTCAAGTGATTTCGGTACGAGAGCAGATATTCTAGCTCGACAGATAATTTGCAGTTTATGACAATCTTCCACGTGACTCCAACTTGCAACATTGCAGTATTGGTCTCTGCCCCCTTGCCCGACAGCAGCTCTGCTGCGGATTTTGGCAAAACATGAATCGGGTTATATCTGCGATTTTCAGAAGCCAGAAAGACCCCAAGGCAAAGCAAACAAATGTGCACTCAGGCGACGGGGAATCTCAACGGGCTCAGTCATGGGCCACAGGAAGGGATGTGGCATCGGTGCCGTGGTCGCCAAGCCACCCCGCCGTCGCCAGATCTCGCTCACTGTCCATGGTCACACAGGGGCGGGCACGAAGTGATACTGATTCGCTCGTGATTCAAGAATCCAACCATTCAGACGATGGTTGCGGCGGTCCGGGCAGTCCTAAACTGGAGTTGAGTGACTTTCCGGTGCAGCTGGATAAGGCTGCACGCGGAGCTGTGTCCTCCCTGCGCCAAGCTGTGGGCTACGTGTGGAGCTCCGCAGGCAACAGCAGGCCCATGTCGCCAGATGACTCCTTGGCATCCCTGCTGTCCTCCCGTGGCAGTGACTCACACCTGGCAGTGCGGCGGGCGCGTTCCATACTGCTGCACGAGCTGCGGCAGCAGCATGTGCTGGCCAACGTGCGGCAGCACAAGTTCAGCCCTCTGCGGGTGCTGCTGTACATACTGCGCCTTTCTCTGCGATCGGGTGCCGCGGCGTGGGCTGTGAAAGCCACTGTGACTGTGATGCTTGCGTTGGCGAGGGGGGGGGGGCTGCGGGCGGTGCTGCGGGCGCTAACAGCGCGGGACACGGCACGCTTCGGGCTGTTCATGGGCCTGCTTGTGGCCATCTCCACCTCCACGCGGTACGGCCTGCGTGTGCTGCGCGGCAAGGCGGATTGGGTGAATGATTTCGCGGCGGGGGCCGTGGGGGGGCTGGCCATGCTGGCGGACTCAAAGTCCCGTCGCCCAGGCCTGGCCCTGTTTGTCATGGTGCGGGCAGCGTACGTGGCGGTGCACACCGCCATGCGCATGAACATGCTGCAGCGCCGTAATAGCGCGGTGTTCTGGCTCTTTGCCCTTGCCAACATGCCCATCATCTACGCCACCTGCCTGGAGCCGCACCTGCTGGAGGCAGGGTATCGCGCCTGGATCTTCAAAATAGGCAAAATTGAGCCCAGCGTCATGGCAGAGCTGGTGCGGGAACCATACTTTGGCATCGGTGCCGACACCCTGCCTGCCCTGTACTCCTTGGCGGCGGCAATGGGGGTGCAGGGGGGCTCCGGGAATCCCACTGCTGCCGCTGCCCGTGCCATTGCAGGCAGCACAGCTGCTTCTGGGGCCACCGCAAGCGCACTGACAGACCACGCTATTACACCTGGGATTGGCCGGTCCCTTCGCCGGGATCTGCCTGCGGTTCCCTCTTGGCTTGGGGGTGCAGCGGGGGTCGAGGGTGCACTGCCCCCAGCCGCTGCAGACACAGCAGGGAACACCGCACAGCGCATTGCCCAGGGTAAGCAGGTGCAGGGGCTCCCCTGGTTGCTGCGCTGGGTGCTGCGTGGCGTGTTGGGCTCCCCCGCCACCAGTGCGTCCCTGGATGCTGTGGGCAGGCGCACACAGGCAAGTACCGCTCTGGCAGGCCTACGTGCACAGCAGTACCAGCGCACCGCGACCATGGGTGCAGCAGAGCGAGCACAGGAGCAGCTGGGCAGCCTGGTGGGAGACCCTGCTGCTTGTACGGCGCGCCTGCTGCGGCAGACGGCCTCTGAAGCTGCCATGCGCACTGAGCAGTGGTACCCTGGCGCCCCTGCTGAAACACAGGCAGCCATGCGTGCCGCACTGCAGCAGTTACCGGCTGGGCAAGTGGCTGCAGTCATTACGGATCCAGGGGTGCTGAGCACGCCTGCCGTGCATGCGGCACTGTCAGCTTTGCAGCCAGGCGCTTGCAGCCATGTGCGCCAGCGCACTGCCCATGTGCCCAGCGCCAGCGCCCTCATGGGGGGCGCGCCGGCCACGCAGCAGGTGGCTGTGCTTGATGTTGGCGTGGAAATCCCGCCTGCACTGAAGCAGGTGTCGCCTGCTGATTTGTTCCCTGGTGTGCGGGTGGGCCCACCCTTCTACCGCTCCTGCCAGCACTCATGGCATGGGGGGCGGTCCTGTCTGGTGGACCACATGGCCGACATCCCTCGCGCCATGAAGGATTCAGCCCGCATGTATGCACCCATCCATTTGGTACCGTTGCTCCTGTTTCGGTGGCGGCAGGTGTGTCAGGCGCCGGTAGCCGCCCTGCGCCGCACCGCAGGGGCCATCTTCAGGTCATCAGCCTTCCTCACGACATACTTGGAGTGCGTCCGTGCCGGCACATGTGCGCTGCGGCAGATGACTGGGCACGACCACTGGTCCCATAGCATCATCCTGGGCCCCGCTGCAGCTCTGGGGCTGTACTTTGAGTCGCCCAAACGCAACTCTGAGCTCATGCTGTACTGTGCCATCCGCGGCTTGGACGTCGTGTGGCAGCTACTTGAGCGTAGCGGGTGGGTGTGCCGTGTGCCGCATGGCGACGTGGCTTTGTTCTCTCTCTCCATGGCAGTGCTGCTGTCCACCCCCCGCAGCGACTTCAAGCCCACCTACCGCACCGTGCTGAACTTCGTGTTCGGGACGAACAAGGACGCCAAGTCCCTAGTGCAAGCCCCCCCAGCGGAGTTGCTGGACATGGACACCCCGCAGCTGGCAGCACAACCGACCCCCCCCAGTACCTCGTGGATGCCCCCCCTACATGAGATGTTGCCAACCGCACATGAGTGATACCGTTGCCTCACACAAATGCAGTCACTCAAACGAAAAGCCAACGGCACCCTATAATGCATTTGTTTCCTGTCAACACGCCTACATGATCTTGGCCCGGCGCTCCTCAATTCGACGCACCACGTCAGCGACGGTGCGCTCCAGCTGCGCCGCGATGCGCTTCTGGGCGGCGGGGGGCATACCCAAGAACTGCTCGCACAGGTCGCCGTCCAGCACGCGCTTCACAGGGATGTATGTGCTGCGGTACGCCATGTGCTCCCGGCCCAGCAGCTTCAAGTCGCCCTCATTCCGCAGGAACAGCTCCAGGTGCGTGAAGAAGTCCACCTCTGAGTGGCTGGAGCAGGGGCACAAGACGCCGATGCGGCCGGCGATGGTTGCGTACAGGATGGCCTCCTGCCCTCCCGGCATCATGGTCTTGGTGAGGGAGGTGACCACTTCGCCAACGTGGAAGTGCGCCACAAGGTCAAGCTTGTACTCGGCGCCACCCAGGGCGCCCCCGCCCCATAGTGCAGCAGAGCCGGCGTCTGCCCCACCAATTTCGTCGCTGGCATCAGGGGGCAACCGCAGCACCGCTACATTCCCGAAGCGATCAGCCACCGCCATGGAGTCGTGGTCCAGCAGCGCCACTGCCTGCAGGTGCCGGGGGTACGTGTCATCCGCAAAGGCCACCAGGCGATTGCTGCTGCGGTTGTACTTGAACATAGTGACGCTGTCGGCAGCATCCCCCGCAACCACCCTGTCCCCTGATGCCGCCAGGGTCTTCACTGCAGACACCAGGGCCTTGCTCTCCGCCTTTTTCAACAGGCGCTTCTTGCCCAGGTCGAACAGGACCACCTTCTTGCCCAAGCCCACCAGCAGGCGCCCCTGGAAGGGACACACGGAGTACGGGATGTCATCGACGGGTGTGCTGTGTACGTGCACCAGTTGGTGCTCAGGGGTCACGCGGTACACGTGCAGCTGCCCACCCTCGTGGCGCCGGGGGTGGTACTGCAGGCCCACTGCAGTGCCCACCACCACAAAGGGCTGGGCTCCCTTGTCTGGGAACAGCACTGACGCCACACACAAGGCCCCCTGGTTGCCCTCGATCTCCACGCTGTGCACGCCGCTGCCGGACGCTGAATCCAGCAGGCGCACTGCAGAAGCCCACCTGCCTGCTTCATCTGGCAGCGCGTAGCCCACTTGCCGCGTGTCGGTGCTGGCGTCTGGTGGCACCTCGCCTGCCTCCTGCAGGGCCTTGAGCACTACAGCGCGCTGTGAGGCGGAGAAAGTGCTGTGGTCGCACTCCGCCACTGCAAGCAAGGCAGTGCTGCCCACACGCACAGCCTGTCGTGGCGTGTAGTCGCAGGGGATCACAGTGCTGTTGAATGTGCTGCTGGAGGGCTGCACGCTGAAGATGCGCATGCTGCTGCCGGCCACCGCCACGACGCCCTCCGGACACACAGAGGCACAGAAGTCTGCAGCGTGCTGCAGGGGCACGTGGTCCAGGGGGGAGCAAATGTAGCGGCCCTGCTGGTTGTGGCACAGCCAAGCCCGTGTGCACAGCGCCAGGACAGCGGGGGTGCCCTGCAGCATGATGGGGCACACCTTCACGGGGGCGCCGCCCATCACCCGCACACGGGAATCGCCCAGGGTGCCTGTGACAGCATCCACCACTGCGCGGTACATCATGCCGTTGTCCAGCCCCACAAAGGCGTACATGCAGGTGTCTGCCTCGCCGTCCATCCAGCTGCCGGCAGACATTCGCACCATCTGCATGGACACGACGCCGGACGCCACGGCAAGGGAGGACTTCTGCTGCAAGCGGGCGCCTTCTGTGGCTAGCGACAACACCCGCACAGCGTTGCTGCTGTCTGCCAGCATGGCGAAGGGGGCAGCCAGGCGCCCTGCCGGCACGCGGCTGATGGCCAGGGCGGTCACCGCCACACCCACGTCCCGGCGCTCGATCTCCTCAAGGTTCCCCATGCTGTCCACCTGGAAGTACACCACCATGCTGCCTGCAGTGGCGGCGTCCACAGCGCTGGAGGAGGGTGCTGGCGACAGGGACAGCAGCACCTGTGCGCTGTTGGCAGCAGCGTGCTGCAGCAGCCGCCCATCAGGCGGCTTCCACTCCTGCACTCGCTTCTCGCCTTCAGCGCCGATGCGCAGCACTAGCATGGTGCGGGGGGTCACCTGCACGTATGCGTTTGAGGACAGGCGCACGATGGCAAGGGTGGGGGCGTCTGTGATGAAGCCCGAGTCCTTCACCTGCTCCACGCTGGAGCCGATGGACATGACCAGGGTGGCGTCTGTGAAGCTCACCACGATGTACTTGTCCCAGCTGTCCCGCCCCTCGTAGCTGCTGGTGCCGATGGGCAGGGCCAGGTCCTGTGCCTGCTCAGGGCTGATGCGACTGTCGTGCGCCTCCACTGTCCACACGGCCTGCGGCACGCCCGGCAGCGGGGAGTTGGCCAGCTCTGCTACTGGCAGGCCCTGCTTCAGCAGACGCAGGGATGACTGTGCTCCCTTGCCGCACAGGGCTACGTACCGTGCATCGCCGGTGAGGGCCGCCACACTGCCGTCTGTGCTGGCGTCCACTGCAGATGTGAGTGCCTCCAGGGACGCCACTGTGCCTGCGCCGCTCTCGGCAGCTGCTGCTGCACCGGTGACAACCTTGAGGCCGGTGATTGGCGCAAGGGCTTCGCTGGTGTGCACCAGCTGCAGGTTGGTGAGGGTGCGGGGCACGAAGAGGGGACAGGTCACCTCCTGCTCTGCATCCCCCATGGCGTGCGCCACTGCGCTCTCGTCGCCGTCCCCCACTGAGGTGAACTGGTACACCCTGTGGTCCCCCGCTTCTGCGGCTGCGAAGAGGAACCCTCGCTTGGTGACAGCCAGGGAGGAGCAGGGGGGGATGCTGTCGAAGTACTGCACCACCAGGTCACTTGCCCCCAAGCCGTCCTCGGTGCGGGGGAGGGTGACCTTATACAGGTCTCCCAACTCTGACTGCAGCAGGATGAAGCCGGCCTTTTTTTGCTTGTGTACGCTGGCAGCCACCACCATGAGGCCCCGCTCGTCGGGCATGCTGCTGCGGCGGGGCAGCACTGTGCGCAGGGGCGTGTGCCCCGGCTTGTGCCACAGCAGCAGATTCTCGCTGCACACCAGGACGCCGCCCGGGCCGAAGTCTCCCCCCGGCACCGCCAGCACCATGTGTGCGTCCCGGTCCGTCTCCTCGGAGCTCTTGCGCACGACATGGTTCAACCCAATGTCCAGCTCGTATATGGTGAGCATCTTGGCGCAGTCAGCAGCTGCCTCACCAGACGGGTCCTCATCTGCGTCAGTGTAGTCGATCTCCAGTGCAGCGTAGCAGGGGTTGTCCAGGCCCACATCCATGCCTGTGATGTCCACGCACAGCGTGCGGGGGCGGTGTGCCTCCAGGGGGGAGCTGATGGTGGGGCTGCCCTGCGCATCCCGATTCAACACATACACGAACTTCTGCTTTTCAATGGCGCCATGCAGCACAGCACGGCCCAGCGGGTCCACTGCCAGGTACTCTCCAGGCACAATGCGGCGCACGCCAGACTTGCCGTACGTCTCCAAATGCACAGCCTTCCACTGCTGCCTGTCGGTTTCGAACTGCAGCATGGCCATTGTGCCAGCATCAGAGCCCACCAAGAGGTAGTCAGTTTTCGACCCTGCGCATAATTTGAATGTATTAGCGTTTAGCTGAGCAATTACACTTGGCTTACCCAGCATGCGCAACGGTGCCAACCGGCGAACTGCGGCAAACAGCTCAGTGCACCCCATTGACTCCAAAGCCCCAGTCTCTGAATTGATATTGTACAACTCAATGCTGTTGCCGTGTGAAACTACCACCTCCTGGGTCTTGGGTGCAGAGAACGAGCCTGCAAAGCGCCGGCGGCTTTTGAGCGTGGGCGGGAAGAAAGGTTTTGTCGAGGGCACTCACCATAGACCGCATGAGCAGCAGCGGATGCGCGCTGTAGTGTGAGGTTATACAAATGCATATCGTCACGGCAGGGGGAGCGTGGAAACTCCTTTGACCAATTATCCCACGTCTAGCAGGGCAGCCACCGGCCTCACCGTTTGGTTCTGGCAAAGTGCACAGAAAACGAATCAGTCCAGCAGTGTCAAGGCTGCAACTCAACTGATAACTTTAATCGTCTGTAGAGGTGTACACAAAACGACTTTTGTTGACAAACCATGCTTTGCTGACCCATAAAAGGGGGGCAGCATGCGAGTACCCGTGACGAGAATGTGTGCCGCGAACCCAAGCCTCTGCATCAATTTTTACGCTTTTTGCGGACACAAGAATGACTTGATTGTTGATTTATTGAAATATCTACCAATATAATTGACTACGGGCAGCATCGCAGCTGCTGCTGGCAGTATTACTTGCGGGCGGAGTGGTCTGCGGCTGATCCTTGACAAATCAGCCTCAGCTTGGCTGCGCACAACAAGCAGGCCCTGTAATTATGCAGTCCTCAACACCTTCAAGTGCAGCATCTGATGCTAGCTCATTGGTGGCACAAACTGCAACGCCACGGAATGCACCCAGCTCGCGGAATATGGAAGATGTCTCGCTTGCAAAGAAGTATGCCAAGCAGCAGATGGCTGGGCGCAAATCCTCCCCAGAATTCATGAATGGCGCTGCAGCAGCTTTCATCAATATCATTGTCACCTTCCCACTCAATAAAGTCATGTTCAGGCAGCAGGCCGAGGACATGCGCCTGGCGCAGGCAGTGCGAAGTGTCCAGGATGATGGTTTACGAAATCTGTACCGAGGCGTAGGGCCACCGCTTCTGCAGCGCACAACGAGCATGGCAATCATGTTTGGGCTGTACGATTGGTATTACAAGCTCTTCCAAAATAACACATCGAGCATGGGTCACTGGCAGTGTAGCACTCTTGCGGCACTTGCCGCAGGTTCTACCGAAGCTGTGCTAGCCCCGTTTGAGCGTGTGCAAACGCTTCTTCAGCACAGGCGCTACACAGAGCGTTTCGATAATATGTGGGACACAACCTCAAAGCTGAAAGTATACGGCTTGCGCGAGTATTACCGCGGTTTGAGCTCCGTGCTTCTAAGAAATGGCCCTAGCAATGCGTTGTTTTTTCTACTTCGAGATCCCCTGCGGGACATGATTCCATCTTCCTCCGAGGAGCAAAGCATTGCGAGAGACTTCGTCTCTGGGGCGCTGCTGGGTGCTTCTCTGTCAACCATATTCTATCCGATCAACGTGGCGAAGACCATGATGCAGTCCAGGCTGGGGGGCAGGCACGTGAGCGTGCTGAAGGCACTACAGGCTGTGTTGAAGGAGAGGGGTTCGTGGGTTGCCCTCTACAGGGGTGTGCACATCAATTTCACGAGGTCCCTCATATCCTGGGGCATTATCAACAGCACATACGAGTTCTGCCGCCGAAACGACGTGTTTGGGCTGCAGGAGCCAGATGAAGGCTTCAGGTAGCAAACATTGCAACCTGCGGCTACGACGCAATACAACTGACTATACGATATGTTATGGCTGCCTTTGGGACACTAATCATCAGATCGTGGCAATAGCTTGCTTGCCCTTGGCCTTGTCCGCCAGCACCTCGACCTTCTCATCGGCGACTGTGACTGCTCGCAAAACTTCACGCTTGTTGGCTTCCTGCAACTCGCCATGTAGCAGCACTTCATCTAGGAGAGCATATGCTTTGTGGAAGGAAAATATGATGTCAAGCTCGCAGACCTGTGAAAGGCAGCAGCAGTCAGGAAGGTGCTTCTTGCGATTTCGCCACGCCAAAAGTTCAGGGTCACGTACATTTCCAAAGTACCTGTCGAGAACTTCGACGTAGTGGTGGATGATTTCCAAGGTCATTAGTTCATTATCCGTCTTGTCAACGCATGCCACGAAGTACAAGCTTGCATACCTGCAGTGATAGCGCTGAAGAACTCGCAGCGAAATCGCTTAGCAGACGACGTACCGTTTGTACACAATTTTCTTGTCTGCCCACTCAATGAAATTGCTCATACGAGCAGGTCTATTCAAAACCATTGTTGAGACTTCTCTCATTGTTCGCTCTTTCTCCTTGGTGTCAAGTGTGTCGTACCATTTCGTCAAGCGGACTTTCCCTTGCCGCGACACTAGAAGCATAAAGTGAATCTGCGAGGGTTGAATGAAAGAGAGGACGAGGCAAAGCAGACAGCAACACACACCATCGTGCGTTATGGTTGGTGTGCTTTCAAGAGCTTTTGGCCAAACTATTGCGCCCGGGGATCTTGGACCTCAGGTTCTTCGCCAAGCTGCTGTCGCTGGGTTTTGTGATGTAAATCTATTGCAAAAACACCCTGCTGCAACAAAACCATGCTTTGCAGAAATAACATTTTTCTTCGTTACGTCAGCACTTCCCTCGGTAGCTTCTCAATGCAGTCACTGAAATCAATTAGTATGTACTTGTGGGGGGGCGACTGTCGCTCTGTGTGAGGCGTGTTTTGTGGATGCCTGCTGGGTTGCATGTTGAGCATTATTTGTCGTGTCTGCATCAGAACGACTCTCAGACCAGCGAATTTTAGCTTGCTTCGTTCGAGCGCTGCTGCTCCACGCATTCGCAGGGGCGGCCACTGCCACTGCCACTGAGAGTGAGGCCGCTTGCCTGGTCCGTCTGCCTTTGCTGCTAGCGGCAACTTGCTGGGCTCAGCAGGCTAAACACAGGAATGGCCGAGAGCGATTCCAAATTACCAGAGGTAGCACCTTCTGATGGTGGTGACGCTATTCTAGACTTAGAAGTTCTGTCTCAGGTATGTGCCTTTGCCCAGCCTGACTTCGTTGCGCGACCTTACTTGCACGGGCTGGATCCATATTGCAGCCGCAACGCTATGGTGAACTTGGCCGTGACCTTGTTGCCCTACATGGCAGTCTTGGAATTGATTCAATCAAAAGCAATGCCCTCGCGCGGGTGTCAGCCAATGAGGTAGCATTGTGCGCAGGCAACGCCGTAGTGCTAACCAGTGAGTTCAAATTCCGCAGTCGTTTGACTGCTCTCCTCATGAAGGCAATCCGCAGATCTTGAAACACAAACATCCAGATACATCACTGGCATTGATGTTGGTGGTATCGGCGGCTTTGCAGTTGACCCATCGGGCCGTTACCTGGCAGTTGGTGGCCGGGGTGGGATGCCCCGGATTGTCGTGTACCGGTTGTCGGACCTGAATGCCATGCAGGTGCTAGAGCAAGGTACGGAGGTGCAGTTCAGCCATCTTGCTTTTTCGGGTGATGGCAGCCTCCTGGCGTCTGTGGGCAACGCTCCCGATTTCACGCTGGCTGTGTGGCAGTGGGCGGAGGGGCAGCTGCTGCTGCGCTCCAAAGCCTTCAGCCAGGAGGTATTCACGGTGCAGTTCAACCCATTCATGGCGGGGCGGTTGACCTCTTCTGGCATCGGGCACGTGCGGTTCTGGCGCATGGCCAGCACCTTCACGGGCATGAAGCTGCAGGGGGCCATTGGGAAGTTCGGGCGGGTGGACCTATCCGACATCACGGCCTTTGCGGAGCTGCCAGACGGCAAGGTGCTCTCCGGCAGTGAGACGGGGGAGCTCATGCTGTGGGAGGGGAACTTCATCAAGTGCCTCATCGCCCGCCCCCACGCCTCGTCTGAGGAGCTCGATGCGCGGTTGCCGGCGCATGATGGGCCCATCCACGTGGTGAAGTTCGAGGCTGGCCCCGACGGCGGTGCGCAGGGGGGGCACTTCATCACGGGCGGCGACGACGGCGTGCTGCGGTGGTGGGCGTTTGAAGATGTGGATGTGGCCGACACAGAGGATGACGACACACACGTACTGCTAGACTGCACGCAAGCAGTGCCTGTGGCCACTGGGGTGCAGGTGCACATTCGGGGGTTGGTGCATCGGGAGGATACAAAGTACGTCGTGCTGGACGGCAGGGGCGGCGTGTGGACTGTGGATGTGGCCAGTGGGGACAACGAGAAGGTGCTGGCCAGCCATAGCGGTGTGGTGACATCTGTGGTCACCGCTCCATCCGCGCAGCTGTGTGTGACCACGGGTGCCGACGGACAAGTGCGGGCATGGGATGTCCCTACCAGGAAGCTGCTGTGTTCCTACTCCACCCCCAGCCGCATTCCAGCCACATGCAGCACGTGGGCGCCGGCTGGCATCGGGGGTGTGCTGGTGGGATTTGCAGACGGAGTGGCACGTCTGTTGGTATTGGACCAGGCTAATGGCTGCTGGTTGAGGCGGCAAGTCATCAAACCCCACTCCCAGCAAATCACCCACATGGCTTTCAGCCCTGATGGGACGTTCTTGGCAACCAGCTCAGTGGACGGCACAGTGTTCCTGCTCTCCATACCCTCGGCAGCTGCTGGAGGTGCTGCTGGGGGGAGCTTGGTGCCGCTCGGTTTTGTGCGTTTCCCCTACCCCGTGGGCTCCATCGCGTGGGCGCCAGTCGCGAAGGGCAGTCCGCATATGCACCTGCTGGTGCTGCCCCACGCCTCAGCCATAACCCATGGCGCGGAGATGGCAGTGCTGCCGCTGCCCAGCGACACTGCAGCATACCCTGACACCAACAGAACCTTTGAGCTGGACATGCCCTACGCCAGGTATGCTGTGGCGCTACCCAATAAGCCTGCCCCCCTGAAGCTGTCCCAGCCCAAGCCTCTGCTGCCAGAAGCAGAGGGCAAGGCGCCGTCCCAGGAGGAGGAGGAGGCCCTGGACGAGGCGTTGCTGGCACGGGAGGCGGGGCGGCTGACGGCAGCCAGCTTTGCGCCGTGGGACAGCGCTGTGACGCAGGCCAGCGCTGTGAGCTTCACCAATAGCAAACGTGGCTTTGACAACGAGTGGCGTGTGCTGGTGTCGTGCACCGGTGCCCTGAGACAGCTGCTGCTGGAGGTGGCTCTGCCCCAGCCCTCCGCGGGCGTGTTGGCTGCTGGGAACACTGTCACCCTGCTGCCGGCCTCCGAACACTGCCGGGAGTCCGCCACTGCCGAGCTGTGCCATGTGCAGCCTGTGGCGTCGTACGCTGGCAGTCATGCCCCAGCCACCCAAATACAAACGTTGCAAGTTAAGCCAAAAACAGGTGCAGCGCAGCAGCTGCTGCTGACGTACGGCCTGGATGGCGCCGTGACCCTTCGCAGCACGGCACACCCCCAGCACTACGCCCGTGTGGACTGCGGCTCAGCACAGGCCCTGTCTGACTATACGCACCAAGCGGCAGCTGCAACGTTTGACGGGGCGTACATTTGCGTGCCCACGCCCCTGGGAGCTGTCATGTCTGTGCGCAGCAACGTGCCTGCGCTGTGTGCCGCCGCCGCCAAGGCCGCTGCAGCCGCCGCCGCTGCTGCTGACAGTACCTTGACCCGCCATGGCTTCGTGCCACACCCGCACCCCCACGACGAGCCGGAGGTGCTGCTGCCCAAGGGCGGCGCGGAGGGCATCCTGGCTGCCCTGCGTGAGCAGCGGGAGGGGGAGGGGGCTGGGCCCATGGCGCTGCCCACTGCTGTGGTGCAGCCTGGGGCAGGAGAGCGGGGGGGGCAGCTCATGGCAAATGTGGCGGTGTACGTGGCCTCCCGGGGAGAGCACGCCGTGGCAGTGGAGGTGGTGAGCAACCCCCCCACCTTGCCCCTCACTGAGGAGGAGCAGGCTGCTCTGCAGGAGGCTGCAGCTGCCGCTGGGCTGCCGGCACCTGTGCTGTCAGACAAGACACAGGGGCCTGTGCTGGACCCTGCTGCCCTCATCGGCGCGCCGCCCCCCGGGGCTGGCCGCCTGCACGCCCTAGCCTCGGACAGCAAAGCTGACGACGCTTTCCCCCCGGCAGCTGAGGGGAAGGATGACGACTCTGCCTCGGTGGCCTCTGCACTGCAGGACAACGAACCAGAGGACATCACACAGCCAGACGCGTACAGCATCCAGCAGTCCAAGCTGCAGAGCGAGGAGGACCAGCGCCGCAACGCCGCGGAGCACAAGAAGGAGGGGGTGCGGGGCGCCATCCGGGACATGCAGCTGCAGTTCGCGGCCCTGCGGCAGCGTATGGGCCTGCATGTCACCCGGGCAGGCCTGGGCATTCCTGAAGGCCAGCAGGGCGATGCACAGTGGTTAGTGGTGCAGGCGGCGGCGCAGTCGGAGGAGCTGCCGCCCCTGTCTGACGCTGAGCTGGTGATTGACCCTGAGATGCAGACACGCCTGTCTGCAGAGGCTGCTGGCATGACGCAGGAGGTGGAGCGGCAGCTGGCGTACGAGGGGGAGCAGGGGCGTCTGGCGGTGGCCAAGCTGCGCAAGGCATTCCTAGACCCCCTGGCGGTGGAGGACTTCCAAGTGCGGGGGCTGAATGACCCGGGCATCATGGTGCGCTCCCTGGCCACCCGGCACCTGGACAAGTCCCTGCTGGCAGATGTGGAGCACCTGCGGGACCTGCTGCAGGACGGGGCTGCCGCTGCTGCCGCCGAAAGCGGCACCTCGGGACCCAAGCTGTCCGAGGCAGCCGCCTTCCGGCGCCGGCTGGATGCAGCCGATGCCCCTCTCACCATCTCCATGGGTGCTGACGCTAGCATCAGTGGCAGCAGCTTTGATGTGCGCAAGGCCCGCCGCTTGGCCCGCAACGCCGCCCTGCAGCGCATCCAGGACGCCCGCCCCGGGGCAGACGACGCCAACCCGGAGCTGACCCTGGCCCTGGAGGACGCTGCAGTGAACCGGGGAGACTTCCCCCTGAAGTCCGACCTGGAGTATGAAGTCCCAGAGCACAAGCGGCTGGACGACCACAAGAAGGCGCAGCAAATCACCCTGCTGCGGGCTGCCCTGTTCACAGTGCGCATGCTGTTCAACCACCGGTTACTGTCCCTGAGACAGCTCAAGGCACAGCTGGTGGCGGCAGTGCACGCCAGCAATGCCCGGGTGCTGGAGCTGAGTAAGGGACTGGGGGATGAAGGCGGCGTCATGTCCAGTCTGTGGGCGCCCCCCTCAGACCCGTACGCAGACCCAGTGGAGTGGCCTGAGCTGCGGGAGCTGAGGGTGGCTCATGAAGTGCGCATGTCAGCCACCCTGCCAGCCTCCCGGCCCCACGACCCCTCCACTGATGCGGCGCCCTCCCATGTGGCTGGTGCCATGCTGCCCCGCCGGGCGGTACACGCCTCCAGCCGCGTGCGTGTGCGGGGCGCCCGTGCTCCAGCCTGGGCAGTGGACAACCCTGTCATGGCGTCGGCCATGGTAGGCTCGCGTGTGGCATTGGGCATGCCTGCGCTGCCCAGCACCGTAGCTGGCGCCTCGCAGCCGGCCACCCACCTGCGGGCGCCTCCTGTGCCGGTCATGGGCGCCTGTGTGCCAGTGGCCATCAACCAATCCGAGGCCCGCAGCGAAGCCTTGCGCCGCAAGTGGACGGCTGCCCGGCGCCGCATCATCCGCAACATCTCCGCGGCAGTGAAGGGCTTTGATGACGCCCTGAGCCAACTGGCCAAGGAGCGCCTTACCGTGGCCTCCGACCTCAAGGCGGGGGAGGTGCGGTATTTGGTGCTGGCGCACGAGCTGACACTGCTGCAGGACATGGCCAAGCGGGACCGCGCCTTGAGCAGCAAGCTGAGCAAGTCCCTGGGCGAGAAGGCCAGCATCGGGGCCGCCTTGGCTGAGTGCGGTGCCGCCATTGACGAGAAACTGGCGCAGCAGGCAGCTTGGGAGAGCCGGGACGCAGGCATCATGGCGCAGTTTGACGAGATGGTGCCGGACACGCACCCCGCCCACGCCGAGCTGCTGCGTGTCTTCCGCCGCAAGGTGAAGCGGCACAAGGCGGAGGACGGCGAGGGCGACGAGGACAGCGACGAGGAGAGCGAGCTGAACTTCGACTCGGATGATGACGACGAAGACGAGGGCGGGGACGATGTGTGCCCTGAGGGCTGCGAGCAGTCCCTGTTCGACCGCGTGCTGGATCTCCGGGAAGAGCGCCTGGACCTGGAGGAGGTGCAGGTGGAGCTGGCGGACAGCCGCGCCACCATCGACAAGGCCTTTGCGCGGCACAAGGCACGACAGACGCAGGTGGCATCGGAGCTGGCGGGCATCCGCAAGGAGATGCAGGCCTTTCAGAGCGAGAAGCAGGTGGTGTTGAACAAGCTCACCATCACGGTACCCTTGCACTTCAGCCAGATCTACCTGGGCAAGGGCGGCGTGGTGGATGTGCAGGATGATGCAGACGGCAACGCACACCCCAACCCCAAGGGCAGTGGCGTGCCAGCGGAGAAGGGTGCCACCATCGCCGATGTGTTGCAGCTGCACCAGGAGGCGGAGGGGGGGGACCGGCGTCCCGCAGGGCAGCTCCCCGCCACACTGTCAGGAGCCCTGCTGTTCAACAAGGACAAGCTGCAAGGCCTGCGTATGCGTGTGGGCACCCTGAAATCCGACATCACCTCCCTGCGCGACGGCTTCAAGGAGCTGCACCGGGGCAAACGGCGCCTGGGGCGGGAGCAGGGGGAGGTGGAGGCCGGCATCGCCGCCGCCAAGAAGAAAGCAGAGGACCTACAGGTGCTCAAGTTCGGCCAAATGGTGGACATCAGCACCCTGGACAAGGCCACGGGCTCCGCCACCCTGAACAAAGCGGAGGCGGAGGTGGGCTCCCAAGAGCAGGGGCAGCGGTCCGAGGCAGCCCGGGTGCAGGAGAGCATCAAGGGCCAGCAAGCAGCCTTGGTGGAGGTCACGCGGGGCAACACACGGCTGCTGGAGCACATCGCTGATCTCACAGGGAAACAAAACACCCTGGAGGTGGAGCTGGATGACACCAGCTCCGCCACTGCCCTGCTCGCTCCGGACAGCGCCGCCTCCCAGGAAGCCGCCGCAGAGAAGGTGCGTCTGCAGCAGCTGGTGCAGCTGCAAAATGCAGAAATGGAGGCCCTGCGTGGGGAGGTGTTTGTGCTGCGGCACAAGGGGGGGTACCTGTACGCACCAGGGGCCAGTGCCCCCGCCCCCCGCCCCCCCAACGGCCGAGAGGGCCTGGCGCAGGGCAGTGCAGCTGCCGCCATCCATGCCGCCAGGAATGCAGCCTCGGGCGTGCTGCCGCTAGATGACACCGATACACAGTTCCTGGGGGCGGTGGAGGGGAGTGCGAGTGCCACTCAGGAGGGGAAGAAGTAGGCCTGCCCAAGCAAGGGGGGCGTGTCATGTGCAACACCAAATGCACGCAAAGATCTCATGTGACAGGCCTAGCTCACCGAGATATTTCGAGGCCCCCCTGGCATTTTTTCGGCAGTTTATCTGCGCATCGTCCCGAAATACGGCCTATTTTCGCAAAAATCCTCACAATTTTGAGAGCCCCTTGAGTTTATCTGCGCATCCCCTCGGCTGCATGAGCTTGGCCTGTGTGAGAAATTCGAGTTTCTACGTATACACAAACCCAATGCTGGTAACAATCGAAAGTCTTTGCCCTTCGCTCGTGCAGTTTGTCTGTTTTCAGAGTGTGCTTCTCAAACGCTTGCGACATGGCGGCCAGCCGCCATGGCGACTTGGTCAACGACCATAACCCGGCACACAACGCGAATGCAGCATTGAATCGACTACTATTATCGAGCATTTCAGAAGGTGACATTGATGAGGCAGGAAGATTGTTGGAAGAGGGGGCAAGTTGCGATGCAATGAGCGTGAACGGGTAAGCATTGCCTTGCCTTGCTGTGGTCGCAGCGACGCCAAAATCCGCACGAGCTGCCCTGTGCCGGGGTACTCAGCGCAGCTGCAACTTACACAGCACCTGTGTTATGCAGAACTCGAGCAGTTCATATTGCGGCATCTGTTGACGATGTTCGTATGCTTTACTTCCTGTCTGCAGCTGGGGCAGATGTCAATGTGCGCGAGCTGGCTCAATTCGGGGGACACACGCCCCTGCACACAGCCCTCATCCACGGGTCTCTGGAATCGGCTGCACTCCTGTTGGAAGCTGGAGCTGACATGCATGCACAAGAGGCTGGCACTGGTGTGACCCCCCTGCATATCTGCGCACGCCTGGGGCACAATAACTTCGCCAAGGCCCTGCTGGCGCTGGGAGTGGACGCGGCAGCAGTGGATGCGGAGGGCTCCAATGCCAGCGCTGTGGCAGAGAGTGTGTCCAACAAGGAGTTTCTGGGCATCCAGGGCATGCCACCCCCAGCACAGGCCTCAGCGGAAGAGGTCGCCATCCGCATGGAGCTGAAGCAGAAGCAAGCGACCCTCCTGGGCGCCAAGCTGTTGAAGCCCAAGGGGAAAAAGAAGAAGAAATCCACCAAGAAGTAGCTAAGCGTGCAGTGCATCTCCTACTGTGGTGGATTCCGGCCAGGCAACCCCCATGCCACCCCCCCCAGCGCAGCACCTGGCCCCCACGCGGGATTGCCCAGTCCCAGGCCAGCACCACCAGGCCGCCACACCGTTGGCAACAGCGCACAGCCCACTGAATCTGCAATATCAAGGAACCACATTATTTTTGTGCTGGTATTCACGTGCCAGACGTCCAAACTTGTTCGTGTCGCAAGAATCAAACAATGGTGCCCGAGCTCAGCGGACCTAGAGGCGGGGGGGTCGGCTCCGTGCGTGGGCCGTCGCTCGAGAATATTGCCCGCTAGAGCAAAGCGTATCGCAAAGTCGCTTCTTCTCATAAAAATGAACTCAAAAGCACAACTGTGTGGGTGGCAGATCGGGGCTGCATAGCCAAGCCGGTGTCTTGACATCATGGCAGACTCGCAGCAAGTCCTTCTTCAAAAGATAAAGCAGGCAGAGGAGGAACTTCTGCAAACCCAAAAGAAGCGTCAAGAGGCGCTTGAAGCAGTACAAGCTATGCAGGCAGAGTAGGTCTGCGGTATACACAGCTCTGTGCCAGGTTGGTTCGTGAAGCATTTTCTTGCAGATCTCGGGCAGCACGTGAAGCAGCGAACTCTGCTCAAAACGCAGCATCAAGGCAAGGAGCAGAAATACAGGATGCCATGAAAGACCTACAGAAGGCTTTGTTGAAAACAGCAGAGCGCAGTGAGTCCTGGCCAGCTGAGGCCCAGATGGACGGCTCTGCACAAGGACGGGGTGGGGCAACAGCTTCGTCATTGCAAGACCAGCGAGAGAAGGCAATTGAGGCAACCAAAGCTCGCGCTCGAGCCACACCTGTCCAATATCATGCTAAAATTCGCGTAAATGCAAAGCATTGCCACAGTGGTGCTTGTGTGCGTGTCGAGTACAGCATTCAGCAGGGCAGTCTCGCTGCAGGCTGTGCTGCCAGCCATGCCATTCAGCAGAACCCACACCCAGCATTTGACGCCGAGGTGGAGTATGACAGTGACGACGGCAGCCCATCTGATCGTGATTTCCTGGCTGTGTACGCGGCTGGGGTGCCCGGTGGCGGTGCGGGCGGCAGGCACTGCACGGTTTGGCTGCCCTTCCTGCCAAGCGGGGACGGCGCCACCGCGTGGACAGAGGTGCACGCTGGACAGCAGGATGCCATCAGCCTCCTTCAAGGCAAAATAGACATAACCCTGCCCCGCACCCCTGGGCGCTACGTTGTGCGGCTGGTTACACGGCGCGGGCAAGTGGCTGGGAGCAGTGGTGAACTGTTTGTCGGGCCGGATCCTGCAGCACCTGAGGCAGCAGTTGTATCAGCGCCAGTCCCTCCGCATGTATCACCTGCCGCAGGTGCAGTGCTGGCGGGGCAGCGGCTGCAGCAGGAGCACCAGGCACTGCTGGCGGAGCAACAGGCCGCCCACGGCGCAGCGGTGGATGCAGGCACAGTCACAACGCACGCGACCACACAGGACATGGCCTCAGTCAGTCAGTGGTCTGCCAATTCGCATGCTTCGCAGCATACTGCAGCAACATCCGTGTTCACCTATACCCTGCTGCGTCGCTTCGTGCGTTCCACGGCGGGGGGGCTGGAGGCGGGGGGGCTGGAGCGGGGGGGGCTGGAGGGGGGGAGGCTGCTGGTGGTGCGCCCCCCCTATGCCTTGCAGGTGAACGAGGCCATTGGCAGCTCCACCCTGTTCATCACGCTGCCTGCCGCTGGGCATGGCTGGTGTGTATCCCCCCCCAGTGTGCATGTGTCCCCCTCCGGCTTCGCCTCCCTGGCGGCCCAAGCCACACACACACAGGGGACAGCAATACTGCTGCTGTGGGAGTCAGCACTCGAGAATGGCATCGATGCTGCTAATTCCACTGTGTCGGTGCAGGGCTGCAGTGTGACGTGGCGCATGGCACACAGCAGCCGCCCCCGCCGTGCCCTGCACCTGCAGCTGGAGAAGCCACCCACGGCGCTGCTGCAGGCGGAGGCGGCAGCACTGGCAGCCGCTGCAGGAGCCCTGCGCTGCGCCACGTGCGACGCGCAGCTGTCTGATGTGCGGGCTGCACAGCGGGCGCCCACTGCCTCCTGGTCGGCTTGGATGGAGCACTGGCTGTGCCACACGGAGGAGCGGGGGCACTTGCTGCCCACACACGAGATCACTCCGAAGCACCACCAGGCACTGGTCACAGCGGATGATTTCGTGTTGCATCCTACGGCGTTCCGTTCTGGCTCTGTGTTCTTGCGTGCTTCGCAGCAGCGCTCTGTGCTGTCTCAGCTGCAGTACGAAACGCGCAGCACAGCAGCACGGGCACAAGCGGCGAAGCAAGACACTCTGCCTGATGTTGCTACATGCTCGGTACACTGCTCGCGCTGTCGTGCCGTCCTCGGCGAAACAGTTGCAGTCGAATCCATGCTGTCTACAGGGCGCTGCTCCTTGGAGAAGGTGTTCCCCAGTGCCTTCCAAGAACACGAAACGAACGATAGCGTGCAGCCAGCAGTGCAGCTATCCAAAGCTGAGTGCAGCCTGCTGCATAGCACCCCAGCAGAGGACATCGAGGCTGGGGTTGCACGGGGCAGTGTCTTCTCCAGCTACGAGTGGTTTCTTGCGCAGGTGTGCAGTGCACAGCAAGTGCATCGAGACATGTGTGCATCGTATTCATGGGCGCGACTTGTGGTGCGACGTGCGTTGGAGGAGAGCACCGCCTCTGGGCGTTACCGCACCCTGCTTCATTGTGGGGGGGTATCTGTAACCCCGGCAGCCCTGGAGCTGCGCCTGCTGTCTTGGGCAGCAGTGGGGGCGGCTGCAGCTGCCCCGGTGGCCTTCTCCGTGTTGGACAAGGGCCGGTTCCTGCGCATGGAGCCAAACATCGCCCCGGCCTCCCGGCAGCTCATGGCGCAGCTGTATAGTGGGCAGGGGGGGTACGACACCGCCGCCGCCGCCAGTAGCAGCAGCAGCAGACAGCTGGAGAATATGTCTCGGCTGTGCACATTTAAATGGAGGCCGGCGATGGTAGCTGATGAGCCGGCAGGTGACGACAACACTGTCGTGCTGCAGGTCACGCCGCATGTGTTGGAGGGGGTGCGGGGGGAGCTGCAGGCCCTGCAGGCGCCCACACCGCAGCAGGCCAACACCGCGGGGTGGAAGACTGTATGGGTGCCCATGTTGCCTATCAATTCATAGCACATCGGGGAACCTCTAGGAAGCTGACTTTTCACCACCGTGGACGGCAGGGCGTTACGTGGCCCCCCTTGAAAAAACTCAAAGACACTGTGGAAGTGCAGAAATTAAAGAACGGCAGGACAACAAGAATCAACGTACAAAACTGCACAATGTTGGGGCTACAATGCGCTATTTTCATTAGCCGTGGCGCCTAGAGCATCGGCCGCTGTATTGATTCTTGTGCAATTCCTGCCACGTCACAGGAGGACAGTTCAGTTGTCTTGCGACATGGCAGCTGAAATTTTGAAACGCTGCCTTCGCAGTTTCATTCCAAGCCAGAGAAATAGTCCCTTTCACACTGTCAGGCCTCTATGCACCCAAACAGGTGCTGCTTCAGCACTGCTGCGGTGCTTGCTGGTACGCAATATCTTCACATATCTGTGTACGTCTGATGCAAGGTTCACATCGCAGGCTGACCCACAGCGTGCCCATCAAACAGTTATGAATGCCGCAATTCATATTGATCAGCTGGATGGTCGGGCAGTTGCGCAGTCACTGGGGATTGCTGCCCTCTGCCGCATGTGGCTCCCAGACTTATTTGAGAGAGCCCTGCACCCCACCGTCTTGCGCAGTCGAAAGTTTGACACGACTGATCAACAGCTACTGTATCATGTTGATGTAGCATGCGCTCTGCATAACAGTGGTGCTGATTCATTGATACCAGAGCTACCAATGGACGTTCGTCGCCACTGTCGAATGGCAGAGCAGGAAGCTGAATCCCAGGCCATGCCGCTGTACGCCTCTATGAGCACCCGCGCAGTGAGAGCAGGGTATGGAACTGATGTCAGCTACCAGTTCAAAATCTTTAGCACTGAGCTAGGTCCATCCCGTGCTTCTGCTCCGGTGTACGTGGCACAGCTGGCCATGCCCTCAAAGCGTGTGCTGCTTGAGCTACAAGGAGAGTGGAACTGCATCCCAGGAACCCAAGAACTCAGTTTAGCCACACGGTTGAAGCATGCAAATTTGCAGCAGCTAGGCTGGCGGTCTCACATGGTGCCCAGTGCTGATTGGCACGAGGCCCTGGACAAGTTGCCGCTGATCAGCGGACAGGACCGAGTGCAACAGCTCATCGAGTCGCAGTTACATGCTGCACGGACGGATGGATCCAAACCATGACTGAAACTCACCGAGCTTGCATGCGCACAGATGCCTGCAGGTGTGCTCCCTCCACCACTGTGATTTTCTGGGCAGCCGCTCGAACAGGCATGGACATCCCTGCCCGGTGGTTCACCACGAACAGCGGGTTGTCACCAGACAGCGTTTCACTGGTCACTGTAAGACCCTGCATTAGCTGTTGAAGAGTGCTCTGCAGCTGCAAATTATCCTCCTCAAGTTGCTTTCGAGTTTCCTGCAGCTGCAGCGCATCCAGCGTGACCCGATTCAGCTTGGTGTTAAAACGTTTAAGTGCCTTGAGGGGTACAACAACATCTCCGTGCCTATCAAGCATGCTCGGTTCGTGAGGCTGCACTTGCATTGTGGGCTGCAGCAGCTCGTGCTCCTCCACCGGCTGCATGCTTGGTAGCGACGGTGAGCCCGGCACAGCCACGACTGCATGCATATCTGTAGAATCAGCATGCGATGCAATACCATCATCTGTGAATGGCGTGATGAGCTGTGACTCCTCTTCCATGCGCCTGGCATTTTCCGCCAGCTGCAGTAGGCGCTCGGCTAAGCGAGTGTTCTCTGCGAGTCGGCCTTTCGCCTCGATTGCAGAAGAAGACAAGTGCTTGAGGTGCTGCAACGCTGTTTTGCGACTCTGGGCCAATTTGAGCTTCAGGCGCTCCAAGTGCTGTCGCATGGCGTCTTTCTCAGTCGTCATTTCGGCATTGCGCAGAGTCTCTTGTCGCTTGGAGTTTAGGAGCTTCGAGCGCCATTGCTGAAGTTGTCGCTTCATACTTGCCAGTCGACGCTTCTTCTGTTGCATAGATGTAGCAAGTTTCTCACCTCTGGCCATCAAAGCTTTGTACTCTTGCATCCTCACGTTTGTGCTCTGCATGTACGAAATGTGCGCCTTTTCGAATTCGCCCTCCAGCTCTTCAATACGGCTGTCCAAAATGCTTTGAAGGTAATGAATACGTTCTAGGGCTGCTGAATTCAATTCTTCCCGCCTTTGTTCGTGTTCAGATTGGATGTCCAGCTGCTTGGCCTTTTCTTGCTCTGACACGGCTGAGAAGATATGCTTCACCTGCAACACTCGATCTGCCCGTGAGGCAAGCATTTCCTTTCGTTGTTCCTTGTGTGTTGCTTTCAGGGAGTTGAGCTGGTGGTGGAAATTAGCTTCAAGGGCAAGCAGGCGAGAATCTTGATGGTCAATGAGCGTGTCGATGTGAGCCAGGTGTTCCCTAACTGCAACCCTGATCTCCTCTTCACTTTCATCAACATCGCCAAGCAGCATTTGAAGAACAGCATCTTTCCTGTCGAAATCCCGCTCATGTGTTTGCAGCAAAATATCAACTTCTCGGTAAAGGTCCTCAGTCTGTGTTTTTTCATTTGTGACTCCAAGTCTCAGGCAAGTTGTTGCAAAAACACGTTTATCAGCACAATTACCTTGGCTAATCTCAAGATTTTCCTCCAGCTGTTTGCAACCTTTGTTCGGTTAACTTTGCTGTACGCTAGCTCTGACTGTAGCTTGGCCTGCGAATGCAACGCGTGCCAAACAATTTCCGCAACTTCTGAAGACACGCTTACGCTAGCAATTTTGGCAGTCATAGCACCCAATTTGATCTGCCTGTCTAACTCAATCTGCTTTACTTCGTTGGAGGACTGGTCAAAACATGTTCTATCTGCTGAAACAGTTTCACCACCTCCATCCTCGCTCATTGTAACGACAAGCACTGCAGCCCCGTGGCTGGAAATGTCTCAATTATTGGCCCAAAGCGTTTGGGTGTGTGGTTTATTCGTCAACGGTTTGACACAACACGAAAAAACGAACAAAAAGTAGAAGATAATCCAGACACTGTGTCAAGTGTCTGGGGCCCGCATTCCCACGACTCGTGCGAAAGGGGGCGGGGCGCAATGAAAAAATATTGTCAAAAGTTCCCTGAGTCAGCAATCACAAGACGAGTAGGTGCGGCAACTTCTAGTTGAACTGCAGCTTGCCACTGGTCAGCATCGCAGCAATAGGTTGACTCTAGCAGGAGTCTTGAGTAAGGGCTGCTCCAATCATGAAGATTATAATTACAACACATACCTGCACACCTGAAAAACACAACATATCAGTGCAGCAGGGATTCTTGCACTCTTTGACCAACCAGGAGCGATGGGTGCCAACTTAGGCTTTGGTGGCAGAGAGGTGGGTGAGCAACTTTGATACCACGTGCGGCAGTCCCCGTACGAAATGTTGCCGTTTCTTTGATACAGTGTTGTTGCATGCTGGGTGTGCAGGGTTGACTTGCAGCCCTTCAAATTCAGCCGTTGGCAGGGACGAGCAGCAGGTCGAGTTCGTGACCAGGGGACCACCTGCTGGATCTGCGCCCAGCAATGCTCTGACCGACAACCATGCACATGCAGCTGCGTCGTCCGATGGCGTCGCGCATGGCAGGGTATCGGGACTTGCTTCCAGCTTCAATGGACTGCAAAGCACTGCCACATGCGGCAGAACGTAGTGAAAGGCCACGTTTTCTTGCGTTTGCCTGCCAGCTCCACTGAGGTACTCTCCAGAAGGGGAAACTATGGCCTCTGAGACATGGAAAATGTCTCGCGAGTCTCCAAAAATCGAGTTGCCAACCACCTGCGTCTCTTCGTGCAGCTCACGCTTTGCAGCTGTTAGCATGCCTTCTCCAAGCTCCAAGCGGCCACCAGGAAACGACCATAAACCAAAACTGGGAGCTTTGCTGCGTAAGATGAGAAGCAGTTTCAAATCATCATGTGAACAATCTGCCCACGCAGTGGTGATGGGCTTGTGTAGGGCTGCCACAGCAATACCTGCCGTACAATGAAGAAATGTTGCAGCCTATTTGTGTGTGCAGCTTTGAGTAACTCACCCACACGCGGAAAAAGTGATGAATGCCTGCTTTGGATATTACACAGAATGTTTGCTTTTGAGCCCTTTGGGTGCGCTTGGCCCACACAAAGTCTCGCAGAGGAGCACACTCCAGGCCACATGTTTTTTGAGACGGTTGCAAGTAATGCCAGCATTTTGTCGACGGCCAAGCTCACACAAGGACCAAAATCGGCTCTCAATGCTGAGTGCACCCACCTGTGAATTTTGTGTTGTGCTGTGTGTGTGTGTGTAATGTATTTCGAGCGATATCAACTCAACCGAGCTCGAGGCACGCAATCACTTGACCCCGCTCAGGGGTGGGTATGCAGGATACGAAAACTATGCACTGGCAGGTGGGAGTAGTGAGTTCTCTGATCACCCTATCGAAGAGTGTGCTGTGCTGTGCTGTGCTGTGCTGACTCTGCAAGTGAATGCGTGGGGCGAGCGGGAAATGCTGAAAGCATACCTGACGCTGTCAGTCCAGATCGCAGTCCATGCCAGTATCGGCACTCGCATCGGTGGTGGATGCTGAACCAGCTTGCGTCTGTACAGCTGGGACTGTTGTATTGGGGGCATCATCAGGTGCACCTGGAGCCTCCACGGGGCTGGCATGCCCAGCAGCATCTGCATTTGCAGCGGCATCCACGGCATCAGCAGCATCTGCAGCCGGTGTAACCTGACCTTTACTCTCCAAGAACGCACGCTCCTGTATGAACTTGGCGCCAATGGAGCGCTCGTCGAACTTCCTGCCCTTCATGACCTGCACACATTGCGCGGCGGCGGCAGACGTCTCAAAGTGCACCAGCAGCGGCACAGAGGCTGCTGGGCCACCAGCTACATCCACAGCGCCAATGGCGACTTCCATCACCGTACCCATGCCTTGACACTCCTCCTTTACCTCCCCCAGGATCTCCCCCACCTCCTCACTGTCGCCCAGCAGGGCAAGGGTGAGGATGCTGTCTAACTGCACAAAGCACGTGGCTGCCACCACAGGCTCAAGGCTTGCAGTGCTCAGTGCGCGGATGACCAGTGATGCGCCCCCCACATCCAGGCCGTTCAATTCCTTTGCCACCACAGGGTGCATGGCAGTGTCGCCCAGCACCGCCAACACAGCTGTGCCGTGCTCGCCATCCTCAGCCTCCACCTCGTCGCACTTGATGACAGCACCGAAGGGCGTCAACAAGTCGCGCACCACGCTGGCACCATACTCTGCCTTGAGTCCTGAAATGCGCAGGACTTCATTGGACTCTGGGCCCATGCCTGGCTTGGTGGCGCGGTGGCCCGCAAGAGACGCCAGCGCTGCCACAGTGGCAGCAGCGCCTGCTGGGGCACTGCTACTGGCAGCTTGACTTGTGCTGGGGGTGGATGCAGCCATTGCAGCTGTCAGCTGCATGTATGCACGCGGACGCCCAACTTTCAGGGGGTTCCCGTACAGCGAAATACCGTCCAGCGCCGTGGCGGAGCTGGCGTCATCTGCACTGCGGAACTCCACGAAACAGAAACGCTGGGAGGACTCAAAGCGCACCGAGCGCACAGGATCGCCGTATCCGCCCGCTGAGTTCATGGCCAGCATGGCGCTGTTGAAGAACTCCTTCACCTGGGGGGGCTGGATGCCGTCCGGGAGGTTGCCGATGTACAGCTCGCGCTTGATTTTGTCGCTCATGGCGCCCCCACCCAACGCAGCACTGGCTTGGATGCGGGCCATGGCAGCAGCTGGATTATTTTTGATGCCATCCAGCATGCCGCCATCGAGCAGGTTGGCGGCAGCATCGGCGCCGCGGCCAGATGCAGAGCCGCTGCTGGGCAGGCGCATGCTGCTGGCGGCAGCGGCGGCAATGTTGCCCCCATTCAACTGCTTCAACAATGCAGCCACTGCAGAGGCTGCCTTAGCACTGCCACCATTGCTTTTGGTCTGAGAGGTGCTTCTGGAGGCGTCACGGTCACGGCTGCTGGAGCCTCGAGCAGGGCTGCGGGAGCCGGCCCGGCTGCCACTGCGCCTACCTGCTCTCCCGTGCGCGTCATCTCGACGATAAGGAGATCTGCTGCGTCTCTCGTGGCGGGGTGGTGAGTAACCCCTGCTTCTGCTGCGGTCAACACGGTCTGAGTAGCCCCCGCTGCCTCGATAGTCACGCCGCTGATAGCCTCCTCGGTCGTAGTGTCCACGACCTCGTCGGTGATAAGAGTCTCGTTCGTCATAGCCCCTGCTAGAGGATCTGCGATCAAGGTGGGAGTTTTCACGCGAACGGGATGAGCGGTCCCTGTCACTGCGTTGCCTGCGCACGAGAAAGTACGGTGCGGCGGAATTTGGAGAAGCACCGTGCCAAAACATACGCATCAATTGGCTCTGCGGAGCGGTCCACGACTGTGCGGCGATCTGACATTTTGAAAGTAGTTTGCTGAATTACTTTTGGGCTGCAGGACCCAGTACTTGGTTGCAATAGTAAGCGAAAAGTGAGGATCTCAGATGCAGCTTGGCCTGCTGGCAAGGCCCACGGCGAGCGAAGCGGCGATATCAGTTCAACAAGGCAACATTTATGGCAAACACACAAGCCTAGAAGATGGTCATTGTTCGTGATTGCCGAACTCTCGATGCCGTTCTTGTCATGTTTGTGTCACCCCCTTTCAGCTATCATTCGACGGTGGGCAATTGCTTGATATTCTCAAAGCAACACAACACGGTGGTTGCAACCACGCTGTGCATTGTAAGAAGTTACAGCTCTGTGCACTCAAGCATGCCTGCACCTAAAGAGGGCAGCCCATGCCACTGGGGGACGGATCCAGGTGCGCAAGCACCAGCATCCACCCCAGCAGCCCCAGGCGACAACAAGCCGCTCAGCAAGCCAACTGCAGCGGTCAAAGCTGCTGACAACCATGCAGGCGCCCCCACCAGCCACATGTCTAAATGCCCCGTGAAGCCTGTCAGCAGCAGAGCAGCCGCAAGCAGGGCCAGGGAGCACAATGCGCTGTACACCGCCAGGGGCCACACTGGGGTGCCTGCAGCAGTGCCCTCTGCCTGCTGCTGCAGCGCCAGCTCGCCCTGGCTGCTATCGAGCTCCGAACGCAATTCCACCAGGGCTTTGTTCCGCCACTGCATTTCCGACGACGCAGTGGCAGCCGAGCGCCAGTGCAAGAATGCCACGCGGGCTGCAGTGCTTTGCCAGTCGCCCCCTGCCTCACGGTGCCGCAACATGCGCACAACAGCCTTCATGGCTGTGCCTCGAGCCCGAGCACTGTGCTGCTGCAGGCTTGCTGCAGTTGCCTGTGCTTCCCGTTCAGTGTCTGAGATGCGCTGCTTCAGTTGGGCGGCTTCCTCCCCGTGGAAGGCCTCCAACTCAGCAGAGCGTTTACGCGCGTGTGCAGCCTGTTGACTGTGCTCCTCCACGCTTTGTTCCACTTGTTGCAGTTGAGCCTTGGCCGTGGCTTGCTGTGACAGCGTGGCTGCCGTGCCCCGCCAGCGCTGGAAGGAGGCGGCCAGGGAGCGACGGGCCCGGGCACGCAGGGAGTGCGCCACCATGCGGGCCGCGGTGTCCAGGGCAGCTGCTCGACGCTTGCTTTCTTCAGTGGACAGCTGCTGCTCCAATTGAGCGGTTTTGCTGACTTGTGCGTCCAGCTGCTCCTGCAGTGCAAGCATGGACCCCCGCACCACATCCCCAGCAGTGGAGGACGTCTCTACCTCCCGCACGAGGTTGTCACGGGCTTCAGTGACCGATGCAAGCGCCGCCTGAGCAGTCGCCAGCTCCTCCCGCAGGCCAGCCTCAATGCTCCCAGCATCGCCCTGGGCAGACTCAAGCGCCGCCTGAGCAGTCGCCAGCTCCTCCCGCAGGCCAGCCTCAATGCTCTCAGCATCGCCCTGGGCAGACTCAAGCGCCGCCTGCGCAGTCGCCAGCTCCTCCCGCAGGCCAGCCTCAATGCTCCCAGCATCGCCCTGGGCAGACT
>Ga0307982_1000392_pt1 | contig 34425 bp, 34 predicted proteins | sample OrgLakmetagen989_FD_201847 | JGI IMG/M metagenome (GOLD analysis project Ga0307982, IMG submission 201847) | Saline water microbial communities from Organic Lake, Antarctica - #989 | ecosystem: Environmental > Aquatic > Non-marine Saline and Alkaline > Saline | place: Antarctica: Organic Lake...
TGGATGGAGACATGCGGTTGAAGAACACGCCATGTGGCGGCTCTGTGGTTAGGTCCACACTGCCCTCGTGCAGGTGCCATTCTTCAAATCTGCCCTGCAAGCCCAAGGTGGCAGCGGCAGCCCGCAGTGGAGGCATCCAATCGTCATTCTCATGCAGCACATAGATCTTGGGAGTATCACTCCATTGCTGTAAATGGAGAGTGTTGTTGTGGGCCGGGGCTGCCTCCGTTTTCAAGCCTGCCTTGGCCGAGTGTGCTGGTTCGCTGCGGGATTCTATGCGACCGGCTGTCTCGCTTGACCTGTGAACAGTGTCCATCTGCATTGAATGTCCCTATTGCTGTATACTGAAAATGATCCGAAGCAGTGCAGAGCTTTGGCTTGACTGCTAGCTAAGTATGTGCCTCTGGGAAGCTGCACTGAAAGAATTCTCTGCGGTCGAAGTGGCCAGCTGCAAAACAACAGCGAAGCACGACTGTCAAGATTTCCAGAAACTTCATTTGCGCCTGATGGCCTTTTGGTCGATTTGTTTGTAGCTTCTCAACAAGGCAGCGCCTGTGTTGATGAAGGCAGCGACGCATGTACGGGGATGCTTGAAGGCATGTGCCACACACGCCCCCCTGTCTCATTCCATGACAACCCAGACACCCACATGCCCTGTAGCCTGCACAAGCTCCTTGGGTCTACTCTGCGTACCCGCCCCTCACCAGTCCCCCCCGACACAGCCATCCTCATCATCGGAGTCGCTCTGCGCCCCCGCGCCCCCCCCAGCACTTCCGCCGGCCTCGTCCTCATCCAGATCCGAAAAGTCATCAAGGTCGGACAAGTCGTCCTCTGCAGCAGTGGCCGCAAACACAGACGCGTCGATGGGCACGCGCTCTGCAGCTGCGGCGGCAGCGGCCGCCCCGTAGTCATCGCCATCACTGTCCTCCCCCGCAGCCGCTGCAGCTTCCGCCTTTGTGATCTTGTCTGCTTCTTCCGCAGCTGCTGCCGCTGCCGACACCGCCAGGCCCTTTCCGTGCTGCTGGAACCACTTCCGCCCGGTGACTCGAGCTGCTTCCGCTGCGTCCTCCGCCTCCTTGTCTATTCCTTGTTCCGCTTCGAACTTCTTGCGCCACGCATTGAATGAGTCCTGAGTCACGGGTGTTCCGTGCCGCAGGCGTTCCTTGCGGCGTTCCTCCTCGGTGCTCTCAGCCACGGCAGCCGCAACGCCCGTTTCTTCGTACCGCGCTGCCTGCGCGATGAGGCGCTCCCGGAGCTCAGCTGCCGCTACAGCCTCTGCTTCTGCATCCGCTTCAGCCTTGGCCTGCAGCTTCTCTTTGCGGCGTTCCCGCTCAATCATCTCTGAGCGCATTGAGCCGTCGGAGGGCTGCACGTTGTTCTCAAGCAGCCACTGCTTGACCTCCTCTGCTACTGAGAACACGCAGGCCATGCCAAGGTTCTCGTCCATTGTGGTGTCGGCCAAAGCCTGTACGGCCTTAACTTGGGCAGGCGTCAAGCCTTTGAGAGCGATGACATCAAACTTGGCGGGGCGCTCTTCAGGGTAAACATCATTGTACTCCACCACAAGCTGGACAGCCACTGTAGCAGGAAATGGGACAGTGCACACACTTATATAGTCAAGGCTAGATGTTCTGTGGCTTACCATGATTGATGCCATCGCCGTCAGCGTGCGGCCTCAGATCAAGCGTGAAGGCCAGGGGATTGCCATCTTCTCTTGAGGCAGTCACTGCACAATTACGTTGCGTATGAATGAATGCAGGGCATTGCCAAGTATGCAACGCACAGTTGAATTCGCCCTCCACGTAAATGGACTCCAGTGCTTCCACCTCCATGGCTTGGTCTTCAATGTGCTCTGTAAAGGGTTCAGAGTCCTTGCCAGCAAAGACCGCAGCAAAGCTTCCCGACGCACCCATGCTGTGTAGAAGTGGGGATACTGTCAAGCGAGAGGTCCGTTGAAATTGAGCTCTGGTTTCCCTGGGTGTTTTCCTTGGGGCTGTATGAAGAATGGGTTTGCTGTGCTGGCAGTTAGTTCTTTCCTGCCGATGCAAAGCCCCTGGCAAAGTGCTACTCTGTCGAAGCGGCGAGTACAAGTCAGAAGAGCTATGACGGCATGAAATAATCCCAATAATATTGAGCACTTGGTGTGCAGAAAGCATTCTGTGGCCTCAAGCCCTCCCTTGCTTGTAATTGAGCGGTGAGCCAAACCCACGAAATCTCACCCCCTCAATATCCACTTCCTGATCTCTGCTGCGTGAGGTTGCTGTTTGCCACGCTCATGCACTTTCAACTAATAGGCTTTCCTCGCGCAAATGATCCGTCAGCTCGGTGATGCACCTTTGAACTACTTCTTTCCTACTTTATTTACCATGGTGAGTAAAAGTGCATGAGGAGCTGTTCCAAGGCATGGCGAAACTCTCTCTCCACACAGGCTGCTGAATCCGCTGTCAACCCCAAGGCATACCCCTTGGCTGACTCCAAGCTGACTGTCTCCATCCTGGAGCTTGTCCAGCAGGCAACCAACTTCAAGCAGTTGAAGAAGGGCGCCAACGAGGGTAAGTTCAGCATCGGCGTTTCACACTGCGGAATTGGAGACACTTCTTTTGCTGAGCTGTCGGTTTCATTCAGTGCAATGGCATCACAACTATATTTTCTGCAGCCACTAAGACGTTGAACCGCGGAATTTCCGAGTTCATTGTGCTGGCTGCCGATGCCGAGCCCCTGGAGATCCTCCTCCATCTGCCGCTGCTGTGCGAAGACAAGCACGTGCCTTACGTGTTTGTGCCTTCTAAGGTCGCCCTGGGCCGCGCCTGCAACGTCAGCCGCCCTGTTATCTCTGCCAGCATCATCGCTGTCGAGGGCTCTCAGCTCAAGACTCAGATCGATAACACCAAGATCGCCATTGAGAAGCTGCTGATCTAAATGCCGCACTCCTGGTGTGTTTCTGCGGAGCCCATATGGCCCCCAGCGCAGGCAGAATGCTTGTAATTCAGTTCTATTTAATTTCACGTTGGTTTTCGCTGTTTGCTTTTGCTGATCGTTGCATACACTGCATTTTGAGGCTGCCCACTCCTGGGGCACTGTGTCTCGCAGGGCACACAGTGCCTCTGAGAGGTGCAGGGAGGGGAGCTGTGTTGCCGAAGCCAGCCATCAGGGCAGCATATGCCCGATGAGAAGGGCTCTTTCACTCGGGTTGCCTCCTCCCCAGGCCTTAGCCGCCTGGACTCGCATCCTGGGGGTGGCCTCCTCTGCTGCCCCCAAGCCAGGCTGCACATGTATAGAGGGCGCCGCCTGCAAGAGCCCGAGCCAATACTATTGTAGCACATGGAACCTGCTGTACGTGGGACTGACAGTGTATCAGCTGGCACGATTGCCCGTCCCGCCCCAGCGGGCAGGCGGCAGCAACTGCACGGCACCGTAGGAGCAGGCTTGCCCCACGGCCCATGTGGGCACGAGACAGATTGAACCCATTTATGTATCTGAGTGTATTGCAGCGATGCATGTGAGCAAGGTGCCCCAGCAGTGCAAAAAACCAGAGCACCCCCAGCCTGCGCATGAGGTTCGACCCATCAAATCATCACCAGCTGGGACCAGATGCGTTGACTAAATCGGCCAAGCTGAAAACTATTTATATTGAAAATACGTTTGGTGCAAGCACTTAGTTTAGGTATGTGCTGTTTGCCTCCAACGCGACTGCTCTTCCAATGGATGTCGCGTCAAAGCGGCGATGGTCACAGTCTCAGCAGAACTCGCATCGCTCGGCATTTTACAGTTCATTTTTTTCATTGTGAAATATGGTTTGTGTTGTGTGCCTTGTGCCTTATCTTCCTGTACGTTAAGGCATTTTCGAGAGCCACGTTGCCGCTTGGAAACTTCTCTGCACACGCGCAGGTGGCTTTGTTTGCTGTGCTGCAAGCATGGAACTGGGTGATCGCACAGTGCTCCAAGAAAGAAGCTGAAAAGGTAGATATGAAGGATATCTGTCCTGAGTGTGTGGATGGCGTTTGCCCAATGCCAGCAAAGGCAGGCAAGACAGACATCAGTGCAGCTGTAGCTTCAGCTGATGACGATGTACAAGACGATGCAGACAGTGTCGTCACAGCCGCATCAGAGCCAGACAGTGCAGCTGTGGGCACCAAGAAGTCCAATTGATGTGTGCTGTGACCCCCTATTCTTTACTTGTTTGAATGCATTGCTGCGCTTTACCGGACACCTTCCTCGCCAGGCGGCGGCAGCGCCCACGTAAAGTGATACTCCGCCATCTGCTCAGCTGTGGGGGGCGAAGGGGCCCCTGTCATTGCATCACGCCCCCCGGCAGATTTAGGGAACGCAATGACATCGCGCACACTCGCAGTGCCCAGCAGGACAGACAGTGTGCGGTCCACTCCCAGAGCAATGCCCCCATGGGGGGGGGCCCCGTGGGACAGCGCCTCCAACAGGTGCCTGAACGCCGCGATCTGCGAGCCATCTAGGCCAAGGGCGTGCTTGAGCACCGCCTCCTGCTGCTGGGTGTTGTGTATGCGGATGGACCCCCCCCCTAACTCGCTCCCATTCACCACCAGGTCGTACGCATCTGATGTCACCACCAGACAGTCTTCTCGCAGCTGGGAGACACGAGCTGCATCATCGGCAGCCGAGGCAGCCTGTATTGCATCAAGCAAGCCCCATAAGTGTTCCGAGTGTTCCGGGTGTGGCGCAGTGAAGGGGTGGTGGGCAGCCTTCAAGCGGCTGCCTGTTCCCCTGTACGCTACACTGGCGTCTGTGTCAGCACTGGCTAGCTCGAACATAGGGAAGCCAGTGACCCAAAGGGGGTCCATGGGGGTGTCCTCAGACACCCCCCCCATGGCATCACTCAGGGCTAAGCGTGCCAGGCCCAGCAACTTGCAGGGGTAATCCCCAAAGCCAGCAGCGAACAGCAGCAGGTCGCCATCGGTCGCATCCACACTGGACGCCACTGCTGCCTGTGTGGACACTGGCAGCAGCTTCCCCAGGGAGCAGCCGGTCCACGGCCCAGCTGAATCCGGAACACGGGCTGCAACCAGGGTGGAGCTGTTCCAATCAGCCGCTGCTCCGCTTGCGGTGCTGTTGCACCCCACTGAGGCACTGCGGGCCGACACCCCCTGCAGCAAAGTGTCCAGTGCCTTCCGGCTGAGGGCAGTCGCCCCCCCCGGGACATGCAGGACACGCACAGAAGGCACACTGGGTGCAAGCGATGCTAGGGCCCCCTCATCCATATGGGCCGCCCCCTGGTCTTGAGTCAAGCAAAGAGCATCCAACACCCCCTGCCACGGCTTGAATTCACTCAGAACACCCTGAATTTGGGTGTTCACGTTGTGAATGGTCGAGGGGACACGCCTGTCAGGCCGATCCACACCGTACCTGCTCAACGCCAAAGCGTAACTGAGAACATCAAAAGGGCCCTCAGGTAAGGAAGAACATATGCTTGCAGGGACTGGGGCTTGGTGGGCCCACTTGGAACAAGCTGCTTGGGCAGAGTGCACTGCGGTGCGCAGCAGCTGCGTGCCCAATTCCATGATGTCAGCGGCGCTCACCCATGACATCTCCAGATCCAGCTGTGTGAATTCAGGCTGTCGGTCGCTGCGACCAGCTTCATCCCTGTAACACCGCGCCACCTGGAAGTAGCGTTGAATCCCCCCCGCCATCAAAAGCTGCTTGTACTGCTGGGGAGATTGGGTCAGGGCGTACACTGTTCCAGCAGAACGAGTCGGAACAAAGAATTCACGGGCACCTTCGGGTGTAGATTTGAACAGTGTGGGCGTTTCAACTTCAATGAAGTCCCTGTCGTGCAGTGCGCTGCGCAGCGCGTGAGTCACTGCGGAGCGCACGCGGACATTGCGGGCAATGGGCCCATCCCGCATATCCAGGTGCCGGTGGGCCAACCGCACCGCATCTGCACCGCTCCCCCTGGCAGCTTTCGCCTGCAGCACCGGCACTGGCAGCTGCGCAGGCGCCCGGCTGTGCACTTGCAGGCTGCGGGGCAGCAGCTCCACCGCCCCAGACGCCTGGGCACTGTTGGCCATGTCAGCTGGCCGGGCACGCACGATACCGGTGATGCTCACGGAGGACTCCATGGAAATAGCCTCCAGCTCTTCTCGCAGGACTGTGCTTTCTGCGCAGGCGCTGGGCGTGTGGCGACTGCGGCTGGCGGGGGCTTGCGATGCAGCTTACCTGAGTGGGCAGGGTCCACAGTGACCTGCACCACGCCACTGGCATCACGCACCGTGACGAAAAGTAGCGGTCCAAAGTTACGAACGTGCTGCAAATACAGTTTTGTGCACGCAGCATGTGGGGGTTGCGTACGGGGTGCATACCTGCAGCCAGCCCTGTATTGATACTTCATGCCCCGAGTGCCCAGCTGAGATTGCACCGCAAGGTACAACACTTGGACCAACACCAGTGGTAAACAGGGACCGCTGCGAGTATAGTTGAGCTGCGGCTATTTGTGTGCGTGGAATTCGTTGTCTGAGTGCGGCCACTCCAGCCGCAGCAGCTCGGATCATACAAGCAGGAGTTTTACGATGAAACTCCACCGCGTGAACAAGGGACTTTGCCTGCTCACCAGTGCTGAGTGGCCGACCTGCACGACTTTGAATATTTTGTGGGGTGCGCAAGCGTGCAATTTTGGCCTCACATCCTCAAAGCTGGTCAGTGCAACACAATAATGCTACGGTTGAGATAGAGCCCCCTGCTGCACAGGTGGGGTCGAGATGGGGGGTTCGAAATGACAAGACATCTTTATCAGATTGGCAAGCACAAGCGCAACGAGCATTCCCAGAACTGGTATTAAGGGCACTTGTTTATGTTTGAGTGTAATTTTCCCGAGCAATATCGTCATGGAGGCTTCAGGAAGTATTTTGACAGCTCAAGACGCCGAGCGGCTGGTGGAAGGCTTGACGCCACTGCCGTTAACGTCGATTGGCACAAGGCAGTAAGAAACAAACTCTTGCAGTGTACAGGTGCCAATTTTACACATGCACTGACATTTTCAGGTGGCTGCTTCAGCACAAGGCACTGCAGCAGCTCAATATTCAGGCACATTCCAATGCTCAGCGAAACGCCGACCCCTTTGTGATGGAGGCCGTGCTGACCTTCAACAAGCTTCCTGTGCTTCTACATGAGCTCTTAGTGTCTGAAGCATGGGCATGGCGTGTTTGTCCACTGATCAAGTCGCGCATTGCTGGAAGAAACGCCATGCGGGCGTACTTTGCGGTGCGACTGCCGTTTCGCTTCAAAACGTCGAGGCATGCCTTCAGCTGCGCAACTTTTACAGGCATACCAGGAGGCAGTAATTGTGAACATGTTGGAAGTTTTTCTATACCATGACTACGCTGCCGAAGCGCTGGGCGATGCTATTGTAGATTTGGTGGACTTCTGTATGCGAAAGGTGACCTTCATGATTCGGCTGTAAGAGATGCAGGTGTTGCTCGGAAATGCGCACAAAGCCCAACACAAGCTTGCCCCACTAATGCAGATCTGTAAAAGGTGGCCTGTCAGATGAAGAATTCATGGCTGATGCACATGGCGGCGATGTGGGCGCCGCCGCTGCCGCCGCAGGCAACTCCCTGCCCCCCTCCGCCTCCCCCAGTGACAAGGCCGCGGCCATGGCCAAAGCCACTGCAGCAGCAAGTGCGAGCATGAGCGCCGCCCCCCAGGGGGGCGCTGTGGGCAGCCTGGAGGCGCAGTATCGCAAGATCTCCTTTGGCGTGGGCGTTGCTGCACTGGGTGTGCTGCGTTTCATCTCGGAACACATTCCCAAGTTGCCCCTGTCCGCGTACACCCGTGTTCTGGACACACACGATGTGCCCCTCGCAATGGTGCCCCTCATTGAGAACCCCCCCTGGACAAAACGCGCCCCCAACGGGAAGTGGTTCAAGTACGCCAACCAGGCGTGGACAGAAGTGCCTGTGCGGGAGCTGCTAAAGCTAACCCCCACTGAGGGGCAGCCCTGGCTGGTACTGTACAACCTGCTGTGCGACAAGGAGGGGAGGTCCAAGTACACCATGCACAGCTATCGGCGGGGGGCGGTGATGCGTGTGCGGAAGTACATGCACGATGTGCTGATGGACCAGCTCCCACCCCTGTCGGGCCTGCAGCGGTACTTGGACGAGCTGCAGGTGACAGATGCTGGCGGAGTGGCGGCACCTGGCTCTGGCGCCAATGCTGGGCGGAAGGATGTTCCCAGTATGTTCGTGCTTGAAGTGCAACCCGACATTCACGACAGCATGGTGCGCACGGCACTGGCCAGTGGCGAGGAGCACAAGGATGCAGCCAAGGCCCTGGGACTGCTTGGGAGTGACGACGATGACGGGGAGGCCGCTGGTGGGAAGGGGGGGGGTGACGCGGAGACTGACCCCAGGTGGGCGGGTGTGGCAGCCGCCATCCTGGAGAACGGTTTTGCCAAGAGCGACGCTGGGGACGACTCCCTTATGTCCATTGCGGACATTTACAGCTCTGCCCTGTTTGAGGAGGTGATGCACACGCAGGCGGAGGTGACCCTGCTGGGCGGGGACAGCAGTGACGACGAGGATGAGTCAGGAGAAGAGACTGACTCGGATGACGAGGCGGAGGCAGCCAGTGCACCGAAAGTGCAAGTAGTTGAGTGATGAATCTGCGTGTTCGTGTCCTTGGGCGGGCTTGTGCCGTGCTTGTCCCAGCTAGGGGGGTGCCTCCCGTCCTCTTGCTCACATATGTGTGCTGTGGAAATCGAGGACACCAAGCTGCAAAATGGAATTACACCGCCGAGTGCATGCATTGTGCACCAAACTGTTTGTATGTAACATTTTCTGTCATGGCCAGTGAGACTGGGCGTGCAGCTGCGTATGCAGCAGCGTTTCGACTTCGAAATGGAGTTTCACAGCTGCGCCGCACGCTACGGATGACAGCTCTCAACGTTCGTAAACGACCAGCCATGGTGACAAATTCGTTCGGCAAGATTGCATACCACAACTTGCGGGCATTTCGGGCTTCAAGGAGTTTGTCTGTGCCCCTGAGGCGTCGAGAGGACGACAGCACCCCCCGAAGGAAAATCGTCGAGGCAAGGGCTGCACATGCACCACTTGTTTGAAGCAGACCACACCTTTCTTCGCTGCAGAAATTGGCAGCTAGCAACTGGAACATACCTAATGCCTTGACTGTCGGCCGCATTGTCCTCACTCCCCTTGTTTGCTCTGCCCTGCTGGCAGGCGAGCACCAGACTGCTGCAGGCCTGTTTTTCACAGCAGGTGCCCTCGACTTCCTTGACGGATGGGCTGCCAGGGCACTGAAGCAAACCTCCGTACTGGGTTCATTCTTGGACCCCCTTGCGGATAAAGTGTTGATTTCGTCATCGTTTGTGTGCTGCGGCATCACTGGTTTGCTTCCGTTGTGGGCCATCGTGCCAGCCCTGGCCCGGGATGCTGCGCTGCTGGGAGGCGGCCTGTACTTCCGCTGGGCCACCAAGCCCAAGAATGTGGGCTTCTTCGACTTCGGAGATGCCTCCTCTCCCGCCATGGAGCCGACCCAGGTGTCCAAAGCCAACACTGCACTGCAGCTGGGGGCGGTGGCAGCCGCCATCGCCACCGCCGCCACAGGCGTACCAGGGGAAGCAGCCACCCTGGTCATTGCAGGCAGCATGACCTGCACCACCCTGTTCAGCACGTGGGAGTACTACAGGGACTGGGGCAGCGTCGCCAAGCTGCAGGCGCGAACCGCTGCTTGGCAGGCGAAGGAGGCACAGGAGGGCGGCGAAATGCACCGTGAAACGCATGATAGGGAGACTGGTGCGCATTCGAAGCAAAACAGCAAGTCATGATGGACGCTGGGGCACAGTGGGGGGGGTCAGGGGGGGGCTGCAGGCGGCGCTACTCAATTCAGCTGGCCGTGCACAGAAGCCTAGGCAGACATCAGCTGTGGGAAAACAATCATAGGCTCTGTATAGGTGAGGCTCGCTGTGCCTTTCTGTGGGGCTGAGATTCCTCAGAGGTTCCTGAGGGGGGGGGAGCTACATGGCTGGGGTGCCGGCCACCCCTGAGGTGCAGTACATCCCCAGCGGTATTGTGAGGGAGAGACACTGGGTGTGCAATTACTGTCGTCAGTAGTGCTGATGGGGGGGGGGCTGTGTGACCGGCGTGACGCATAAAGCCTTTCACTGCGGGGACCGAGATGACCGGGCCATGTGACCCTACACAGCGTGAGGTGGGTAGTGCAGGGTGGCCACTGGTGTCGATAATTCATTCTTCAGGTGCTAGTTTGGGGCAGGGTGCGACGTGACGGGGGCGGAGATCAGTAGCAGGTGGGCTGTGCACCCGCACTGGTGCAGGGGGGGTGCGGGGGTAAGCTGCCTTCCCCCCTCTGAAGCCAGCGAGCTGTGCAGTTGCCACGGCGCTCAAAGGGCAATTTTGGGTGATTTCTTTGTGGGAGTTGCTGATGGATGCGTGCTCTAGCTGTTTGAGCACTCCTTTGCGCATCCGCGGGCCACCGTCGCCTGCTGCTGCTGGGCCGGAGAGTTCCAGGAAAAGCCCTGGGCGCCCCGCGAATAGGTGATACGATGAACACAAAAGTCACCACAGATAGCAATGATAGGCTTGTTGAGGGGTTTGCTGTGCTAGGTATTGGCGATGAGCCGCAGCCTGCTCTAGCAATGGCCATGGATGAGCCAGGCGACGTTGCGCCAGTGGCGGTCGCTTCCACTCCTGAGCAAGAGTTTACACAGCAATTGTCACAGTTGCGCCTGCAGCCGCAAGTGATTGACAAGTATCCCTTCATTGAGTATGAAGACCCAGTGTGCGATGTGGAGGGCTTGCTGCCCTTTGCGTTCCCCACTGGCTGCAGCGTGTTGGGCTCCGCGAGAGGACTTGCCCAAATTCCGACTGCATTTACATTCTACGCGCACACACTGGGCCTATATGGGCACGTGTTTATGTTTTGGGAGCCTATTTCTGAGCCAGTGCAGCAGCAGCTTCGCGTGCTTGTGACCAAAAAGACACGGCCAGGCGAAGCAGGCTGCAGCAAAGCAGCCGAGGCTGTCGACAGCACACAAGCGACTGCAGCCGACGCCGCACCAGCCCCAGATGTATCACCAGTGGTGCCATTTCCAGCAGCAGCACAAGCTCCGAAAGTGTTCTTGTTGCTGTCCAGGTGGAACTTCCCCGCGTTTCGCACTGCGCTTCGGGAGCTGTACCGGCTTTCCCTGTCGCCTCAACGGGCGCCCCTGGAGGCCGTCATCACAAACCTCTGCTGCGAAGTGGTGCTGCCGCCTTGTGGCCTGGTAGACGTCAAGTACAACATCGGTGCCGAGGAGCTCACCTTCGCCCGCCCCCCCGCAAATGACCGTGTGTCCCCCCGTGACTTACACCTGCGGGAGCTGGCGCAGGTCATCTCGGGGGGCACCTGGCGCACAGCGGTGTTCGCGCTGCTGGCGGAACGCTCTGTCATCCTGCAGTCCTCCTCCCTGACCCTGCTTGGCTGGGCGGCGGAGGCACTGGTGGCTTGCATGTACCCCTTCAAGTGGACCGCGGCGTATGTGCCAGTGCTGCCGGCGGAGGGGCTCACCATGCTGCAGGCGCCTTTTCCCTTCATTGCTGGGGTGCACTCTTCCTTGTGGCCCGCTGTGGACGAGTCCAGCCTGCCCCACGGCGCAGTCATCGTGCACTTGGACTCCGACAGTGTGGATGTGCCCTTCAACGCACCGCTGCCTGTGCTGCCCCCCCACCAGGCGGGCAAGCTGAACAAGCACCTGGCAAGCACAGTGGATGTCATACACGCGGCACGCAGGGAGCACTGGGCAATAGAGCAGCTGCCGGTGTACGACTCTGCCTTTACCATGATCCCCCCCCGGGACCTGGAGGATGAGGAGGAAGCCACTGCAGTGGCCGCAGCCGCTGCTGTGCCCGAGGCAGAAATCAGGGAGGTGTTCTATAAGTTCAACGTGGCGCTGCTCATGGAACACCGGAAGTACTTCCAGGTGGATGCAGTGACGGGGGCGCCCATTTCCGACGGGGAGGCCCCCGCCTTCAAAACAGCTGATTTCATCAAAAGCATGCCGGGGGACCACGCCCCCCTGCTCAGTGTGCTGCTGGCGACACAGGCCTGGAGCGGGTTCGTGCAGGAGCGAACCCATCCGGACCGCACCGCAGCAGTGGACACACTGTTCCTGAACGAAAGCATTTCCGCCAAGAGCAACCGCTACGCCCTGGCCAAATGGAAGGGCAAGCAGAAGGACACACCGTTTCTGGACACGGACGACTTCCAGGTGCAACGCACTGTGGGCTCCATGCGGCCGGACACCAGTGAGCTACCCAAGGGGCGGCAGTACGCGTACAGCCCCCTTGCACCCTTGAACGGCAACTTGTTTCCAGCCCCCCGTCAAGTGAACACACTAACAGATGAAACCACGGGCCTGAGCCTGGTCTTGGAACGCTATGTGGCAGAACACACTGTCGTGCAGTCTTTGAACGACGCCATCGAGCAGCTGGGCGTCAAGGCCAAACTTACTACGAACAAGCAGCTGGAGGTGTTCATGGAACAGCTGCGGCAGAAGCACCCTGACATGCCCCGGGCCAACGCCGGGGAGGGAAGTGGCACCAGTGTGCGGCGGACCATCTTCGGAATGCGCATCAAGTCCGAGTCCGCTGCAGCCAAGGTTACCGACAGGAAACGCTCAGGGTCCATTTGGGCTGGGAATTGGGGGGGTATGTTTGGCGGCGGCGATTCGCCGACGCCACATAGCCCCCCCCTCGCCCCCCCTCGCGCAGCCGTGAAATCCTCAGGGGCGCAGCTCGCATCAGACGGCGGCACCACACCAGGCTCCGGCATGCTCCGCTCTACACGGGGGCATACAGTGTTAGGAATAGGGGGGTCGCAGGTGGGTGTTCCGGCTTGGCAAAGCGACATTCGCAAGGCCAACCTGGTGCACGCCTCCCGGGGGCATGTGGACACAGGCTCCTCCGCAGTACGGGGTGTTCTGCGTTCCACGGTGTACACCGCTTGGTTTGTGGCGTACGCCTCGGCAGTACGGGCTGGGGTGGGACAGAGCCTTGCGGTGTCCCTTGCAGGGGGGGAGAGCGATGGAAAGCTGGACGTGCCCTCGGCAGCAGGAACACCAGCTACATTCAGAACACCAGATACCACGCCTAGACACCACCGCCGGGGCAGCATGGGCCGCAACAGCGTGTCGCTGCGAGCTGATGCGGCGGCCACCCTGCAAGTTGCCACAACCGCCTTTGAGACGCTGCTGGCACTGCAGGCAGGCAATAACCACTTTGTTCTTGATACCCTGGTGTTTCGCGCCATGCTTGACGTGGCGGGCCGCTGCGGGGATCTACGCGTTGCCTTCCGGGTCGCATCTGCCATGGTGAAGGCGGGGTTGCCCCTCGCGGATGCTGAGAAGACATCCCTGCGGCGAGCTGCAGATGTGGACCCGGCAGCAGGGTCTGCATCGCCCCCGGACAACATCAAACAGCTGGTGTCTGACGTGGTGGCCAGTGCCACCAGCAAGTCACTGGGCTTCATGGCGTTTGGGTCTGCATCAGCTGTGGCTTCGGGCGGGCGGGCGTCTGCTGAGGAGGTGCAGGGGGGCAACGTGGCCCGCATACCCCCTCCTTCCCCCGCCTGCCCCGTATCAGACCCCCCTGTACCCCCCTCCCAGCAGCACGCACACAGTGCAGCAGGCAGCGAAGGCAGCGCTGCGGGGCATGACACGGCTGCCCGGGGCATGGCAGCGGCAGCATCGCCAACGGCAGTGAAGGCGTACAGTGCAGCATTGCAATCCCCCTTTGGATTACTGCGCAATGCGTTCCCTGGTCTTTCCTTGGACGCCGATGCTGACACCTGCCCAGAGCAACACACCCTGACGTATGACGACATCGCCAATGGGTGGCAGGCAGATCGAAACCAATACACCACTGTGTGCACCGCCTGCATTGACGAGGCATGGCGGGCACTGCTGGCCACAGATCAGCGCGTGCGCGTCCCCAAGCGCTTTGTTCCGCACTTGTCTGTGTTCTGTTCCGCCTCGTGGTGGGACGAGGCACAGGCCGGCAGCTCTGCCGCCGGCGCAGGGGGCATCAGCGCTGACAAGGCATACTGGTGCTACCTGCTACCCCCCTGGGCACTGCTCAAGGAGGAGCTGGCTGTGCTGCAGGGGGGTGGAGGGGCGGGCATCTCCGGCATGCACCCCTTTACCACTCTGCGGCAGGACAAGCCCATGCTGTTCTGGAACATGGTGTTGCAGTTCTCCCGGGAGGGCCTCTCGTGCGACTTCATGGTGGCGGCGGCAGCCTCCAGCCGCGACACGCACCCCCCCGTGTTCAGTCTCGCGGCGGCAGCGGCAGCAGCACGGGCCCTGGAGGTACAAGCGGAGAGCAGCCACGAAAGCGAGGAGGACACAAGCTCCAGCGGTGGCGACGATGGCGCTCACACTGCAGCGCCAGGGGCGGCGGCGACAGCTGTGCATTCAGGGAATGAGGAGGGGGAGGAGCGATCTAGGGCGAACAGCGCTGGCAGCACAGACCCCCAGCAGGGGGCCCCTGTGGGTGGGGCTGAGGGGGGTGCCACAGGGGGGCTGGACGATGTCGCAGCTGCTGCAACTGCCGCTGAGCACAGTGGGGACCCCGGTACCCCGGAGGCGGTGGCAGTGCAGCCCCGGGGTGGGGGGGTGGACGAGGTACCCCCCCTCTCCCTCAGCCGCGTGCGCAGCATGATCTCCCGCAGCGGTGGCATGCACTCCCGGCGCCTGAGTGGGGTGATGATGACGCCATCCCCCGTGGCGGCGGCACGGCAGACGCCTGGGCGGGGGGCCTCCGCGGAGGAGCTCTTTGCCTCCCCCACAGTGCGCCGTATTGGGCGAATGCCCTCCCGTGCGGAGGCGGGGCAGCCCCTGCAGCAGTGACGGGCGACTACTATGCCTTGCTTTGGCCACGCACCTGTCTGCGCAGCTGCATGGCGGCTTGGGAACCCCCTCGTCCTGTGCGTCCGGGGGGGGGTGCAGGCTGTCCCCCTGCTCTGAATGGCAGCGCCTTGCTGTCAGCACCCCCCCCCGCAGTGCTGCCAAATGCCTCAGCCATCAAGAACTTGTCTGCTGACGTCATAGAGGTGGGAGTGTCGCCCCGGGAGACGTTGCCTGGTGAGCTGCCGCCGGCGGCGTGTGTGCTTTCAACAGGCGTGTGCTGTGGGGCTGCCTGCTGAGCTTGGCTGCCGGCGCCGTCGAATTCAAATGCACGCTGGCCTTGGCTCCACCAGTGGTCGTAGTCCTCCGAGCCGTACTGCACCACGTACCCCCCTGCGGGCCACTCCCACTGACTTGTGCCGCTCAGCACGTGCACGTAATACGGCGTGTCGTATGTGTCATCCCACGCCTCAAGCCACACGGCGTCTTCTTGCAGGGGCTCAGCGGCCCAGCCATCGTCATCGCCATGGCCATCGGCGCCCTGCTGGGGCTCTTCCTCTCCCGTGGGCAGGTGGGAGTAGTGCTGCCCCTCGGCATCATCCAGTGCACTTTCCTCCTGGGTGCCGGTGTGGAAGTACATCGGCGCATCCAAGGACAGATCCCATATAAGCACCCACTCGCCCCCGGGGTGGGACTGTGGCAGCTCCCAGTACGACTGCGCATCGGTGTAGAAGTAATACGCCATGTGCCCATCATCCCACGCCCGTGTGTATGCGATTTGCATTGTGGCGGAGGCATGCGCTGGAGGTGGGGGCATCACTGCACCTGCAGGCTTGTTGGCTGAGTGTAGCGATATGATGCCTGCGATACCGGCAGAAGGGGTACTCTCTGGGAGTTGGACCTCCGGCTTGGAGTGGCCGCTATTGCTGGGAGTGCGCGGGGCTGCCTGTACAGGAGTGCTACTGCTTGGGGAAAGCAGCGCTTTCAGTGCTGGACTGCGATCAGTATCAAACACAGAAGCAGAGAGTTTGCTGATTTTATCAGCTTCAGGGGATGTGGGAGACAGTCGCTTTGTGCCATTGGCCAGTTTTGAGGCTTGCATGGCGCTTTCCCATTGTCCTGCTTCTGCTGCAGAACAGCATTGGAGTGTCAACTGGCGACTCTTCAAGGACACTTTCAGTGCAGAATGGTGTGGATGTCCATCAATTGTGGTGAGCTCCACACTTCTGATTTGCACTACTCGAAGCCTGCACAACGGCACGGGGCCTGACAGGCTTTCCTTTGCGGGATGTCAACAGCAACTCACCAACCAGCGGGCGAGGCGTCACCCTCCTGTCGATAGTATAAGAATAGTGGACCCTTGAGCATAAAGTATCGCTTGTTGAACTTGTTTGTGTCAGGAACCCACCTGGAGGAAAAGTTGTCCGTTTTTGATCAAGTGGTTTGTGGAGCGCTTCGTACTGTGTTTTGGATTTTAGCTTCAGCATGAAGCCCTCCATGAAAACAGACCCATTGGTTGAGCTTGGTTTCGGTTTGTGTTTTGGACTGAGCAAGACGGTCGGCCCGTTCAGCCTTTTACTCGTCGAAGGTGACGGAGTCAGCTCTGCAACGGCCGTGCGCAATCGCCGCAGGGAGGAAGCAAGGGCAACTGGAGAGCGCAGTTGTTGCAGGGCTCGCTGGGAATCACACCTGGAAGTAGGACTCAACAAACTGAACGAGTCGCTCTTGCTGGCTGATTCAGGCACTACTCCAGGAATGTGCTCGTGAACGGCGACCCCAGCGGCCATGACGCTGTGTGCTTGGCTCCAGCTTCAAAAACGAAATTCGATGCAGCCAGTGGCAGGCAGACTTCTTGATTTGCCGTACAGTTGTGTTCCAAGCTCGTATTGGAGAGGCGCATGATGGATGCGTTTTGTGTCACGCACACCCCCCTTCACATGATTCGTCGCTCTGTGGTGAGGGACTTGATTATGTTGCAATGCGTCGCAATGTGCGACTCCAGCCGGCTGAGTTCATTACTTCAACTAGAGGAGTATTCTTTCTAAACGGTGAGCATTTGATATGCGCCCAAAATTGCCTTATCTCTGTCCCTGGTGTGAACCACTTCAAACCAAATAGTTTCTCGCACTCGATTCGACTGTAGTGAGTCTCAGCTTTCCCAAGATTTCGGCAGCTTCGCCCTTCAGCAAGGGCAGCCTAAAGTGGTAATTACCCAGCCATCAATACTGCAATGAGCGGGCAGGTGGCAGGTGCAAAGCTGTCTGACGAGCAGCTGCTTCGAGGAATCGAGGATAGTTTGAAAACCGCCGCTGATGGGAAAGCAAACTTCACAGTGACATCTGATGAAGCCGATCGAGTAAAACAAGCATTTGAAAAAAAAGAGTTTCGAGACATGTTCCGGGAGTACCTTGAGGAAATCAGTGACCCCAAGGCACGCGAGGTAGGGGCACAGTGGCAGCCGGGTTTCAGCCGCGTTTCGCACCTGATGTCCACCGCAGGAGCAAGAGAAGTACTTACAGCAGTTGGAAAAGGAAAACAGCATGCCAGAAGACATGAAAATTGTCAAGCCAGAAGTAAGCTTACAAGGACACTGAATGCAGAGAACATGCAACAAGAGGCGCCTCGTGCAGGTGGGCTTCTGTGTGAAGACCCTCAACAAGCCAGACAAAACCAAGGTTTTTGTAAATGTGTGCGCTGCCGAGGAGGTGGACATGCCCACCGCAAAAGGCTCAGCTTGGCAGCTGCCCATGATGGCGGGCAAGCCTCGCTATGAAAAGGACAACAAGGGCGACTTGTGCTTGACGATGGATGTGGTGTTTCACCCTAACGCCCTGCGCCTCAGCTCCACAAAAGCAGCGTTCAAGCAAATGGTGGCACAAGCCGCCATCGAGCGAGCCCAGCAGCTCATGGTGCGTTTTGGAACCGGCGACGCCGCCAAGCTGCAGCTGGACAGCCAGGACTTCAAAATCCTCAAACAAAAGGCCTGCATGGGTGGCACCCCTGCCGTCATCCGCATCCCCAAATCCGAGCAAAAGCCTAAGCCTACCAAGCCTGCAGCCGCTGCAGCCGCCCCATCCCAGAACCCCCCCCGCAGCGCAAGCAAGCCCGCTACTTCCCTCCCCGCCCAGCCAGACTACCTGGAGGAAGGAGAGGAATGTCCCACCGTGCGCATCACTGAGCGTGGCATGTTCGATCTGTCCAGCACCATGCCAGTACCAGGGGTGTCGTCAGGGGGGGGCTCGGGGGCCCCCCGCCGCCCTGCCCAGCTCGTTGTCCGGGTGGAGCTCCCCCTCTGCAAAAACGCAAAGGGGGTGCAGCTGGACGTGGCCACACGCGCCCTCACACTCATCAAGCCTGGTGCCTACCGTCTACTGCACCACCCCCTGCCGTATGACGTGGATGCCGATGCAGCAGGCGCCAAATTTGACAAGAGCAAGCGCACGCTGGAGGTGACGCTGCCGGTGCTGCCCCCTAGTACTGCAGCAGTAGCCGCTGCACAGCCCAGTGGCGCCTCGGGGGCTGCTCTGACGGCAGCAGCAGCCGAAACAGCCCCACAATTGCCCCAGGCAGCTGAAGCGACCCCCCCCTCTATGGAGGAGGCTCCCCCCAAGCCCACCGATGCCCGCGGCACAGGGCAAGTGAAACACGACCGTTGGGTGGGTGAGCAGGGACCTAACAGTGCACTGGATGCCGAGACAGCAGCTGCCGTCAAGGCTGCAGCGGCTGCCCCCCCCCCAGCTGCTCCCCCCGCAGCCCTTGCGTCAGCGGCTGAGTCGACCACAGCGCACTGGCGCTGTCGCTACGGCTCCGAGAGCTCATCCATTCTGGTGCAGGTGCCCCACATCCTGGAGTCCTCTGTGCAGGCGTGTGTGTCTGCCTCAAGCAGTGGCAGCAGCAGTGGCAGCAGCAGCGGCAGCGTGCTGCACGTCACCTTTGACGCCCATGTCTCCCCGGAGGAGCTGGAGGAGCACATGGCAGCAGCAGGGGGGGTAGACAACATGGTGCTGCGTCATGTCCCCCGCAGTGCCGCCGCCTCCCCCGCCCCCTTCAGTGTGGCCCTTCGCCTCCCGGGGGGCGTGCAGTGCGCTACGTTTGACGTGGTGGAGCTGAACATGGTCATTGTGCTGCAGCACGACACGCCATGGACGGGGGGGGTGGTGCAGGCAGAAGCAGGCAACCCCCCTCCAGGGGCAGGGGCCCTGCTTGTGCTCCGCAGCGACATCGCGGGCGCCGCCCCCAAGAAGCGGGTGGGGGCTGATGAGGGGGGGTCCCATGCAGTGCCCGCTGTTGCAGCTGCAGAAGCAGACTCCGTTCTGGAGGTGAATGAGTCCGGGGAGTTTGACACTGCAGCAGCAGCAGCAGCAGCGGCGGCAGCAGTAACAGCAGCAGCGCCAGCGGAGGGTGTGCCTGCATCGCCACCGCCGCCAGCGATGGCACAGGCTGCAACGGCAGCTGGGGCGCCGGGCTCCGCGGGGCGGCGACGACGGGGGGGGCGACGGGGGGGCACTGCCGCTGCCTTGGAGCTCGAGTGATGCAGCAGCAGCAGCAGCAGCAGCAGCAGCGCAGGCGGGGCATCGCTGGGCCTGCTGTGTTAGGATAGATCGATAGTGCATTGTGCGCCGCCGCTGGGGGGGCAGCCGGTGCTGGACAAATAACATGAGAAGTCACACATGCAGGGCGTAGGCCGGCAGGGGGCGCTCACTTGTGTGAGGCGCCCTCAGCCGTCTTCCCCTCGGAGGCCTTGCGTGCCTCCCGCTGCCGACGGCGCGTCTCTGCAGCCCGCTTGCGCTCCGCCTTGAAGCTGCGGGCCTCCTCGATGATCATGCGGCGGAAGTCCTCCACAGTGAGCGCCTTGTCTTCCTCAAACGAGAACTCAAATTCCTCGGGCATGGTGGGCAGCTTGTCGTCGTACTGGTCCCGCACACTGTCGAAGTAGGTGTGCGCAAGGCACTCCTCAATGGTGGCGCGCTTGTCCGCGTTGAACTGCAGCATGACTTCCAGCAGGTCAATGGCCTTGGGGTTGGCCTGGGGGAACACCTCTCCCCAGGGCACCTTGGGCTTATCGGACAGGGACGCCAGGAACTTCAACGCCTGGTCGGAGCGGATGTAGGCGCGCTCGTCAGCGGGGGGCAGCCCGATGACGTCGAAGATCAGCACCAGCTGGTGCATGAAGTCTCTCCCCGGCCACAGGGGCTTCCGTCCCAGGATCTCTGCCAGGATGCAGCCGCAGGACCACACGTCAATGCTCTTGGTGTAGTGCCCGTCAGCCGACAGCATGAGCTCAGGGGCGCGGTACCACCGAGTCACCACGTGTTCCGTCATGTGCTGTGACTCGGCTTCCGCCTCTGGCGCCACGCGGGACAGCCCAAAGTCGGAAATGCGGATGTCGCAGTTCTTGTTCACCAGCAGGTTGGCAGGCTTCAGGTCACGGTGAATCACGCCGTTCACGTGCGCAAAGTGCACGCCGCGCAGCAGCTGGTACATGAAGTGCTTTGCGTGCGCGTCCGTGAGCTCCTGAGGAGACTGGATGATGCGATGCAGGTCTGTGTCCATCAACTCCATGATCACATACAACTCATCGTCTCTGCGGACACGCAGGCATTCAAAGCAGCAGCGGCCATGGCCAGGACGGATTGCATGCTGAGAGGTTGTGAGGCGGCAAGCAGCAAGCGCTACACTGCACTCAAGAAGCAGCCAGATGGCAATGCCTGGCCGCATGCGACACGCACCTGTCGCGAACTACCAGGTCTTTCAAGCTGATGATGTTCTCGTGGCGTCCTAAGTGGCGCATCAAACGAATTTCGCGAACAGTGTGCTTTGCATCGGAAATGCTTTCGCACATGTGCTTGATCTTCTTGATGGCCACTTCAGTGCCGCTGTCTGATCGCTTGGCAGATCTGCAAATGAGGCAGGTGTTGTATCACGACAGTATACAGCACAAATTGTGCACAAAAGATCAATTCAAGCACGTTTCGAAAACATTTCCCGCAAAGTGAAGGCCTTCACACACAAGCAAAGCTCGAGCTCATGACCATGACTTGATAAGGCCGCGGAAGTTTCCACGAGTCTATGAGCGCTTCGCACAACTCACACCACCGCGCCGTATGCGCCCTTGCCAAGCTGCTTGACAAGTGAATATGACTTGCCCAGTTTGAAGGGTTCCTTGAAAGCAACAAAGCTGACTTCGTCAGCGGAGGCAGCAGCAGCCATGGTGTGTAGTGAAACTCGAACGAAACGCTGGGCGATTGTGAGCCGTGTGGACTACGCAGTCTCGGAAAGTGCAGATTGGTGCATATGTTTCAATTCGTCACATGATTGCTGCCGGCTGGGGATGGAGTGAAATTCGCTCGATAAAGCGGTGAAGTGCACAGTAAGCAGGACAGGGGCCCACCACGCTCGCACCAAAATCGGCCAGCCCGAGCTATTTCAGTGAGCGTCGCAAGTGCGACAAATTTCAAACAAGTTTCGAGCGCGAAATATCACATGCTTCCTTCAACAGCATGTATTAATGAATAGGCGCGTTCGTACCTTTGCCCCTTTGCTGCGACGTGCTCTAGCGCGCGCGACGCAAGACGTGCTCCCAGGAATTTCCTCCGGTTCTGCAGTTTCTGCAAGGCTAGGCGACCAGACCCGCCCCTTTTCAGCCGCATACACCTCGACTCACCCCATCATTATGGCCCAGACTGAGGAATTTGTGGTGCTTTTCGACGGCGTTTGCAACTTGTGGGTATTACGAGACTGATGAGGTTATTTCCCGCACACGTCAAAGCGCTTGTTTTTGCGCAGATGTGCAGGGGTTGTGCAATTCATCTTGGCAAACGACAGTAACAAGGTGTTTTCATTTTGCAGCCTGCAATCTCAAGCAGCTCAACCATTGATCAAGGCTTGTGGCATTCCCCCGGAGGAAGTCATGAACTCGTTTGTGCTTGTGCGCCGGCAGCCCGGCTTCCTCCCAGAGGAAGGCGTGGACAGCGACAGCTTCACCTTCTACCGCGCCTCCACTGCAGCGCTGCAGATCGGGTCTCGCCTGGACCGCCCCTTCTCCCTGCTGGCCCCCGTGGCCCTGTGGATCCCGGCCCCCCTGCGCGACGCCGTGTACTACTGCGTCGCCCGCAACCGGTACTCAGTGTTCGGCAAGTCTGATAGCTGCATGATGCCCACTGCCGCCCTGCGCAAGCGCTTCCTGGACTGGGGGGAGAAGACAGCCGCCCCTGCGCCTGCCGCCGCCGCCACGGAGTCACAAGCGCCAGCGGCCAGGGTGCGCTCCCAGCCACGAAGGCGGTAAGGTACACCCTGAGCACGAAGATATTTCGTGAACATGTTCTCCTCATTCTGGCTGACTGTCAGGTGCAGCGATCCAACACGGGGGGCAACCTAGAGGTTTGGGGGGCTACATCGTGTTGCGTCAAGCAAGACATGCAGGCAGCAAATAACATACACCGAAAAGAATACAACAATTAAAACTAGATTGTGGCAACTGCAACGGCTGTTGGTAGCAACGGTGTGCTTTGGCGCCTGCCTGTGCGGAAGTTGAGCGTGTGCACGCGGGGTCCATCATGTGGGGTCACACATTGACACGGTTCCAAGCTCGTGCTGCGAGGCACATGTCATCCTCACAACAGCAGTCCCTATCCCAATCTGGAAAACGCTTTCATGGCAAAGCCGACTCGGCGTTTGAGAGCTCAGTGTGGACCTTGGGCGCTATATCTTTGATATTGCCTGTGGGCATTGTGCTTGTGTACGACCCCGTGCCAGCTGAACGCAACGCGAAGAAGAAGAAAGCAGCCATGTTTGGGGACGAATATCCTTCCTCGTTGTCAACGACTGGACTTGCGGTTGGTAGTGATTCGCAGTGCCCCTTGCCTTCTGGCCGAGCCTATCTACTCAAAAGCGGTGACCGTCAAGTCTGCGTCACGCAATTCGGCAGCGATTCGGGGAGACCAGTGTTATTGTTCCATGGTTTAGCAGCTTCCCGTATCGAATCTGCTGCAACAATGTCCATCGCGGACCCCTTGCAGTCAGGCGAGGCTCCCGATCTTCACCAGCTGTGTACCCAGCAGGGCCTCCGTCTCCTGTGCATAGACAGGCCTGGGTACGGCCTCACTTCGCCCGCAAGCAGTGCAGCAGACGCCCCCAGCACCTCAGCTGCCGATGCTGTGCATGTGCTCGATGCCTTGCGTCTTCCTTCGGCGCAGCTGGTTGCAGTTGATATGGGTGCTGTTCCGGCTGTCCTCATGGCAGAACAGCACAGTGCCAGGGTACATGGAGAGATACACCTGCTGGCGCCTGACTTCTGTCGCGCGGTGGCTCCGTCTGACGGCCTAGCTCGAGGCCTGAGGGACTGGCTGCTGCAGACAGCACCCATCAGCACGCCATTCATGCATTTCTTTGCAAAGTTCCTAAGACTGACTACGCTGGCAATGCCAGCCAACTCGTTGAAGAATGCACAAATGCAAAACGTGACTGCTGATAGCAGTGACGCAGGCATGATGGGGCGCATGGGGGGGGGGCTCATGCTCAGCTGTGCCCAGGCAAGCATGGATAGGGGGGCCACAGGGGTGCAGCATGACCTCACAGTGCAGCTGGGCAAGCATGCCACGGCCCTGGCAGCGCTGCGCCAGCTGCCTTCACCAGTGCATCTGTGGCAGGGCATGCAGGACCAGGTCGTCCCAAGTGCAGTGCCCGAAGCCATGCTGGCACTGCTGCCCAACAGCACAGTGCACCCCCTGGAAGGAGCGGGCCACTTGTCAGCGGTTGCATCCGGTTTAATGTCCAGTCTGGGCTTAGGGGAGGAGGCAGCGGAGAGATGACGCATACGAGTGACTTGATGAATTAACTTGCCGTACAGCTGATCAGGTGCCAGGCAGCACGACATTGTCCTGAGCAAGCACGCCAGCTGTGCGATTGCGTCGCAACAGCCGGCGCTTGACATCCATATCAGTCCATTTCTGCGGTAGTACATCCAGCTTGGCATTCACGGGTTGAGCTGGCGAGTTCTGGTCGTGGTACAGGACGATTTTGCCGGTGAAGCGCTGCTGAAGAAGCATGTGCGCAACTGTGGGCCCAGACAACTGGGGCAGATCAACACGCATCAGCAACACATCACAGTCGACCATGGCAACTGTGCGCCGCTGCCACGCCCCCACGGCTTGCTGCCCTGTTTCGCACACAAGCACCCGCCTACCACTGTCTTGGGCCAATCGGTTCAGCCGCCGCACAGTGTCAACATTGAAGTCCACAATGACACAGGAAGTCAGCTGCAGGTCATCGCTGAGCATATCAGTGGACATGAGCCGGCGGTAGTGCGTGCTGTAGAACTGCTGCACAGCTGGCCGCAGGTTGTCTTCCCGTGTGGAGTACAGCTTGCGACTTGGCCACCGCAGGGGCACCCGGCCGATGTGAGGGACGACAATGCTGTGTTTTTGGCCCATGCTGTGGGTGCGTGCTGTCGAAATCAGCCCAGGCCCTGCTTTTTGTGCCGCTTGCGCCAGCCATGCTTGACCCTCCCGCTCCACCCGCGCTGTGTCCTGTGGCGTGAGGGCAACGGTGAACAGCACAAATGTGCCATCTTCGTGCTCTGGCCGTGTGGATGCCATGAATATTCCGCCAAATGTCTCCATTACCACCCGCCGCACGGCGCTGACTGCGTCAGTGGCGACTAGGTCAGATGCCACGGTCTGTCCCGAGCTCATGGCAGTCAGCACATCTTGCCGAAGCGTGTCGCCCCCGTCCACAATAGAGAACAACAAGGAGCCTTGTGAGGAAACGCTGTTGCTTTGGCAGCCATATCGTCTGCATGCAGTCCGCGCCGCCCGCTCTGCTGTGCCGTGCAGCCCGGAGGCATGCGTGCCTGGGAACGCACCCACGTGCCACTCGCGCAGATTGGCCGTCATGGTGGGGGACAGGAATCTGCAGCTGACATGAACGTCGCTGTGCTCACTGCGCTGCACTGCTGAGTCAACTAGGGAGCTAAGAACATGGAACAACGAAAGTGCTCTGAGGTACAGCGTTGAGGGAATCGCGACATCGCAGTCGACTTGCACGTTTGCCCGGGATATAGCACGGTACTGACAAGCTACACGATTCAACAAGAAGCATGTATCGCAGGATGCTGCTGCTCGCTTGTGGACAACCCCCTCTTCAGCAGCGGCCTGTATCCTTGCCAGCCACCGCGAGGTAGCGCCTGCGTGCATTTGAAGAAACAAAGCAGGCTCACGAAACGCTGGCTTGACGAGCTGTCGTGGGGGCATGGACTGTTGCATCCATTCCAGCCCGGCGCTGGCAGCTCGCACAGAGCCCTCGACTTGAGCCTGCACGAAGCGCGACACCAAGCGGCGAGCAGCGTTGCTGTCGGCTTTGGACGGTGGCGATAGCACAAGCACCCAAAACAACCAAATCAGTACAATGAACATCACAAGACACAGGAGTGAAAGTGGGACGAAGCTTCCCAAGTAAACATGTTGGTGCCTGTTGACTCGTGCTATGATGAGGTCCTCGTGCCGATTTGCGCAGACTCGGCCGAACTCGTTCACAGATCTGCTGCCTTGCAAAAGTTCCTGGCTCCAATTTGGAGGTAGAAAGGCATTTCCACCTTTAAAGTATAGATCATTGAGCAGCATTGCCCTGCTCAGCCATGTTTGATGAGACGTTAGGCCCATCGACTCGAGCTGCTCAAATATCCATGTCGGGCTCAAGCTGGAAATTGCGACGAAAACGCTGAAGTAGCTGTACAAATATTGCAAATAGCGCGAGAGGCCCTGCAATGCGGCCACCACCGTGGGTGTGGTGCCCTGTATGGACTGAACGTCATGAGTTGCAACGGTGGCCCAAGCTTGTACCCCGTCTATTGCGTATCGCGCCGGCCCAATCACCAGCCACGAGTCAAATTGCAGCATTGCTGTCACTTCTGGAGATGCCGTCTTACCCATGAGACGGTAAGTTGCTTCCCACAACCAAAAGTACTGTGCAATGCACGAATCGATTTCATGCGCATCGAAAGCACGACTAGTCGGGCCCCGAATGTGAAATGCCCAGTCGCAAGTTACCCGCGCGCTACTAATTTCGCCTTTCAAGTTGTGTAGCTGAGTCTGCCCTGTGCTCCACCAACCAAATATGGCCTCCCTTACGCCGGAAAATGCAAAGAGTTGCTGGAAACGATCATCCACTCTCAGCTGCACCTTTGTATACTCTTGTTCAATGTTGTTGCGGGTAAACGGTTTCATGCGTTCAGCTTCAAAACGCGTGCCACAGACGCCATGGCTTGTCCATGTATTATTTCCTGTTGCAACCAGTGGGCACACGGTGCTTACGACGAAGCTGTACTCTTCCTGGAGGACGTCAATGAGTTCAGCCATGCTGCGGAGATGTGTGCTGTGCTCTAACTTGAGTTTTTCGATTTCCTGAAGTCTGGATGATACCCTCAAAAGAGAGCTTTGTAAGTTGTGCATTATGACTGAGAAAACTGCATTGCATACCACTGAAGCACAAACAAGCACGACCTTTTGTTTCGAATGGGTGACTGCTTTGCGTGGCTCAGGCACATGGCAGTCGTTCATCTTTTTCGAGAATGAAATGCTGCCAAGCAGAGGTTTCAGCGAGCAAAAATGGAGTTTGAACTGGATGCAGGCTCAAAGTTTGCGCATTCCAATCCAAGCAAATGTACAAGCAACATTCAGCTTGCGGCGTTTCCCAGCTTTCGTGCCCGGCACTTTTTCGTTTCAACGCTTGGCACGCCCAATTTGATTGGCACACGACAGCGTCAGACTTCTCAGCAGATCGGCTTCACAGACTCTTTGCTGTGAAATCAAGCATTATGTTCAGCGAGGGCTGCTATGTCATGTCGATGGGATTTGCTGCTTCGCAAAGACAGCCGTGATTCCAAGGACAGAATTATGGCAGCCCCCTGACCTGCCTTGACATGCGTATGGGCTCACGCAGGCATCGATCAACTCTGCTGTTGCTTTGTTTGAAGGAAGTTCAGTTGTGTTGCTGCCCCTTAGTCCCTGCGGCCGTCAAACCTGGGCTGCAGCATTCGTGTAAGTTCTAGGTCCAGTCTTGCACACTACTGGCTTGGCTTGTGCAGCGGCTTTGCACACACATGGCAAGCTCAAACCCCGAAGAGGACGGCTATGTCTCTGCTGAAGATGAGGATTTTGTCCTGGATGCTGCACAGGCAGCTGCAGATGATGCCCTAGATGCTGCAGAGTCTGGTGGTTTGGCGCCGGCGGGTAGCGATGAAGACGACATTCCTGCCGATGCGACTTTCTACCAACGCCGGGCAGCAAGACGAAAAAAGTACGACCGCAAAATGAAAGAGCTGCAAAATCTTGCTGCAGCTGCTTTGAAGGAGATAAGCCCAGTGTGGGAGCGCCTTCGTGCTGCGCATGCAGCAGAATCTGCGTCACTGCAGCTGCAGCAGCTTCCTTGGCAAGCCATTGACAATAAAGAGAGAAAAAGTATACCGCCATCAGTTGAAGCTATTCTCAAGTCGTCCTTTGGACCAAGTGCTCACGCCAACCAAAGAAAGCGCCCGAGGGCAGACACAGCGGTTCGTACTGTGCGGGAATAACCAAGCTCACGCTCACTGTTGACAAGCTGCAGAGCGTAGAAGCTATTATGCAACCGCCATCCAGTGAAATGGTGATTCCCAGGCGCAAACAATCAAGGAAAACACTGCAGGCTGCTTTTGATACCATTCATAAGCTGAACACACTCGCAGCGCCAGGCAAAACAATCTCAATCCAGCAGAAAGTTCGTTTTGCCGGCAAGACCACTTTGTATGTGCCCAACTGCAAGTTTGACCAGCACAAGTTCACGCTCCTATACATTACAGTGTCACACGCATTGTTCAGGAGGGTAGTAAAGCAGCTGCAAAGCTGGCCAAAGAGCAGCAGGCCGCTTCGGCTGCTGATCTGCTGCACGGCTCAGGGAGTGCAGCGGCCGCTAGCAGTGACTCCAGCAAGTTGTCCCTCGGCGCCATGGTTGACCAATTGGAAGGCAAGAAGCAAATTAGCACACTGGGTACGTATTCATTCGTCCCTGTGACAGCTACCGAACTCACTGCACTGCCCCCGTGCCCATTTTGCAGACAAGAGCAGCTCAGACTGGGATGTGTACAAGCGCCAGAACGACTTGGGCGACGAGCTGCAGCATGCGCAGTCCACGGGGTACGTGCAGAAGCAGCAGTTCCTGCAGCGCGCCGCTCAGCGGGAGCACACGGCTGCAAAGGGGGGGGCTGTGCCGCATCGCTGAGCCCCCCTTGAGAGTCCTGCTGGCCATGCCAATGGCAAAGCGGGTACTGCAAGCATCCTTGCAGCATTGCAGCGAGAGGTGTGCTGGTATTGTGCCTGGCTACCGCGAGCGAGCTGAGCGCAGCAAAGCGGGGTCATTCACCTCGTACCTGGTGGCAGCGTTCAATGTTGTGGCTGGCACGCCCGCCTGCACAAGGGCAGCCATTTGAAATAGATGGATACAAACAACTGCTTGTACACGTATTTACACAGTGCCATGCTGCAAGTTGCAGCAGCGACTTGGCACGCTTCACTCACCTGCGCTGGCTGAATCAGCTTCATCTTCAGCATGCCCTCAGCTGTTTGTGCTGCACTGGAGGCACTTTGCTTTCGATCTGTCTGTAGCCAATCAAGCAGTTTCTGCCCCGTGATCACGGGCTTCCGCTTGGGCTGACTGGGCAGAGCCGTCTGCAAAATCCACAGGAAATGTCAGCGAAACGCCAGCGGCAGCGGCCTGCGCCAGGCACTCACCAGCAGCGCCGAGGCAAACAGCTCCTCTTCAGAACGAAAGCTGCCCACACGAGCCAGCATAAAATCCTTGCACTCTTTCGATACCATCATCTTGCCCGTCTCGGCATCAGGCTTGGGAGCCTGCCCTTGGTGTAGATTGCAGTAGAAGCCGATGAATGGGTGTCCTGCAGGTCGCCTCATAGTACACTGCTCACACCGAGCATCAGCCCACTTTCGAAGTCCTCGACACTGGTATACTTCTCCGACAGCATTTGTTGACGCGGCCATTTTCGTCAGCAGCACTGGCTTTATTTAGCAGCAAACTTTTCTTGACTAATTTGGGCAGTGCCAAAGTGTGAGTCTTGAAAGCACGCAAATTCCACGATAATTTTCCACAAGCATTTAACTGGTCTCATTGTTCTTATGTTGATGCGGTGAAAATGCATATTCTGAGCGCAAACTCTGGCCTGAAGTTTGACACATCCTGAGCTTTTGAGAGGGGGCTTGGTCAAGCACATCACATCACGCTGATTGCTTCTGCTGAGGGAAGTGAATGACTCAAAGTTCAACTATTCAACCAAAATTGTATTTCAAGGTTTGATAATCTTGCAGCTTAGCGCATTGTAAGACGCTGAGATTGGTAAAGTGCAGTTCACAAGCGAAGGCTCACGAAAGGCTGCATCTCTGCTTCTTCGGTATTGTCCACACAACAGGACACTCTTTGCGTTACATCATGCCAGCAATGTAAAGGCTATTTGATTATGGTGTGCTTTTAGGTTGCGCATATATTGCTGTTTGTGACCCAGGTGAGGGCGTATGTCACAAGTTTTTTGAGAGTTTTGATGTCTCTTCTCTGTCTCACGATCGAGCACCAAGCTTGCAGCCAAGCAAAAAGGCTACAAAAAATATTACACCTTTTGCAGTCTCTTGGGTGTTGCTGGCTGATTTTTCAGCGCCAGCTCCGCCTGCTGTTGTGGGTGGGCTGCTTCCCCCCCGCAGCTACGGGGAGTGGTGGCAGCAGGCGCGGGCAGGGGCAGCGCCGGTGGAGGTGAGGGGCGAGGCGGAGGACGCTGGCGAGTGGGACTGGGATGCATTGGATGTATGTACAGATGCTAATGCGATCTCAATAATCCCCGCAACGGCGTCCAGCTGGCTGTCCCTGCGCCCTTTTCATGCGGCCCACCTGGTGCGTGCCGCCAGTACAATGACCAACCACCGAGAAGCAAAGCTGGCAGCAGCAATCACCATCGTCTGTGCATGCATATCTGCTGGTAGAATGCTGAATGACAGGTTTGCGGCTCGCCAAGGCGGGATCCAGGGACCCCTTCACGACCAGCTGCAGCAGGCAGCCACTGAGGTGCAGCAGGCAGAGGCTTGGCGGAACCAACTGGTGTCCCATGCTACTGCACATGGTATACGGCTACCTGGGATGGACACAGTATCCTTGCATTGTGAGTTCATCCAGCCAGCCGCCTGTGACAGCCAAGCGGCGGCCTTACCTCATGAAGCAAGCGTGCCGCGGCCGAGGCTTAAATCCGGCATGCCATCCCTCCTCACGCCCAACGCCTCACAGCACCCCGACACCGACGAGATCGTGTACCTCCTGCAGCACCTGGGCCCATGGTGCGACGCCGGGCGCAGCTACCCCGAGGCCATGGGGGGGCTGCGGGCGCTGGGGGGGGCGCTGCGGCGGCGGTACTCCAGGGGAGTTGCACAAGTGCTGCTGCAGTATGAGTGCATCCAATACACAAAATGGAGCCGCTAAGCTCTGTACACACAGCCTGCACAGTGTGCAGATGTGCTTGAAAGAGCCAGGCACAACCTCATGCTGCAGGAGACGCTCATTGCTCGCAAGCAGGAGGAGCTGTGCCGGAGCAGGACACGCGTGGTAGCATTGGCACAGGTGAACTCAATTCTGGAGCGGACGCTGGAAGCTGCCGGCCTGTGGGAGGCCGTTCCCCCGACTGCAGCCCGAGCAGCTGGACAGGCTCACCACCACCACCAGCCCCCCGTGATGCCCACCTTCGTCCTGGATGCACGTGGGCAGGTGCGCGAGATGGTGGTCCCAAGCGCAGACACTGATGAGAAGCCTCCTGCCCGGAGCAGCCAGTAGTGCAGCCAAGCAGGTAGTCATGTCAGCCCTCACCACAGCTAGCCTCGCAGCATGCCGCAGCGCCACACGAATGCACACATAGCAGCGCAAAGTTCACGAACCTGTCACATTTGACACGGAATGGCGCCAGCTGCTAGGGCAGCACCAGTCCAGCTGCCCGTGCACCAACGTGCAGCGCCAGTCGGTGCTGGCATCAAGGCAGCAGCTGCAGCGGCGATCCCACAGGGATTTCTCGCCATGCTCAACAAGCTGGTTGTTGTGCGACTCCTGTCATCCTGATCTTGCCTTTATCTCAACATCCAACTTCCGCACGAGCTGGACCAGAGTCAGGCCTGAGGGCTCCATGTGCGGGGAGATTGCTCAGAGAGGCAGTGGAATGCGACGCCGTCGACAAGTACAAGTTTGCTGCTGCTGTCTTCACAGTGTTGCATTTCTGCAAAACCAGTGGCTTCAGGCAGATGCATCAGCCGCAGCAGCAAACATTTCTCGGGTGATTGCGTTCATGCGGCAGAAGGCGCGAAGGAATACACTGCTGGCTGGGTTATCTTCCAGAATCGACACGTGGGTGTATTGGTAAGACCCATGCATAAATGAGGATACCATCCTCGGGCAAAGCACAGCATGAGGCGGAGAGAAGGCGAAGGGCAGCAAACAAGTGCTATTGTGGGGTCTTCTACCTCGCTGCCGATCGTGCTCGCAGAGCTAATCATTCAGAAAACACCAGCTGCAAATGTGCTACTTGGTGATACTGCACTTAGTTGATTGCCATCTGCGCTTGTCCTGCGAGCAAAGTCCACGCCGCTACGATTTGAATACGAAGTGCACTGCACGAACGACACTGCTTTCGTCGGGAGAGCTGGCAATGTGTACAAGCGCAGAACATCGACGATTTGCCGGCAACTTGTGATGAACTGTATATTGTTTGCCGCTTGGTTTGCCTGCGTGGCAGCTACATTGCAGCAGCAGCAGCAGGGTGAGTTTTTGGAGAATTTGATCGTGTATCATTGATGACCTGGCTCAACAAGCACAGCAGCCAGACGGCTATAGCGGATCATAAACACACCAACACTCATGCACAGAGTTGCAAGCCTCGCTATCACCTGCAACACCGCCGCCGCCCGCTATTGCGGGTGGGCTGCTTCCCCACCGCAGCTACGGGGAGTGGTGGCGGCACGCCCGGGCAGGGGTGGCGCCGGGCGTGCCGCCGGTGGAGGTGAGGGGCGAGGCGGAGGACGCTGGCGAGTGGGACTGGGATGCATTGGATGTATGTACAGATGCTGATGCGTACAGTGCTAATTTTGATGCGGTGACGGCGTGGGTTGCCACCCATCTAAGCGAAAGCGACATCTCACTGCGAGACCGAAAAGCAGCGTTTAAGATCACCATGGCTAAAGCAGGCATGACAGAGCGGTACCTACGATCATGCGGCGCCTCTGTACGAGCCAGGGATGCTAGCTTGCACTCGATGAAGGAGAATGGCATGATATCTCTGGCGGCGCAGCTGGCGCAGATGCGTGCAGACACACACCCGGCGGAAATGCAGCTGCTCCGCGGCGTGGCCTTTGCAGATGCACACGGCATTACGTCAGATGACCTCATGGCAATGCTCTTGCAAGCAGTGCTGTCCAACCCAGCAGCTTGTGCGCAGCCAGCAGCTGTGCACGAAGAGGAGGCCGAAGGGGGATTTGAGAAGGAGTCTGAGCTTTTGCTACCGGCACCCGCGCCATCCCTCCTTACGCCCAACGCCTCACAGCACCCCGACACTGACGAGATCGTGTACCTCCTGCAGCACCTGGGCCCATGGTGCGACGCCGGGCGCAGCTACCCCGAGGCCATGGGGGGGCTGCGGGCGCTGGGGGGGGCGCTGCGGCGGCGGTACTCCAGGGGGGGAGCGCGGCTGCTGCTGCAGTTTCAGGGCAGCATTTATGCGAAAATGGATCGCGACAGTGTGCACATACATCCTGCAGAGTGTGTGCGGTGGCGTGCTGTAAGTAAGCAGCGGGCGGCGGAGCTGCAGGGCGACCTGGCCCAGCTGCGGCAGGAGTTGTGTCGCCACAAGGCACACATGGATGCACTGGCCAGGTTCAAATCCGATCTTGAGGGCGAGATACAGGCAGCTGGGCTGTGGGATGAGTTCTTGATGAGCAAGTCGCCAGGCCACATCTCTCTGTGGCTGTACAGGGTGTACAGAGCAGTTGCAGTAGCTGCCACCCGAGTGTCTTCACAGCAGTCATACAAGCTTGAGCTCCTCAAGAGGCCGTGGAGGCACCATGCCCCTCCCCCAGTGTCCACATTCGTCCTGGATGCACAGGGCTGGGTGCGTGTGCATATGGATCTGGATAGCGTATGAGCGGGCCCAGCAGCAGATCACAGCTGTGCCTCTCATGCAGTCCAAACGCTGATTGTGCACTGACGGTCGCACTTTCACTGTGCCCCAGACTTGAATGTAATGCATAACCCTGCAGGAGGCTGTTCACAGCACCCCCCGCCGGAGCTGCCTGGCACCGCTATGCGTCTCCATGTGGGGTGGGGCTCACTGGCGTGTTCTTGCACCCTAATTGCCCGCACAGGCTGCATCTTCAGCTTCCACTCAGGTATCCTGCATTCGTTGCATGCACTGTGCTCCTGGTGCGACTGCTGGCGGGCGCCCGCTTTGGAGGGCCCACCCGACCAGCAGCCTCATCTTATGACCAGACACAAATCTTGCAAGCAGCTGGCAGTACGTTGTTGCTCTTCGTTGCCGGCATCAGCTTGCCCTGCTGTGCATGTGAATCGACTGGTGCTGGTATGTATAGTCGCAACGTGAGGCGAAGGCTGCACGTACAGATGACACCAAAGATACGTCCACGACAATTCATCATTACAGGAAACCATCTCTTGTGGATATCAAATCGGGGTGAGCTCTGTTGTCTGTGGCGCTACTCTACAGGTGAGATAATTGCAGCACTAGCAGCAAAGCAAACATTTCTGCAGCCGTCTGGAAAGCGCATTGTGGGCGGCTTGTGCAAGCACGCACATGCTAAGTAGCCTAGCAATCACTTGCAAGTATGTTCTTAGATTCCTAGCTGTGTGCTTATGTGGGCTCTGCACGGTCCCAGCACAGCACCCCAAGAAGAGAAAAACGAGGTAGTAAAAGCGATGCTTTGCAAGGGGCCTTCGCACAGTTGTCTCTCTTGCGTCTGCCGGCTGAGCAAGTGATGTTACATCGAACAACTTCAATCAAATCATACAAACGGTCACTTCCATCAGCTGCAACACGCGAGCTTGCTGTGTTTGCATTGCAAGCCACTGCGTTTTGCAAAGTGCACTGCACCAAAAGCACCTTCAGCTTCTTTCAAGTGGGATCGTCTCACCAGCACTCATTCAAGCTACTAATACCTACAATGCTCAAGCATACAATGTTGCTCTACTGCGTGGGAGTGGCGTGGCTGGTCTCCGCGGCAGCTGCAGAGCAGCGGCAAGGTGAGGAGTTGTTTTGAGGATTTTGTGAGAATTTGATTGTCTTGCCAGTGACGACCCAGCTTGATCAGCACAGCAGCCAGAGCATTCCAGCTGTCCATTCATGTATTGATACTTGTGTGCAGAGTCGCAAGCCTTGCTGTCACCTGCAGCACCGCCGCCGCCCGCTGTTGTGGGTGGGCTGCTTCCCCCCCGCAGCTACGGGGAGTGGTGGCAGCAGGCGCGGGCAGGGG
>Ga0307982_1000395_pt1 | contig 34378 bp, 28 predicted proteins | sample OrgLakmetagen989_FD_201847 | JGI IMG/M metagenome (GOLD analysis project Ga0307982, IMG submission 201847) | Saline water microbial communities from Organic Lake, Antarctica - #989 | ecosystem: Environmental > Aquatic > Non-marine Saline and Alkaline > Saline | place: Antarctica: Organic Lake...
GCGTACGATGAGCTGCGCTCCGTACCAGCACCCGACGCCATATGCGCTGAACATGATCAGGTTGAACAGGCCCCAAGCCAAACCAGACATGGCTGAGCGGTTGGTGCCCTGGGTTTGTGCATCGTGCAGGTTGTCCTCGTACCGCTTGATCTCAGATCGCTCCCGTGAGAACGCAATAACGGTCTTGATGCTGGTGATGGCCTCAGACGCGATTGCATTGGCGGAGGCGTAGGCGTCGGCAATGCGCTTCTCATACTTTGAGCCAGACATCTCCAAAAGGCTTCCAGCAATGATGAAGCCGGGGAAAAATGCAAGAATCACCCCAGTGAGCTCCGGAGAAAAGAAGAAACCTACCGCAAGCCCACCGACAAAAGTACCCAAGTGATGTCCGGTGGCACCAAGCTTGTTGCCCATGCCCGTGACCATGGTTGTGCTTTGCTCCGCTAAGCGCGAAGCCATGTCGCCCGCTTTGTTCTTGTCGTGAAATCCAATGTCTTGGTATAGCAGGGCGCGCAGGTACTGATAGCGCACCTGCAACCATGAAAAAACATCGTCATCAATTGGTGCGTCACGCTGAGAATCGGCTTAGCAAAAGCGGCAGCGAAATACGCACCACAGAGATTTGCTCGCCAGCGCTGAGCATAGTCAGGGCAACTTCACAATAAGAAGCAATGAAAGTTCCGGCAGCCTGCGCAAGTTTAGCTTGAGGCACGGTACATTTGGGTCTCGGAACTTGCCGCTCTGCCTCATCTCATACGCACAACAACCGCGAACCTGCACAAATGGGGCAATGTGGATGTTGCCGTTGATGCAAAAATACAACGTCGCATACCATCCTGCAATATTTCTTGCCTCATCGAGAGCATCAGCGCCATCACCGTTCAGACTGTCAACCAAGTCGCCTGCAGAGAACCACATGTTGCGGAAATCGAAAGATTGAGATAGCCGACGGTGCAAGCAGTACTGCCGATCGAGGGAATGGAATCGCCAGATACTAGCAAAATGTGATCAAGCATAATTGAACTAATGCATGCTTGTGCCTTACCGAACAGAAGTGCAAATGCTGGGAGCGCAGCTCCGTTGAACCAACTCAGGGCAAGGCCGACGATTGTCAAAGTCCACTGGCGTCCTGTGGCATACCGAAACATCTTCCAGTAGCCAACTGGTGCTACACTGTCTTCGGCTTCCTCAGTTTCATCCTTGATGTCATTCTTTGCGGCTACATGGCCGGCCTCAGGGTCAGATTTGCTAGCTGACGGATCGTCGGGTAACTTAGCCGACTGCACATCTGCGGCCGTGGCTGACGACATGATGGTGTACTGCAAAAATGAACTGCAAATAATTTGCAAATAGATGCAAAGCAAATCGTTTTGCAAATGTTGTTGCAAGCAGCGTAGAGTGTCTTGAATTGGTGACCAGCAGAGCTGCAGATGAACGAGTGATCACACACAAGCACCCAGAGGGGTGTCAAAGGGGGGGGGGGGTGCCATGACAAACACACGCATGTGCATTATTACTACACCTATGCCTTGAAAGTAATTGCCAGCTGCTGCGCCTGCTGCGTGAGCTCAGCCTCAAATGCCTCAAAATCAGTGATGGGTGCTTGGGCTGTGCCGGTTTCGCAGGCGATACGGGCCACACGAGAGGCCACCCACGGCAGCAGGCGGCGGTCAAACGGCTTGGGTAGGATGTACTCTGGGCCAAACTGCATGTCTGCGCCGCCGTATGCCTCCTTCACGTCGGCTGGCACGGGGGTACGGGCCAGCTCGGCGATGGCCTTGGCAGTGGCCACCTTCATCTCCTCTGTGATGCCGCGAGCACGAACAGCCAGGGCACCTCGGAACAAAAAGGGGAAAGCGAGCACGTTGTTCACTTGGTTGGGGTGGTCGCTGCGACCAGTTGCGATCACGGCGGTGCCGTTGGTCAGCTCCTTGGCTCGCTCGTATGCGATCTCGGGGTCGGGGTTGGCCAGCGCGAAAATGATGGGCTTCTCAGCCATGCTGAGGATGCCCTCCTCGGGGATGGAGCCGCCTGAGGACAGGCCGATAACGACATCAGCTCCCTTGAGCGCGTCCAGCAGTGAGTCCCGGGAGTCCGACGCGGGGCGGGCAAAACGAGCCTTGTACTCGTTCATGCTGCCCTGGGTGCGGCCTTCCCTGATGACGCCTGCCGAGTCCAGCATGGTGATGTGCTCCTTCTTCACACCCAGCTCGATCCACAGGGTCATGCAGGCGATGGCGCTGGCCCCAGCTCCAATGCACACCACGTGCAGGTCACACAGCTCCTTGCCCTGCAGGTGGGCGCCGTTCAGCAGGGCGGCACCGGTGACAATGGCTGTTCCGTGTTGGTCGTCGTGGAACACGGGGATGTTCATCTGCTCCTTCAACGCCTCCTCCACAATGAAGCACTCAGGTGCCTGCGAGAAATGGGCACGTGAACCAGGCAATCAACAAAGACAGTGACCCAGGTACACACCTTGATGTCCTCCAAGTTGATACCACCGAAGGATGGCTCCAATGGGCGGATGATGTCAATCAGCTGCAATGAGGCTCGGGTGGCATGGGCGGCCGCTGCTGCCAGCCCGTGATTCGGGCCATCAATGACGTACCTTCTGTGCGTTCTCCTCAGCGATCTCAAGGTCGATGGAGTTAACCCCAGCGAAACGTTGGAACAAAATGGACTTGCCCTCCTGCACAAATCCGCTCATTGAGCAATACTTCCAGCAGCGTGACAGGTGGCCCGTAAGGCAGTGCACATGGAGGCTTTTTCCGCAGAAACACAGCTTGAGCAGCGCACCAGCAGCCCTTACCATCACAGGTTTGCCAGCCAATGCTCCAATATTGCCCAATCCCAGGACAGCGGTTCCATTGGAGATGACGGCGACCAAGTTGCTGCGGTGTTTGAAGGTTCGGTGTGACGAAAGAACTAGCCGGCGAACGACAGCAACTCACCCACGCCCAGTGTACTTCCATGCAGCATCGGGGTCCTTGGCAATTTCGCGACAGGGCTCTGCCACTCCTGGGCTATACGCCAGTGCCAGGTCATGTGCAGTTGCGCATGGCTTAGTGGGCATCATTTTCAGCTTGCCGGCGGGCTCACGGGCGTGGTATACCAGGGCCTCCTGCAGCAAATCGCTTGCGCCCTCGGGCTGGGGGCTGGAAGCTTCGATGGCAGCCATTCTGTGTGCGAATTAGAAGGTTGTATGCGACAGCAGGGCTCAGAAATACATGCAGGAGTCAAAAGTGGGCAAATGCTGCAGCCTGCGTGGTGAGCTGGCCGCGCGCGGAATTTCTCTGACACCTCGCTGCCCCCCTTGCTACACTGAAAATAAAGCACTGCCAGGAAGGATCATGCCGAAGAACAAAGAAGATGTACACCCGAAATTATCTGTGGAGACTTTTGCAACCTTGTCAGCATGTCTGTGCCTGTCTCGCTGTCGGCTTTACCGTGAACAGGCGAAGCACCAGAGAGCTAAGGCAGTGCACTTCGCAAGCTGCATGCGTTGAGTGCAGCGGTACCCAGGCCCTGCATACCCGTGATGAAGATCGTATGCTTTCGGCCTGTTGCTCGTAGGCAAGATGTCACAGCTTTCAGTGCTGTTAATGGTCAGTGGTCATCTTGCTAAACCCCTCGCCGATGTCACGGCCTACTGGACAGAGGACGCCAGCAGCGGCTCGTAGCTCACTTTGGTGTCAACGCAGAGCTGTTTTTCGACATCGTTTTTTCAATATCACTATCCAGTGTACGGCAGGAGATCATGACAACATTCCTGCTTTGTAGCGCTGAAGATGGTACGAGCCATCCTGTCGCACTCCCTGAGAGATCTCTGCTAGGATCGCAGCCGATTCTGCAATGTGCGAATATGCAGACTGTGGTTCGGCAATGGATCTGGGCAACTCGCTACTTCTATTCACATGCTTCTATTTCGTGGCATACTTTACGATGCTGTTTGCAAACAGGCTTTACACGGTGAGCCTTCTGTGGCCTGCGCAGCGCTCTCCACTCCATGCAGCCCATGAGTGCACTGCTGCCCACATTATGCAGGAAGAATTCGGGCACAATCTTGTGTTGTACCTTAGCTGTGCGTGCATGGCGCTCATGAGCATTTCAGCGGTGCAGTGCACCGACATCCTCCCCCTCGGCGGCACCCGCAGAGAGTGCTTCTCCGTGTTTGAGGAGGCATCGGCGACGCGGCAATCAGCACTGCTGCGGGCAGCACGACAGTTGCTACAGCTGCCAGCGTCCCCACAAACCCCCTTTGCCCTGTTTGCGGGGGGCGCTGCCGCCTGCAACGCCATCACTGCAGTGCAGTTCTGGCGGGCGGTGCCGCTGCCCGTGGCCCGCCGATGGGCCCGTACATATGCAGTCGCCACCACAGCTGCCGCGGGCATATGGACCATAGCAGCTGGGGTGGCACACACATACACAGCTCGTGTTGCTTGCGGCGCAGCTGCGGTGGCTTTGCTGATGGGGGCCGACTTTGTCTCCCGTGCGCCAGGCGTGCACATGCCCACACTGCTGCCGGCGCACCTGTCCTCCAGGTTTCGGAAATTCGGCGTGGTGATGCTGACGCAGGTGGTACTTGCGGTGCTGCGGCCAGAGGTGAACTACAATGCGGACTGCCTTTTGTTTTCAGCGGAGATGCTCGCGCTGCTCGTGCTATTCAAGATCGTGTACTTTGATTTTGACCAAGGCTCTCGAGGTGACCGCTTCACCGGCTGGCCCCTGTTGACGGAGTGGCTCTACGTGTTGTTTAACTTGGCATTGACAGCTGCCATCACGGCAATGGGTGCAACAGCGGGGGCCATTCTCAGCCAGTTGGAAGCAGGGGCATCTGCAGGCGATAGCGGCACCGACCACCGCATCAAGTGGGTGCTGTGCGTATCGCTTGGGGGGGGCATGCTGGCCAGCTGTGGCATCCAAATGGCCCTCAAGGGTGCAGGCAGTCGCGTGCGAGTATGTCGGAAACGACACCGTGTAGGCTCCCGTGCACTGGTGTCTCTGGGAGTGATGCTGCTGCCCCTGGTGCTGCCCGCACACTGGAGCCACCTGCAGGTGCTGCTGTTGCTCCTCTGTTCGCTGCTGCTGCAGATGGTGCTGGACATGTATGGCCGGCAGCGCCGGTACGCCCCCCGCAACCGCGCAGAGCTGCAGGAGCTCGCAGCATCAGACGACAGTGCGGTGTACTTGACGGGGTATGGCGCGCTGCCCACCATGGCGCCCCCTGCAGCCACAGCCGCCGCCCGCCGAGGCGTCCTGCTGGCCAAAGGAAACGGCGCCCTGTACTCGGATGGGCAGGAGCTAGCGTGGGCCCATAGTCCGCGCAGTAATGATACGCGCAGCGCGGTGCATGCACCAGGGGGGGCCTCAGCAGCAGTGGCAGCACCGTCTCAGCCACGCAGCCTGCGTCTCATGCGCGGCTTTGGGGGGGGCACATCAGCAGTGACAGTGGCAGGCCAGGCACAGCAAGTGCAAACGCGTGGGGGCAGTCGTGCATCGCATGGACAATCTGCAGGTATGGAGCTCACTGCCGATGCCCTGCGCGCCTTGGAGCAGGCGGAGGGGGGTGGGGGCGCTGGGGTGCCTGACGATGACAATGCCTCAGTGATGAGCAGCAGCAGCAGCCTGGCGGACTACTTGCTGGGGAACTCGCCACGGCTGCAGCCGACGTCTGCCCCGTTGTCGCCCATGCAGCAGCCCTTGAATGGGGTGGGCGCAGGCGGCGGTGGGGGCAGCGGGGGCAGGGGAGGGGGGGTGGGCGCTGCTGGCCCCACTCGAAGTGACGCCAAAATGCTGTACCTGTAGGCACGGTATTGTAGCGGGGGAATGTTCTCCACCGTCTTTTGTTGTTCCACAAGATGCTCAGCAGGGGTGCTTGTTGTTGGCTTTGGATGGCTTCATGAGAAACTGGGCGCGTCGCACCCGTTGGTTGCCAGCATGCGGGGGGCTTGGCCAGTGAACCACATGCCAGCATTGTTGACCAAGATGAGTCAAAACAAATGCAGACGTGTTATGCATCTTTTGCTGGTGCTATTTATCCATTCTCTTGTTACAGGATAGTCAAAGCCCGCTTTGGGCTGGTGTATTATAGGGTCAAGCATTCAAAATTTCTTGGCTAGTGCTTCCAGCAGCTGCTGACGACAAGCACCAACGCCATGGACACAGTCAGCACAAAGGAAATTTTCAAGGAGTTCAAACTTAATTCGCTGGTGCTGCGCAAGGATGCCCTCGATGCAATCCAGCGTGTGCTGCGGTCGTGAGTGGCAGAGTTTCGTTTGTGGTCTGCACAATTTGAAACGCTGACATGCTGCTCGCAGGCTTGAGCCAGGGACGAGCCACTCCATGGTGCTGCGTGGTTTAATCGATAGTGTGCAAACCTATATTGAGCGCAGTCCAGGTGGGTCTTCGCGTTGCAAAGTGCTGTGTCTGGCTGAGCACGTCTGATTGCTCCTGCAGGCTCCTCCAGTATTGTGGATGAAGAGTGCATCTCAGCAGTCGTGGCTGAAAACACTCGAAATGAGGCAGATGTGAACGAAGAGCGCTTTCAGGTTCGTGGCCCGGAAGTTGCTGAGGCTGCCTTTCCCCCCACACCCAGTCATGGCGTGATCACAGGTGTTTTCAGCTTTCAAGCTGCCCCACTACCAGTTCAACGCAGCACGCAAAGCATTCTTTGTGAACCCTAAGCCACGTACCCTGCATGCCCTTGCAGACTCCAAGATTGCCATGTACCGCGAGCGCCTGGTGCTGGCCCAGCAGTGGCTGGCACGGCACCCGGCATACACCCACAGCGACGGGGGGGCCCCTGGACAGGAGGGGGGCATCCAGTTGGTCCCCATTGAGTCATTGCGTAGCCACCATGGTAAGACTGTGGTGGTGCTGGGCATGCTGTCCTGTCCTGAGGAGGGCCGCTTTGAGCTGGAGGACCTTCACTCCAGGTGCAAGCTGGTGTTCTCCGCCCACTGCAACATCCTAGTGGGGCTCATCACAGAGACCTGCGTGGTGGTGGTGGAGGGAGTGTACAACCAGGATGGGGATGCAGGCAACGGGGAGCTGCAGGCTTCTCTCATCGGGCAGCCGCACATTGAGCCCCGCAGCAGTGCCTGCGCTGCCATGGGAGTGGTGGACCCGCTACGGGTGCTGGACACGCCTGCGGAATTTGCGCGGGCACTCACACTGGAACAAGCAGCCACTGATGCATTCTTCGTGGTCCTGTCGGATGTGCACCTGGACCAGCCGCCTGTGCTGGCGGGGCTGCGGACGATCTTGGAGACGTGGGCGAGTCTGAAGCTTGCACCCACCGCGTTCATCCTCATGGGCCCATTCCTGAGTCACGCCTTCGGAGCTGGGGTGGACGATAAGGCTGCCTTGACCGCTGGCCTTGCTGATCTAGGGGAGCTGATTGCCTCCTTCCCTGCGCTGGCCCGGTCCTGCTGGGTGCTGGTGCCCTCAGCGCTGGACCCAGGGGCGGGCCCCGTGCTGCCGCGGCCATCCGTAAGTACTCAAGCGTGACGTTTTTACATGGCGGTTTGCCTTCAGCGCGTGTTGTTTGTGTTTGCAGCTTCCTCCATCATTCTGCCGCAGGCTGCGGGCCAGAGCGCCCAATGTGGTGCTGGCCACAAACCCTTGTCGCTTGCGTTATTTTACACAGGAGCTTGTGGTGTTCAGAGAAAATGTGTCTGCACGGCTTGGCAAGCATGCAATCAAGAGCAGCGTCACGAGCGGTTTTGAATTTGACGAAACGCACAGTGTTGACTCACAAGACGACGCAGACGAGCGCAGCCCGGCAGCCGCAGGCGCCGGTGGTCACGCGGGAGAAGAACAAGGAAGACAACATGCTGCTGATGCAGATGGTGATTCGCGTTTGGACGAGTCTGGCGTCACCCTCACTGGGGAGGCCGCGGAGGGGGGGGGTGCCGACATGACGCTGCCGGCCCTGCAGACAATGCTGCACCAGGCACACCTGCTGCCGCTGCCCCTGCGGGCACAGGCGGTGCACTGGGAGCACGACCATGCCATGCGGCTGTCCCCACCCCCCCACGTGCTGGCTGTGGGTGAGTCCTGTTCAGAGTACACTTACACAGTGGAGGGCACGCGTTGCTTCAACCCCGGGTCTTTTGCCGGGGCAGGGAAGTTTGTGGTGTACTACCCCCACAGCGGTGCCATTGACATGAGCCAGTTGTGATGGGTGGGTGCTGGGCAGCCTTCGCTGGCGACGTTGGCAGAAGGGTCTACCCCACAAAGTTGTATGCAGTGTAGCCGTCCGGGACCTCTGCCCCGCCGAGCTGCTCAGAAGTTGCAGGTTCCACAAACCCCACAGCGTGCAACATTGAATCTATAAACACCCTGAAGTATTCATTTTGCATGCGAGCTTCCTCCAATGCAGCTTCCCTGTCTGGTGCACTGTCAATTCGGTCAAGCAAGTTCCGCAAACGCTCATCACGCAAGCTTCTCACAATTGCAGGAGATTGTCGCAGACGACGCAACTGCTTTGGACTCAGCTTGACACGATACTGGTCCAGCTCCTCCTCGCCTTCTGAGGCATCACGGAGCGGTTGGGCAGATTGCTCAATGCCTGCGCTACTTTCAGACAAAGTGGCAGCAGCTGCTGCAGAGCTTTGCTGAAGTTGCTGACACTGGGCTTGGTGAGCTCTGAAACATGCTAGAGCACAGTAGCGTAGTTTACATTTGGGACATTTGTACTGGGCATCTGCTTGGCAGATAATGCATATTTTAGCCGGCATAGCTGGAAGAAAAGTCCTCTCTACGATAGTGCGGCAACCTCTGCAGCAAGGACCTCGTCGACTAACGAGTAATTCGCACACTTGATACTGATTTAAATTTTACAACCGCAAAAAATGCTCGCGTATTGCAGGTCTCACCAGTGTGCCAGTGGGTGGTAGCGGGCGACAGCCAGAGGAGGCTTTCCACCCCAGACCAGAGCCTCACAGTTGAGCTCGTGCAAAATTGACGCTCTCGAGGGTCTTTTGCGTACAATTGCACAGAAGGCATCCCCAGTGTTGAGGTGGGAATCTTGCCTCTTGTCAAAAGTCAACCCCCGTCGCCTTTTTTTCACATGCTCAAGTCACTGTTGGCTAGGTCTGTTTGCAGCACGTGTGCCCAAATGGGCTCCATTATATTGAAGACCATATTTCGGGTGCGCACAAAAATTATTTGCTTCGAAAATGAAGTCTATCATGAAAGTCCTACTCGCCGCGTGCGCAATGGTTGCAAGCTCGGGTGCCACCGCTGCCCCGGCACATACATGTGACTTGCTCTGGAGGCCTTGCTTCAACGCCCGTGGCTGTTTCGATGGCAGGGGTCAGCTCTGCCTGAGATGGCTCCGCAAAGTAGTCTCGGCGCGAGCTCCAAGCTGACCATGGGCATCACCTCTGTCCCCAACATGGTTGTGGTGGACCTGCATGCATCCGTGGAAACGCCAGGTGAGTTGCGTGCCCCATCGATGATATCAAATGCATGCAACCCACTTTGCTCCACACCTCTCCCTCGTCGCAGTGTGTGACGTGCAGGAGCTCACCTTCAAGGTGTCAGGCACCTTCGGGATGCCGGGGCTGACCGACGGCCAGTCATGCCTGTCCAAATTGACCGATTTATGCATCCCTTGTGGTGTTGACTTCGGATGGGACAAGCTCCTGCCTACAATCGCGTGTGAGTTGACTCAGCCTAGTTTGCTGTCCGGCCAGTGGACAATCCCCGAGCTGACGTATGTAATGGACATCACCCAGAAGGACCTGTTCATCAAATTGAGTTATTTGGCGAAGACAGCTGCAGCTGCTCCCGAGGTCGCCAGCATGCCGACACTCACGGGATCTGACATTACGTAGAGCATCCCGGAGGAGAGCATCAAGCTGTATTTCCAAGGCGGGTCCTTCCCAGTGCAAATGAAAGCTGAGGTCCTCAACCTGCAAGATGCGAAGATCTTCAGCAGCACTGATTTGAAAAAGACTGTGGAAGCGTTTATTGGATTTTTTTTCACGGACGATACTTTGCACTCTGACACCATCAACATTGGCATGGAGGTGGCTACTTTGTTGAAGGCTGGCGGCAGCTCCGTGCCATCCTGGCTAGAGGGCACCGGCACAATTGACATTAGCGACGTCAGTAACACAGGTGCGGTATGTGACTCCACCCCAAGGAAGTTTGCAGTGAACGTGACGGGCCTCACTGTTGACGACTTGAAGACCAATGTGAAGTCCGTCGGGCAAGCACTCGCCACTTGATTGACAAAGCAGGCCAACGCGCATTCAACATGCCTGTACTGCCCGAGCAAATCACGAATCTGGCAATGTGTACCACTGGCACCAAGGCTCTCTGCGGCGACATGATGTCGGCGCCGGCATGGAGGTTGGGGGCTTGAACGATTACCTTGTGCAGCTCGCTGCCGCGCAGACCAAGGTACCTTTGTCCTCCACGCAATCCTTCACCATGAACAACATCATTGTGAAAGGCACAGACTTCACGTGCAGTGCAGCTGCACAGAAGGCAGGCGGCTGCCCAAAGTCATTCGTGCCCCGCGGTGGCGCCGGTGGTGGCGGATCCGGTGGCAGCGCCGCCTCCAAAGGCCCCAAGACCCATGCCCTGACCGGTGGAGATATTGCCGCGGTGGTGCTGGGGATGCTTGCGCTCGCCGCCGTTGTGGTGGTGGGCGTTCTGCGTGTGCAGCGTGGAAGCTTCGCTGCAATCCTCCGCCCCACAGAGGAGCCCCTGCTCATGCAGCACCAATCTGCAAATTAAAAAGCCCCCCCTCCTTGTTGTGAGTGCAAATGCTGTCTGGGCCCCCTCACCATGCGTTTCCGGGGGGGGCTCACATTGATTGTAGTCTAGGTTCAAGGACAGAGCGGTTGCAATCAATTTCGCTGTCGATCTCTAGCAATATTTGCCGAAGGCTAGTGCTGCGTGCGGGACAAACGTCGCGGTATCGTGGGGCCTTTGCCTCTCGTTCCCCTCTCATTCTCAAGTGCCCCCCACACATGCCGGGTGGGGGTGGCGAGCCCCGACAAGAATGTACCACACACACATTACACGCACATGCGTCCATTAATCATATCAAGCATGAGAACTTGGAATTTCTACATGCTGCAGGAGTCGCTATTTCAAGGCTGACGCTGTGCATCGAGCGTCTCTCTCAAGTTTTCACACCGCGGCAGGAGGAGTGCTGCTGCGTTTTGACGTAGTTCAAGGCTTACGCATCGGAGGCACAAGCAAACCAAGTGGTGTGTCTTGAAACGGCTGTATCACCGCCCTGTCTATCAGTCTACACAAGCGCTGAGCCGGCTTGCGCACCCTTGCGGAATATGCAAACGTTGTCTGCGAGTATGCAGCAGCCCTTATCTGGGGCTTTGCGTCGACTGCAGATTGGTTCAAATCATCGCATATCATGTTTTTGTCCAAATTCTTCTTATCTAGCGGCAGCAAGTCCGCTGATTCGCCGATCCCTGCCTGGCGGGGTATCTGCAGCATCGGGCGTCCAGCAAACGCAGCATCGACTTGCCAGCACCGAAGCAGAGGCCTCTGTGGCATCCCTTTTCTCCCCAACCGACGACGAAGACAGCAATGCTGCGCTGCACGACAGCAGCACTTTGTCCCACGCCGCCTCCACTGTGTATAGCGATGCCCTGGACGAGGAGGAGGGCCTGTTCATTTCCCAGCAGTCCGCCCCCGGCACCAAATTCAAGTTGTCCCCCCGCTTCCTTGGGAAGTTCGCAGACACCAAGCCGCCCTTCGGTTTCAACGGCCTGGGCGAGCTGGTGTTCAACCGCACCTACGCCCGGCGCGTGCCGGCCACTGGGCGCCTGGAGACGTGGGCTCAAACCGTGGAGCGCGTTGTGAACGGCACGTACAACATGCAGAAGAAGTGGATCGAGCAGCATGAGCTGGGGTGGAATGCCTGGCGCGCCCAGCGCTCCGCCCAGGAGATGTTTGACCGCATTTTCCACATGAAGTTCCTGCCGCCGGGGCGGGGGCTGTGGGCCATGGGAAGCAGCATCACTGAGGAGCGCCAGCTGTACGCAGCGCTGAACAACTGCGCCTTTGTGTCCACGGAGGGCATCCGGGAGCGGGGACGGGATGACCCCTCCCGCCCCTTTTGCTTCTTGATGGACGCCGCCATGCTGGGGGTGGGGGTGGGCTTTGACACGGTGGCGGCCTCCCACAAGGACGCCTTGGTGGTGAAGGGGCCCAGCACCACTGCAACGCCACAGAAGCACTTGGTGGACGACTCCCGGGAGGGCTGGGTGCAGTCGGTGTCCCTCCTGCTCAACTCCCACATGCTGGGGAAGCCCCCCCTGAAGTTCGACTACAGCGGCATCCGGGCAGCAGGCACGCCTATCAGCGGCTTCGGGGGCACAGCAGCCGGGCCGGAGTGCCTGCGTGTCCTGCACGGGGAGCTGGGTGCCACCCTGGCGCGGAACAAGGGCACCCCCATCACCGTCACCACCATTGTGGACATCATGAACCAAATCGGCAAGTGCGTGGTGTCGGGGAATGTGCGCCGCACCGCTGAGATCGCATTCGGGGATCCCCACTGCGACGAGTTCCTGGACCTCAAGTCCTGGGAGAAGCACCCAGAGCGCCAGCCATGGGCGTGGACCAGCAACAACAGCGTGTTTGCACAGCTGGGCATGGACTACACCCCTGCCGCCCAGCGCATCGCCGCCAACGGGGAGCCGGGCTTCGCTTGGCTGGAGAACATGCGGGCATATGGGCGCATGGGGGACCCCCCCAACTTCGTGGATTCCCGTGCCATGGGGGGCAACCCGTGCCTGGAGCAGACCCTGGAGAGCTACGAGCTGTGTTGCCTGGTGGAGACGTTCCCCAACAACCACGCTGACCTGGAGGACTACAAGCGCACCCTGAAGTTCGCGTACCTGTACGCCAAGACTGTCACCCTGGGCCGCACACACTGGCCCCTCACCAACCGCGTGCTGCTGCGCAACCGGCGCATCGGCTGCAGCATGTCAGGCGTGGCGCAGTTCGTGGCGTCCCGGGGGCTGGATGCGCTGGCGGAGTGGGCAGATGAGGGGTACGATGCCATCCAGGCGTACGACCAGACGTACAGCGACTGGCTGGCCATCCCCCGCTCCATTAAGACCACATGCATCAAGCCCAGTGGTACCGTGTCCCTGCTGGCGGGCGCCACCCCCGGCATGCACTACCCCGAGAGCCGCTTCTACCTGCGGCGTGTGCGCACCAAGAAGGACAGCCCCCTGCTGGGCCCTCTGCGCGCGGCGGGGTACCACATCGAGGACAGCACAACGGAGCCAGACACGGCGGTGGTGTCCTTCCCCATTGACGTGGGGGAGGGCGTGCGCACCGCCCCAGACGTCTCCATGTGGGAGCAGCTATCCCTCGCCGCCTTCCTGCAGCGGCAGTGGGCTGACAACCAGGTCAGCTGCACGGTGACGTTCGACCCAGCAACGGAGGCCCACCAAATTCCGCACGCGTTGGATTTCTTCCAGTACCAACTCAAGGGTGTGTCCTTCCTGCCACGGGACAATGGGTCATACGACCAGATGCCTTACGAGGCTATCACCCAACAGCAGTACGAGGAGCTCATGGTGGCCATGCAAGGCAAGCCCGCCTTGGACTTTTCCGCGTTGCAGTTGGGAGATGAACACATTCCCGAGGTGCCAGACAAGTTCTGCGAAGCGGACTCGTGCGAGATCAGCTTCTCAGCGCCGGCGTCACCAGCGGCGTCGAATGACAGGTGACAGCCTGAGCAGATGTTTGGGCGAAAATGTATTTACACAGTGCTGCGCATACAAGGTGAACGCCCATAGGCTGGCACTGCACATCGTTACCGATGATGTGCCCGGCGCCTGCACCAGGGGCCGCAATAGCTACCCCTGTGATTTGGCAGCTGGCAGTGGACGGGCACCACTCCGGCAGGGCAGCCCTCAGGGGGGCATACCATCAACATAAGGGAGCCTGGGAAGCAGGTCGGCAGCAAGCTACGATGCCGGTACAGGTGTTTGTACCGGTGGAGCTGGCGCAGCCGCTGGGGGGAACTTGCGCAGCTCAGTGTTCTTTTTGAGAATTTGAATGCCAGGGGATACCCACGTGCCGCCTGCGAGGAGCTTACAGTGCAAGAATGTTTGCTGCGACAGCAGCGAAACTATACCTACAGGAGCACTGTGTACCATACAGGATGATACTGCCCACTCTTGTGCTGCACTGTGGGCATCGTAGTTTGCATTGCTGCTCATCCTCCAGCTGGGCCCGCATCCACTTCACCGAGTCCGCTAGAAACCAGCTACTGCAGGGAGCAGACACAGAGTCTTCGTCCGCCTGGCTTTGTTGGATTTGGGTTGCTACACCCACAATTTCCGTTGTGTCCGCATCCTTCAAGTCCTATACAGAGACTCGGTGGACTGCTGGCTCAAGCAATTTCCGCGAAAGGACTACACACCTTGCTGCGCTTGTGCCAATTGAAATCGTGCTTTCCAACCTGATGGTCTGAAAGTTGATGTGGAAAGAATAGAGGCTGTCGACATTTACTGCATGCAAATGCAGAGTCAGGCACAGGAGCTGGTGCCGTCGAAGAGGCTGGAGCAGAAGGTGATGCTGCCATCGCTCTGTCGGCTGCAAGATGCTTTGTCAACCCAAACCAATCTTGCCTGATAAATTGTGATAAATTTTGACTGCCTTGCGCGAATTGAATCGTTACGCATTCAGTTCATGCAGTTCCAAACAGTGGCTCTGCTTTGGATGTCCCCAGGACAGTATGTCAAGCAGTGCCTTCGTCCTTGATGTGTTTTCAGGAGCAGGGTTTCCGCAGCATGTTGCGTGGAGATTGCGACCATATCTTATATGCCGCCGCGTGTTGTGTTCAGGGGCTGGCTTGGCCACACACCTGCGGTGCCTCGCAGCATGGCACCATGGGCTGAAATGCGGCATAGCCTACAGCCCCCTTTCTGCTGGTCTGCCAGCACAGCGCAGAGTAGAAACATGCCAAATACAGCAGCAGGATGATACACAGGGGCTTTGGTGCTGAAGGGTACCAGCGCTGCAGTGGGTGAGCTGAGGGAATGCAGAGCTGGCGAAACCCCTGGACGTGCCTTTCTGCCCAGCTAGCCGGCCAGCAATGCCCAGCCCAGAGGAGCTCAGCAATGACCAAGAAGGATGGTGCGTACACAATTTCTTGCTCAAGCGGCTCCATGCGTTCTGATTTTCACTCTGGAGCTGCGGGTGGGGCCTAGTGCTCTGAATCTTGAGTTGACGGTGCTGGATTCTGTTGCCGAGCTTCTTGTCGCTCATAGTAAGAGTAGGCTAGCATGATCAGTAAAACACACAGAAAGCCAAAAACTAAAATTTCTCCCTCCCCATCGATGTCAGCTGATTGATTTTGCTGGCTTCCAGCTGCATCGACGATGCCGTTGCCATCTCGAGACATGTCGTTGCTACCAGTTGCAGCAACATGCGCATGCTTTACAGCAATTTCGCGCCCAAGACACGCTCATCATGAACAAACACTTGTCAATTATTTGTGACTGTTATGCTTTATTTGTTTGCGCATGACTTGAATCGATTTGCGGGGCCCAAGGCAGGAGGGAGGCTGCATTGGAGGGGCAAGTGCTGGGGATCAGTCAAATCATCATTGTATCCAACGAGTGCCCCCATCTGACATCAGGCGCACCTCTACACGCTACATCACGTCACTGCGGTGCTGTCATGAAAGTGCCCTCGTCTGCCCCAGGCCGTGGTGATGAACGCACCACGGTGAGGCCCTCCGGTGCGTGCTCCCGCTCTCCCCCCGCCGCGGCGGCGGCTGGCAGGGACGGCACCTGCCCCCCGCCGCGCGCACTGTCTCCACCCTTGTGCTTGGCTGCAGAAGCCATGGCAGCGCCCACAGCTGCTCGTGCAGCAGCAGTCACGGCTGCGTTGATTTTCTCAGGAGTTGGGGCTGTGCCGGCGAGGATGGCCCGGGGGGATTCGGATTCTCTTGGGGACCCCCCTGCGCTCCTTTTGTCCTCATACTGGACAGCCTTGCTGGATGCCTTGGGCCGACCACGCAGAGGACTGCCCCGCACCCCCCCTGCTCTGGCTTTACGCCGTCGAGGGGGGCTCTTGCGAGCCAGGGGGGACGCCATTTTGGACTGGGCGCGCTGCAGGGAAGAGAGGCCCACCCGCTGCAGGGTGGCCACCACACGCAGGGCGGAAGTGGCAGCACCCTGCAGTTCTGACAGTGCTGTCTCCAGGTCCGATGCCTGCAGCACCAGTGCCGTCACATCCTGGTGGCCTTCTCGTCGGGGGTCAAACCGCCCGCCCCCCGCCACTGACTTGCTGCGGGGGGTGGGCAGACTGGGCACAAGCTCGCTTAGCTCCCCAACTGGCATAGAGCCGTCCCTCAGGCGGTTGGCCACGTCTTGGTACGCGGTAAGCTTGGCCAGGGCTGAGGCCAGGGCTGGCTCCGTGTCGGAGCTGACTTTCGCAAAGGCGCGAGCCATGCGGACGCCTGTCGAGGGGCGGGCGGGGGAGGAGGTGCCGGAGCCCCCCTCACCCCTTTTGGCCCCTCTCCGACGGCGGGCAGGGGACCTGCTGGGAGTACTGCCGGCAGAGGATTTGGCTGAAGCCTTTGACTCCGGTGCAGCCCCCCCCCCGACCCCCTCGCCAGCAGAGGGCTGCTCCTGCAGTAGCTCGACTTTGCGTTGTGCCACACGCTGCCGCATATTGGCTCGGCGAGATGCCAGTGCGGCTTGGCCGTAGGGCGATGGGTCGCGGCGCGACCTGTTCGGGGTGCTGTCTGCGACCACAGCCGTGCGTGCACTGCCGTTGGGCCCCAGAGGCTGGAGCTTGGTACGCCCGCTACCAGTCACGCCCTGCATGGGGGGCCTATGGGGTGTTTGCCCGGCCCGCATTGCAGCCACATCCTGCCGCACGCTGTCAGGTGCAGCCCCCCCCCGCATGCCTCGCAGGGTAGGGGGGGCTGCACGCACATCCGAGCCCCCCTCCTGCAGCCCGAATTTGTGCAGAGGGACATGGTTGGGCGTCTTGAGGAACTTACGGCGCGGGGAGGTGCTGTTGGGATTGGGGGCGTGGGCTGGCAAGGTGGCCAGGCGATGGTCATCCAGCTGACCCCCCTGCACCCCCTCAGGGGCACTGGATGTGCGGGTGGCCAGTGCTGGCTGCCTTCCCCGAGTGGCACCTTCTTGTGGTGTCGGTAGCAGCCGCATATGTGCCCTTGGAGATGACCCCCTTGCACCCCCTTGCCCGTCGTCACTGCCACCCCCCCAGGCTAGCTTTGCCGCAAAGGTTGGGGCCGGGATGCGGCTGCCGCTGCTGTAGCGAGACCTCACCTGACTAGCGGCAGGTGACGGCTGCGCATTGTGTGACCCCTGACCGATGACGTTGGGGTGGGCATCTGTCTCTGCTTGTGCTGGGGGCTCCTGGGGCTTGAGGGGGGGGCTCTGTTGCTGCCCGTGCCGCTTCCCCCCGGGGGATAGCGGTGCCGCTGTGTCTTTGAGAGGGCTCACACCACGAGGCAGGGGAGACTTGGTGCCGCCACCCAGCTTGCGGAGCTTGGGTCCCACAGGGCTGGCCCCAGGACGCGAGGCCCGGGCAGCTGCCACAGCAGAGGTGCTGCCGGCACTGCTGGAGGCAACAGCTGGCCCACTGGCACGAGATGCCGTGAGCATGCCCCGCCTGGCTTCTTCTCTGCGGGCGTGGGCCCATACATCCGCATCCACCATCCACACGTCCACAGCGCGCCCGGAGGGGGAGGTGAGTGACCCTGAGAGGGGCAGGGAGGGGGTGTCAGGGGGGGGTCCCACTGCAGGGGACGGAATGCGGTCTGGCGGGGCCGCAGTGGAGCTGGGTGCCCTGTCTGTGGGGGGTGAGTCTCTTGCTTCCTTACCCCCTCCCTTGCTCTCACTATCCCCCCCCTCGCCATGTTTGGACTCCTCATCGCTGTCACTCCACGCAGAGTCGCCATCTGAGGCTCCAGCACTCTTTGCAGGGCTGTCTGCCCGTTGCGCAGGCATGACATTCTCAGACGCCGATTCAGCAGGCGGGGCAGGCGAGGGGGGGGGTGATGGCCGCACAGCCCCCCCCTGTATTGGCGGCCGCAACCCCATTCCCAAAGCACTGGGAGTTCCAGAGTCGCTCAACTGCATGCCTTTCCACAGAAACACTACATCCTCCGGTTTCTCCCGCAAGGCTTTGCAGGCGGGCCCCCACAGGCTGAGCCGAAGGGGGTCGCTGGAGGCAGCTTTCAGGCGCAGGGCGCGCTGCACACGAAGGCCCTTGAGCCGCTTCACCCGCAGGGATACTTCCCGAGGGACTGTGCAGTGCCCTGCAGCAGCCCGCATGGCCAGGCGTGCAGCCCCCAGTGCCCCCCCAGTCCACTCAGCAGGCAGCCACGCCATGAGGGCCGTGAGGGCACCCCGGCCGTCCACGGTACCGTGGGAGACATCGGTGTCGGGGACCGCCGCCCGCACCCCCTCAACGTACGCGCGCGCAATGGACCCGACAAGCTCCCGACTGAGGGCTCCCAGCAGCAGCACCGCGTCATTTGTAAGGGAGTACCCAGGGTGAACGCACCGCAGCAGGGCAGCAGCCTCCACGTCACCAACAGCGTCATCGGCACGGCGGGCCCAGCGGTTGGCTGTCCGGTCGTGTGCCATGCCCAGTGCAGCTTCGTCTCGAGGGGCGGGGCTTGAGGCCCGGGAGGCGGCAGCGCTGCTGCTGGCGCTGCTGCCCCCAGCATGCAAACCGCCCTTGGTGGGCACACGCCCCACGATGCGCTGACGGGCAGACATGGCTGTTGTGCCTGCTGGGAGTGCCTCTGCAGCGCGTTCCTGTGCCAGGGTCAGCGTTGATGAGTCAATGAAGTGCCCGACGAGGTCGCACAGCGACTCTTCGCCGTTTCGATCGAGCAGCGCGCACCACTGGGCATTTTCCAGCAGCGCCAGCAAAATGTATCCGCCAGGAAGCAGATCAGGCTTGGCACGATGTCTCATACTACTTGCAATCTCGTCGTTTCCGAGCAGGTCAATGGCTTTCTGCAAAGCTGACTTCATAATCCACTCGAGAGCAGCAGCCGCAGCAACTGCCGCTTTGTCCTGCAAATAGTGTGCCGTTGAAGCGATGCAACATTTTAGTCAAGATATTACAATCAGCCATCGGCACGAGCAATTCATGTCTTCCATTGCACGATTGTTGACCCTATCCTTTGAAACCTATCGGCAGACAGAAACGACGCGTACCTTCACAGTCGGCCAGGCTACCCGGGTGAGATGAGAAGCTAGTACATTTGAGGCTGAAATGCAAAGAACTGCATCCAAACTAGAGTCCATGACCTGGTACGCCTGCAGAGTGCGTCTAGCCAGTAGTTTTCCTCGCACAATCAACAGCAGCTGAACTTTCTTCTGGTCTGGGAAAGTTGGCTGCTTGCAGACAGTTCGGTTCTTCAAATGCCCAGAGCCAAATTTTGTATGAATTCAAGTTATTCAGCCTATTTTTAAGCAATACTTGATGCATTTGGCTTCGAGTAGCACAGTGCAGGTTGTTGTGGGGCAGGTCACTTTGGTAGGGGTGTACACGGCCCTTGTGCACAAGGAACCTGCGCAGAGGCAGCATAAAACTAGCCAACACCTGCTTACAGGCACCCCTCAAAGTCACAACTAAATCTGCCGCATAAAATGGTTCAACACACAGTACAGGGGCTATGGCGATTGCAGTGAGGCTGCCTGCTGCCGTGGCGTTACACAGTGGGCGGCTCCCAATACAGCGGCAGCACGCCGTCCACGGTGTCGTACAGGATGGCCCGCCCAGCTGCATGCGTGTCCGGGGCACCGGTGCGTGCAATGCGGATGCCCTTCTTCTCAGCATACGCCTCGCACAGGCCATAGGGGGACCACGCGGACAGGGCGGCAGTACCCCCCCCTTCCCCCTCCTCCCGGACCGCCACCCCCCCCACATGCCCAGCGCTGCTGCTCACTGAGGGGGAGTGCCCATATGTGTCATGCTCCGGCTTGATGCCCAGCAGCTGCGGCATGGGCAGAGCCTCACACAGGAAGCGCACTGCGGAGTAGGGCTCCCGCACCTGCGCCAGCGGCATCACCCCAGCGCACTCCTGCATGGCCACTTGCAGGGCTGGACCCTGCAGCTTCAAGCTACCCCGTGCAAGCAAGGGCTCAGGCTGCAGTGTGTCTCCCCCGCTCATGACACCTTCCGCAGGCACGGGGTCTCCGTCTGCCGCTGCTGCCGCCCCCGCCGCCACCGCTGCTGCTGCTGCAACTGCCGCTTGCGGTGCTGTGCTCGGCTCTGTCTCCCAGTGCACCTGAGCCATACTGTGCATGATGCCCTGGGCAGCTGCCCTGGCACCAGGCTGCAGCGTACACGGAAACACGAGTCCGGGGCAGTCAAGGATGGAGACTGCAGCCCCCCCCTGCAACCCCCCGCACAGCGGCAGGCTCTGGCAGTGCTTCGTGTGCCCGGGGGTGCGGGATACAGACACACGCTTGCCCCCCAGCAGCAGGTTGATCACGGAGGACTTCCCGACATTTGGGTACCCGATCATGCCGATGACTGCCGAGGGCCCCTCGTAGGGGGGCAGCTCCTCCTCGAGGGGGGGGGCTGGTGGCGACGCCCTCCTGTCTGCCTCTGCCTCTGTTTTCTCCAATCCATCTTCTTCACCATGCTCATCTTCATCGGAATCCGATGACTCGTCAGCTGCTGCAGCAGCGGCGGCAGCAGCTGCAGCACGCTTTGCCTTATCCCTCTTGCGGCTCTTGCGCCCCCCCTTGCGTCGCGCAGCCCCCCCCCAGTCGCTGTCATCATCAGAGTCAGCGCTGGCACTATGCAGCAGGCCGCCGCCCGGCAATGCCATCTGTGTGAGCTCTGACGGTGCCACCTGTGTCGTCAGCCGCTCCGCCACAGTGGCTATGTTGCTGCGCTGGGCGCCTGAGGCCTCCTCCACGTTGCGGCGCACAGCAGGCCACGCACCGGGCAGCTGCAGGGCGCGCATGAGTGCTTCTGCACTGGCCATCCGTGCCTGTTTGTGGGCAGGGTCGTGTGCCTTCTTGGCCTCCCGCAGGGCCCGCCGCCGGCCAGCCAAGCGCTCCTTTGCGTCAAACGTGATTTGGGCGGCTGCCGCGGTGAAGGGCACCACTGCGGAGCACTGGGGCAGCGCAGCTTGCAAGTACTTGACCCACCGTGCCAGTGTGTCTGCCGGTACCAGCTCACTTTTGTTCAGAAGCAGAATGAGCGGCTTGCGCAGAACTCTGGAGCACACATCGTACAGGTGGTAGTGCACGTGAAACAGGGGGTTTCGCGCATCCGCCACGAACACAAGGTGTGTGGAGTGCTGCAGGGTGTGCCACAGTTGCTTCCACACGTTCAGGTTCACCTCGAACTTGTTCATTGCCCAGGAGGGGAAGGCGGCAAAGGTGCTGCGCAGCCAAGAAGCAAAGGCTGCCTGTGCTAACACGTCGTCGTACTCGTGCATGAAACTCCTGCCTGCTGCAGCAGTGTGGGCGCCGGAGGCTGCTGCGTGCGCAACGGCAGGGGGCAGGGGGAAGGGCAGGCTGGTGTCTGGGCTGGGCAGTGCCACAGGAGCAGTGCCCACCCCCGAGAGGCAAATGGGCATGGAAGCTGCACGCTTGCGCTCTTCAACTACACTAGCCAATTCTTTCACAAACATTGTGCTGAGAGCATTCTCCTGCCCAGAGCGTCCCAAAGAAGTGTGTACCGAAGCAATGCCTTGCTCCGCACCGAGCAGCACAGACGGAGAGTCCACATCATCCTGTTGGCGACGCCTATCCCGCTTCTGTTGTAGCTGTTCTTTCTTTTGTTTACCAGAGAATGGGTGCTTTCTGCCTCCAGGTGTCGCCTTGGTTGATTTGCTACCACGCCGAGGCATATTTTGCCAGGCTGCCTGGAGCAAATTCCGCAGCAACGCAGTACATGCAAAGAACAAGCAAGGCAATATATTGATCAACTGCAGGAAGAAGCAATGTTGCAGATAAAAATAAACTGCTCTACCGGCTTGGTTGCTGCAGCTTGTGACTGGGCACAGCAGAAGTTGACATAATTTTCTCAAGCCCCCGTTGCCTTGCTGCTCTCGGGACAAGTTCTTGCTATCATTGTCAGCTGCGAAGTGGCACAGCAACATTTTCCGACCAAGACTCCTTTACAAACTAGAGGGGTGGGTGCGGCTGTATCGTCGGTGTTTGGCTGATTCCTGGGATGGTGCGAGCAGCCAGCGTGCATGCGCTCATAGGGCAGCAACTGCTGTGCGCCACAGGAGCACGAAGCACAGTGCCATCATCATCTTTGCGATGGGCCACCCTTGCCACCCATCCCAGGGAAGCCCCCTGGGCCCAGCATGCTTGCGAGGCCCCCTATGCCCCCCCCCTTCATCATCTCCTCCATCATGGCCTGCATGGCGGACTGCATCTCCTCAGCCTGCACCGCCTCCCTGCGTGCAGCAGCCTTGGCTGTGGCGGAGTTGGTGGCGGCCACAATGAGGTCCTGAGCCACCACGGAATTGGCCATCACTTTATGCTCCCAGGGCACCGACATGTGCGTGATTTTGCCGTCGCCATTGACAGTGACGCGCACCTGTAGCGAAGAACAAGCCTAGAATATATAAATTGCGTTCATGCTTTGCGTGGGTCAAGGCTGGACGGGCGACAGCCGGCGCCACGTTGGTTCAGCAATGGACACGTCACGTACCAGACCGCCGGCAGCCTCGCCAACAACCTCCATAGCAGCCAGGCGTCTGTTGCAAGCTTCCACTGATTTATTCAAGCTGTTAAAGCCACCCTTCTCTGCCATTTTTTTCACCATGGGCATGAACAGCCCAGCCATTTTGCCGAAATCCATGCTGCTTAGAGACACGCGAAATAGCTTGAGGTTATGATTTGCTCAACAAAAGCTGCAGTGGTGATTGAGCAAGACCAGCCTAGGCACTATCAATACGCAAAGTAATCTACTATTAGTTTGTGTTGACATCTTGTGCTGCAAAATGTCCACCAGACGCAACAGCCGAACGAGCGAGAGCTGAAGAGCCGCATCCCCGTGACCCAGCACAGGGGGGCATGCCGGGTACATGTTGCGCACAAGTGGCTCGTAGATCTTGGCATTGGACCCGAGAAGCACTAGAGAGCCTGTGTATGGCACGGCTTAAAGCAGGTGAATGCTATCTGGGCAGGTGAGCAACAAGCTGTGGAGTGCGCACGCCTGTCAGTGTCTGCAGTTCATTTGTGACGCAGCCATCCTCGAAAGTTGCGCCCATCTTTTAAGCCTTGACAACTGGTGCTGTCTGAGCACCACCCACTGTGGGTGAAGTGGCGTGAGGCGCAGCCGCCTCCCCCGCCACTGGCTGCACTTCAGCCGTGGGAGTGGGGTCCTCTTGAGCCTTCTTTGCTGAGCGCTTCTTGCACAGACGGTTGGCGGCCAAGGCAACAGCGACAAGAATGTTGCCCGCCGCCATGAGCAGTGTGAGGGTGCCGCCCATCTCCCCAATGATGTCCTCCCACCCCCGCTCCACCACGAATGTGCTGGAGGAGAACGCACGCAGACGCACCACGGCGGAGCGCCAAATAGCGTTGGAGCCAGTGAACTGGGAGACCACAGCAGTGGGCACTGGCCCGAATGTGGAGTTGAACTTGGAGTCCACCTTCTTGAACAGCACGGTGGAGTTGCGGCTGGCGGCAGCTAGGGTTCCGTTCACCTCAGTGATGAGCTGCGAGACACAGGGCACACTGGTGCGTCCCTGTGCGTCTGGATGGAAGCCGAAGTAGGGCGCCTGTCGCACTGCAGTGTGCTGCACTGCACGGACCACCGCGTTGTTGTACCGTCTCCGGAGCTGCGGCGTGGTGAGGATGGCCTTATCGGAGATGATGAGGGGCTGGAAGCCCTGCGTGTTCACTCGGCTAGCGGCACCCAGCCCCCCCGCTGGGCTGGTTTGGTAGGTGCTTATCACACGGCGCATCTCGTGGCGTCCACCTGACACAGGCACCCCCCCCAGGTCTCGCGTGAGTTTGGTGTCCCCGTCGGCAGTGCTGACTGCCAGGATGTCAGACAGCAGGGTCACCCCCACATTGGCAGTCCCCCCCATGAGAGAGTTATAGTCCACGTAGCTGAATGAGGCAGTTGTGCCGGTGGTGGCAGCAGCACTGGCCTCCTCGTCCCCGAAGATCGGCGGCGCCGCCCCCGAAGCAGGGTTCCAGTTCTTGTCCCACTCGGGGGATAGGTTCACGTCGTCGCTGAAGAATTGTTGCTGCAGCGGGTCCCCTCCCGCGTAAATGTCGAACGAGCCATACGGCGAAGAGCTCATGCCCCCCGGAGCATTGAAGTCACTCCCCAGGAAGCTGTTCAGAAAGGAGGTGCCGAAAGCTGCATCGTCGAAAATCGCGTTCACGTCGTCAGCTCCCAGGTAGTAACCAGCGCTGTTGTACCCGGCGTAGTCGTCGGCGAAGGAGGAACCAGTAAAAAAACCACCAGTGTCGTCGTCGAAGCTACTGAAGCTGCTGAAGCTGCTGAAGCTGCCAGTGTTGCCTGTGGTACTAGTGCCGCCTGTGGCACCAGTATCGGCTGTGGCATCAGTATCGGCTGTGGCACCAGTATCGGCTGTGGCATCAGTATCGGCTGTGGCATCAGTATCGGCTGTGGCATCAGTATCGGCTGTGGCATCAGTATCGGCTGTGGCATCAGTATCGGCTGTGGCATCAGTTTGCAGCACACGGGCAAACGCTTGTGCAATGGGCCCATCCACAGCCGGTCGGGACCCCTCTCGCTGCAGGCGGTGTGCAGCATCCACCACAGCATGCAAATCAGCAGCTAGCGCAGCACTGGCTGTGCGGCCTGCCACATGGCCGCGCAGGTTGACCGCAGCGGCGCGGGGGGCCGGGGGTTGCGGGGGCACGCCGCCCACCGTGTGCTTTGCCAGGCCGGGTGAAGGGGGCTGCGCGGCGGCATGCAGTCGCAGCGCAGCTGCATTGCCTTCAGCCACGGCTCCCAGCAGCACCTCCAACAGGCGGTTCTTGCCAACGGGGGAGGCGTTGGCGTCCCCCAAGGCGGCGGCAGCCAGCTGGGGAAAGCTCATGGAGGGGGCCCCGGGGGGGGCCGCGGCTGCGTCTGGCCACAGGAGGGAGCGCCACGCAGCTGCACGGCGTTCCTCGGGGGCCTCGATGTACAGCGCCTGCAGGCGGCGCAGCGCGATCTCCTTGTCTGCAGTCCCCCACTCCTGCTGCCAGCCGTGAAGGAAGCGCTCTGCAGGCGACGCGGAGGAGGGCAGGGAAGGGGAAGCTGCACTGGGCATATCTGCCAATAGGCGGGCAGCTGGGCGCTTCAGGTTCACCCGGGAAGTGGCCCACCACACCGTCATACCGTCTGAGGCATCGGGGGAGTAGCACACGGGAAATGTGCGTTTCTCCTTCCAGCGCAGGAAGTTGCAGGAGGAGAACTGGGTGCCCTGGCAGGAAGCAGCAGGGCCAATAGACAGGCGGTAAGATACTGCGAGGAGAGACAGGGTCAGTACGCATGCGCGCATGCGCAAGGGCATGCGTGGCGAAGGCAGTAGCCCCGCCCGGGCGGAGGCCACCTTGGCACGCACCATCAATGTAGCAGCCACTTTTGGCTTCGCACAGCAGCTCTACAGGCGTGGCTGTGCTAATGATGCGCTGTTGTACAGATTGTGCGTATGGGAATCGGTCAAGGGTGCCCGCGGCGTAGACTGCAAAACGAATGGTGGCATGGGCCGTCTGCTTCTGGCGTTTCGGTCGGTGCACCTCGCTGTGCAAGCGAAGCAGTGCGCAGAACTCTTACATAAGGCCACAGTAAAAATGAGGGGCATCACCAACTGTATAGACACCATGAGCAGTGTAAATTATGTTGGCAGGTCTCCTACCCAAAATCGATCGACTGGCGCAGAAACCGCCACGACGCGGGCGAGCATTGGCAGCACCGAGACGCAAAGACAAGTTCGCACACTCACAGTGACAAGTACTCCCAGTGGATGCCACGACTTTGGATCAGTTTTGGTGTTGATGAACATATTCAGGTGCAAAAAGCGAGACCAAACTGCAAGATGGTGCACTTGAAATCACAGCACGAACTTGAGCTGGTCGCGCAGCGCTCAAACCTCAAGATATTTCTTTAAGGTCTATGTGATCGCTGACCGGGCATTTGCTGCTGAAACACGTACATGAACCCCATTCTTCTTCAATTATTTCGATGTCTCTCTCCTCTTCCTGCTGCACGCGTTCCTTGCGCGCTTCGAAGTCCAACTCATCCTCCTCAACTTCCGCAGGAGGCGTCTTTGTTGTAGAAGTCTGCGCCATGCCGCTATTGTGTTGTTGCAACGACAGGAGTTCAAGCAAATTACCATTTGGATGATAAAATGGCGGTCTTAGTGCAGTGACTGTGCCCAGGATGGCTTGTGAAGATTTGTCATCAGCCCCCCCTGTCAAGCTGTTTTGCATTCAGCCTAACCTCTTGAAGGACTTTCTGGACGAGATGCACTGGGAAAAACACAAACAATGCAGTTAAGAAAGCGAGGGCTTATTGACCATCTCCGAACTGGACCAGAAAAGTGCGAATGTCCATGGGCTGCAGGGTCACCTCCAGCAGCCTGCCCGCGGGGGGTGCAGCTGCCCACTGCTGCAGCCGTGTTGGGGGCTGTGAGCCCTCACCCTGTACCTTCCACTGCAGAGGAGCGGCTTGAGACACATCTTGGTTCGCGCGCAGGTTCATCTCCGTTGCACTGGTGATTGGGAGGCCACTGAACAGATTTACCAAGGAGACGTTGGCAGCAGCGCTCAGAGCGGCATCTTCTCCCACGGCAAACAAGTGCGCCAGCCGAATCAATGCACGCCCAGGGCCATAGTTGGCGGGATCCACAGTCAGCAGGTGCACATTCTTGGGCAGTGACTCCGTGAGCCCGGAGCGGTGTGTCTGGAACTTCGCCGCCCACTGCGCCGGTGACAGCCCCTGAGTTGGCGCAAACTTGGTCAAAGGCGCAAAGTACACGCTTTGCTGCAGTTCTCTAGAGGCAGCAGCTGCAGTCGCGGCACGCGTGGGGAGCAGCCAGTGGGAACCGCGCACGATGAGCCCCTCCCCTGACAGGCCGCTCTCGTTGAGCGCCTGCCCCACGCCACGGCCATCATCCACTAGCATGCGGCGATGTACCATGAGCTCTACTTGACCAGGCTGCAGAGAGCTGCCGCCCTGCGACCGGTCGTTCAGCACCGTCAGCGCCCGCTTGGCACCCCCCCCCTCTTGGATCCGCAGCGCCGCGTTCACAGGGTAGTAATTGCCAGCCACTGGGTTTGTCACGTTCAAAGTCCACGTGGGTCGGAAGTTGCGCTTGCGCACCTGCATGGCGCGGCCATTGGAATCGGTGCTCCACGTGTCCGAGCTGTCAATGTCTGTAGTGATGCGGTGGATGATTTCTTTGCCAAACCCGTCGTCAATGGGAATAGGGCCGACCGTGAACTGCGTCTCAACAGCTGGACTGCCCGCCCAGAGCCGGGTGACAGCAGTCACCCATTCCCCGATGCGGTGCTGCACCTCCCATACCACTGGCCCAGAGGCCACCAGCTCCGCCGAAGCACGCCCTACTGGGAAATCGTTGGCTGTGCTCGTGTTTGGCCGGAAAATGTACGCACCGCTGGCCTGTGTGGTGCCCCAGGGGCAGTCTGCCCCGCTGCACGCGTTGCCCGTGGATGAGTTGTACCAGCGCCACTCAGCTGCCAAGGGCATGCTGACGTTGTCCTCTGTGTTGGCCACATGTGACAAAAGACCAGTCTCACCGGAAATGGTCACAATTGCATGACCGTTGTTCAAGATGATGTCTGCTGCTGCGTGCGGCCGGCTGCGGAGGGCCTTGCGCTGCCGCACAGCATGCTGCCGAGGTGACTGCGCAGTGTCGCTGCCCTGCGGGGCGGGGCGCAGAAACACAGTTGTGAATCCATACGCAGGTAGCTGTACTTGGAAGTTCACCCAGGCTGCATTTATGCTGGGGGCGCCATTCAGTGCCGCGAGCTGGGCGTCACGCACCGAGGCTGGCGTCATCTGCGCCGGCAGGGAGTACCCAGTGCCGTTCTGCACCAGCCAAGCATCGCCGCGACCAGAGACACCGACTGGCAAGCGCAAATAGTGCACGGTATTCTGTGCTCTTGAGTTGACCAGCACCATGGCAGTGGCTTGCTGCTTGAGAAGTGGCATGCAGATGGTCACGTTGGACAGCTGGCACTCTGCCCACTCCAGTGAGCCGCCGAGCATTGCATTCAGCATAGTGCTTGTGCCAGCCTGCGCATCTTGATGGCCGGCATACAGCTTCTTGGCATAGTCAAACGCTACGTGCTGCTGCTCTGTGCCGGACACCGCGTCATGGTGCTGTGCAGTGCCCATCGCATGCTCCAGGTGCCCCAACGAAGATCCAAACCACGCAGGCAGCGCGTCAGATCCAGGGCCAGTCTGGGGAAGCACATAGTCTTGGGCAGATGGTGCCTCAGGGGAGGCTCGGCGAGCATTGGGGGCGGCGCGGGCGCCGGAGGAGCCAGTGGCATTGCTGTTCAGCATCAGCGCCCGGGCGGCTTGAAGGTAGGACGACGATTGACGAATGTACCCCTTAAGGGCAGGCCGAGATGTGAAATACCCCGACCAGTACGCATACGGTGTGTCTGCGTAAGGCATGAAGTCGTCGGTTTTCAGAGGCCACTCCACCGGGGACGCTGCTTTCGCGCGCGTGTACTGCTCAGGTGTGCTATAGAACACATTCACCGACCCATTGGTGTTGAGCAAGTAGATCAGTGCGTCGAGGTTGGAGTACCACTCGCCAGCCTGTTCATATTGGAAGTCACAGCCCATGGTGAAGGCGATGTGCCCCCCCTGGTAAGCTGCAGCTTGCTCTGCCGCGCCCTGCAGAAACGTGTCCAGCACAGCTTGGGTGCTGGGCTGGATGCCCTCCAGTCGAGGATTGGTGTTGATGGGCGTGGCGCCTTCGTTGCTGATGTCGAAGTTTAGGCCGGGCGGCGGGCAGTAGTGGTAGTACAGGACGCCTGTGAAAGACTGCGCAGATGCCCCCAAAGAAGGCGAGGAGCGCCACATGAGCTCCAAACTGCGGTCTTTGGAGCGCTTGGCCTTGTCCTGGTAGTCTATGCGTGCAAAGTAGATGCTATCATACCCAGACAGGGCTGTCTGCTCTGACTGTTGCGTTGCAGTGTGGCCGAACGGGTCGATTTGCCACGTCACAGAGGGGACTGCACCGAATTCTTGCAGTAAGTACCTGCTCCCCAATGTGGTTTGGTCAATCATGTCCACGTAGGTAGGGTTGGCTTCGTCGTGCATGCACCAACCCCCGTTGGTGAACTCTAATTGCCCGTTCGCAAACAGCTCACGAGCTTCGGCTCGAGTTTGGTCATCCTGAGCAAAGTACCACTGCTGAAAGAATGCTTGCTCGACGTAAATAAATTTTCTGTCGGGATTCTTGCGCAGGTGCAAGTGCACAGAGTCCCTGCGTTGCAGCAAAGTTGGCGTGGTGCGTAGAAGAAAGCAATGGGAAGCTCACTTACAGAATATATTGCACGCCGGCATGCTGGATTGAGTTGTTGGCACCCATGTAATATTCATCTAGCGTCTTTAACCACCCGACATCGTCTGCAAAAGGGCACATGTGGTTGTGAGCAAACCCAAGTGCAGTGCAGCTGCCAAACTCCTGCCGTTGGGTACTGTTGCACTGCATGTGACGTACCGTGCGTGTGTGCAATCAGGTGAACGTTCAGTTTCTCATCAGAATATCCTCTGAATGCAGTATCAAATCTTGTAGTTCTGGCTGCAGCCGAAAGCGCCGACAATAAAATGACAGCTGCAGCTGCTGCTGCAGATTTGAGGCGAGCTGACATTTTGACGATTTTCACTCAGCAATGTAAGACAGCATGTGTGAGTGCCAAAGCAAACTCCAAATAGTTTGCTCTATGCACTGTTGGTATATTGAGTTTTGTAGTGGCTCATGCAAAGTTGTTTCAGTTGTAAGAGGGACTCGGTTTGTTGTTGACAAACCATTGTGAAGGGCCCATCCAGCGTTTGGATGCCAAATTTGTTTGGTTTTCAAGAGCTCCTGTGACTGAAAACCATTTTTGTATGTCTCGCAACTTCTCTGCACAGACACGTGTGCAGTGAGCGCTTGTGCCACAATATCACAATCGTCACACTCTACCAAGAAGGCGCTGAGTCTGAAGGTTGCGCCTCGTTATTAGTGCTCAAACTCCACCTCGCGAAAGCGAGGAAAGCTCTTTAATTTGCAAACCAAGCCAAAATCAAACGGCTATTGCTCATTTCCAAGAATGCCAGGTCAGGATGTATTCATGTTTGTGGCCTTTTTGCAAGATACACGGCTGAGGAAATGTACACAGGCATCAAACGTTCTCGTGCAATTCAAAGGGGGAGCAGCCCCACATCAGAAGATGGCTCTCACTTTTCCGGAAAAGATGGGGAGGAAGAACTCCGAAAGCAGCGCAGGTATGTGAAGACTTTCTTCGCAATGTTCCTTGCGTTTCGCCACGTGACAAAGCAGACCTGTACATTCTCGAGCTGCAAACCCATGTTATACATTTGCAACGATTTGGCGAATCATGTGTTTAGCGTCACATTCCTTCTAATTGGTGCTGCTAGCCTACATCTGTTGGCTGAGCTCACACCCTTCCCGCAGCATCATAGTTGCGCATTTTGCAGACTCTTGCGCAATCGGCAGAGCGCTGCACTGCACAGAGAGCGCCAAAGAGCACTTGTAGAGGGGCTATATGGTCGCGTTGAAGCATTGCGGACAGAGCGGGACTCCCTTCGCAGAGAGATTTTGCGTGTGCAAAAGAGCGGAGTTTCGGTCGCGCTGCCACCATCCGCAATTCTACCTCCTCTTGTCCCCGACTGTGATTTAGAAGCAGGAGTCGATCCAGATGGTCTGGATAGTGCAAGCCAACTGACTGCTATTATTCGCAGCAGTAAAACGTTGGCATTGCCCCCGCAGTTGACTGCACCTGTGGCAGCGCCAGCGCAAGCGCGCGGCCAGCTGAGCTCCAAGGCAGCTCCATCCCCCAAACACTCTTGGCACACCACAGCTGTACAAAGCCAAACAACTGCACCTGGCAGTGTTCGATCAGCATCTGCTGCATCCGACCCTGCGTCCGGCAAGGGAGGTGCAGGCAAGGGACGCAGCACCCACGCGGGCTCCTCCTCAGATGATGACGTGGCCAGCAGTGTGGCGGGCTCAGAGCGCTCCCAGGACCGCCCCCTCGCAATGCAGGGCCCGAGCATGTCCGTGTCCTTGAATGCTGACAGTGTGGTCATAAAAACCCAGTCTGGGCAAGCGATCACGCTGGATCGATCTGATGTGATGTTGGCCAGCCAGTACGCGACTCGCGATGCGCTCGGTGAAGACACGCTTGAGTACACCTTTGGTGACAGTGGCTCAGAGTATGACTCTGATGATGACATTTCCCTGGCTGCACACGCTATTGGTGGCTCCTCTGTGGGTGCTGCTTTGCTGGCTCTCGCCACAGACTCAGATGCTGACACCGACGACGAGGGCCATGGTTTGGGGGCAGACGTGCACAGCCACGCGAAGGCACAGCAAAGCTTCAGTGTAGACAGCTCTTTGGCGCCGATTCATTCTTCTCCGCACGGCAGCGCAGCTCACAGCGGCAGCGGCAGCAGCAGCAGTGGTAGCGGCAGCTTCTTCACGTCCACCCTCGCCCTGTGCGCCATGGTTGCGGTGCTGTCCGGGCCCACCCTTCTGCAGGGATCAGGCGGCGAAAGCGACCTGCACGAGCTGGCTGCTTCTGCACTGGCACACCTGGGCGACTTCGCCGGCAGTGCTGGCAGCCTGGTGCAAACCGCTCTGGCGAGCCCGGGCACCGTGCCGTTCCTGTCGGGGCTTGGGGCGCTTCTGCACAGCAATGCCATGGAGCGCAGCACAGTTGAGAGCGAACACGAAGTGCAGCACATATCTACATCTCCGCATACCTCTGCAGCCGACGCGGCCGCCTCTGTTCCCAGTGTGCAAGTACAGCCTGCTGCTGTGCCTTCCAGCCATGTTGGCGCCAGCCGCACTTTGTCAGCTTTGCCCGAAGCCTCAGAGCTGCAGGAGGGCCACGAAGACAAGATGGCTGCTCACGTACTGCAATTGGGTGCTGAGCAGCAAGCCCATGTCATGGCTGTGATGACTATGCTCAAGCCGGTGTTTGCGGAAGGCCCCTCGAATCACTCAAGCCACGGCCAGCAGCATGCACACACCACGAGCAATCGCCTGCGTGGACACAAGCAAGCACGCCCAGGGAAGGTTGCAGGCGTATCTGTGAGCGACTGGATGGAGTTCAACAATGAGTCTGGCCGTACTGTGTCTGGCGTCAGCCATGACCACTCTGTGCTCACCTCGCTCCCGCTGCTGCACGCCCCCCGGGTGGCGAGCTCCAACGCCGCAGGCCGCACAGCTTCCACAAGCGCAAAAGCTGCCCATAGCAAGGGCCTGGTCCCGTACTCACAGCAATTTCCCCCCACAGCATTGCTGCCAGATAGCAGCGGCAGCATTTCCCGCCTGCAGCTGTTCCGCCTGGGACTCATGTACGGCACCCTGCACGGAATCGAAGCAGCCAGTGCAGGGGACTGGGGGCAAGTGGTGCCCTCTTGGTCCATTGTTGAAGCCTCTGCTGTGCAGCAGCTGGCGGTGCTGCTGTCGTCTAGCGGCTCGCGCCCTGACCAGGCGGCGGACGTGCCAGTGGAGGCGTGGCGCATGCTGGCTCGGGCCAGTCTGCAGCTGCGTCCCCAGGTTGACGAGGCCCTGCAGGGGCTATCGTCTGTGTCAGAGGGCAACAAGCAGCACGCAAGTGCGTCAGGATCTGGGGTACTGACGGATTTGATGCTGGGGCATGCAGGCGGAAACGCTACCCAGGAGCTGCTGCAGCAAGCCGCTGCTGTGCTGCAGCACTGATGACGGCCAGGCCTGAGTAATGGGGTGGGGGTGTTTCGCGGTTGAAGTTGCCTCGAATAAATTCTGTACTATCATCAGCACCTCATTGCATGTGCATGCCTTCTCACTCGCCTGCAATTTCGGCTTTTCGTGCTTTGGCCATTTCTGCCAGTTGCTCCAGCTGCCGTTTGGCCATGGTGTCGATGTCCTGCTCCAGGGCGTGTGCCTCGTCTTGGGATACACCGTCCTCCTTGCCGTACTTGCGGGCCCGGTCGATGCCTGTCTGCCGTACCTTGCGCACACGCTGCTTGGCAGTCTCCTCGAGTTTGGTCAGCTGCTTCACGGTGGCGGCACGTGTCTCCTTGCTCGCCTTGGGCACTGGCACACGCAACGAGCCGTTGTTCACGCTGGGGTTCAGCCCCAGGTCTGTTGTGCGGATGGCTTTATCAATGTCCGCGCACAGCTGCAGATAAAGGGGAGGGGGTGAAGTCGCTGCAACGCCAGCAAGAAGGGGGGGGGGGCTCACCGAAGGGTCAAAGGGTGACACGACAAGTGTGTTACCCTGCTTCAGTGCAACCTGCGCCAGCTGGCTCAAGGGCACTGTGTCGCCGTAGGCCTGCACTGGCACCGAGTCCAGCATGCCTGCTGAGGCAGAGCCACCACGCAGCTTGGAGAGCTCGTCCTGAAACCACTCCACCACCCGCTCGGCACGCTGCTCAATTTTCTTCAAAGACGGTGCCTCGACAGCATGTTCGTCAGCGTTGCTAGGTGGCTGGCTTGTCACAGGAGGAACTGACTTGCCTGCGCAGCAGCCGGGCATTGTGCATCATCGGGCAGGGACCGCGTGTATGCAGGTGTCGCACCCTTTTTCGGTTTGAGCACAGCTGATGTCGATGAGACTCCACGAAACACAACACTTCTTGCCGTCTGGTGTGCAAGGGCAACAGCTGGGAGTGCTTCAGCACCGCAGAGCTGAGCTGTCAATAAACAGCGATGAAATGCCGCACTACGCAGAATGGCTGCAGCCATGGTTGAGACAATGCAAAAGTGCAATGCTCACTATTGGATATAGCTCACCAGTAAGTTATGTTTTGCACTGACGGTCTGGAATCAAGCTTTTGCGCTTCCAGACGAGTTAGGGGTGTCCACAGTCCAACTTGCGCACTCGACGCCCAGCTGAACCCCCGTTGTTACCTCCCAATTCTCAGGGGGGTACCTTCGTACACTTGCATGACAAGAAATGGCAATAAAATTTGAGGTGCGCTTTTCCCTACGCACCTCTCCTCCACCATGTCTTCATCCATTTCTTGTGTTCATAGATACCTGTCGAACCTCCTCGGCCTCCTGTAGGTTCGCTCCGATCGGCGCCGATCTTGTTCTGCAGGGTGTTGTACAGGGGGTTGCTTGGGGCTGGCCGTTTGCGTTTGGTGTGGGATCGCTTCTTGTAGCTGA